>OLFT01003220.1_pt1 | contig 12454 bp, 7 predicted proteins | sample 1604921 | NCBI WGS metagenome assembly OLFT01 (sample SAMEA3888897, study PRJEB22519) | human gut metagenome | biome: human gut; feature: human-associated habitat; material: faeces | place: Denmark | collected 2013 | reverse complement strand
CCTGCCGCTTGCGGCTCCAGCCGCTCAGGCTGGCGTGATAGGGCAACCACAACAGATCGGCAGCCTGAAAAGTCGCCGGGTCGAAGTCGACGTTCTGCAAGCGATAGCCGGCCAGCAGCAGGGTGGAGTGAAGAATGCGCATAAGGCAAGTATACCGCGGTTGTCCCCGCCCTTTATCCTGCAAGGGCGGGGGAGGGAGAACCCGCTATCAGAAGTGGGTGTTGACGCTCATATACCAGGTGCGGCCCGATTCGTTGTAGGTCTCGGCGCCGGCGCCGTACATCGTGCCGGTGGCGCCCCCGGTGGTCTGGGCGTTGCCCGCGCGCCAGTGGCGCTTGTCGAAGACGTTATCCACGCCGCCGGTCAGACTAACGTATTTGGTCACGTCCCAGGTCGCGCTCAGGCCGAGGATGCTGTAGGGGCTGACCTCGTTCTTCTCGCTGCCGGTGACCGGTTTACCCTTATAGTTGTACTTCTTCGGCTCCTGTTTGCCGTACCAGGTAAAGGTCGACTGCAGCGAAACGTCATCGCGTACCTGCCAGCTCAGCGTGGAGTTCAGCGTGTATTCCGGGATAATCGACAGCCGATCGCCGGTCTCTTTATTCTTACTCTGCAGCATGTAGGTGATGTTGTTGGTCCAGTTCACGGTCTCGCTCACCGGGACGTTCAGCGTACCTTCCAGGCCTTCCACCACCGCTTTCGGCACGTTTTCCCACTGGTAGAGATCGGTACCTTTACCGTTTTGATAGACCGGAGCATAGCCAGCTTCAATCTTGTTGCGGTAATCGTTGCGGAACCAGGTCACGCCCGCCAGCCAGCCGTCGCGTTTAAACTCGAGGCCAATCTCTTTGTTGATGCTGGTCTCGGCTTTTAAATCTTCATTCCCCTGCAGATAGCAGCCGTCTTTACTGGCGTAGCAGCCCTGGCCTTTGCTGTAGAGAATGTAGTTCGGGTTGGTCTGATACAGGCTCGGCGCTTTATAGGCGCGGGCGATACCCATCTTCAGCGTGAAGTCGTCCCACAGGCCCTGCGACAGATTGAGAGACGGGCTCCAGTTGTTGCCGACGATGCTGTGATGATCGAAACGCAGCGCCGGGGTCAGCATGGTGGTGTCGGTCAGCTCCATGTTGTTCTCAGCGAACAGGGAGAAGATCTCCGCCTTCGAGTAGGGGCTGCGGCCGGTGCTGTCGTATCCCGGAATTTCTCCTCCCGACAGCGCCTGGGTGTTGGAGGCCTTGTCCTTCATGCGCTGTTGGTTCCACTCGCTGCCCAGCGTCAGGTTCTGATTAACCAGATAGTCGAACGGGATGCTGACTTCGCTGTGCAGCATCACATCCGCCAGATCGATATCCGTAAACTGGTTGCTGTTGAAGATCCCCTCGGTCCCTCCGGCCAGGCCTTCGCCTTTACGCGAGTTGCGGGTACGTTCGTACTGCGCCCAGTTGCTGGTGGTCACCCCGTTGTCCCAGGCGCCGTTCCAGGTGACCGAGTAGGTGTTGCGGTACAGACGGTTGGTCTCTTTGCCGTAGTTCTCTTTTACCAGGTCGTTGGAGTTGGTGTTCTGGGTGTCGCCTGCGTAGAGGTTGCCCTGGCGGCTGTAGCCGGCCTCAAACTCCAGCGACTGCATCGGGGCGAATTCCCAGCGCACCAGACCATCGATGTTTTTATTTTTTACCCCTTCGCGCCCGGCCGGCAGGGTGTCGGCATAGATCCCGGTACGTTCGGACTGATGGCCCTGGTTGATGTCCCAGGCGTCGGCCTGGGTTTTGTCGAGGTTACCGAACAGGCGGAAGCTGAAATCGCCGCCCAGCGGGCCGCTGAGGCTGAAGTTGGTGCGCTTGGTGGAGCCTTCGTCTTTGTGCTCCGGGGCGTTCATATAGGTGTTCCAGGAGCCGTGCCACTCATCGCCGGTTTTTTTAGTGATGATATTCACCACGCCGCCGGCGGCGCCGTTGCCGTAGCGGGCGGCGGCCGGGCCGCGAATCACTTCGATGCGTTCGATCATCTCCGGCGGCACCCAGCTGGTGTCGCCGCGGGTGTCGCGCTCGCCGCGCCAGCCGAGACGCACGGAGTTGCGGCTGGTGACCGGCTTGCCGTCGATCAGGATCAGGGGGTTTTCCGGGCCCATGCCGCGGATATCAATCTGGCGGTTATTCCCGCGCTGGCCGCTGGTGGAGTTGCCGGTCAGGTTGACCCCCGGCATGGTGCGAATGATCTCCGAGACGTCGCGCGCCGGCGGACGTTTGCGGATCTCATCGGCGGTGATGGTGGAGACGCCCGGCGCCTGCAGGTTCTGCTCGGCGGCGGTGACCACCATGGTCTCTTCCGCGGCGCTGTTTTTATCGTCGGTGGCGGTTTCCGCTGCGCTTAACGGAAAAGCAACCCCGTAAATTCCCAGATTGACCAGCAAGGCCAGGGATTTGATCCTGTTATTCATTGTTATTCCTGCTTTTTTGTCGCCACGTTCCCCAAACGCCCCTTCCCACCGGGAGGGGAGGCGGCATAAATGTTGCCGGAAGAGGGCAAAGGCACTCCGTCGCTAGCTGAATAAGCTCTCTTCGACATGTGTTGTGAAAGACGCGCTTCCCACGGCGCGCTAATACGCTATTGCAAATGCAAATAGTTATCAATAATATTATCAATAAAGAATGACAATTAATTAAAAAAGTCACGCGATACATAGGGTTAATGACTGAATGTTAACGACAGGAAGCGAGGAGTGGTGGCGAACTCTGCAGGGACCGCAGTCCCGGGCGGTGGATGACGCCATCGAGGTGACGTTCTGGTGGCGGGATCCGGCGGGGGATGAAACGCGTTCTCCACGCCGTCGGGTATGGCTCTATATCACCGGCGTGACCGACCACCATCAAAATGCGCGACCGCAATCGCTGCAACGTCTGCCCGGGACCGACGCCTGGTGCTGGCGAACCACGCTGTCGCCGACCTGGCGCGGCAGCTACTGCTTTATTCCCTCCGACCGTGACGATGATTTTTCCCCTGAGGTGTTCAGCGCCGATAAGCCGGACCGCGCGCTGCTGCGCGAAGGCTGGCGCAAACTGCTGCCGCGGGCGATAGCCGATCCGCTGAACCCGCACAGCTGGCGGGGCGGACGCGGCCATGGCGTCTCCGCCCTGGAGATGCCGCAGGCGCCGGCGCAGCCCGGCTGGGATCAGCTTAATGAGGCGCATCCTCCCGCCCGTTGCCTTGAGTGGCGCAGCGCGCGTCTGGGCAACCATCGCCGGGTCTGGATCTACACCCCCGGCGAGGCCGTCGACCCGCAAACGCGGCCCCTGGCGATCCTGCTTGACGGCCAGTTCTGGGCCGAAAGCATGCCGGTGTGGTCGCCGCTGGCCGCGCTGACCCGCGAGGGGAGGCTGCCGCCGGCGGTCTACCTGCTGATCGACGCGATCGACAACCAGCGCCGCGGGGTTGAGCTGCCCTGTCATCGTGATTTCTGGCTGGCGGTGCAGGAGGAGCTCCTGCCGCTGGTCCGCGGTCACGTCCCGTTCAGCGATCGCCCGGAGCGGACGGTGGTGGCCGGGCAAAGCTTCGGCGGCCTGGCGGCAATGTTCGCCGCCCTCAACTGGCCGCAGCGCTTTGGCTGCGTGCTCAGCCAGTCAGGCTCCTACTGGTGGCCGCATCGCGATGGCAGCGGGACGGGCTTTATCGGCGAACGTCTCCGCCAGGGCGAGGCGTCCGCGGCCAGGCTGCGCATCTGGCTGGAAGCGGGCCAGCGTGAACCGATTATTTTTCGCGCCAACCAGGCGCTGCTGGCGCAACTTACCACAACGCAGCAGACGATTTTCTGGCGTCAGGTTGACGGCGGGCATGATGCGCTTTGCTGGCGCGGCGGGCTGACGGCGGGGCTGATTCAGCTCTGGCAGCCTCTGCTGTCGCCCCCTTAGCACAGCGCTTTACGACAGGAGTTTGATATGCAATTCAGTAACCCCTTCGACAATCCGCAAGGGCAGTTTTACATTCTGCGCAATGACCAGCGGCAGTTCAGCCTGTGGCCGGGGCATTGCGCGCTGCCTGCCGGCTGGACGGTGGTGTGCCCTCCGCAGTCGGTCGAGGCGTGCAACGCCTGGCTGGCGGCCAACTGGCCGACACTGACCCCCGCCCATCATGCGGCATAAGGAGCTGACCATGACCACTCGTTTACCGCTGGTTGCCGCGCAGCCGGGGATCTGGATGGCCGAGCGCCTCTCCACTCTGCCTGGCGCCTGGAGCGTGGCCCACTATGTTGAACTGCGCGGCGCGCTCGACCCGGCGCTGCTGGGTAAGGCGATTGTCGCCGGGCTGCAGCAGGCGGATACCCTCAGCCTGCGCTTTGAGGAAGAGGAAGGGGAAGTCTGGCAGTGGCTGGCGGCGGAACGCACCTTTGGCGAACCGCCGATCGTTGACCTGCGTACGGCGCCGGATCCGCACCGCGCCGCCACGGAGCGGATGCAGGCGGATCTGGCGCAGGATCTGCGCGTCGACAGCGGCAACCCGCTGGTGTGCCATCAGCTGCTGCGCGTCGGCGACGACCGCTGGTACTGGTATCAGCGCTATCACCACTTGCTGGTGGATGGCTTCAGTTTCCCGGCGATTACCCGACAGATCGCCGCCATTTACCGCGCCTGGCAGCGTGGAGAAGCCACCCCGGAATCGCCTTTCACCCCCTTTGCCGAGGTGGTGGACGAGTACCAGCGCTACGCCGGCAGCGAGGCCTGGCAGCGGGATAAAGCCTTCTGGCAGGCCCAGCGCCAGGCGTTACCGGCTCCCGCCTCGCTCTCTGCCGCCCCGCTGGGCGGGCGCGCCGCCGGGAGCGATATCTGGCGGATGAAGCTGGCGATGAACGCCGACGCCTTCCGCCGCCTGGCCGGCCATGCGCCGCAGTGTCAGCCCGCTGACCTGGCGCTGGCGCTCACCACGCTGTGGCTGGGCCGCCTGTGCAACCGGATGAACTACGCGGCGGGCTTTATCTTTATGCGCCGGATGGGCTCAGCGGCGCTGACCTCGACGGGGCCGGTGCTCAACGTCCTGCCTCTGGCGGTGCATATTGACGCCCAGGAGACGCTGGCGGACCTGGCGATGCGCCTCGCCGCGCAGCTGAAAAAGATGCGCCGCCATCAGCGCTATGACGCCGAGCAGATCGTCCGCGACAGCGGCAAAGCGGCCGGGGACGAACCGCTGTTCGGCCCGGTGCTGAACGTCAAAGTCTTTGATTACCAGGTGGATATCGACGGCGTCGAGGCGGTGACCCACACCCTCGCCACCGGCCCGGTCAACGATCTCGAGCTGGCGCTGTTCCCGGATGAGACCGGCGGGCTGTCGCTGGAGCTCCTCGCTAACAAGGCCCGGTACGATGAAGCCGAGCTGCGTCGCCACATGGCGCGACTGACCGCGCTGCTGGCGCAGTTTGCCGCCGATCCGACGCTACGCTGCGGCGAAGCGGAGATGCTCTCCGCCGACGAGCAGGCCCGGCTGGCGGCGGTCAACGATACCGCTATGCCGCTGCCCGCCACCACCCTCAGCGCGCTGGTGGCCGACCAGGCGCGGAAGACCCCGGATGCTCCGGCGCTGGCGGATGCTAACTGGCAGTTCAGCTATCGTGAGATGCGTCAGCAGGTGGTGGCGCTCGCGCAGCTGCTGCGTCAGCGCGGCGTGAAGCCGGGCGACAGCGTGGCGGTGGCCCTGCCGCGCTCGGTGTTCCTGACCCTGGCGCTGCACGGCATTGTCGAAGCGGGAGCCGCCTGGCTGCCGCTGGACACTGGCTACCCGGACGACCGCCTGCGGATGATGCTGGAAGACGCCCGGCCGTCGCTGCTGATCGCCACGGAGGATCAGCTGGCCCGCTTCAGCGATATCCCCGGGCTGGAGAGCCTCTGCTACCAGCAGCCGCTGGCCGTTGCGGATGACGCGCCGCTGGCGCTGTCAAAACCGGAGCATACCGCCTATATCATCTTTACCTCTGGCTCCACCGGGCGGCCAAAAGGGGTGATGGTCGGCCAGACCGCCATCGTCAACCGCCTGCTGTGGATGCAGGATCGTTATCCGTTATCTGCCGACGACGTGGTGGCGCAGAAAACGCCGTGCAGTTTCGACGTGTCGGTGTGGGAGTTCTGGTGGCCGTTTATCGCCGGCGCGCAGCTGGTGATGGCCGAGCCGGAGGCGCACCGCGACCCGCAGGCGATGCAGCAGTTCTTCGCCCACTACGGCGTGACCACCACCCACTTTGTGCCGTCGATGCTGGCGGCGTTTGTCGCCTCGCTGGATGCCGACAGCGTGGCCGCCTGCCGCACGCTGCGGCGGGTATTCTGCAGCGGCGAAGCGCTGCCGACGGAATTGTGCCGCGAATGGGAGCGCTTGACCGGCGCGCCGCTGCATAACCTGTACGGCCCGACGGAAGCGGCGGTGGACGTCAGCTGGTATCCGGCCTGCGGGCCTGAGCTGGCGGCGGTGACCGGCAGCAGCGTGCCGATTGGCTGGCCGGTATGGAACACCGGGCTGCGCATTCTCGATGCCGCGATGCGCCCGGTGCCGCCGGGGGTGGCCGGGGATCTCTATCTCACCGGCATTCAGCTGGCGCAGGGTTATCTGGGGCGTCCGGACCTCACCGCCAGCCGCTTTATCGCCGACCCGTTTGCCCCCGGCGAGCGGATGTATCGCACCGGCGACGTGGCGCGCTGGCTGGCGAACGGCGCGGTGGAGTATCTTGGCCGCAGCGACGATCAGCTGAAGATCCGCGGGCAGCGCATCGAGCTTGGCGAGATTGACCGGGTGATGTCGGCCCTGCCGGACGTGGCGCAGGCGGTGAGTCATGCCTGCGTCTTCAACCAGGCGGCGGCGACCGGCGGCGATGCCCGGCAGCTGGTGGGCTATCTGGTCTCTGACTCTGGCCTGCCGCTGGATACCGCGGCGCTGAAAGCGCGGCTGGCGGAACAGCTGCCGCCGCATATGGTCCCGGTGGTGCTGATGCAGCTCCCCGACCTGCCGCTCAGCGCCAATGGCAAACTGGACCGCAAAGCGCTGCCGCTGCCGACCCTCGGCGGCGAGCGCAGCGGCCGGCCGCCGGAGCCCGGGATGGAAACCGTTGTCGCCGCCGCCTTCAGTCAGCTGCTGGGCTGCGAGGTGAATGATATCGACGCTGATTTCTTCGCCCTCGGCGGCCATTCGCTGCTGGCGATGCGCCTGGCGGCGCAGCTCAGCCGCCAGCTGGCGCGGCAGGTGACCCCGGGGCAGGTGATGGTGGCCTCGACGGTGGGCAAACTGAGCGCGCTGCTGGCCGCCGATCTCAGCGATGAGCAGGCTCAGCGCCTGGGGCTGGATGCGCTTCTGCCGCTGCGCGAGAGCGACGGCCCAACGCTGTTCTGTTTCCATCCGGCCTCCGGCTTCGCCTGGCAGTTCAGCGTGCTCGCGCGCTATCTCAGCCCGCGCTGGTCGATTACCGGTATTCAGTCGCCGCGCCCGCAGGGGCCGATGGCCGGCGCCGCCAGCCTCGACGAGGTGTGCGAGCATCATCTGCAAACGCTGTTGGCGCAGCAGCCGCACGGTCCTTATTACCTGTTCGGTTATTCGCTCGGCGGCACCTTAGCCCAGGGCATTGCCGCCCGCTTGCGCCAGCGCGGCGAAGCGGTGGCCTTCCTCGGCCTGCTGGATACCTGGCCGCCGGAGACGCAAAACTGGGCGGAGAAAGAAGCGAACGGGCTGGATCCGGCGGTGCTGGCGGAAATTGCCCGCGAGCGCGAAGCGTTCCTCGCCGCCCAGCAGGGGCAAGCCTCCGGCGAGCTGTTCAGCGCCATCGAAGGCAACTATGCCGACGCGGTGCGGCTGTTAACCACCGCGCACAGCGCGAAGTTTGACGGCAAGGCAACGCTGTTCGTGGCGGAGAAGACGCGGCAGGCGGGGATGGATCCGCAGGTCGTATGGGGCCCGTGGGTGGGCGAGCTGGAGGTGTTCAGCCAGAACTGCGCCCACGTCGACATTATCTCCCCGCAGGCCTTTGAAGCCATCGGCCCGGTGGTCAGGGAGATTCTGGGATAACGGTTGAGTTCGGGCTACAGCAGGTAGCCCGGCTCAGCGTCGCGCCAGCCGGGGAAAGGGGAAATTACCGGCGGCCCAGCGGCACCACCAGCGGCGTATGCGCCACCGGATCCTCAATGATCGTGCAGCGCAGACCGTAAATCCGTTCAATCAGATCCGCCGTGACGATCTCCTTCGGCGCCCCCTCGGCGACGATCTTACCGTCGCGCAGGGCGATCAGGTGGGTGGCGTAGCGGCAGGCCTGGTTCAGATCGTGCAGCACCGCCGCCAGGGTATAGCCCTTCTCGCGATTCAGCTCGCTCAACAGCTCCAGCAGGTCGATCTGATGGCTGATGTCCAGCCAGGTGGTCGGCTCATCCAGCAGCATAATCGCCGTCTCCTGGGCCAGCACCATCGCAATCCACGCCCGCTGCCGCTGGCCGCCGGAAAGCGTATCGACGCTCTGCAGCGCCAGGTCGCTGATCCCGGTGGCCCGCATCGCATTATTCACCGCCGCTTCATCTTCTTTGCGCCAGCGGGTGAACAGCGGCTGGTGCGGGTAGCGCCCGCGGGCCACCAGCTCCTGCACCGTAATATCGCCAGGGGTGGTGGCATTTTGCGCCAGCAAGCCGATGCGGCGGGCGACCTCTTTACTGGCGTACTGCTGGATCTGCGCGCCGTCGAGCCAGACATGGCCGCTGGCCGGCGTCATCAGACGGCTGAGGGTGCGCAGCAGCGTCGACTTGCCGCAGCCGTTGGGGCCGATAATGGCGGTGAAGTGGCCGTCAGGGATGGTCACGTTCAGCGACTCGGCGATGGTCTTGTTCCCGTAGGCCAGGGTTAACTGCTCGCCGCGCAAACGGGAGGGGACAGCACTCATTTTTTGCGGGACTCCTGAATCAACAATGCAATAAGGTAAATACCGCCGAGGCTGACGGTTAGTACGCCCACCGGCAGCTGCCAGGGCATAAACAGCCGCTGGGCGCCGTAATCGGCCAGCGCCAGCAGCAGCGCGCCGCACAGGGCCGACTGGGTCAATCCCCAGCGGGCCGTGCCGCTCAGGCGGCGGGCGATGTGCGGCGCCACCAGCGCGATAAATGAGATGGGCCCGGCCAGCGCCGTCGAGGCGGCGGTGAGCACCACCGCCACCAGCATCAGCAGCAGGCGCGAACGCTCGACCTGCACGCCCAGCGCGCAGGCGGTATCGTCGCCCATCTCCAGCAGCCGCATCCGACGAACCAGCAGGGCGCTGCCCACCAGCATCAGCAGGATCAGCGGCGCCGACGGCCAGGTTTTACCCCAGGTCAGGCCGTTAAGCGATCCGGCGTTCCACAGGCCCGCAGAAAGGGCGGTCTCCAGCGAGGCGCGCAGCAGCAGCCAGGTGTTGAAGGCCACCAGCATGGCGCGCACGCCGATGCCGATAATAATCAGGCGAAAGGTCTCGATCCCATTGCGCCAGGCCAGCAGCCAGACCACCAGCGAGGTGAGTACCCCGCCGGCCATCGCCGCCAGGGCAATCGCCGTCAGGTTCTGGCCGAAGAGAACCATCGCCACCAGCACGCCGCTCCAGGCGCCGGTGTTAAAGCCCATCACGTCCGGGCTGCCGAGCGGGTTACGGGTCAGCGACTGGAAAATGGCGCCGCTGACGCCGAGCGCGGCGCCGATGAGCAGCGCCATTAACACCCGCGGCAGCCGCCATTCGTTCACCACCATCGCGACGTTGCGCGGCGCGTCGCCGAACAGGGCGGAGAAGACCTGGTCAATCGTTAGCGGCACCGGGCCTTGCGCCAGCCCGAGCAGGGAAATCAACAGGCTGGCGGCCAACAGCAGCAGACAGCTGGCTATCAGGCGGCGGGACGGGGCAATCACAGGCCACCTCCGCGCGGCTGGCGCCGCACCAGCCAGATCAGCACCGGCGCGCCGAGAAAGGCGCTCACCACCGATACCCGCAGTTCGCCGGGCACCAGCAGGCGGCCAATCACGTCGGCAAACAGCAGCAGGGCCGGGGTGGCCAGCAGGGTGACCGGCAGCGACCAGCGATGATCGGCCCCCACCAGCCAGCGGGCCATATGCGGCATCATCAGGCCGATAAAGGCGATCGGCCCGACCACGGCGGTGGCGCTGCCGCACAGGACGGTAATCACAATCAGGCCGATCAGCTGGGTGCGGGCGACGCGGCTGCCGAGGGCGGTGGCGGTATCGTTGCCGAGGCTCAGGCTGTTAAGCGCCCGGCTCAGCAGCAGGGCGGCGATCCCCGCCATCGCCACCGGCAGCAGGACAATTTTCAGGGTTTGCAGGGTGCGGATATCCAGCGAACCGGCCTGCCAGAAGCGCAGCTGATCGTAGACGTCCGGGTTGAGCAGGGCGATGCCGTTGGACAGCCCCTCCAGTACCGCCGCGAGGGCGACCCCGGCGAGGGTGAGGCGCACCGGGCTCAGCTGGCCGCCGCCCTGACTGCCGGTGAAGGCCACCAGCAGCGAGGCGCAGAGCGCGCCGCAAAACGCCAGCAGCAGCTGTTCCTGCGGGGAGGTGATCCCGAACAGCGCCGCGCCGAGGACGATGGCGAAGCTGGCGCCGGAGTTGACCCCCAGCAGGCCGGGGTCGGCCAGCGGGTTACGGGTGAGCGTTTGCATCAGCGCGCCGGCGAGGCCGAGGGCGACGCCGGCCAGCAGACCGGCCAGGGTGCGCGGCAGGCGCGCGTCCAGCACGATGGTGCAGTCGGCGCTTTGACAGGTTCCGCTAAAGGCGGTGAATACCGTGCCGATCGGCAACGATTTGGCGCCGATGGTCAGGCTAAGCGCGGCGGCTAAGGCGAGTAACAGCAACAATCCGGGCACGGCGACAGAGCGTACCGCGGTCGTAGAAAACGACATAACTGACATCCCTGATATGATAATGATAGTAATTATCGTTATCGATTTTATTCAGCTATGGTAGCATGAGCCACAGTAAAAAGGGTATTAAAAATAACGACAAGGCGCTGTAATGAACCGACAATCCTGGCTGCTCAACCTCAGCCTGCTGAAAACTCACCCGGCGTTTCGCGCCGTTTTTATCGCTCGCTTTATCTCTATTCTGTCGCTTGGCCTGCTGGGCGTGGCCATTCCGGTGCAGATCCAGATGATGACCCATTCGACCTGGCAGGTCGGGTTGTCGGTGACGCTGACCGGCGCGTCGATGTTTATTGGCCTGATGGTGGGGGGGGTACTGGCTGACCGCTATGAGCGCAAACGCCTGATCCTGCTGGCGCGCGGCACCTGCGGCGTGGGCTTTGTCGGCCTGTGTCTGAACGCCCTGCTGCCGGAGCCGTCGCTGGCGGCGATCTACCTGCTGGGGATCTGGGATGGGTTCTTCGCCTCGTTGGGGGTGACCGCGCTGCTGGCGGCGACGCCGGCGCTGGTGGGGCGGGAAAATCTGATGCAGGCCGGGGCCATCACTATGCTCACGGTGCGTCTGGGCTCGGTGATTTCGCCGATGATCGGCGGCCTGCTGCTGGCCTCCGGCGGTGTGGCCTGGAATTTCGGCCTGGCGGCGGCGGGGACCTTTATCACCACCTTAACCCTGCTGCGTCTGCCACAGCTGCCGCCGCCTCCGCAGCCGCGCGAGCATCCGCTGCGTGCCCTGCTGGCGGGGCTGACCTTCCTCTGCCAGAGTCCGCTTATCGGCGGGATTGCGCTGCTCGGCGGCCTGCTGACCATGGCCAGCGCGGTGCGGGTGCTCTATCCGGCGCTGGCCGGGAGCTGGCAGATGTCGGCCGGGCAGATTGGCCTGCTGTACGCCGCGATTCCGCTCGGCGCGGCGCTGGGGGCGTTGACCAGCGGCCAGCTGGCCCAGACCGTGCGGCCGGGCGCGCTGATGCTGGCGACGACGGTGTGCTCCTTTGTCGCCATTGCGCTGTTCAGCCTGATGCCGCACTGGGCGTTGGGCGCGCTGTGCCTGGCGCTGTTTGGCTGGCTGAGCGCTATTAGCTCGCTGCTGCAGTACACCCTGATCCAGACCCAGACGCCGGAACATATGCTCGGGAGAATTAACGGTCTGTGGACCGCGCAGAACGTTACCGGCGACGCCATCGGCGCGGCGCTGCTCGGCGGGTTAGGGGCGGTGATGACGCCGGTCGCTTCCGCCAGCGCCAGCGGCTGGGCGCTGGCCCTCGTCGGCGTGCTGCTGGTGGGGCTGCTACGCGAGCTGCGCCGTTTCCAGCGCCCGGAAATAGTCAACGAAAGCTGAGTACGGTGCGATTGCCCGGTGGCGGCTACGGCTTACCGGGCCTACGGTACTGGGGCCTCGGGCGTTGTAGGCCGGGCAAGCGCCGCGCCGCCCGGCAAAGCGTTCCGACCGCATACTCGTCCTGATGCCCGGTGGCGGCTGCGCCTTACCGGGCCGAAGGTCTGGCCTGGAGGGCGCAAGCATTGTAGGCCGGTGCAAGCGTAGCGCCGCCCGGCAAAGC
>OLFT01003197.1_pt1 | contig 12549 bp, 10 predicted proteins | sample 1604921 | NCBI WGS metagenome assembly OLFT01 (sample SAMEA3888897, study PRJEB22519) | human gut metagenome | biome: human gut; feature: human-associated habitat; material: faeces | place: Denmark | collected 2013 | reverse complement strand
CTCCCGATACTCCTGAGCGTCCCTTTCTCACAACAAAAATACAACTTGTCACGACAACCGTACAAGTTGTATTATAAATTCCAGAAAGGGGAATCACCAATCACATGGAACCAACCACCGGCAAAGCCAAATACTACACCCTGATGGAAGCCCTAAAAGAGCAGATTCTCTCCGGAACCATAAAACCCGGCCAGAAGCTTCCCTCCGAAAACGAACTGACCCGGGAATACGCCCTATCACGCCACACTGTCCGAAAGGCCCTCGCTCTTCTCGAAAATGAAGGCTACATTACCGCCCAGCACGGCAAAGGAACCTTCTGCTCCGAGCGCGTAATCCAGCGTCATAATTCAAAAAACATCGCCGTCACCACCACCTACCTGTCCGACTACATCTTCCCCCGCCTCATCCAGGGAATGGATCGAGTGCTGAGCGAAAACGGCTACAGCATTATCTTAAAGAACACCTGCAACAGCCGCTCCAAAGAAGAAAAAGTCTTAAAAGAACTCCTCGACAAGCCCATCGACGGCCTCATCATCGAGCCGAGCAAAAGCCAGATCCTCTGCCGCCACATCAACTTGTACGAAATGCTGGACAAGTACCAGATCCCGTATGTCTTCATCCAGGGCTGCTACCCCCAAATGGCAGACAAGCCCTGCATTCTGATGGATGACTGCAAAGGCGGCTATCTGCTGACCCGGCACCTTTTAGAGACCGGCCGACGAAACATCATCGGCATCTTCAAGGCCGACGACAGCCAGGGCGCCCAGCGCCATAAAGGCTACGTGCAGGCGCTGCAGGAAAGCGGAATCCCGTATGATCCCGAAAACGTCATCTGGTTTCACACCGAGGACCGGAAAACCAAACCGTCCCTGATGCTTTCCATGCTGCTCGACAGCAAAAAGTCCGTCGATGCCGCCGTCTGCTACAACGACCAGATCGCGCTCGCCGTCATCTCCATGCTGGAAGAAAAGGGAATCTCCGTGCCGGAAGACATCGCCGTCACCGGATACGACAACTCGCTGATCGGCCAGAGCAGTCCGATCGGGATCACGACCATTGCCCATCCGCAGGAAAAACTCGGTGAGATGGCAGCAGAGCTCATTCTCGAAAAAATCAGAAAAGTCCCGGAAGAAGAAAGCAGCGTCAAACGCCTGATTTCCCCGGAACTCATCGTAAGAGAATCCACCGCAGGAAAAAATCTGTCAACAGAGACGAAAAAATAGAAAAGAACCCAAGGGAGGAAAAAACAATGGGAATGGATGCAAAAACAGCAATCCTCGAACAGAAAACAGCACTTGGTATTGAGCTCGGCTCAACCAGAATCAAAGCCGTCCTGATCGGCGCAGACAACGCCCCGATCGCATCCGGAGATCACGAGTGGGAAAACCGCTACGACAACGGCGTGTGGACCTACACCCTCGAGGACATCTGGACGGGCCTGCAGGATGCCTATACCAAAATGGCAGCTGATGTTAAAGAAAAATACGACATCACCCTGACCCGCGTCGGAGCCATCGGCTTCAGTGCCATGATGCACGGCTATATGGCATTTGACAAAGCAGGAAACCTCCTCGTGCCGTTCCGCACCTGGAGAAACAATATCACAGAAGAAGCAAGCGAGAAGCTGACCGATCTTTTCGGATTCCACATCCCGCAGAGATGGACTATCGCCCATCTGTATCAGGCAATCTTAAACGGTGAGCCGCATGTGGCAGATATCGACTACGTGACAACCCTTGCCGGATACATTCAGTGGAAAATGACCGGCGAGCGTGTCGTTGGTGTCGGCGAGGCATCTGGAATCTTTCCAATCGATTCTGAAACCAACACTTACTTTGCCGACATGATCGCCAAATTTGACGAGGCAGTCGCAGACAAAGCATATTCATGGAAAGCACTCGATGTTCTGCCGCACGTTCTGACCGCAGGTGACAATGCCGGTGTTCTGACAAAAGAAGGTGCCGCACTTCTCGACATGTCCGGAAATCTGGAAGCAGGCATTCCGCTCTGCCCGCCGGAGGGAGATGCCGGAACAGGTATGGCAGCAACAAACAGCGTCCGCGTCAGAACCGGAAACGTGTCTGCCGGAACTTCCGTTTTTGCTATGATCGTTCTGGAGAAGAACCTTTCCAAAGTATACCCGGAGATCGATATGGTAACAACCCCGTCCGGTCATCCGGTTGCCATGGTGCACTGCCAGAACTGTACTTCTGATCTGAATGCATGGGTCAATCTCTTCCGTGAATTTGCGCAGACCTTCGGCATGGAAATCAGCACGAATGATCTGTTCGGCAAGCTGTACAACAAAGCCCTGGAGGGCGACGCAGACTGCGGCGGACTCCTTGCCTACAACTACTTCTCCGGCGAGCACGTAACCGGCTTCAACGAGGGCCGTCCTGTCTTCGCACGTACTCCGGATGCGAAATTCAATCTGGCAAACTTTATGAGAGTCAACCTGTTTACTTCCCTTGGCGCCTTGAAAGTCGGCCTTGATATCCTGATGAAAGAGGAGCATGTGCAGGTCGACCAGATTCTCGGCCACGGCGGTCTCTTCAAGACAAAAGGTGTCGGCCAGAAGATCCTCGCAGGTGCCATCGACGCACCGGTTTCCGTCATGGAGACAGCAGGAGAGGGCGGAGCCTGGGGCATCGCACTGCTGGCTTCTTATATGATCAACAAAGAAGAGAATGAAACACTCGAGGATTACCTCGATGCAAAAGTCTTCGCAGGAAATGCCGGAACCAAGATGGATCCGGACCCGGCAGACGTCGCTGGATTTGAAGTATTCACCGAGCGCTACAAAAAAGGCCTGCCGATTGAGCGTGCAGCAGTAGAGAGCTTAAAATGAACCATCGTTTGGGAAAGACAGAAAGGACAACACAATGTTAGAAGAACTGAAAAAAAGAGTATACGAAGCCAACATGCTTCTTCCAAAATACGGACTGGTTACCTTTACCTGGGGAAATGTCAGCGAGATTGACCGGGAAAGCGGTCTGTTCGTCATCAAACCAAGCGGCGTGGATTACGACCTGCTGACACCGGACGATATGGTTGTCATGGATCTGAACGGAAACAAAGTAGAAGGACGCTACCGTCCGTCTTCTGACACCCCGACCCATCTGGAGCTGTACAAAGCATTTCCGGAGATCGGCGGCATTGTTCACACCCATTCCTCCTATGCGACAAGCTGGGCACAGGCGGGAAGAAGCATTCCGTGCTACGGAACAACCCATGCAGACTACATCTACGGTGAAGTACCGTGCCTGCGCTGCCTGACAAAAGAAGAGATTGACGAGGCATACGAGGAAAACACCGGCCATCTGATCGTCAATGAGTTCAAACGGATGGGAAAAGATGTAAAAGCCGTTCCGGCCGTTCTTTGCAAGAACCACGGACCGTTCACCTGGGGCAAAGATGCGCATGAGGCTGTTCACAATGCTGTTGTCCTCGAAGAGGTTGCCAAAATGGCATACCGTGCCGAGACCATCAACCCGAGAATCCAGCCGGCACCGCAGGAGCTGCAGGATAAACACTATTACCGTAAGCATGGTGCAAATGCTTATTACGGACAGAACTAAAAAAGAGTAAGAAGATAAGAAAAGTGTCATCCACAAGCTGCAGGGCACACAGCCCGCAGGTGGATGACACTTTTTTGATAAAAACATTTTTATGATAGAAATCTGCTTTTAAAATCAAGTGGTCGTCTGACGCCGGATCAGAAGCGGCGGAACGGTCTTGTGAACCGGCTCGGCAAGCGGCACCGGGTGGCGTTTTTTCCGTTCCTGCATCTGGGAGACCAGAAGGGAAACAGCCTCGTCTGCAATCTGGTCAATCTGCTGGCCGACAGTGCTGATCGGATAGATAGCCTGCTCGGAAATCGGCGCACCGTCGAAGCCGATGAGTTCGTAATCGTTCGGCAGGGTATGGTACTTGCGGATCAGAAGATTTAAAAGAATATTGGCATGATCATCGTTGGAGAGGAAGATGCCCTTTTTCTGACCGGCATATTTTTGTTCGATGTTGTCAAAGATTTCCTGCAGCGGTGCTGCGGCTTCCTGATAGGAGAGTCCAAAATCCCGAATGATAACCTTGTGCGGTACACCGGCCTTTATACAGGCATCCTGGAAACCGGCGAGACGGCGGTAGGCAGGAACATTTTCTTTGGTCGGTGAGTTCAGATGAATCAGGACATCACAGTGGTTATGAATCAGAAGCGAAGTCGCTTCGTACGCGCCGAGGTAGTTGTCTGTATTGACACTGCTGACGAACTGGTCTTCGCGCTCAATTGCAACGACCGGGATCTGCAGATCGGAGAGTTCGCGGGAGGAGAGTGTATGGGAGAGGACGATGAGGCCCTCGATTTTGTACGACATCAGCTCCTGAATGTAGCGGTGCTCCGTCTCGTCGTGGCCGTTTCCGGCGAAGACGAGGAATTTATAGCCATATTTCTCATAAGAAGCAAGAATCTGATTCAGCATCTCGGAATAGTAGTTCATGGAGAGACTCGGGATCAGGACGCCGACAAATTCGGTCTGTCCGTTCGCGAGAATTTTTGCCACTTTGTTTTCTTTATAGTTCAGTTTATCCAGTGCATCGGAAATGATCTGCTGATTTTCCGGTGTCAGGGAATCCGGGTTGTTGAAATACCGGGAAATGGTTGTTTTGGAAAAATGCGTGTACTGTGCAATATCATTAAAGGTTACATTTTTTTTTCGTGCCATAAGTTCAAGTGTCCTTCCCTTCAAAAGTGTTGCGTGAACCATGTAAGCTTTCAGAAAAAAACAAATAATATATGAAGATAGTATAACATTTCTCGCCCGCCGGAACAAGCGGGAATCGGTTAAGTAACCGGTTTTGTAAAAGTTCCACAAAAGCCAAAAACAAAATTATGGAAAATCACGAAAAGTAAAGAAAATATTGACGAAACCCACTGTCAATGCTATGATAAAGACAATGAAAGTAACCGGTTACTTGACCGGTTACACAAAACGAAGGACAGGACCAGCTGTCCAGAGATAACAGGAGGAATTGTGATGAGAAAGAAATTTAGTGCCAGGGCGGCAGCTCTTGGAATGTCTGGCGTGCTTCTTACTTCTGCACTGACCGGATGCACCTTCGGCTTCGCAAGCGATCCGGATGACCCGAACGCAGTAAAAGAAGAAGTGCCGATCGACATGACCACCGATACCTTCCAGTACGATACGTCGCTTTCCGGAACGAGTATCGTCATCATGAACACAAAAGCAGAAATCCAGACAGCACTGGAAGAGATTGCAAAAGTGTTCGAGGAGAAAGCAGGCGTACATATTGAGATCATGCCGGTAACGGACGGCGATTCTCCTTATACCAAAGTAGTCAGCCTCTACAACTCCGGAAACCCGCCGACACTTTCCATTCTGGATACGACCGATGTCATTGCACTGGCAGAAGAAAAAGCAGCCGACTTAAGCAATGAAGCATGGACCGGCGAGGCAGAAGAGTACCTGACCAAAATCAACGGAAAGGTTTACAGCTTCCCGCTTTGTATCGAGGGCCGCGGTATTATCTACAACAAGAGCGTGATTGAAGATACCTTAGGTACCGAGTTCGATCCATCCGATATCAAAACCCAGGACGATTTCGCAGCACTTCTCCAGAGCCTGCGGGACAACGGAATGAAGAATCCGATCTCCATGGCAAAAGAAGACTGGTCCCTTGGAGCACACCAGCTGCAGTACATCTACGAGACATACAACGGAACCTCCGACGGTGCAGCAGAAGTCATCAACGAGCTGAAGGACGGAACCTTATATCTGCCGGACTACACCCGCATGAACGAGTTCCTGAATACCTTTGACCTGTTAAAAGAGTACAACGTAGCAAAGGGCGATCCACTCGGCGCAGATTACGATGAGATGGCAATTGACCTGGCAGACGGAAAAACCGCTTTCTGGTTCAACGGAAACTGGGCATGGCCGAACCTTGAGGAGGCAGGAGCCGAGACGACCGACGAGTACGGTTTCCTTCCATACTTCCTGAACAATGATCCGGACGACTTCGTCAACAGCAAAATCCAGGCATCCCCGTCCAAACAGATCATGCTGGATGATATCGTGGCTACCGACGAGCAGAAAGCAGCAGCAAAAGAGTTCCTGAACTGGCTGGTTTACAGTGAGATCGGACAGCAGATGGTTGTAAAGACCTGCAGCCTGATCCCTCCGTTTAAAAACAACCCGAACGAGCCAAGCGATCCGTTAAGCCGCGACATTTACGAAAAAGTACAGAACGGCGGAGCATTCAACGCATCTGCGATCGTGCCGAACGATCACTGGTCTGTCCTTGGTGCGGCAATGCAGAAATATCTGGCCGGAAGAAGTGACCGCGAGGAACTGATAGATTCCATCCAGGCATACTGGGATGAGCAGTAAGCCGGAGGATATGAAGGAGGAACGAAAATGAAATCAAGCAACAAGGGAAAAGATTTCTGTGTATTTGCGCTGCCGGGCCTGTTCTGCTTCCTGGCAGTCGTCATGGTACCGTTTATCTACGGTATTTACCTGACCTTAACCGACTGGAACGGTGTTTCCAGCGTGAAAAACTTTGTAGGACTTTCCAACTTCGCAGCCGTTATGCGCGACGCGCAGTTCTGGAAATCCCTGCTGTTAACCTTTAAATATGTCATTGCGGTTGTTGTTCTCGTCAATGTGATCGCCTTTTTACTGGCTTATATTCTGACCCGCGGCATCAAAGGTCAGAACTTCTTCCGCGCCGGATTTTTCACCCCGAACCTGATCGGCGGTATCGTACTTGGATACATCTGGCAGTTCGTATTCTCCCGTGTTTTCGTCAGCATCGGTGAGACCACAGGATGGAGCCTGTTTGAAATTTCCTGGCTTTCTACCCCGAACAAAGCATTTGCAGCGCTGGTGCTCGTTTCAGTATGGCAGCTGGCAGGCTATATGATCCTGATCTACGTCGCCGGCTTTATGGGACTTTCCGAGGACGTGCTCGAGGCGGCAAGCATCGACGGTGCATCCGGCTGGGTAAAAATGAAAAACATTATCCTTCCGCTGATGATGTCCTCCGTTACTATCTGCCTCTTCCTGACCCTGTCCCGTGCGTTCATGGTATACGATGTCAACCTGTCCTTAACCGGCGGTGCTCCGTACGGAACCACCGAGATGGCAGCCATGCACGTATATGAGAAAGCATTCACATCGAGACAGTTCGGTGTCGGCCAGGCAGAAGCCTTTATCCTGTTTATCATTGTAGCCTGCATCAGCGGTATTCAGGTATACACCACCAAGAAGAGGGAGGTTGAAGCATAATGAATCAGAAGAAAATTGGCGGAACAAAGAAAAAAGTAACTGACGCGCTGGCTATGCTCCTTATGATCATCGTTTTCTGTGCGTTCATGTTCCCGTTTGTCATGGTTATCATCAACTCCTTAAAACAGAAACGTGATATCATCAAGAGCCCGTTCTCCTGGCTGTTTACGATCAAAGGTCTTTCGTTTGACAACTTTGTAAAAGCATTCAATCAGATGAACTTCCTGAATGCCTTCAAGAACTCTCTGGTTGTAACCGTAACAGCAACCGTACTGGTTACGGTACTCGCAGCTATGCTGGCTTACTACATCGTGCGTAATGTCAACGTATTTTCCAATATCATCTTTGCACTGATGGTTGCATCCATGATCATTCCATTCCAGGCAATCATGATCCCGCTTGTCAGTGTATACGGCGGAACCTTAAACATTCTGAACCACAGACTGACCCTGATCTTCATGCACACCGGATTTTCCATGGCGATGTCCGTGTTCATGTTCCACGGATTCATCCGCGGAAGTATCCCGCTGGCGCTGGAGGAGGCCGCTTACATCGACGGCTGTACCCACACCCAGACCTTCTTCCGCATCGTGTTCCCGCTGTTAAAGCCGATCATTTCCACCATGGTAATCATGAATGCGATGGCATTCTGGAATGACTTCCTGCTGCCGTCCCTGGTGCTGACCGACAAAAAGCTGCTGACTCTGCCGCTTTCCACCTACAGCTTCTACGGAACTTACTCCGCAGATTACGGAACCATCATGGCAGGTCTTCTGCTCTGCGTCATCCCGATCCTGATTCTGTACGTGGCACTGCAGAAACAGATCATCAACGGTGTCGTAGCCGGAGCAGTCAAATAAGTAAATCATAGAAATCAAGAACAAGCCGGGCAAAGGAGGGCGGAATTAAAAATGCTTTCTTTTTCCGGCTTTTCTTATCAGAGACAACAAGAAAGAGACAGAAAGGAAATCAAACACATGAAAAACAGATTACACGTAAAAGCGCCGGGCAACTGGGTGAATGACCCGAACGGCATGATTTATTATAAGGGACAGTATCATCTTTTTTATCAGCATTTTCCGTACGCGCCGCGCTGGGGCACCATGCACTGGGGCCATGCGGTGAGTCCGGATCTGATTCACTGGGAGCATGTCGGCGTTGCCCTGTTCCCGAGTCTTTCCGAGGACCAGAACGGCTGCTTTTCCGGAAGCGCAGTAGAAGAGAACGGCGTGATGCATCTCTTTTACACGGGTGTTCACTATAATCAGGTAAATCCGAAGGATATTCATCAGTGCCTTGATCAGGATTTTACCTCGGCGCAGCTTCACCTTACTTCGAAGGACGGTATGCATTTTGATGTCTTCGGGGATAAGGAGGTTGTTATCCCGGCACTCACCGATCCGGAAATCGGCGACAATACGCACACGCGTGACCCGAAAGTCTGGAAGGGAAGCGACGCATGGTATATGGTGCTTGGAAGCACGACGAAGGATCACAAGGGCGAGGCATTATTCTATAAGAGTGAGGATCTTTCCCACTGGCATCTGGCCGGACAGGCGACGACGAAACAGAAGCTCGGCTGGATGTGGGAGTGCCCGGATCTCTTTAACGTAAACGGACGCAGCGTCTTTGTATTCTCCCCGATGGAACTGATCGAGGACCCCGACGGCTATGCGGATCGGGCGATCTGTATGCTGCCTGAGTTTGATGAAAAAACCTGCACAATGAAATTTCCGGAGAACTGGCAGCTTCTGGACTGCGGCGGTGACCTCTATGCACCGCAGACCATGACGGATGCGGACGGAAACCGGATTTCCATCGCATGGCTTCGGATGCCGGAACCGGTAGATGGTATATGGCAAGGCATGTTCTGCCTGCCGCGTGTGGTGGATGTACAGAACGATCATATTTACTTCCGTGTTCTGCCTGCCATCCGCGACGGATTCTGCAAAAAGACGGATTCCCTCGTTTCGGCATGCGGAGAGTGTGCCATGATCCGCGCCGAATTAAAAGAGGGTGAGAGCCTGGAAATCGGCGGCTATAAGATCTGGCGGCAGAGCGGAAAAGTCTGCGCAGACCGCACGGATGTCTATCCATCCGGTGCAAAAGGATGGCTTCATGCCGAGACGCCGCAGTTAAAAGAGGGCGATCTTCTTGAGATTTTCGTGGATCCGAATATGATCGAAATCTATGCAAACAACGGCGAGTACGTATTAAGCCAGGCAGTTTACGGGCTTGGAGAGACATTCTCCTATGAAATGGAGAAAAAACCGGAAATTTATCTGTGGAATGAATAAATCAGCCCAAAAAGTTCTTGACGCATACGGGATTTTGTTCTAATCTAGTACGTAACAGCTTTCTAACGTTAAAGTGACGGGCTGAAAAACGAGATTTCGAAAGATATCCGAAAAGAACGCAAGGAGAGATTATTATGAAGAAAGTAGTAAAATTCGGCGGCAGTTCCCTCGCGAGCGCAGAGCAGTTTAAGAAGGTCGGAGACATCATCCGCGCAGATGAGGGAAGAAGATACGTGGTACCTTCCGCTCCTGGAAAACGAAATTCTGCTGATACGAAAGTAACCGATATGCTGTATGACTGCTATCGCACTGCAGTTGCTGGAAGAGATTTCAAGAAGAAACTGCAGAACATCAAAGCGAGATATCAGGAGATCATCGACGGTCTGAACCTCAGCCTGGATCTTTCCCCGGAATTTGAAAAAATCGCAGAAAACTTTGCCGCAGCAGCCGGAGAGGACTACGCCGCATCCCGCGGAGAGTACCTGAACGGTATCGTGATGGCAAATTATCTGGGATATACGTATATTGATTCTGCAGAAGTGATCTGCTTCGATGAGAACGGAAACTTCCTTGCAGACAAGACTGACGAAGTGCTCTCCGAGCGTTTAAAAGATCTGGATAACGCAGTCGTTCCTGGATTCTACGGCGCAAAACCGGACGGAAGCGTAAAAACCTTCTCCCGCGGCGGATCCGATATCACTGGTTCCATCGTGGCAAAGGCCGTACACGCTGACATCTACGAGAACTGGACCGATGTTTCCGGTTTCCTGGTAACCGATCCGCGTATCGTCAAGGATCCGGAAGTCATTTCCACCATTACCTACCGTGAGCTGCGTGAGCTTTCCTACATGGGAGCTACCGTCCTTCATGAGGACTCCATCTTCCCACTCCGTCAGGAGGGAATCCCGATCCACGTGCTGAACACCAACGCACCGCAGGATCCGGGAACCATGATCGTGGAGAATACCTGCAGCAAACCGAAATTCACCATCACCGGTATCGCCGGAAAGAAAGGCTTTGCATCCATCACGGTTGAGAAGAGCATGATGAATACCGAGATCGGCTTTGGCAGAAAAGTGCTCGGTGTTTTTGAGGACAACAATCTTTCCTTTGAGCATATGCCGTCCGGCATCGATACCATGACGGTATTTGTTCATCAGAGTGAGTTTGCAGCAAAAGAACAGCAGGTTATCGCAGGACTGCATCGTGCCGTACAGCCGGATTCTATTGATCTTGAATCCGATCTGGCGCTGATCGCTGTTGTAGGCCGCGGCATGAGAAGAACGAGAGGCACAGCCGGAAGGATTTTCTCTGCACTGGCGCATGCACACGTCAACGTTAAGATGATCGATCAGGGTTCCAGCGAGCTCAACATCATCATTGGCGTTGAAAACCGCGACTTTGAAACAGCAATCAAAGCAATTTATGATATCTTTGTCGTAGCGCAGATCTAAAATGAATCTATAAAAAATCTCTGTCAGGAGTCTGAACTTCCGACAGAGATTTTTTTATGGTTTTTATGCCGCCGTATCGCGGAATTCTTTTCGAATGGTGAATGTAAAAATACAGATTACCACACAACAGATGATCCAGGTCGTCGGTTCGCAGAAGCAGCCGGCGCGGTATCCGATCGACGGGACGAGAAACAGGGCGAAGAGTATAAATGCACATCAAAGAGATGATGTCCTGGGTGGAAAACCATCTGACGGAGCCGCTCACTTTAAAAGAAATCGCCGCAAGCGTTCACCTCTCTCCACGGGAATGTCAGCGGATTTTCAAAGCGTATCTGCACCGGACGCCGACGGAATATCTGCAGTGGAGACGGATTCTCGCAGCGGCAGACAATCTGCGGAACACAAACGAATTTTGCCCTTGTCGTTTTTGGGAACAGATGGTATAATCATTTCATAAATGCAAGACATTTGTGAAAAAATATCATAAAGGAACGAGGATGCAAGATGAAACGACGAGTATTACTGAAATTGAGCGGAGAAGCTCTTGCAGGAGAGAAACACACCGGTTTTGACGAGCCGACCGTCACAAAAGTGGCAAAACAGGTAAAAACTCTGGTAGACCAGGGGATTGAAGTCGGCATCGTAATCGGAGGAGGAAACTTCTGGAGAGGACGCAGTTCCGAAAATATCGACCGTACCAAAGCAGACCAGATCGGTATGCTGGCAACCGTTATGAACGCGCTCGCCCTGCAGGATGCCTTCGAGCACAACGATGTTCCCTGCCGCGTTATGAGCGCTATCCAGATGAACGAGATCTGCGAGCCCTATATTCGCCGTCGCGCCATCAACCACCTTTCCAAGGGCAACGTCGTTATTTTTGCCGCCGGTTCGGGCAATCCGTACTTTACGACCGACACCGCCGCGGCTCTTCGTGCGTGCGAGATCGGCGCCGAGATTCTGATTAAAGCCACCAAGGTTGACGGCATCTACGACAAGGATCCCGTCAAGTGCGCCGACGCCGTCCGTTTTGACAAGATTACCTATCACGAGGTGCTCGTCCGCGGTCTGCAGGTTATGGATTCCACGGCTACGGCACTGTGCCAGGACAACCGTATGCCGATTTTGGTCCTCAACATCGATGGCGAGGACACCGTCAAGCGCGCGCTCGCGGGTGAGCCCGTCGGCACGCTCGTCTATCAGGAGGATTAAGCATGGCAGAGAACATCACCGCCCATATGGACAAGTCGCTCGAGTCCCTCAAGCATAACTTCTCCAAGGTCCGTACCGGCCGCGCCAATGCCAACATTCTGTCCGACATCACCGTCGATTATTACGGTGTTCCCACGCCGGTCACGCAGGTTGCCGCCGTCAAGACCCCCGAGGCCCACATGCTGCTCATCGAGCCGTGGGACAAGGCACTTATCAACGCTATCGTCAAGGCCATCGGCGCTTCCGATCTGGGTATTACCCCCAACTCCGATGGCACCGTCG
>OLFT01003190.1_pt1 | contig 12562 bp, 11 predicted proteins | sample 1604921 | NCBI WGS metagenome assembly OLFT01 (sample SAMEA3888897, study PRJEB22519) | human gut metagenome | biome: human gut; feature: human-associated habitat; material: faeces | place: Denmark | collected 2013 | reverse complement strand
CATGGGCATAGACCTCCCCGTGGATCACCACATCGAACACCGGGCAGCCGTCGAAGAAGGACACGTTGTCCGCCACGCAGTCCGCCGTCCGATCCTGCACGGCGAAGGTGAACACCGGGTGCTGCAGTCCCTTCACGGAGTCCCGTGCGCCGGCGTCGTCGGCATTGGAGATGATGTAGCCCCGTTGGGGTACCAGATCGGCAAAGGCATGGAAGGAGTGCTCGATATCCGCCAGATCCTTGAAAAAGTCCAGATGATCCTCCTCCACGTTAAGGATCACCGCCACCGTGGGGAAGAAGTTCAGGAAGGAGTTGCAGTACTCGCAGGACTCCAGAATGATGGTGTCCCCCTGCCCCACCCGATAGCCGGAGTGCAGCAGCGGCAGCGTACCGCCGATCATCACCGTGGGGTCGGCCCCGGCCTCCATGAAGATATGGGTTGCCATGGAGGTGGTGGTGGTCTTTCCGTGGGTACCGGAAAAGCACACGGCATTTGCGTATTTCTGCATGATGGCGCCCCAGGCCTGCGCCCGCTCATATACGGGGATGCCCCGTGCGATGGCCCCGGAGATCTCCGGGTTCTCGTCGTGGATGGCGGCGGTGCGGATCACCAGATCGCAGTCCTTTAGATTCTCCGCCGAGTGGCCGATGGCCACGTCGATGCCCAGTGAGCGCAGGTGCCGGACGGTATCGCTCTCGGACATATCCGAGCCCTGCACCGTCAGTCCCATGCCCCGCAGCACCTCCGCCAGCGGACACATGGACACGCCGCCGATGCCCGCCAGATGGACCCGGACACCAGGCTTGAGATACGTATGGATATCCACAGTGGGATGGATCATATTCAGATTCCTCCTTCATTTCCCGCCGAAAACCTGCTTTTCGGCAAGCGCTTGCGGAGCTGTATGCTGCGCTCCGTCATTATAATACGCCGCTGCGGTGGATGCAAGCCCCTTACTCCCTCCGGCGCAGCAGGCTCTTCCAGTCCAGCTCCATCACCAGCAGGCTCACCATCATCAGCGCCGCCCCGATGTAGCCCCGCAGCTGCAAAACCTCATGGGCAAAGAAATATGCCACGATGGCAGAGAACACCGGCTCCAGCGTGAAGATCAGCCCCACATGGCTGGCGGAGGTGTACTGCTGCTGCACCGTCTGGATGACGAAGCCCACGCCAGAGCAGAACACCCCCAGAAACAGGGCCGCTCCCCACACGGCAGTGGTCTGTGGCAGGCAGGGCTTCTCCAGCAGGAAGGCCAGCCCCAGCATCACGAAGCCCACCACCCCCAGCTGCAAAATGCCCAGCTGCAGGGCGTTGACCTGCGGATCGTGGACCGCCCGGTCCGTCAGCACCAGATCCCCGGCGTAGGCCACGGCGCATAGCAGGCAGATGATATCTCCGGGCGCAGCGCCCCGTTGAGGGTCATGAGCCCCATGCCCACGGTACACAGCACCAGCGCCACCGCCAGCCGCCGATCCGGCCGCTTCCGCAGAAACAGCCACTCCAGCAGCGGCGTCACCACCACCGGCAGAGCGCAGATAAAGCCTGCGTTGGAGAGAGAGGTATACAGCACACCATAGGTGCAGCCGATGTACGTCAGCACCAGGCACAGCCCGATGGGGATGCTGGCAAGCAGCGTCCGCCGGGAGATGCCCCGCAGCTTCCGGAAGAAGATGGCCCCCAGCACGAAAAACGCCGTCAAGAACCGAAAGGCGTTCAGGGTCAGCGGCGGCAGCTCCGTCAGGCACAGATCCAGCAGAAAGTAGGACACTCCCCAGAATGCGGTGGCCAATACCAGCAACAGATCCGCTTTACGCTGCCTGCTCATATCTCATCCCTCCCGTACAGCATATCGCTTACGGGACATTATATCACACCTTTTCCCCAGTGAAAAGCACTATTTCCATAGCCGCAGCCACCCGCTGTCATGGAGCTGCTTGACAAACAGCAGCGCCATGGGACACAGCACCATCCCAGCCACGCCGAAGGCGCAGAAGCCCACATACATGGCCGCCAGCGCCGCCAGCGGCGGCAGATCCACCTGCGCCGCCATGATCTTAGGCTCCAGCACGCTCCGCACCAGTGAGATGACGCCGTACAGGGCCAGCAGCCCCAGCCCCTTGGGAACGTTCCCTGTCAGCAGGCACAGCGCCCCCCACGGCACCAGCACCGTCCCCGTGCCGAACACCGGCAGGGCGTCGATGACGGCGATCATTGCCGCCAGCAGCAGGGCATAGCCCTGCCGCAGCAGGAGAAATCCCGTCAGCAGTTCACAGAAGGTGACCCCCAGCAGAATGCACTGGGCCTTGCACCACTTTCCCAAGGTGGCCAACAGGTCCGCCTTGACGCCTCTGGCCTGCCGCAGCCTGTCCTCCGGCAGCTGCCGCCGGAGGAACGCCCGGATGCGGGGATAGCTTCCGGCGGTGAACAGCACCGCCAGCAGCGTGGTAGCGCAGAACAGCACCGCCTGCGGCAGCGCCGCCGCTGCCGCCGTCACCGCCCGCAGGCACCGCTGGCCCATGCTCTCCAGCAGCTCCGCCAGCTGAGCCGACAGCCCATCCAGCAGAGCCTCCAGCCAGCTCCGCAGTCCCTCCGGGCAGGCAGCGCACAGCTGCTGCGCCCTGCCCCGTACCAGCTCCGTCCACCGGGGCAGAGCCTCCAGATACCCCGGCAGCCGACCCGACAGCTCACAGACCTGCCGCAGCAGCACCATGGTCAGCAGTACCAGTCCCGCCGCCACCGTTCCCAGCACCACCAAGCTCAGCACCGTGGCCGTAAAGCCCCGCCGCAGGTGCAGCCTTCTCCGGCACAGTACCACCGCCGGCTCCAGCAGCGCCGCCAGCGCCAGTGCAATGAGGAACGGCAGCAGCCACACCAGCACATACCGCACCATCAGCCATATAAGCGCCAGCCAGACCGCCCCGTAGGCGCACCGGATGAGAAACGTCAGCTTTGGGTCCCGCAAAACCGTCCCCTCTTTCTTATAAAAACAGTTGTATTTTCTCCAAATACATGGTATGATGCAGAGGAGAGAAATCCCGCCCGTCCCCGGACCGGCAAAAGGAGTGTAAGATCATGGCAAATGAAAAGTTTTACATCGTAGCGGCGGACGCCCTGCCGGAGGTATTCCTGCGGGTGGCGGAGGCCCGGCGGATGCTTCAGGTAGGCGAGGCCGACACCGTGGGCGAGGCCGCCTGCAAGGCCGGCATCAGCCGCAGCGCCTTCTATAAATATAAGGATGCGGTGCAGCCCTTCCAGAACATGAAGGCCGGGCGCATCATCACCTTCTATACTCTCTTGAAGGATACGCCGGGTGTACTGTCCAACATACTGTCTATTTTTGCCAATTCCGGGGCAAATATACTGACCATCAACCAGACCATTCCCACCAACGGCTGCGCCGGTGTCACCGTCACCGCCGAGACCAGCGAGATGCACGAGTCGCTGGAGGAGATGATGACCGAGATCACCGCCGCCGAGGGCGTGCTGAAGTTTGAAATTCTGGCCGCCTGACCCCTTCCATATCAAAGAACCGTCCCCTGTGCTGTCTTTGCACAGGGGACGGTTTTTTGCAGCGCCCGCAGATCCCTAGCAAAACCGACAGGCTGTCTCCGCTATAAGAAAGGTTCCTCCGATCGCAGCGGAGGGATCATTGCCGCTGCTCTTTCCGCTGTTTGTGCAGCGTGACCTCCGCCGTTCCCATAGCGCCTGCCAGCAGCAGCCCCACCCAAAGGGCCATCCGGCTGCCGTCACCGGTCTGTGGTGGAGAGCATCATCACGCAGTACATGACCGACCCCATGTACTGGCGGCTCTTCCAGTCGAACACGAAGCCCGCCGCCAGACCGCTGAGGGCCAGCAGCGCTCTGGGCCATTGACCGATGTCTCTCCGCTGCAGGCCCGGCAGCTATGCGGCTCATTGAAAAAACTCCTTGGCAGCTAAATGCGACTTGATGGCTCGATATAGCACAGCTTTCGGGAAATTTCAACAGCCCCGCCGCCACAAAAGAGGGAGAGGCAGCGCCTCTCCCTCTCAAGCCCCGCCCCATGCAGACCGCAGGAGGCGGACACTCTGTTTTCCTTATCCTATGTGCCCCTCATGCTCGCTTCTTCTTGCGCTGCAGCTGCAGCCGGTCAGCGATCATGGCGATGAACTCCGAATTGGTTGGCTTGCCCTTGGCGGAATTCACCGTGTATCCAAAGTACTTCTGCAGGGTCTCCAGGTCGCCCCGATCCCATGCTACCTCAATGGCGTGGCGAATGGCCCGCTCCACCCGGCTGGGAGTGGTGGAAAAGCGCCGTGCCACCTCCGGGTACAGTACCTTGGTGACGGCGTTGATGACGTCCATGTCGTCCACCGCCAGCAAAATGGCCTCCCGCAGATACTGATAGCCCTTGATATGGGCCGGTACGCCGATCTCGTGAATGATGGCCGTTACCATCCCCTCTAAAGCCGGGGAGTGGTAGGGCTCCTCTTGTTCCGGATGTACCGCCTGCCGCATCAGCTCCAGCAGAGACTCCTCGTTGACGGGCTTGGGCAAGAAGAAATACACGCCCAGTTCCACCGCCCGGCTCACGGCCTGCTGGCTGCAAAATGCGGATATGACGATCACCTTCCTTTCTCCCGGCTCCTCTGCCAGCTGGCGCAGGATGCCGAAGCCATCCAGCCCCGGCAGTACCACGTCCATCAGGATCAGTTCCGGTTTTGTGCGGCGCACCAGCTCCATGACCATCGGCCCGTCGCCGGTGGACGCCGCCACCTCAAATTCGCCGGTTTCCTCCAGCAGCTGCCTCAGCAAAATGCGAAACTCCTCATTCGCATCCGCCAGCAGCACTCTCGTCCTTTTTTCCATCGCATCCAATCCTTTTCCACAGTTTGCTCCGCTGCCCCCAAATGTTCTCCAGCCATTCCCATTTGTCGTGCAACTTGTGTATAATTTATCATATTTATCTGATCGTTTCAAGATTATTGTGTCGAAAACTCCTCTCAAAAACGCATCTCATATCAAAAACCCGTTAAAGTCAATGAAAAATACAACAAAAATATCACCCGGCGTGCTTTCAATGCCGGGCGATATTGTAACTCACGCTTTATTCAATTTTCGACGGTCTGTCAGATATCTCCCCTTACAGGAACCGATCCAGCTCCGCCTCCACGTTCTTCCGGTGCTTCACCTGCGGCGCACGGTGCAGCTGCCCGTGGGACATGACCAGCTCTACATGGCGCAGCGCCCGCAGGTCGGCCAGTGGATCCGCCGCCGTAACGATGAGGTCCGCCGCCTTTCCCGGTTCCAGCGTGCCGGTCTCCTGACCGATACCCGCCAGCTGGGCGCTGCGGCCGGTGGCGGTGTACAGAGCGAAGGCGTTGGACACCCCCACATACTTGTGGAAGTAGTACAGCTCCCGCCAGAAGTCGTACTGGGTGATCCACGGGCAGCCCACGTCGTTGCCCAGCACCACCGGGATATCATGCGCCAGCGCCGCCTTGGCGCAGTCGATGATGCCCTCGAACACCACGTTGCCGTTGTACTGCTCCACCTCCGAAGCGTTGGAGACGGACCGGTCAAACAGCGCATAGGGCAGGGCCGGGGAGATGGTGGTACACAAAAACGCCCCCCGCTCCCGGAACAGCCGCAGGATATCCGCATCGGGCTTGGCGCCGTGCTCAATGGAGTCCACGCCGTTCTCCAGTGCCACCCGTACGCCCTCCGGTGACTCCACATGGGCCGCCACGGTGTAGCCCATCTCATGAGCCCTCTCGCACACCACCTTCACCATCTCCGGCGGCATCTTCAGTTCGCCCGGCACGCCCTTCTCCTTGGCGTCCAGCACACCGCCGGTGATCATCAGCTTCACCAGATCCACGCCCTGCTGCCGTCCCTTCTCCAACTGGGCCAGTGCCTCGCCGATGGTGTGGGCCGCCACCGCCACAGACCCGGCCATGTGGCCGCCGGGAACGGAGATGCCCTCATTGGCCGCCAGGATGCGGGGTCCCACCCTCCGTCCGGCCCGAATATCGTCCCGCAGCCGGGTGTCGAAGTCCGCCAGACCGCCCACCGTGCGGATGGTGGTGACGCCGGAGAACAGCTCCTCCTTGGCAAAGCCCGCCACCATGCCGTAGGCCACCTTCCGGGTCAGGCCCGTGGAGAGGATGGTCTTTACCAGCTTCTCGTTGTCCCGCTGCTTCTTCTGAGGCTTGCCGCTGCCCGCCAGATGGACGTGCATATTGATGAGTCCCGGCATCAGATAGCCGCCCTTCAGGTTCACCACCTCATAGCCCGTCAGATCCGTCCCCTCCGGTACGATGTCCGTGATACGGTCGCCGTCGGTCCGCAGCACCAGTCCCTCACGGGGCTGCATCTCCCGTGTGCCGTCCAGCAGCTTGCCACCACAAAATGCGTATTTCATCGCTCTCCCCGTCCTTTTCTCTTTCTATCGAGTATTTTCTGTCCGCTATGTCTTAGCTTCTATGGATCCTTTACGGTACAATATAAGCCCCACCGCCCCGCCTGTCAATCGTTTTGCAGAGAAAATCCCGGTAAACCCGGCGCAGGAGGCCCGGAGCCGATGCTCCAGGCCTCCTGCCTCACAGGGCGCTTATCCCGCCGTGGTCAGCATATTCTCCAGAAAGATACCGTATCCCTCCGCCGGGTTTGCCACCAGCACATGAGTCACAGCTCCCACCAACCGTCCGTCCTGCAAAATGGGGCTGCCGCTCATCCCCTGCACGATTCCTCCAGTGGTCTCCAGCAGCTCCGGGTCCGTCACCCGCAGCAGCAGATCCCGGCCGTCCCGGCTCCGGGGGTTCACCCGCAGGATCTCCACCTCATAGGCACGGGTATCGCTGCCGGAAATGGTACATAATATAGACGCCTCCCCGGCGTGTACCTCCTCCGGCTCTGCCACCGATACCGCCTCGCCGGAGATAAAACCCGCATCCTCCACCGTGCCAAAGATGCCCTCGTTGCTGTTGACCGTCACCGTGCCTACATCCCGCTGCACGGTAAAGTCCCCCTTCAGCTCGCCGGGGTCGCCCCGCTGGCCCTTCTTCACCGCCTTCACCATAGTCTCCATAATAGAGCCGCTGGCCAGCGGCATCAGCTCCGCCGTGTCCACGTCCGTGATGCCGTGGCCCAGAGCGCCGTAACTACCGGTGGCGGGGTCATAGTAGGTCAGCGTGCCGACACCCGCCATGCTGTCCCGGATCCACGCACCCAACCGGATGCCGCCGTCCTCGCAAACCACTGGACTGGCCGTCACCTCCAGCGTTTTCCCGTCCCGCTGCACCGTCAGCTCCGCCGCCGTTTCGCCGTTTTCCGCCAGCATGGCCTGTAAATGCTCTGTGGAGCGGATCTTCTCACCATTGAAGGTCAGCAGGATATCTCCTTCTTTCAGGCCGCACTCCTTGGCCGGGGAGCGAGTCTCCTCCGTTCCCTGCACCGGCGACACGGATACCACCAGTACACCGTCGGCAAACAGCTTGATGCCCACGGCCTTGCCCACGGGGATCAACTGCCGCTCCTCATCGGCCCACGTCCGCTGCCATCCCAGCGACAGGGCCAGCACCATCGCCAGCAGTACGGCAGCGCCCCGCCGCACGCCTCGCCTTGCTTGCGTTTCATGCATCGGATCACCTCTTATTTTTTGTTTTCGTCGCCGGCGACACCATTACTTTGCGCCGCAGCCGCCGGTTTCATCGGCGTTAAATTCCGCCAGACATGGCAATCGTCCCGCACGGCTGTCACGCCGCCGCTTTTGCGCCGCAGGAAAAATTTTCCGCAGTGAAGCGCCAGCTTTTAGGACACCTCCCCCGTTTTTCTCCGTTGCAGCCCCGCCCACTCCTATGTTATAGTAGAGGGGAAAGGACGTGAAGCCATGAAAGGAACCACCCGCCTGCTGGCCCTGTGCGGCGTACTGACCGCCTTGGGCGTGGTGCTGCTGTGTCTGGGGGGCATCGTCCCCTTTGCCCTGTATATCTGCCCCATTCTGGCCTCCATCGCCCTGCTGCCGGTGCGCTCCCGCCCACGGTACGCATGGTGCTGCTATGGGGCCATCGCCCTGCTGGGTCTGCTGCTGTGCCCGGATAAGGAGGTATCGCTGCTGTTCTGCTTCACCGGCTACTATCCGCTGCTGAAGCCCCGACTGGACGCCCTCCGCAGCCGCCTTCTCTCCCTGACGCTGAAGCTGCTGTGGGCCGCCGTCTCCATGGCGGCGCTGTACGCCCTGATCCTCTATGTATTCTGCCTGCCCGCCGTGGTGGAGGAGTTCGCAGCCACCGGCCGCTGGCTGCTGGCCGCCACCATCGCCATGGGCGTCGCCCTGTTCTTCGTCTATGATGTGCTGCTGGGCCGTCTTATGGCCCGCTGGCCCGCCAAGGTCTGAGGGACAGCGCCGTCTCTTGTAACCTTTTCGCCTGCCGCCGGGCCTCTTTTTCACAGAATATGGGAGTCAACGGTCGTTTCCGCCGTAGGCTCCCCTTTGCTTTTCCCGACACTTTCCCATCGATATGTCCCATTTCCGTCACAGTGCCTTGTGCATCCTGCCCAAAATTTCCGGGTGTTTTTTACCATTCTGAAAATTTTGTTATCAATTTGTAATTTTTGTGTAGCTTTTTTGATAGAGTTGTGGTATGATATCTCTCGTAGTTTTCCAAAACCAACGCAGAAAGGATGGCAAAAGCATATGTCCAGAAAATTTGCCTGTCTCTATCTGGCCGTTGCGCTGCTGGTGTCCAGCATCTGGATCGCCAGCGCCGATGAACGTGATACCGTACAACAGGAGGTGCAGTACAGCGCCGCTGTGGAGGCGCTGGATGCCGCCGGGCTCACCAGCCGCTCCAGCAATGTCCTGCCCAGCGGCGAGGGTCTGGCTCTGGCGCTGGAGCTGGGCCTGCCGGAGGAGGAGACCATCTCCCTCTCCCAGCTGCCCACCGAGGCCCTCAAGACCAGTCAGGCCCAGGAGGACGCCGCCCGCCGCAAGCAGGCGGACACCGCCGCAGCCGCCGCTGACGCCGCCGCCAAGGAGGCCGCCCGTCAGAGCCTGCTGAACGAGTACGACGGCGTGCAGCTCACCGAGGCCGTTCGGCTTCGCAGTGCCGCCGACAACGACACCGCCACCTCCCTCACCATCGACAGCGGCAAGGTGGCCCGCCTCAACGACTATCAGGACGGCTGGTACCAGGTAACCTTCGGCCAGTCCACCGGCTACATCCCCGCCGAGTATGCCCAGCCGGTCCACTATGCCGACTATGAGGGTACTTCCGCCACCAACACCGTGCGGGAGGAGCTCATCGCCTACGCCTACACCTATTTGGGAACGCCCTATGTCTACGGCGGCTCCAGCTATTCCGGTACTGACTGCTCCGGCTTCACCATGGCTGTGTTCGCCAAGTTCGGCTACTCCCTGTCCCACGGGGCCAGCGACCAGTATTACACCGCCGCATCTGTCTCCTCCGAGGAGCGGCAGGCCGGTGATCTGGTATTTTTCGATACCTTCGGCGGCATCAGCCACGTGGGCATCTATTTGGGCGGCGGTCAGTTCATCCACGCCAGCTCCTCCGGCGGTGTGAAGATCAACTCCCTTTACGAAAGCTACTACGCTGCCTGCTATCTGGGGGCCGGACGCATCCTCCCCTGAAGCGTCACATAGAGACATTCTAAGAGAGCCGCCTGCGGGCGGCTCTCTTACTTTTTCTTTCGCCTCCGTATATTCGTATTTTTATTCATTTTCGCTGCATTTCCTTTGTGCAATTTGCTTCTTTCTTCCGCAATATTCAGTCCAGAAGCGAGCAGTTTGCATGATTCTCTCGTTTTTGTTGTAATTTTATTCATTTTGCACTTGACTTTTATTCATCTCCGTTGTATCATAACCACATCCTCCGGAACGCCCGGAGCCTTCCATCCACAAGGCCGCCTGCACAGGCGGCACAACGAATACAAAGTGAGGTATGAGAGATGAAAAAAGTATTGGCCCTTCTGATGGCCGCCGCCATGATCCTGTCTCTGGCCGCCTGCGGCAACAAGAACCCCGACAGCAACGACGATAGCAACGACAAGAAAACCACCCTGATCCTGGGGACCAGTGCCGACTACGCCCCCTTCGAATTCATGTATCCCGATGACAAGGGTGAACTGACCTACGCCGGCATCGATGTGTCCGTGGCTCAGTACATTGCCGACGACATGGGTCTTTCCCTTCAGGTGGAGAACATGGCCTTCGAGTATCTGCTGACCTCTCTGGGCAAGGGCGACTTCGACATGGTGCTGGCCGCCATGGAGGCCACCCCCGACCGTCTGGAGAACGCCGACTTTTCCGACCCCTACTATAACGATATCCCCCCGGCCATTCTGGTGAAGGCTGACAAGGCCGACCAGTTCAAGACGCTGGCCGATTTCGCCGGCAAGTCCGTGGGCGCACAGGCTGCCACCACCAAGCTGGATATCATCGCCGACTCCATGCCCGGTGCCAACGCCGTGTCTCTCCAGTCCGTGCTGGATCTGATCAATGATCTGACCTATGGCAAGGTGGACGCCATCGTGGTGGACGGCGGCGTGGCCCAGCAGTATGCCGAATCCAGCCCCGATCTGGTCATTGCCGGTGCCTCCAGCGAACTGGGCGAGGCATCTGCCTACTGCGTGGCCGTGGCCAAGGGTGATCCCAAGGGTCTGCTGCCCGGCATCAACGCCGCCATCGCCAAGCTCAACAGTGAGAATAAGCTCCAGAGCTTCATCGATGCCGCCAACGATCTGTCCACCAAGGCCGTGGAAGCCAACTGATCCGAAACTGCACCCTCCCCGCTGCGCCCAGTGCTCCGCACTGGGCGCAGCACCGGGTATTCTTCCATCTGAAAGGAGATGACGCCCATGTGGTGGAGCGACCTGTTCACCGACATGGATCCCACCGATTTCTTCAACTTTTCCTTCCTGCCCAAATACGGCACCGCCTTCGTCCGTGGCATCGAGTACACCCTGCTGCTGGCCGTGGTGTCCGTGCTGCTGGCCATTCTCCCGGCATTGGGGCTGGCCCTCATGCGCCTGAGCCGGAAAAAGCCGGTGCGCTGGCTCTCCGGGGCCTACATCGCCGTGTTCCGCTCCACCCCCATGCTGGTGCAGCTGTCCATCATCTACTACGGCCTGTTCTACGCCATCTCCCTGCCCCGGCTGACTCTCTTCGGCTTCGTGGATATCAGCCGCTTCATCCCCGGCGTGGTGGCGCTGGCCCTGAATAGTTCTGCCTATGTGGCGGAAATTTTCCGTGCCGGTATTCTGGCCGTGGATAAGGGACAGGCGGAGGCCGCCCGTTCTCTGGGCCTCTCCAAATGGCAGAGTATGCGTCTGGTGGTGCTGCCGCAGGCGGTGAAGAACGTCCTGCCTGCGCTGGCCAACGAGATGGTCACCATGGTGAAGGAATCCTCCATCTGCTCTGTCCTGGGTATGGCGGAGCTGATGTTCGCCGCCAAGACCATTGCCGGCTCCACCGGTATCTCTCTGGCGCCCTACACGCTGGCGGCGCTGGTCTATTTCTGTATCAACTATCCGGCCTCCAAGGGCATCGAGGCCATCGAAAGGAGGATGCGTCGTGGCGACAAGCAATAACGCACTCATCTCCGTCCGGCAGCTGACCAAGGAGTTTCGTCATGGCGTGGTGGCGCTGGATCACTGCGATCTGGAGGTCCACCGGGGCGAAGTGGTGGCCATCATCGGCCCCTCCGGCTCCGGCAAATCCACCCTCCTGCGTTCCCTGAACCTACTGGAGCAGCCTACCTCCGGCGTCATCTACTTCGACGGTGTGGATCTGGCGGACAAATCCGTGAACATCGACCTTCACCGTCAAAAAATGGGTATGGTGTTCCAGCACTTCAATCTCTTTCCCCATAAGACCGTGCTGCAAAACATCACCATGGCCCCGGTGGCCCTGAAAAAGAAAACGCCGCAGGAGGCCCGGCAGCAGGCCATGACCCTCTTGGAGCGCATCGGTCTGGCGGATAAGGCCGATGAATACCCCAATATGCTCTCCGGCGGACAGAAGCAGCGCATCGCCATCGTCCGCTCCTTGGCCATGGAGCCGGAGGTGCTGCTGTTCGATGAACCCACCTCTGCGCTGGACCCGGAGATGGTGGGTGAGGTGCTGGACCTCATGCGCTCGCTGGCCACCGACGGCATGACCATGGTGGTGGTGACCCACGAGATGGGCTTCGCCCGTGAGGTGGCCAGCCGGGTGGTGTTCATGGCCGACGGCCGAATTTTGGAGGAGGGCGCCCCCGCCGACCTCTTTGACCATCCCCAGGATCCCCGCCTGAAGGATTTTCTCAGCAAGGTGCTGTGAGCCACAAACACCCGCTCCTCTGGTTTGCCAGAGCAGCGGGCGTTTGTCTGGTTCGCCCCCTTTTGCGGAAATTCACTTGTATTCCATTGCCTTTTTATATCCGACAGACGGCTTTCTTTTTTTGTCTCCCACGGGTAACCTTCTGCCGGTAGTGGCCATTACGATTTATGTCTCCGACAGCCCACTTTTCCCAGTAGCCGGAAAAGTGGGCAAAAGAGCCGCCAGAAACCAATGGTTTCTGGA
>OLFT01003168.1_pt1 | contig 12625 bp, 9 predicted proteins | sample 1604921 | NCBI WGS metagenome assembly OLFT01 (sample SAMEA3888897, study PRJEB22519) | human gut metagenome | biome: human gut; feature: human-associated habitat; material: faeces | place: Denmark | collected 2013 | reverse complement strand
TGTACGGCGGGCACGGCGTCCCAGAACTCGCCGGGGCTGATGCGCCGCACGCGGTTGCGCACGCCGAGGCTGCGTGCCAGCGCCCGGGCGGGGAAGGACTCGTCGTACTTCGGCTCGGCGTAGCTGATCGTGTAGGTGCGCGCGGGGCGGGCCAGCGCGGTCAGGTAGGCCGAGTCCACGCCGCCCGACAGGAACCCCGCGACCTCGACGTCGGCGACCTTGTGCGCCGCCGCACTGCCGCGCAGGACTTCTTCGATCTCGGCAGGGGAGACCGGCGCGTCGCCGGGCAGGAAGGCAGGCTGCACCCACCGCGTCGTGCGGACGATGCCGTCGGAAAACTCGAGAAAATGCCCGGGCAGCAGCTTCTGCACGCCCGCAAAAAACGTATCCCGCCCCGGGGAATACTGGCAGGACAGGTAGAGCGGCAGCTGCGCGGTGTTGAGCCGCCTGGCAAACGACGGGTGGTCTAAAAACGCCTTGATCTCGCTGGCGAAAAGCAGCGTGCCGTCGGCGCAGCGACAGTAGTACAGCGGCTTGATGCCGAACATATCCCGCGCGCAGAACAGCACCCCGGCGCGGCGGTCCCACAGCGCAAACGCGAACATCCCGCGCAGCCGGGGCAGCAGCTCGCGGCCCCACTGCTCCCACCCGTGCAGCAGGACCTCGGTGTCGGTGCGGGTGGCAAAGGTGTGGCCCAGCGCCGTCAGCTCGGCGGTCAGCGCACGGTAGTTGTAGATTTCGCCGTTGAAAACGACGACTAAGTTTTTATCCTCACTGTACAGCGGCTGTGCGCCGCCCTCTAAGTCGATGATGGCCAGACGGCAGTGGCCGAGCGCCGCGGGCCCCTCCACAAAGGTGCCCTGCCCGTCGGGGCCGCGGTGGGCAATGCGCGCCAGCATGGGGGCCAGCGCCGCTGCGTTCGCTGCGCTGTGCCCCGCGATAAAGCCTGCGATTCCGCACATGATTTTGCGTCCTTTCCCGGCAGTGCAACCTGCCGTTACCGCTTTGTCAGCTTAACTTGCTGGTATTTTACCATGTTCTGTGGTAGAATCATGTCAGAAAAAAGAGGAAAGAGGGCGAGCGTATGACACTGGGGCAGAATATCCAGAATGCGCGCAGGGCGCAGGGGCTGAGCCAGGAGGCACTGGCTGAAAAGATCGGCGTCAGCCGCCAGGCGCTGGGCAAGTGGGAGAAGGATACCGCCCTGCCCGGGCTGGACAATCTGCAGGCGCTGGCTGCGGCGCTGGGCATCGGCGTGGACGCACTGCTGGGCGCGGAGAACGCCGACCCCGCCGTGCCCGCCGTGACGCTGGACGCGCTGCGGGACCTGCTGGCCGCCCGCGATGCCGAGGAAAAGCGCCGCCGCCGCTTGTGGGGCTGTGCCGGGGGCGCGGCGTTCATCGTACTGGCCGGGCTGCTGACGGGCGTGGCGCTGCAATATGAGCGGCAGATCAGCGCGCTGAACCAGAACTATGCGGCCATCCAGTCCAGCTACGCCGCCCAGCAGGCGGAGCTGTCGGCGCAGATTTCGGAATTGCAGGACGCCGTCCGGATGGGCGAGGCCACGGTTCTGGACTGGCGCTGGCTGCCCGTGGACAAGCTGCACCGGGACGCCGATAAAAGCTGGATGCCCGTGCAGGTGCAGGTCACGCCGCGCACGACCCGCGACGGTGTGACGGCCCGGCTGGCTGTGCGCTGTGGGGACGATACGCAGCTGTACGAAATGACCGCCGCGCCCGACGGCAGCTTTGCGGCGGACGGTATCGTTTTTACGGTGGGCAGCACCTATGAATTGAGCGTGCAGTGGACGGCTGACGGCGTGACCACCAACGAGACGCTGGGGAGCGTGGATTTCAACGACGAGATGACCGAGCCGCAGATCATCTGGGGCGCGGTGGGCAGCAGCCTGGACTTTGGGTATTCCGTGCAGCGGGTCGGCAATAAGCAGTACCGCCTGACCCTGACCTGCTACCCTGTGGAGGTGCAGGTGGACGCCCCGCCGTGGATGCAGCCTGCGCAGGTGGAAATCGACCTGCGCCTGAACGGCGACGCCGGGGAGCCGACAGCCACCGCCGTACTGGATTGCGAGGGCGAGTACAGCTATGGCAATTCCTCCCGCACCGAGAGCGTCTGGAACGGCACGTTCTACAGCGATGACGTGGTAAACGGCTGGGAGTACGACGGCGAGACGCTGCCGAAGTACGTTGTGCGTGTGACAGACACGAATGGAGATGTCTGGACGGAGGAAATGCCGCTGAGCAAACGGTGACCTGTAGGGGCCGGGCATGCCCGGCCCGGAGGTTTGCCATTGCAACCCCTTTCATGGTTTGCTTTGTAGGGAGGGGCCTTGACCCCTCCGCGGGGCGTCGAGGACGCCGCCCCCTACAGTGGCAACCCGGAAGCTTTATTGTTGTCGCTAACGTCCGCGGCGGCCAGAGGGCTGGCCGCCCTACGACATGCCCATTCACACAATCACTACATAATTTCCCCCCTGCCGCATACACTTACGGCAGGGGGGATTTGTATGCCGCGGATGCTGCCGGTGCTGCTGGGCGGGGATGCCAATGTCTACGGCATGGCCCGCAGCTTTTATGAATGTTATGGCGTGCGCAGCCTGGCCGTCTGCCGCCGCGCCCTGCCCGCGCTGTCCCACAGCCGTCTGGTGCGGGTCGCCGTGCAGGACCCGGCGTTCGGGCAGGACCACGTCTTTACGGCCACGCTGCTGGGGCTGGCGGCGCAGTACCCCGGCGTGCCCAAAATTCTCATCTCCTGCGCCGACGACTACACGGCTCTGCTGGCCCGCCATGCCGACGCGCTGCGCGGGGCGTACCGCTTTGCCTGCCCGCCGCCCGCGGCGCTGCATCTGGCCGATAAGCGGCAGTTTGCTGCGGCCTGCCGCGCCGCGGGGCTGCGCACACCGCAGACCGTGACACTGTGCCCGGCGGACGCCCTGCCGCCGCTGCCGTTTGGCTGGCCGGTCATCGCCAAGCCCGCGGACCAAGCGGCCTACGCCCGCTGCGATTTCCCGGGGCGGCGCAAGGTGTATCTCGTTCAGGACGCCGCCCGGCTGCGGGAGCTCCTTGCCGCCGCGGCGCGGGGCGGTTATTTTGGCAGCTGGCTCGTGCAGGAGTATATCCCCGGCCCGGAGGCCGATGTGGAGGCCCCCTTCCAGATGCTGGTCTCCTCCATCGATTACAGCGAGTTCGTGGGCCGCATCGCCATCGGCCGCATCGAGCGGGGCACAATCAAGCAGAACCAGGAGATCGCCGTGTGCAACTATCACGACCCCGACTCCCCCGCCAAGAAGGCCAAGGCCACCGCGCTGTATGAGTTCGACGGCCTGGCCAAGGTCCCCGTGCAGGAGGCCACCGCCGGCAACATCATCGCCATGAGCGGCATCGGCGACGTGACCATCGGCGACACCATCTGCGCCCCCGAGGCCGTGGAGCCCATCGAGTTTGTGAAGATCTCCGCCCCCACCATCGAGATGACCTTCTCCGTGAACGACTCCCCCTTCGCCGGGCGGGAGGGCAAGTTCGTCACCAGCCGCCAGCTGCGGGACCGCCTGTTCCGGGAGACCCTGAAGGACGTGTCCCTGCGGGTGACCGAGGTGGAGGACTCCACCGACTCCTTTAATGTGGCCGGGCGGGGCGAGATGTCCCTGTCCATCCTGATGGAGACCATGCGCCGCGAGGGCTATGAGTTCCAGGTCTCTCCCCCCCGTGTGCTGTTCCAGGAGATCGACGGCGTGAAGTGCGAGCCTGTGGAGCGCCTGGTGGCCGACGTGCCCAACGACTGCGTGGGCGCGGTGATGGAGAAGCTGGGCGCCCGCAAGGGCGAGTTCCTGTCCATGAACCCCGTGGGCAGCCGCACCAAGCTGGAGTTCCTGGTCCCCTCCCGGGGCCTGTTCGGCTATCGCAACGAGTTTTTGACCGACACCAAGGGCGAGGGCATCATGGCCTCTGTCTTTGAGAAGTACGCCCCCATGAAGGGCGAGATCCAGCGCCGGTCCACCGGCTCTCTGGTGGCCTTTGAGACGGGCGAGGCCGTGACCTATGGCCTGTTCAACGCCCAGGAGCGTGGCGTCCTGTTCATCGGCGCGGGCACCCCCGTGTACGCCGGTATGATCGTGGGTGAGTGCCCCAAGCAGGAGGACATCTCCGTCAACGTGTGCAAGAAGAAGCAGCTGACCAACATGCGCGCTTCCGGCTCCGACGACGCCCTGCGCCTGGTCACCCCCAAGACCCTGTCTTTGGAGCAGTGCCTGGAGTTCCTGGCTGACGACGAGCTGCTGGAGTGCACCCCCGAGAACCTGCGCCTGCGCAAGCGTCTGCTGGACCACAGCGCCCGTATGCGCGAGGCGTCCAAGAAGAAGAACGGCTAAGCCTTGTCATTGCACGTAGGGGCCGCTGTCCTCAGCGGCCCGCAGTGCCTGGAGGGCCATCGTTCGGGCGGATGAGGACATCCGCCCCTACAGAGCATCAACTGATTCTGCAAAAACAACTCCCCCGCTGTCTTTCCGCACCGGAAGGACAGCGGGGGAGTTTCGTTTTCTGCGGTTATGTCTGCAGCGTCAGCTGTTTTACAGCGGGGTCGCCCGCCAGCAGCGTCCCCTCCCGCCGGTGGCAGGTGAAGAGAAGGATCTGCTGGTCCTCTGCCAGCTCCCGGAGCAGGTCCAGCGCATACCCCAGGCGCTGGTCATCAAAGGCGGCCAGGGCGTCGTCCAACACGATGGGGGGCTTTTCCGGCAGACACAGGCGGCACACCGCCAGGCGCAGGGACAGGTACAGCTGGTCCGCCGTGCCCCGGGACAGGGACAGGGCGCTGCGGGGGGACAGGTCGTCCGCCGTGGCGGCGGAGCCCTCCAGCTCCCGAGTGAAGGACACCCGGCGGTAGCGCTGCCCGGTGAGCCGGGAGAGATACTCCCCGGCCAGCCGGTTCAGGGCGGGGGAAAACCGCTCCTGCAGCCGGGCGTTGGCCTGCTCCAGTGCGGACAGGGCCAGGGTGAGGGCCTGGTGCTCCTGCCGCCGCTGCTCCAGCTGCTGTTGAAGCTGCTCCCGGCGGGCGCACAGGGCGGCTGGGTCGCCCAAAGCGGCCTGACGGCCCAGGGCCTGGTCCAGCGCCTGACGGGCCTGGTCCAGCCGGGCGGCGGTGCGGGTCAAAGCGGGGTCGTCCTGCACGGCGGCTCCCCCCGCCTGCTGGGGCAGGTCGTCCAGCCGGCGGCGGCGCTCGGCCACCCGCTGACGGGCCAGCTCCGCTTCGTGGTCCAGCCCCAGCGCCCGGGACAGGGCGGCGGACACCCCGAACAGACTGCTGACCTGGGGGGCGAAGGAGCGGGCGAAGCGCAGCAGATCGGCCTGGCTGTTCTCCCGCCGGGCCCGGCGGTCATTCAGAGCTCCCCGGACGGCCTTCAGCTGTTCGGCTGCCTGGTCGGCAGCACGGCGGCGGGCCTGATAGTCCTCCGCCAGGGGCAGCAGAGCGTCTGGGTCATCGACCCCATAGCGGGCCAGAATTTTTTCTCCCCGGTCTTTCAGCCCCCGAGCCTTGCTCCGGCACACGCTGGAAACGATCAGGGTCAGCACAAATACGGCTGCTCCGGCGGCCAGGGGCAGGCCAACGGGCTGCCCTTGGACGAAATAGCCGAAGGCCCCGCCGCCCGCAGCGGCCAGCAGGCCCAACAGGGGCAGGAGCTTGGCCCACAGGGCTTTCTTTTCGGCCTGTGCCAGACAGCTGCGGTGCTGGTCCAGGTCCTTGTGGACCTGGGCCAGAGCCTCCTCCCCGGTGAGACCGGGGAAGTGCTGGTCCTGGATGGCAATCTGAGTCTGGACATAGTGGTCCTCCGCCGCCTTGTGGTCGGCCTCGGCCTGGCGGATCTCCTCGTCCAGCACTTTTAAGTATTGCAGCTCCCCCTGGGCCTGCTTCAGCCGGTCTTTCGGCGGGAGGGGGCCGTATTGCTCCAGCTGCTCCAGCTGCTCCCGGGCCTCGTCCAGGGCGGACCGGGCCTCCTGCCGGGTCTGGTCCAGATGGGCCTGAGCGGCCAGACGGCTGCGGCGGAGACGGGAGAGCGCATCGGCCCGCTCCCCCTCCAGGGTGCGGACGGTCTCCTCCAACTGGGCGATCTCCCCGCACAGGGCGGACAGCGCTTCCGCCTGCTCCTCTACCTGGGACAGCTCCTGCTCCAGCTTGGGGATCTGGCCCACGCTCTTATTCACCCGGCGGCGGTTGAGCCACTCCCGCAGGCGGGCCTGAGTCTGGGAAAAGGACACGTCCTCCTGGCCGGAGGAGACCAGGGCGGCGATGCGCCGCTCCAGCTCTGGGGCGGCGGTGACGGACAGGTCTCCCCCGCTGCCCAGGAAGGCGGAGCGCTGAAACACCTCCCGGCCCACGCCGGTGAGCAGCTCCCCGCAGGTGTCGGCGGTGAGACCGGGCACCGGCTCCTCCGTCCCGGTGTACACGGCGGAGAAGGCGGCGAAGGGTGCGCCGTTTTTGGGGCCCCGGCGGATGGTGATATCCCGGCCCCGCCACTCCACCTCCAGCTCCCCGGCCATGGGGGCCCCGGACCAGGGCTGATAGCGGTTTTTCTCCGCCAGATGGCCCTTCCGGTCCCGCTCCCGGGTGTCGAAGCCATAGAGCATGGCCTGCCAGAAGGCGCACCAGGTAGATTTTCCCCCCTCGTTGGGGGCGCAGATCAGGTTCAAACCGTCCCCCAGCTCCAGCCGGGCCCGGTCCAGCTTGCCGAAGATGGCAGTCATGGATCTGATTTTCATGGGCAGATGTCCTCCCCGTTTTCCAGTGCGGCCAGACCGAAGCGGGCGGCCAGACGGCAGACGGGGTCGTCGGGCCGATTGGCGCAGAGCTGTTCCATCTCCCGAAGGAACAGCCCGGTCAGGCTGTCCTCCTCCCGCCGCTGCCACAGGTCCTGGGGCAGCCGGGTCTCGTCCCGCACGGTCAGGCCGTAGAACCGGGGGGCCAGGGCCCGCTGCAGTCTGGCCAGATCCGGGGCGGTGCAGGCCCCGGTAAGGGTGATGCGATAGATGTCCTCCGCCGTGGCCGGGGGCAGAGCATTCAGCACGGCGTCCAGGGGATCAGAGCCGGTGACGTCCACCCGGATGTCCTGATACCGGCGGCGGCACAGGGGGACGAACTCCCCAGTCACCTGTCCCGGCTGGGCGTGGAGGAGCAGCACGCCCTTCTCCCCCGTCTCGTCAAAGCCCCGGCCCTCGGGACAGCCGGGATAGGCCCAGACGGTCCGCCCCGCCCGCTGCAGGCCGCTGTACTGGTGGACGTGGCCCAGGGCCAGATAGTCCAGGCCGCTGGCGGCGATCTCCTCCTGGGAGATGGGGCCGTAGCCGCTGCCGGGGGCCGTGTCCCCGTGGAGACAGGCCAGCGTCAGCCGTCCGTCCTCCGCCGCCTGAAAGCCGGCCAGGGGGGAGTCCGTCTCGTGGGGGGAACAGAAGGCCCGGCCATAGACGGTGCAGTTGAGCTGGGGCAGGTCCACCCCCTCCACAGCGGGAGAAGTGAAGATGTGGACGTTGTCCGGCCAGTCCAGGGTGGCGTACACCGAGGAGGGGCTATAGCAGTCGTGGTTGCCCGGGGCCAGGAACACCGGGCAGGGGATGCCGCCCAATGCCTGGGAGAGGGCCTGGGCCGTCTCCCGATAGACGGTCTCCCCGTCCATCAGGTCGCCGGACAGCAGCACCAGGTCGGCCTGCTTCTCCCGGGCCAGCTGGGCCAGGCGGGTCAGCAGGTCCCGCTGCTCCCCCCGCCGCTGGGCCGCCCGCTCCGGGCTGAGGCCGGAAAAGGGGCTGTCCAGATGGAAGTCCGCCCCGTGAATGATGTTCAGCATGGTGTTTTTTCGTGTCCTTCCCTAACGTAATCTAGCATGCTACACGCAATCTTTCGGATATGTGTCCGGCTCGTGGCTTAAATCGATATACTCAAATTGATGGTCCGGGAGTGTTTTTGATGCGGAACGAATCCGCTTTATAGTGTGTTCACAGTAATAGACCTCTGTTTCCACATTGATACTGTTCCGACCATTGCCAGCAGAGGCCAGCATAGTTGTGCCGCTTCCGCAGAAGGGGTCCAACACAGTGTCTCCCGTGAAGGAAAACATTTTTACCAGACGGTTGGCAAGCTCCAGGGGGAAGGGGGCCGGGTGACCATTCTTTGTGGAGGCTCCTGGCATTTCCCATATCTGGCTGAACCAATTCTGAAAATCTTCCTTTGGAATCTTGCTGTCGATGCGTTGCTGTTCTGTAGGCTTTCGGTATCCGCCGGGTTTTCGTTCCATCAGGATATATTCCACATCGTTTTTGATGATGGCGTTGGGCTCATAGGGTTTTCCTAAAATAGAACTGCTGGTGTTTGCCTCGAAGGTCGCATTGGATATTTTGTGCCAGAGGATGGGGTTTAGATTATCAAAACCGATTTTGCGGCAGGAGACGGCAATGTCAGAATGGAGCGGCATGACCACATGACGGCCATATTTGCGCCTGGACAGGCATACATCACCGACCACACAGACGATCCGCCCACCGGGGACCAAAACCCGGTAACACTCCTGCCAAACCTTTTCCAGTTCGTTTATAAAGTCCTGATAGGTGTTCAGCATTCCCAACTGGTTTTTTCCGCAGCGGTATTCTTTTAGATTGAAATAGGGCGGAGAAGTCAGCACCAGGTGGACACTTCGGTCTGGAATATAGCTGAGGTCTCGGGCATCCCCGTGATAGAGAAGCTGATTTGTCAAGATCAATGCCCCCGTTGAAAAAAGTGTGCCAATGCTGCGCTCAGCATGGAGGTGATAAACATATCAAATGATAAGTGTTCGCCGAGAAAACCGTATGTAACTGCCTCATCCGAACATGAAGTTGACATAAGACAAGAGGCGGAGTATTGTCGCTCTCGCAGAAGTTTTTCACAGAATATCTGATAGCGTTTCTGATACGAAGTATTGTGAAATTCACGCAACACAGGGAAATGAGGAGATCTCACACGGACGGGTTCCTTAGATTTAGCGCAATCTTCCAGCACCATGAAATAGCCCAGCCACGGTGCCTGCTGAGCGCCGAACACGCCTTCCCGATAGGCGGTCCAGATATCCAGGGCTGTGCCCATGGCCTCCTCAGTGCGGTTGTTAAAGTTATTGCCGAAAGACGGTCCTACTTGACTTTTGAATTCAATGGCAATGACCAGTTCGTTTTTGTCAACTACTAGTAGGTCCCATTTCTTGTTGGGGCGGAAATACCCGGGAAGTTCCAAATCTGTGTCCACAAAAATACAGTGCTCCGGCACCACGTTTTGGATGAGCAGATTGCGTATCAGCGCAACGAATCCGTCAAGCTGTTTGCCGCCGGTCACCGCACCGCGGTTTCCTTGGTCTCTCGTTCCAATCACGGTCTGCTTTTTGATCTGGCCGAAGCGAGTTGACCAGAAAAAGTGGACCGCTTCAAAAATCTGCTGATCTAAATCTGGTGGAAGCTGGATGGCATTCATAGCGTTGGCTCCTTTCCTCGCTTCACTCCTGAATATCCGCCCGGCGGACGCCGGTGCAGCGCTTTTTCTCCGTGTCGATGGTGAACAGGCAGGCGTTGAGCTTGCAGTTGCCCTCCGCCTCCTCATACCGCCGGGGCAGGCCGCCCATGAAGAGGTTGATGGAGTTCTCCGGCTTGATGCCCAAAACCGAGCGGCTGGGGCCGGTCATGCCTAAGTCGGTGACAAAGCCGGTGCCCCGGGGCAGGATCTGACAGTCGGCGGTGGGCACATGGGTGTGGGTGCCCCACACGGCCTGGACCTTGCCGTCCAGAAACCAGCCCATGGCGCCCTTTTCGCTGGTGGCCTCGGCGTGGAAGTCCAGCAGGGCCAGGTCAAAATCGCCGCCGCGCAGCAGGGTGTTGGCCATTTTAAAGGGGTTGTCCAGGTTGGAGTTCAGCTCCGCCCGGCCCATCAGGTTCAAAACGGCGATGCGCAGCCCCTTGCAGGGGTAGATGCCCATGCCCCGGCCCGGCACCCGCCCGGCGTAGTTGGCGGGGCGGAGGATGCGGGCCTCCTTGTCCAGATAGTCCCCGATCTGAAGCCGGTTCCAGGTGTGGTTGCCCAGGGTGATGACGTCGGCCCCGGCCTCCAGAATCCGCCGGGCCTGGGCGGGGGTGATGCCCACGCCGGAGGCGTTCTCCCCGTTGACCACCACAAAGTTGGCCTGTGTCTCCTGCCGCAGCCCGTCCAGACGGCGGGAGAGAATGTCCAGGCCGCCCTCGCCCACCACGTCGCCAACGGCCAGTATATTCAAAAGCATAGCTGTGTCCTCCTTAAAATCATCCCGCCTGCTGAGCGGGGATAGAGCTATTATAGCCGATTTTTGGGATGGTGGCAATGTTGGGGAGTTAGGAGTTAGGAGGGAGGAGTGATGAGTGATGAGTTTTAGCCTTCGCCCTGGGAGGGGGAAGGCTTGGCATCGTGTCATTGCGAGGAGCGAAGCGACGCGGCGATCCGTCCCCCAAAATCGTCTTGACAAACCTGGTTTATTCTGATAAACTCGGGCTAGAAGAAAGGTTTATTGCAATAAACTAGAAGGAGGCGATCCCATGGAAAAGCTGTTTGATGGGGAATACAAGCTGATGGAGATCCTGTGGCAGACGGGTGCGGTCCACTCCGCCCGACTGGTGGAGCTGTGCGCCCAGCGGCTGGGGTGGAACAAGAGCACCACCTATACTGTCCTCCGCCGCCTGAAAAACAAGGGGGCGGTGGACCATCGTGACACGGTGGTCACCCCCCTGCTCACCCGGGCGGCGGCCATCCGGGCGGAGGGGGCGGAGCTGGAGCGCCGGGCCGGGGGACTGTCCCCCTTCCTGGCCGCCTTTTTGGGGGGCAGAAAGCTGACCCCGGCGGAGGCGGAGGAGCTGAAGGAGCTGATCGACCGGACCACATGGGAGGGGTGACTGTGAACGCTGTTTGGAAAACGTGCCTGATGCTGCTTTACGACGTGGCCAACATGTATTTCAGCGTGGGCGTGATCACCGCCCTGACCTTTGGGATCATCCTTCTGCTGCGTCCCGTGACCAACCCCCTGTTGGAGCCCCGGGACCGGGTGCGGCTGTGGTCCTTCGGGTGGTATTGCAGCTATCTCGTCTACTTCTGGGCCCTGTATGGCCGGGTGAAAATTCTGCCCTGGTCCTTCCGGGGGCTGCTGCGCCTGCGGCTGCATGACCCCATACAAAGTCCCACTATTCTGCCCGACCCCTGGGCGGAGGGGGCACAGGACACTTTGGCTCTGCCCGGAGGGCTGCGGATCTCCTGTCCGTTATCCCGGGAGCAGATGATGCTCATCGGCCTGGTGTGGCTAGGTATGGTGGCGGCGGTGCTGGTCTGGAGCACCCGGACGGAGGGCCGCCTGAAATGCCTGGGCCAACAGGGGGAGCGGCTGCCGCCGGAGAGCGTGGCGGAGTTCGGCCTGGACCCCGAGACGGTGGCGGTGCGGCTGTGTGACGGTCTGCCCACCAGCTTTGTCCGCAGGGGCCACGACACGGGGGCGGGGGACGGCGTTCAGCATGTGATCTGTCTGCAGCGGGAGCTGCCCCCGGAGCGGATGGGGCTGGTACTGCGCCACGAGGGGGAACACATCAAAATGCACCACCCCTGGTGGAAGATGGCCAATGCCATCTCCATGGCTCTGTTCTGGTGGAGCCCCCTGCACTGGGCGGCCTATCGCCTGACCAACCGGGACATGGAGCTGGCCTGCGACCGGGCGGTGCTGGACACGCTGGAGCCGGAGGGGCGGCGGGAGTACGCCCGGATGCTCACCGAGCTTGCCGCCGGGCGGCACCTGTGGGGCAGCGTGTCCGCCTTTGGGGAGTGCGACGCCGCCATCCGCATCCGCCGGGCCGCCGCCTGGAGACCCAAACCGGAGTGGCGACGGGGCCTGTCCCTGATCCTGTCCCTGCTGCTGATCCTGTTCCTGTTCACCGGAGGCTGGGCTGGATAACGAAAGACGCAAAACGCAAAAAGCCGTGAGAGCAGATCGCTCTCACGGCTTTTGTCGCAGCTCAGGGGGAATTACTTGATGGGCTCGCCGGCCTCTTTCTTGGCGCGGATCTCTTTCAGGGCGTCCTTATAGGACAGGTTGACGCGGCCCTTGTCGTCGATGTCGGTGACCTTGACCCAGATCATGTCGCCGATGTTCACCACGTCCTCCACCTTCTCCACCCGGCGGTCAGCCAGCTTGGAGATGTGGACCATGCCGTCCTTGCCGGGGGCCAGCTCCACAAAGGCGCCGAACTGGAGGATGCGGACCACCTTGCCATAGTACAGGCCGCCCACCTCGGGGACGAAGACGATGGTCTCGATCATCTTCTTGGCGGCGTCGCAGCTGGCGGCATCGGGGGAGGCGATGTGGATGGTGCCGTCGTCCTCAATGTCGATCTGGGCGCCGGACTCGGCGGTGATCTTCTGGATGACGGAGCCGCCCTTGCCGATGACCTCACGGATGCGGTCGGGCTCGATCTTCATGGTGATCATCTTGGGGGCGAAGCGGCTGACCTCGGCCCGGGGGGCGGAGATGCAGGGCAGCATGATCTCGTCCAGGATGGCGAAGCGGGCGTCCCGGGTGATCTCCAGGGCCTCCTTGATG
>OLFT01003158.1_pt1 | contig 12684 bp, 10 predicted proteins | sample 1604921 | NCBI WGS metagenome assembly OLFT01 (sample SAMEA3888897, study PRJEB22519) | human gut metagenome | biome: human gut; feature: human-associated habitat; material: faeces | place: Denmark | collected 2013 | reverse complement strand
TATATCCCGTGAAATGCCCGTATTTCCGGGCTTTTTGGAGATAATCAGAGTTGTTTTCATAAACAAAACAACGCCGGGGCTTCCCTTGCAGAAAAGCCCCGGCATTGCTAATTTTATTACAGATGCCTTCCCCTGGGGGAAGGCTAACTCACTCCATCGTTTTTACCCCCGTCACATCTCTGATCCACTTCCCGGACCGCAGCCGGGCGATGCCGATGGAGCACTTGATGATCTGCTCCAGGGGGAAGGCCAGATACACCCAGAACACGGGCAGCCGCAGCACCAGGCCGCAGATGGCGGCATAGGGGATGGCGCAGGTCCACAGGGGGCCGATGTCGATGAGGGTGGCCGCCCGCACGTCGCCGCCGCCCCGGAGCACGCCCACGATGTTCACGCTGTTAAAGTCTTTCAGCGTCATATACAGGGCCATCACGGTGATCATCATGGTAGCCACCGACTCCGCCCCCTCGGACAGGTGGAACAGGGGGAATACCCACACCGGAGCAACAAACCGGGCAAACAGCCACAGCAGCACCCCCAGACAGGCTCCGCACAGGGCGGCCAGGGTGTTTAGGGTCAGGCCGGTGTTGTATACCTGGTCGGTCCGCCCCGCACCGATCTCCCGGCCGATGATGATGGCCGCGGTGGCGGCGATGCCAAAGGAGAACACCATGCAGATCTTCTCCACGTTGCCCGCAATGGTATAGGCGGCCAATATCTCGGTGGAGCCCTCCATGTGACCCATCACCGTGGCGAACATAGAGGTGCCCAGTCCCCACAAGGTCTCGTTGCACACCACCGGGCCGCCATAGCGGACAAACCGTCTGACCATATCCAGGCCGGGCAGCAGCACCAGAGCGGGCTGCACCCGGAAGAATTTTGTCGTAAGCAGATGCACCACCACGATGACCAGTTCCGCACTTCTGGCGATGAGGGTGGCCAGGGCCGCACCGCGCACTCCCAAGGCGGGCGCGCCCAGATTGCCGAAAATAAACACCCAGTTCAAGAAGGTGTTCAGCGTCATGGATACCATCAGAATATACAGACCCAGCTGAGGGCGCTCCATACTGCGATAGGCCGTGACATACATCATGGTCAGCGCCGAAAAGACATAGGACAGCCCGGCCAGCTTGCCGTATTGGGCGGCCAGCGCAATGACCTCCCCCTGGTTGCCGAACAGGCTTAAAAAGGGGATGGGACACACCAGCAATATGCCGGCAAACAGGGCCGTGATGGAAACGGCGATCCAGATGGACACGCCCATCACCCGATTGATGGCGCCCATGTCCTGCTTGCCCCAATATTGGCTCAGCAAAACGGTGGCGCCGCTCTGTACGCCGAAGATAAACAGCTGCACTACATAGAGCGGAATGTTGGCCAGGGCCACCGCCGCCATGGGGGTCTCCCCCAGCATACCCACCATAAAAGTGTCCGCCATGCCCAGGGCGCTGGTGATCAAGTTTTGCAGCACGATGGGGGTGGCCAGGGCCACCACCTCTTTATAAAAACCAGGCCGCTGCTTCATATAAGAAAACACGGTCTCTCTCCTTCCTGTTAGGGCCTCTTGGGCCGCAAGTTAATACATAGAGGGGAACAGCTGCGCCTGAGCCGCCTGCAGCCCCTCCACCAGGGCATCGATATCCTCCCGTGTGGTGTCATAGGAGAAGCTCAGCCGCAGGGCTCCGTCCTGCTCCTTTTTTGGGAGCTTCAGGGCGGCATACACATGGCTGGGCTTGCCCTTGTGGCAGGCGGAGCCGGAGGAGATATACACCCCTCGGTCGCTTAAAAAGCGCACCACCACCTCGCTCTTATAGCCCACCAGGCTGATGGGCAAAATGTGGGGCGCGCCCCCCTCCACCAGCACCTTCCCCCGGGGGACGGCGCTCTTTAGCCGATCAACGGCATACTGCTTCAGGTCGGCCATGGCGGCCAGGTCCCGCTCCAGGGTGGCCCGTCCGGCGGTAACGGCGGCGGCCAGTGCGGCCAGCTGCCCCGTGGCCTCGGTGCCCGAGCGCAAACCGTTCTCCTGTCCGCCGCCCCGGATGAAGGGCGAAATTTTCAGGCCCTTCCGAATATACATGGCCCCGATGCCCTTGGGAGCGTGGATCTTGTGGCCGCTGATACTCAGCATGTCCACCCCCAGCTCTTTCGGGGTAAAGGGCACCTTTAAAAAGCCCTGCACCCCGTCGCAGTGGAGCAGCACCCCGCTGCCGGCCTCTTTCAGTACCCGGGCCGTCTCCGCCACCGGGAGAATGGTGCCCAGCTCGTTGTTCACCAGCATCATGGACACCAGAATGGTGTCCGGCCGCAGGGCCTCCTTCACCTGCCGGGCGGTGATGTTCCCGCTCCGGTCGGGCTGGAGATAGGTCACCTCATAGCCCTCCCGCTCCAGGGCCCGGCAGGGCTCCAGCACCGCCGCATGCTCGATGGCGGTGGTGATGATGTGCTTTCCCTTCCGCTTGCCCAGCTCTGCGGCGGCCCGGATAGCCCAGTTGTCACTCTCGGTGCCGCAGGAGGTAAAGACCACCTCCTCCGGCATACAGCCCAGTCCGGCGGCCACTTCGCTCCGCCACTGCTTCACCTGCTCTGCCGCCCGGCTGCCCAGGGCGTGGCGGGCAGATGGATTGCCCCACTCCTCCGTCATGGCCTTCACAGCCGCCTGAGCCGCCTCCGCCCGCACGGGGGTGGTGGCCGCGTTGTCCAAATAATGTCCCGTCATGTTCTTGTCTCCTGTATGAAAATCAAGGGCGGCCAAAGCCGCCCGTTTTTCCGATCGCGTTATCATTCTATCTGCTGCCATCAGGAAAGTCAACGGCTCCCCCAGGAAATTTTGCAGAAAAGGGCCCCAAATATGTCTTTCCTATTTCAAAAGCGGGAGCATCTGTGCTATAATGAATTTGATTCGCTCCACCTCAAGCCGCCGAACCCGATATGATCCCCTTTCCCGGCGGCGGTGGATCAGAAAACGCAGTGAATTAAGGAAGGTCCGTTATGGCAAATCAAGACCGTATCTGTTATGTAGTGGGGGCCATGTCTCTGTCCCTGTCCCTGCGCCCCTCCCCCGCCCCCGGGGACTATGTCATCGCCGCCGACCGGGGCTATGACTCCCTGATGGCCTATGGTGTCACCCCCGACCTGGTGGTGGGGGACTTCGACTCCCTGGGCTATACGCCCCAGCACCCCAACGTCACCCGGCTCCCCGCCGAGAAGGACGACACCGACATGGTCTTCGCCCTGCGCCGGGGCCTGGACATGGGCTATCGCCGCTTTGTGCTGCTGGGCGGCCTGGGCGGGCGGCTGGAGCACACCCTGGGCAACCTCCAGCTGCTGGACTGGCTGAGCACCCAGGGGGCCGTGGGCTTTCTGGCCGGGGAGAAGACCGTGGTCACCGCCCTGCGGGACAGCTCTCTCGCCTTTCCCCCCTCCATGTCCGGCTATCTGTCCGTGCTGTGCAGCAGCGGCACCGCCCACGGGGTCACCCTGTCCAATTTGAAATACCCCCTCACCGACTATAACATGACCAGCAGCTTCCCCATCGGTGTGAGCAACGAGTTTCTTCCCGATCAGCCCGCCGCCGTCTCCGTCAAGGACGGCTGCCTGCTGCTGGTCTGGGAGGACAAGGGGGACTTCTACCTCCGCCTGCCCAAGCTCTGGACCAGGAACGAGGCGCTGTAAAATGTCCTTCATGGGCGGGCGGACACGAAGGTCCGCCCCTACGGTGGGTCACGACAGCTTCTGTAGGGGCGGATATCATCCGCCCGCGACACCGGAGCGCCGACACGTCGGGCGGCTGATAGCCGCCCCTACACCGGCTTTCGATGGCTTTAAGACCCCCAAATCAACAAAGGAGACTTTCACATGGATCATAATGTAAAGGCCCTGGTGCTGGCCGCCGGCAAGGGCACCCGTTTGCAGACCGAGGGCATCGACCTGCCCAAGGTCATGCGTCAGGCGGACGGCCACCCCCTGCTCTATTATGTGCTGCGGGGCCTGTCCTTCCTCCCCCCGGAGGATATCATCCTGGTGGTGGGCTGGAAGAAGGAGAAGGTCCTATCCGCCTTTCCCCAGTACCCCCACGCCGTGCAGGAGACGTTAAACGGCACCGGCGGGGCCGTGCAGTATGCCGCCCCCCTGCTGAAGGGCTTCGACGGCCATCTCATCGTCTGCTGCGGCGACGCGCCCATGATGCGGCAGGAGACCTTCTGCGCCCTGGTGGACACCCATCTCAGTCAGGGCAACGCCTGCACCATGCTCTCCGCCCGCCTGGACGAGGGTGGCAGCTATGGCCGGGTGCTGCGGGAGAATGACGGCACCTTCCGCTGCATCGTGGAGGCCCGGGACTGCACCCCGGAGCAGGCCGCCGTCACCGAGGTGAACACCGGCACCTATGTCTTCCACGTCCCCGCCCTGCTGCGGGTGCTGGACCAGCTGAACAACAACAACGCCCAGGGGGAGCTGTACCTCACCGACGTCCCCGCCCTGCTGAAGGCCCAGGGCCTGCGGGTGGGCCTGTGCGACACCTGCGCCCCCGACGAGATGCTGGGCGTGAACACGGTGGAGCAGCTCCGGCAGGTGGAGCAGCTGCTCCGTGCCCAGGGCTGACAGACTTGTTTTCCCCCGCCGCATCTGTTATAATGGCTTGTATTTTCCCCTTTTCTCCCCGCGCGGGGGAGTGACGTGGGCCTTGTCCCGCCTATGAAAGGAGACGTCCCCATTGAACCGGAAACTTGCGCGGCTGCTTCAACCCAGCTTTCAGCTGTATTTCGTCTGTCTGGTCCTGTTCGCCCTGATCTCCGCTTTTTTCTCCATCCCCCTGGCCGTGGTCGAGCTGGCCGTGGTCCTGGCCCTGTCTGTCTACAGCCGGCAGCACTCTAATCGCTGCCGCCGGGAGATCGCCCGCTATCTGGAAAACGTCACCGGCACGGTGGACACCGCCACCAAAGACACCATGGCCAACTCCCCCCTGCCCATGATCATCTTCCGCCCGGAGAGCGACGACATCATCTGGACCAACGACCGTTTTCTCCAGCTCACCGGCGAGCGGGAGCATCTGTTCGATGCCAAGCTGTCCGCCCTCATCCCCGGCTTCGACTCCCGGTGGCTCATGGAGGGCAAAAACGAGTGCCCCACCGAGGTGGAGTATGGCAGCCGCCGGTTTTTGGTCTTTGGCCATCTGGTGCGCACCGGGGGCCGCAGCGGCGGTTTTCTGGCCACCACCTATTGGGTGGATGTGACCGAGTTTTCTCTGATCCGGGAGCGGTATCAGGCCACCCGCCCCGTGGCCGCCGTGCTGCTGCTGGACAACTATGACGAGCTGATGAAAAACCTGACGGAGAACCAGCGCTCTGCCCTGGTGTCCGAGATCGACGCCCGCCTGGACGAGTGGGTGGCCGAGTCGGGGGGTATGCTCCGCCGCTATCAGCGGGAGCGCTATCTCTTCGTCTTTGACGAGCAATATCTGGCCAAGTTCGTGGAGGACAAGTTCGACATTCTGGACGCCATCCACCAGGTGGTCAACCCCAGCGGCATCAACGCCACGCTGTCCATCGGCGTGGGCAAGGACGGGGAGAACTATCGGGAGCTGTTCCAGTTTGCCAACCTGTCCATCGACATGGCCCTGTCCCGGGGCGGCGACCAGGCCGTCATCCGCAACAAGTTCACCTTCGAGTTCTACGGCGGCCGCTCCAAGGAGACGGAGAAGCGCACGAAAGTAAAGAGCCGGGTCATGGCCAACGCCCTGTCCGCTCTGGTGTCCGACTCCTCCCAGGTGTTCATCATGGGCCACCGCTCCCCGGACAACGACTGTATCGGTGCGGCGGCGGGCGTGTGCGCCCTGTGCCGGAAAAACGGCGTCCCCGTCCACATCATCAAAGAGGCCGCGCCGCCCCCGGCCCAGGAGCTCATCGACCGGCTTTCTCCCCTGCCCGAGTATCAGGACTGCTTCCTCACCGCCCAGGAGGCCCTGCTCATCGCCGACTCCCGCTCCCTGGCTGTCGTGGTGGATACCAATCGGCCCGACCAGGTCCAGGCGGCGGAGCTGCTGGAGTCCTGCAACCGGGTGGCCGTGATCGACCACCACCGCCGGGCCGCCACCTATATCGAAGGCGCCGCCCTGAACTATCACGAGCCCTATGCCTCCTCCGCCTCTGAGATGGTCACGGAGCTGCTGCAATACATTGTGGAGCCCAACCAGATCCTGCGGTCCGAGGCCGAGGCCCTGCTGGCCGGCATCGTGCTGGACACCAAGAACTTCACCATGCGCACCGGCGGCCGCACCTTCGAGGCGGCGGCCTTCCTCCGCCGCTCCGGCGCAGACACCGCCGAGGTGAAAAAGCTCTATCAAAACGACCTGGCCGACACGGTGGCCAAATATGCCCTCATCCAGAACGCCCAACTCTATCGGGACCACATCGCCCTGGCCGTCAGCCGCCAGCCAGTGGGCCGGATCATCGCCGCCCAGGCCGCCGACGAGCTGCTGAACATCATGGGCATCGACACCTCCTTCGTCATCGCCCCCGAGGGGGACAAGGTCAACCTGTCCGCCCGCTCCATGGGGGACACCAACGTTCAGGTCATCCTGGAAAAACTGGGCGGCGGCGGCAACGCCGCAGCGGCAGGGGGCCAGGTGTCCGGCCAAAGCGTGGACGAGGTGGCCCAGGAGCTGAAAGAAGCCATCGATCAATACTTCGAGAAATAAATTCGTGTTTCCCGCCCCTGCGGGGCGGAAAGCACAAGACATCTACTGGAGGTTTTAACTATGAAAGTCATTCTCACACAGGACGTAAAGAGCCAGGGCAAGAAGGGCCAGCTGGTGGAGGTGTCCGACGGCTATGCCCGCAACTTCCTGCTGCCCAAAAAGCTGGCCGTCATCGCCACCGCCGAAAACCTGAACACCATGAAGCTCCAGGAGAAGGCCCGCAAGGCTCAGGAGGCCGCCGAGAAGGCCGAGGCCGAGGCCACCGCCAAAAAGCTGAAGGACCTGACCGTGAAGATCGCCGCCAAGGCCGGCGAGGGTGGCCGTCTGTTCGGCGCCGTCACCGCCAAAGAGGTCAGCGAGGCCCTCTCTGAGCAGTACGGCGTGAACATCGCCAAGACCAAGCTGGTCCTGGATGAGCCCATCAAGGCCTGCGGCGGCTATCAGATCAAGGCCAAGCTGGGCTATGAAGTGGTGGGCACCGTCAGCGTCATGGTCACCGAAGCCTGAATCTCTCCCGCTCCTAAAGCGGACAAAAACGCGGCCACCTGAACCCTGGCCGCGTTTCTTCACTTTTCCTGTTTTTTATTTTTCCTGATCCAGCTTGATCCAGATATGGAGGCGATCCCTATGGCAACGGAAGAGGAGGAGCTGCTGCTGCGCCAGCTGCCCCACAGCGTAGAGGCCGAGCAGGCCGTTCTGGGCTCCATGCTCATCGACCCCCGCTGTGTGCCCGAGGTCATCGACAAGCTCCGTCCCGACGACTTCTATCTCCAGCAGAACCGGGACATCTACGAGACCATCTACTCCATGTTCAACTACTCCATGACCATCGACCCCGTCACAGTCCTGGAGAACATGAAGCAAAACGGCGTCTATGACGAGAACCAGTCCCGGGGCTATCTCCTCCAGCTCATGGACACCACCCCCACCGCCGCCAACGTCAAAGAGTATATCGACATCCTGAAGGACAACACCCTTCAGCGCCGGGTGGCGGAGACGGCGGGGGACCTGCTGAACATGGTCCGCCAGGGCTCCGACACTGGGCAGGACATTCTGGAGGCGGCGGAGCAGCGCATTTACGCCATCCGCCAGGGCCGCTCGGCCCGGGGCCTGACCCCCATCTCCGACGTCATCATCGACGTGTATGACCGCCTGGCCGAGCTGGCCGCCAGCGACAGCGCCATCCCCGGCCTGTCCACCGGTCTGAGAGACTTAGACCGGGCCATCTCGGGCCTGAATAAGTCCGACCTCATCCTCCTGGCCGCCCGTCCCGGCATGGGCAAGACGTCCATGGCCCTGAACATCCTGCTGGATGCGGGCAAAAAGTCGGGCAAGCAGGTGGCCTTCTTCTCCCTGGAGATGAGCCGGGAACAGCTGGCCCTGCGCCTTATCTCCAGTGAGTGCTTTGTGGACAACAAAAAGCTGGTCACCGGCAAGCTCACCGACGACGACTGGGACAAGATCGCCGTGGCCGCCGACTCCCTGAACCACTCCCGCATCCTCATCGACGACGACTCCTCCGTCACCGTGGCCGACATCAACGCCAAGTGCCGCCGGGTAGAGGACCTGGGGCTGGTGGTCATCGACTACCTCCAGCTGATGCAGTCCGCCGGGGGCAAGACCCGCCAGGGGGACAACCGCCAGCAGATCGTCTCTGACATCTCCCGCTCCCTGAAGATCATGGCCAAGGAGCTGAACGTCCCCGTCCTGTGCTTAAGCCAGCTGTCCCGTGCCAACGAGTCCCGCACGGACAAGCGGCCCATGCTGTCTGACCTGCGTGAGTCGGGCGCCATCGAGCAGGACGCCGACATCGTCATGTTCCTCTATCGGGAGGGCTATTACAACAAGGACACAGAGAACCCCAACCTGGCCGAGTGCATCATCGCCAAAAACCGCCACGGCGAGACCCGCACCATCGAGCTGCAATGGCTGCCCGACTTCACCTCCTTCAGCGACATCGAGTGGCAGCACAGCGAATCCTAAGGAGGCCCGGCCATGCTGGAGCAAATGCGACAACTCATCTCCTCCGCCGCCCTCCTGCCCCCGGGCAGCCATGTCCTGTGCGCCGTGTCCGGCGGGGCTGACTCCGTCTGCCTGCTCCACGCCCTGTATCACCTGCGGCCCATCCTGAACTTCTCTCTCTCCGCCGCCCACTATGACCACGGCCTGCGGGGAGAAGATTCCACACGGGACGCCAAATTTGTGGAACAATTCGTCTCTCTCTGCTGCGGAGCGCAGCGTCTGCCCGACGGGCGGGTGCTGCCGCCGGTACAGTTGTACCAAGCAAAGGGCGACGTGGGGAAAGAGGCCGCCCGCACCGGGCACGGCGTGGAGGAGACCGCCCGCGTCCTGCGCTACGCCTTTCTCCGTCAGGCGGCCCAGCAGGCAGGGGCCAACTTGATCGCCACCGCCCACACCGCCGACGACAACGCCGAGACCATCCTCTTTCACCTCTCCCGGGGTTCCGGGCTGCGAGGGCTGACGGGCATCGCCCCCCGCCGGGACGATCTGATCCGCCCCCTGCTCACCACCACCCGGCGGGAGATCGAGGACTATCTCCGCTATTACGCCCTCCCCCACCGGGAGGACCGCACCAATTTCGACGATACCTATGCCCGGAACCGCATCCGCCACCAGGTGGTCCCCGTGTTAGAGGGCCTGTTTCCCGGCTTCGCCCCTCGCGTTTCCGATCTGGCCGCCCGCCTCCGGGCGGACGAGGACTATCTGTCCGATCAGGCCAGGGCCATCTCTCACCGGGCTGTCAAACAGGGAGAGGGCCTGTCTATCCCCGCCGCCGCTCTGGCCCAGCCCCCCGGCCCCCTGGCCGTCCGCGCCCTGCGCCAGCTGCTGGACGCCCTGTGCAGCGGGGACTGGACCGGCTCCGCCGTCCATCTGGAGTCCGTCCTGGCCCTGTGCCGCACCGGTGGACCCTCGGCCCAGATCTCCCTGCCCCACGGTCTCATCGCCCGGAGGGAGTATGACCAGCTGGTCCTCTCCCCCGCCGGGCAGGACGAACTGCCCGTCTGCTCCCTCCCCCTGCCCGGTGTGATCCAAGCTGGACCCTGGACGGTGGAGGTAAGTGCGGCCCCCTATCAGGGGGAGGCGCAGCAGCCCTTCGACCTCTGGCTGGCCCAGGACGAGACGCTCGACACCCTCACCCTCCGCCCCCGTCAGACGGGGGACCGGCTGCGCCTGCCCGGCAGGCCGGAGAAGACGGTGAAAAAGTGGCTCATCGACGAGAAGATCCCCCGGTCCCGCCGGGACCTGCTGCCCGTGCTGGCCGCCCCCTGCGGCATCGCCGCCGTGGCGGGCCTGGGGCCTGCGGCAGAGCATATTCCAAAACCTGGCCAGCCCGCCTGGCACATCCGATTCATCCAAAAGCCCCACGGGGCAGAAGATAACGAAAACACGTGAAAGGAAGATACTGTTATGTCCATTTTTGACAACGACATTCAAGAGGTGCTCTTCAGCGAGGAGCAGCTGAAAAACCGGGTGCGGGAAATCGCCCAGCAGATCACCGCCGACTATCAGGGCAAGGAGATCATGCTCATCAGCGTCCTGCGCGGCTCCTTCGTCTTCATGGCCGACCTGTGCCGGGCCATCGACCTACCCTGCACGTTGGACTTTATGGCCGTCTCCTCCTATGGCAAGGGCACCAAGTCCAGCGGCCAGGTGCAGATCACCAAGGACCTGTCTGAGGACATCTCTGACCGCCACATCATCGTGGTGGAGGACATCCTGGACAGCGGCAACACCCTGAGCTATCTGCTGAAGATCCTGGAGAACCGCCACCCCGCCTCCATCCGCCTGTGCACCCTGCTGGACAAGCCTGACCGCCGGGTGAAGCCTGTGGAGGTCCACTACTCCGGCTTCACCATCCCCGACGCCTTTGTGGTGGGCTATGGCCTGGACTACGCCGAGAAATACCGCAACCTGCCCTACATCGGCATCCTCAAGCCCCGGGTCTACGGCGGCTGAGCCTGCCACATCTTCACGCAGGAAAGGATCGTTCATCCATGAGACGTATCACGCCCCGGGACATCGCCCTGTATCTCATCCTCTTCGCCGTGGTCTTCTACTCCGTCTCCTATCTCCAGCGGGCAGACTGGGAGGACGGCCCGGACTACAGCCAGATCCGTACCTATTTCACTCAGGAGCGGGTGGAGTATTTCACCCTGAAGGACAACGTGCTCACCCTCACCCTGCGGGACGAGGGTGGCTCGGACAAGACCTCCACCTTCACCTACGAGCTGGCCCGCACCGACTTCTTCTATAACGACATGCACCAGCTCATCGACCAGCAGCTGGCCGACGGCATTTTAAAGGGCTATGACTATCCCCCTGGCATCGAAAACGCCTGGTGGTACTCCCTCATCGGCCCCGTGCTCATGGTGGCCGCCGCCGGTGTGTTCCTGTTTGTCATCTTCCGCCAGCGGGCGGCGGCCAACGGAGGCCCTCCCGGTGCCAACCACTTCGGCCACGCCCGCACCCGCACCCTGTCCGACCAGAGCAAGCCCGTCACCTTCAATGACGTGGCCGGGGCCGAGGAGGAGAAGGGGGAGCTTCAGGAGATCGTGGAGTTCCTCCGGGACCCGGAGCGCTTTACCGCCCTGGGGGCCCGCATCCCCAAGGGCGTGCTGCTGGTGGGCCCTCCCGGCACGGGCAAGACCCTCATCGCCAAGGCGGTGGCAGGGGAGGCCGGGGTCCACTTTCTGTCCATCTCCGGCTCTGACTTTGTGGAGCTGTATGTGGGCGTGGGCGCGTCCCGCGTCCGGGACCTGTTCGAGCAGGCCAAGAAGGAAGCCCCCGCCATCGTCTTCATCGACGAGATCGACGCCGTGGGCCGCCGCCGGGGCGCCGGCCTGGGGGGCGGACACGACGAACGGGAGCAGACCCTGAACCAGCTGCTGGTGGAGATGGACGGCTTCGGCTCCAACGAGGGCGTGGTGGTGCTGGCCGCCACCAACCGTGTGGATATTCTGGACCCGGCGCTGCTGCGTCCGGGACGGTTCGACCGGCAGGTCTATGTGGGGCTGCCGGACATCAAGGGCCGGGAGGAGATTTTGCAGGTACACGCCAAGAACAAGCCGCTGGCGGAGGACGTGGATCTGAGACAGATCGCCCGTGGCACCGCAGGCTTTACCGGCGCCGATCTGGAGAACCTCCTCAACGAGGCGGCCCTGCTGGCGGGACGGAGCAGCGAGTCCTTCATCACCATGAAGGATCTGCAGGAGTCCATCATCAAGGTCATCGCCGGGCCGGAGAAGCACAGCCGGGTCATCCCGGAGAAGGAGCGGCGGCTGACAGCCTATCACGAGGCGGGACACGCCGTGGTGATGCACGCACTGCCCGATCTGGACCCGGTGCATCAGATCACCATCGTTCCCCGGGGCGAGGCGGGCGGCATGACCATCTATCTGCCGGACGAGGATCGGTCGTACCTCTCCCGCAGCTATATGCTGGACCGCATCGCCGGGCTGCTGGGCGGCCGGGCGGCGGAGCAGCTGGTGCTGGGGGATATCTCCACCGGGGCCTCCAACGACATCAGCCGTGCCACGCAGCTGGCCCGGAAGATGGTGGGCACCTACGGAATGTCGGAGCAGCTGGGCAACGTGGCCTTCGACGCCGGACACGACGAGGTGTTCATCGGCAAGTCCATGGCCCAGACCCGGCCCTACTCCGAGAAAACGGCGGCGGAGATGGACGGCGAGATCCGCCGCATCATGGACGACGCCTACGCCCGCTGCACCGCCATTCTGGAGCAGTACCGGCCCCAGCTGGTGGAGGTGGCGGAGTATCTGCTGGCCAACGAGACCATGACGGCAGAGGAGTTCGAGAAGGTATTCCGGACGGAGTGAGGCATTGACAGCGCCTTGCTTATGGGGTAAAATAACGGGGTATCCGCCTCCGTAGCTCAGCTGTATAGAGCGACCGCCTCCTAAGGTTGCGTTACAACGGCCACCTCAAAAAAAACTAAATAAGGGATT
>OLFT01003151.1_pt1 | contig 12720 bp, 10 predicted proteins | sample 1604921 | NCBI WGS metagenome assembly OLFT01 (sample SAMEA3888897, study PRJEB22519) | human gut metagenome | biome: human gut; feature: human-associated habitat; material: faeces | place: Denmark | collected 2013 | reverse complement strand
TTAAGTCTTTTTCTCCTTTGAGCAGTTCAATCACTAATTCTGATTTGAATTTGGCGGAGAAATCCCTATCCTTTTATTCAATCCCCATTACTTCTCCTAGTGCAAGCACCGCATTTCTTACGCATTCCGGACATTCACAGAGTACCTTTCCTGTGCCGACGCCCTTCAACTCCCTGCAGATCGTTGCTCCGCATTTTTGCTGAAACTTTGCAAGGATTTCTTTGGAATAACGAGGCGTTCCGGCTCCGTCTGTCAGGATTCCGGCGGTCATCACAGCTCCAATGAGTGCCCCGCAGGTTGCTTCCAGACATCCCATTCCAGCTGCATAGCCTGCGGTTAATTTCATCAGTGTCTCATCGTCCAATGAAAGCTTATCTTCAAATACTTTTACCACTGCCTGGGAACAGTTGCATGCTCCGGCAGCTTTTAAATCTGCAGCTTTTGCTGCGCGTTCTTCGATTGTCATATTCAGTACCTCTCTTATTTTATTCAATCTGGTAAAATTTTTTCAAAGGCTTCGCCTCAGTCTTAGCTGCTCTCTGAAAAAATTCCGGTATATTCTCCATATACCTGTAAATATACACAGGGAACAGACTGATGCCTGTTCCCTGCCTGTTAATTCCTATTATAACATAAATCTGTTAGAATCCCATCCACTTTTTCAGAATCCCGGGACACATTCTTTTAAATTTGATACATTCTGAATCCTAGATCATCTCTAAAAATGCAGCAATTCGTGTATCCAGCTGTCCGATATCTGCCTGAGAATAATCGGTCTCTACATGGATATACGGAAGTCCTTTAGATTTTACAAATTTCTCAATGCTCTTTGCCTCAATATTGTAAGTATGACATGCCTGAAGTGTCATTTCTACTACACCCTCGATATTATACTCTTCAAGGAGTCTTCCCATCAGTTCAATACGGTTGTTATCTGGTGTCATAACGGAACATCCGATTGCAAGATATCTCTCTGCAATTGCTTTGTAGATGTCCTCTGCATCTTCATCGATGAGACGGTCAACAGATTTTGCACCTCCACAGTTTTCATAGACTACAACATTTCCACCGTGTTCTTCGATGGCTTTTACAACCTTCATCGGTGCACCGCTGCTTGGACATCCGGTTAAAAGGATACGTTTCTTTCTCTCTGGTTTTTCCCCTTCTTCGTATTCTTTCATCAGCTTTTCACGAAGGGCATCAATTTCTGCCGGCATTTTTTCTTTGTCGAATTTGAACTGGCTTCCATAGAGAACACCGAACAGCTGGGAACCGTTCATCGGAGCCGGATCATTTTTCATAACTTCGTAGAATTTCTTCAGTGCAATACGTCCCTGGTTGGATACATGAACAGCATGGCGCACTTTTTCTTCTGTGATCTCTACATTAAATGTCTTTTCCAGATATTCTTTGAAACGGATGATCTCTTTTGTCCACAGTTCCAGAGAATCTTCTCTCTGTGAGTTTGGAAGTTCCATGATATAGACATTTTTGAATTCTTTCATCAGTTCGTACATCTTTTTCTTTCCATCACAGGTTGTCTCTCCGACTACCACGTCTGAGAAATAGAAGAATGGACATTTGTCAGATACGGCAAAACCGTAACTTGCCTTTACCATCGGGCACAGATTCTTCGGCAGATCCTTTTCTGCAATCGGGATCGTTTCATCGGATGTAGAGCAAAGTCCTACGGTAACTGCTCCCATAGCCATTGCGATTTCCTGTGGGAAGTAGGTACAGTACGCACCTACAACCGGAATTCCTTTGTCCTTTACTTCTTTCATTACCAGGAAAGATCTCTGTCTCTGCTCTGCAAATTCTTCAAAAATCTCCGGCAGCTCTTTTACTAATTCCATTTTTATTTTCCTCCTTTATTGTATGCATTTTAAGCATTGAATACATATTTATCCAGACGGTCAAATGCTTCTTTCACTCTGGATGTCGGCAGTGCAAGGTTCATACGGATATACCATTCACCATGGAATGGCTTTCCGTTCTGCCAGAACACACCTGCTTCATATCCCATCTTCAGAACGTCTTCCAGACTCTTATCATGTGCCTTGCACCATTCTTCACAGTTAACAAACAGCATATAGGTTCCCTGCGGTCTGGTTACGGAAACACCTTCAAAATGTTTGTCGATATAATCACATGCATAAGCGACATTTTCCCCGATCACTTCTCGAAGCTCGCCTACCCATTCCTGTCCTTCCGGTGTATACGCACCCATCAGTGCATGCATGGACAGCACATTCATCGAATTGTAATGGCAGAGGGAGGACTCTTTTAAAACTCTGTCTTTCAGGCGTTTGTTGTATATAATATGATAGCTTCCGATCAGTCCGGCAAGGTTGAAGGTCTTTGACGGTGCGTATAAAGCAATCGTTCTGTTTCTTGCATCTTCAGATACAGACTGGGTTGGAATATGCTCGTTTCCATATAAAATAATATCGGACCAGATTTCGTCGGAAATGACAGTCACATCGTATTTTTTATAGATTTCCATTGCTTTCTCGATTTCCCAGCGCTCCCATACACGACCGGTCGGATTGTGCGGTGAACAGAAAATGGCTGCATGAATCTTGTTTTTCACGATCTTCTCTTCCATATCCTCAAAGTCCATCCGCCAGATGCCCTCTTCATCCTTTTTCAGCGGACTGTGGATGATATGGTAGCCATTATTATTCAGTGTGCCGGTAAATCCTATGTAAGTCGGTGCATGGACAAGGACATTGTCACCCTGTGAGCAAACCGTGTGAAGTGCACTTGCCACGCCGCCTAAAACTCCATTCTCATAACCGATATGTTCTTTTTTCAGTCCGGTCACATGATTCCGTTCTTCATGCCACTTGATGATGCTGTTGTAATACTCATCTCTGGTAATAAAATATCCATAGGTCGGATGTTTCGCTCTTTCAATGATCGCTTCGGTGATCTTCGGGAGTGCCGGAAAGTTCATATCGGCAACCCACATCGGGATATAATCCATTCCTTCTCTTACTTCTACTTTTTTCCCCGGCCCAAGCATATTTGGAAGGATATCCACTGCAAGGGCATCTTTTCCTTTACGGTCAATAATACTTGTAAAATCATACTTCATTTTTTCTTTCTCCTCTGTTACATACACTTTTTTCTTTTAGTCATCATACAGGTGACATGCCACCTGGTGACCTTTGGATACTTCTTTTAATTCCGGGCGGACTTCCCGGCAGATATCCATACATTTGCTGCATCTTCCGCAGAAACGGCAGCCTTTTGGTGGATCAATCGGGCTTGGCACATCTCCGGTGAGAAAATGACGTCCCCGACTTTTTGCCAGATCCGGATCGGCGATCGGAATTGACTCCAGAAGTGCCTGCGTGTACGGATGATACGGCTTTTCATATAATTCCGCAGCCGGTGAAATTTCCACCAGCTTTCCAAGATACATCACTCCGATATTATCGGAAATATGCTTTACCATGGCAAGGTCATGGGCGATAAACAGCATCGTCAGATGCCGTTCTTTCTGCAAGGTCATCAGGAGGTTCATGATCTGCGCCTGGATAGATACGTCAAGTGCTGAAATCGGTTCATCACAGAACAGAAATTCCGGGTTAACTGCAAGTGCCCTTGCAATTCCGATTCTCTGGCGCTGTCCACCGGAAAATTCATGGACATTTCTGGTAGCATGCTCGGCATTTAAGCCAACCATCTCTAGAAGTTCCATCACCCGTTTCTGCTCTTCTTCTTTACTTTTTGTCAGATGATGGATCCGCATCCCTTCACTTACGATCTGATACACTTTCTGGTGTGGATCCAGCGAAGCATACGGATCCTGGAAAATGGTCTGCACCTTCTGTGTAAATGCATTTCTCTCTGCTTTACTCATCTGATGCACATCTTTTCCCTGATACAACACCTGTCCGTCTGTCTTCGTAAGGATTCCGGTACAGGTTTTCCCGCAAGTCGTCTTTCCACATCCTGATTCTCCTACGATTCCGAAAGTTTCTCCTTTATGAATCGTAAAAGACACGTCATCAACTGCCTTTAAAACACGTTTATGACTTGCCGGAAAATATTTTTTCAGATTTTTTACTTCTAATACAACTTCTTTTTCTATCATGCGTCTGTCCTCCCGAACGGAACACCGCTTCTGTCAGCACGTGGATCCATCAGCCAGCACGCAACGCTGTGCTCATCCGTAATGTGCGTAACTTTCGGTTTTTCTTCTTCACAGATTTTCATTGCATATGGACAGCGCGTGCAAAAACTGCAGCCTTTTGGCGGGTAGATCATATCCGGTATATTTCCCTCAATGGTATTTAAAATTGTTTTGTCTTCATCATCGATCCGCGGAACGGACTGGAGAAGTGCCCATGTATACGGGTGCTGCTGGTGATAAAAGATATCCCTTGCCGTTCCTCTTTCCACGATTTCTCCGGCATACATGACGATGATCTCATCAGCCATATCTGCAACCACTCCAAGATCATGTGTGATAATAATGATGGACATACCAAGCTTTTCCTGCAACTCTTCCATCAGCGCAATGATCTGTGCCTGTATTGTCACATCCAGTGCTGTTGTCGGCTCGTCTGCGATCAAAAGCTGCGGATGTGTCACCATAGCGCAGGCAATCATCACTCTCTGACGCATTCCACCGGATAACTCATGGGGATATTTGTTCATACACCCTTCCGGATCCGGAACCCCGGTCTGCTTCAGCATTTCCAACGATTTCTGATAAATTTCTTCCTTCGAAAGACTACTCTCGTGATTCTTCAGATTTTCTGCAATCTGCTTTCCAACCTTCATCGTCGGATTTAAGGATACCAGTGCATCCTGGAAAACCATCGAGCATTCTTTTCCACGGAAGGTATTCCACTCTTTTTCCGTATACCCGGTAAGCTCTTTTCCCTGGTAAATGATCTTACTTTCCGGCTTTACCTTTCCCGGTTTCTCGATCAGTCCCATCAGGGATTTGGCAGTTACGGATTTCCCACATCCTGATTCACCTACCAATGCAGTTGTCTTTCCTTTTTTTACATCAAATGAAATTCCTCTTACAGACTGTACTTCGCCTGCATATGTAAAATAGGATACAGATAAATTCTCTACTTCCAATAATTTTTCCATCTTCTATCCTCCAGGCTTACTTTACAATCTTTGGTTCCAGTGCGGTTCTAAGGACATCACCAAGTAAATTGAAACTCAGTACTGTACACAGAATCAGAACTCCCGGAAATACCGCAAGTCTCGGTGCATCCAGAATATGTCCCTGCGCACTCTGCAGCATACTTCCCCAGGAAGCTCTTGGAATCTGTACTCCAAGTCCAAGGAAACTTAAGGACGACTCCATCAGAATCGCATTGGCAATTCCAAGGCTTGCCGCTACGATGACCGGTCCCATAATATTCGGTACAATATGTTCCACTGCAATCCGGAAACTTCCGGCTCCCAGATTCCTTGCGGCGGTCACATAATCTCTTTCTTTGACAGACATGGTTTCCGCCCTTGTAATTCTCGCCACCTGTGCCCAGGAAAAAAGACTGAGTACTGCGATCAGAGTAAACAGGCCCGGACGCAAGATCGTATTCAGTACAACCATCAGAAGCATACTCGGAAGTGCCAGGAAAATATCGGTGAAGCGCATCAGGAACATATCCACTTTTCCACCAAAATATCCAGAAGTAATACCGATTGCCGTTCCGAGGATTACAGTCATGATCATCGAACAAAAACCAACCGTAAGAGAAATACGTCCTCCGTAAAGTGCTCTGGTAAAATAGTCTCTTCCGTATTCATCTGTCCCGAAAATATGCTTTGCAGAGATTCCCTGCAGTTTTTCAGCAACATTGATCTTATTCGGATCATATGGACTAAGCGGTGCCAGAATGGAAGCTATGATAATGATCAGGAGAATGACGATACTCACCAGTGCAATCTTATTGGAAAAAAGCTCTTTTTTGATATCTTTCCACACACTGTGATCATATGAAATCAACTCCTGGGTTTTCTTTTTTTCAATTCGTTTAAATCTAGTATCAGTCATTTGCCATATCCTCCCTCTTGATTCTCGGATCTGCAAATGCATACAGAATATCTGCAATAAAGTTACCGACAACCAGAATAATTCCGGACAACATGACGTATGCCATAATCACCGGATAATCACGGACACCGATCGCAGTCATTGCAAGGGTACCTATTCCCGGCCATCCAAAAACACTTTCAATGATAAACGATCCACAGACTATGGATGCCAGATTCATTCCAAGCAATGTGATGATCGGAAGCAGTGTATTTTTCAAAATATGTCTTTTTAAAAGTTTTCCACCTGTCGTTCCTTTTGCTTTTGCTGCAAGAACGTATTCTTCTCCAAGCTGTCCGATCGTATTAGAACGGATATAGCGGATAAAGACTGCCAGGTTGGAAAGGCTCAGGGTGATACATGGCATGATCATATGCTTCACCGTATCCAGGAACGATTCATTTCCCACCGAATGCATACCTGATGATGGAAGAATATGAAGTTTCGCCGCAAACACAATGATCAGCACCATTCCAAGCCAGAAAGACGGAATTGACATACCAATATAGGAAAGTCCACTGATGATATTATCAATCCAGGTATTCTTGCGGTATCCCGACCAGAGTCCGAGTGGGATTGCCAGAAGCACAGAAAGAACCAATGCGGCTCCCATCAGCTGCAGGGTTGCCGGAAGACGCTTGATGATCTGCTCAGATACGGAAGTATGGTTTGCAAGAGAAATTCCGAAATCTCCTTTCAGCACTTCTTTTGCCCATCCCCAATACTGCTCCGGCATACTTTTGTTAAGTCCGAGATTCTCTCTGATTGCTTCTTTTTCCTCATCTGACATCTGTTCATTCAAATACATACCGGAAATATCTCCCGGTGCTGCATAGATCACGGCAAATGAGAAAAAAGAAATCAAAATCGTGACAATAATCAGCTGAATCCCTTTCTTTACGAAATATTTTGCCATATTTCTTTTCTCCTTTAAAAGAGGGACCGGCACAAAGGTCATCTTGTGCTTCAGCCCCTCTTCGTCTGCTAAAATACAATATAATTAGTCTACTTTGATCTTCAGGTAATCAACGAATTCCGGAACAACCGGTACTGCATCCAGACCTGTTACATTTTTCTGAGATACCATCACATAATTGGTGTAAGTAAGTGGGTATTCCCAGTATTCTGATAAAGTCAGATCCTGCAGATCATTTGCAAGCTGCTTTGCTTCGTCTTTGTCTGCTGCTGCGTTTACCTTTGCTGCAAGCTGTCCGGCTTCATCACTGAATCCCCATGCTTTGGAGCTGCTGTTGATGTAGCTGTAAGCCTGTCCAAGACTGCTTCCACGCTCAGAATCCCATCCATTTGTACCAAGATCCCACTGATCTTCTTCCCCTGACTGGAACATAATTGCGAAGAATCTCTGGAAGAATGCGTTGGAATCCAGACCTTCTACATCAAGCGTTACGCCGATTTCTGCGAGCTGCTGCTGAAGAACTGTTGCAACTTCTTCCATGTTCGGACGGTCTGCATTGTAAACATATTTCAGAGTTGTTCCTTCGATTCCTGAAGATTTGGCAAGTTTCTTTGCTTCTTCAAGATCCTGCTCGTAACCTTTACAGTCTTTGTTGTAAAGAGACTGATCTGGTGTCAGAAGACTGTTTGCAACCGTTGCAAGTTCGTCACTTCCGTATGCGGTATCGATGATCTCATCTGCATTGATTGCAAGGAAGATCGCTTTTCTTGCATCTTCTGTAAGTTTGTCTTTTGCAGGTCCGTAAGGATTGATCTGCAGGTAATTCAGTCTTGCTTCTGAGAAGGAGCTGATATTGTAATTATCGTCACCTTCATATTTTTTCAGTTCTTCCGGAGTTGTAATTCTCATGTAAGAGATTTCTCCGTTTTCAAATGCAACCTGTTTGGTGCTTCCGGAACCGATCGTCTTCATAACAACTTTCTTAACGCTCGGTGTTTCTCTGTAATAATCATCACGTGCAGTATATACGATACTGTCATCATTGATCTCTGCTACCGTGTAAGCTCCGGAAGTAGCCATATCTGTGGAATTAAAGTATCCGCTTCCTTCTACTTTTGTATAATCATTGTCAAATGCGTGTGACGGATAAATCATCATTCTGCCAATTGCTGCTGTATAAGTTGCATATGGTTCAGGAAGGACAATTTCCAGTGTCTTATCATCTTTTTTGTTAAATACAACTTCCTGTTTATTGATTGTATTATAAGAAGATTTTCCACCAGAATTTCTTCCGGCATAATTCATTGTAAATAAGATATCATCTACAGTAACCGGTTCGCCATCGCTCCAGTTTGCTTTCTCATTCAGATGAATGGTGTATGTTTTGGCATCTTCTGAAATATCAAGCTTATCTGCCAGATAATATTCGATTCCATCCTTTGTTTCTACAAATAATGGTTCAAAGATCGGACGAACCAGAGAGGTCTGGTCATCACTGGCTGTACTTGGCTCCAGAGATGTTGGCATATAATTCAATGCAACTGTAAAAGTCCCATCACTTTTTGCCTCTTTCTTCGTGTCTTCTGTCTTTGCGCTGCTGTCTTTCTTGTCAGAACTTCCACCACATCCGGCAAGCATACCGACTGCTAAAATTCCTGCACACAATAATGCGAGTGCTCTTCTTTTCATTTTCCTTTTTCCTCCATTGTATTTTCCTTAAGTTGTTCTGTCTGTGTATCCCCTTGTTAACAACTCTTCAAAAATACTACCATAATGTTTTTTTCTTTGCAAATTGCTTTTTTCTATCAATTTTTGTACTTATTGATATCGTTTATCAATAATTCCAGAAAACGCTGATTTCCCGTTATTTTTGTATCTTTTAACAATTTATTGCTTTTATCTATAGTAAAAAATATAACTTTTTTACAATTTCTTTTACCTTTTTTGCAATGTGTATTGTATAATGATTACAAAAGATTTGTTAAATTTTATTCAACATGAAAGGTTTATAAATGAAAAAATTGTATGAGCAAAGCCCTGAAATGCAGCTGTCCGGCAAATGCCAGCTGCGCCATGTAAAATGCACGCACCACAAAGGATATCTGCTGGAAGATCTTTCCATGATCAAAAGCGGATTTTATGAGATCATCTTTTGTAAAAGCAGAGATTTTCTGTTCCGCATCGGCCAGAAACGGCATTTTATTACAAATGGCGATATTCTGGTTATTCCACCGGATATTCCACACTACTTTACTTCCAGTGATCTCGTTGCAAACTATTATGATTTTATCACTGTATGGCTGGAAAAATCATATATTTCCAATCTGAAAAGCCAGCTTCCGGCCCTTAAGGAATCTGTTTTCAATATTGACACACCTCATCTTCTTCATACTACCAATAAGCTGTGTAATTTTGAGGAAGAATTTGAAACCTTTTACCGGGAATATGCTTCTTATGGGGAGCTTTCTGAAACCTATGCCTGTGGTGCATCCACCTGTCTTCTGGTAAAAGTCATTAACTATGCCCTGAAATATTCCAACGAATTTATTGAGATCGAATCCGATCAGACCAATCAGATCGTCCGCTATCTGGATCAGCATTTTCTGAAAGAAATCGGTGTGGAGGATCTGGCGCGTACTTTCCACATGAGCAAGAGCAGTCTGAACAAATTTTTTCAGAAACAACTGAATACAACCTGTCATCAGTATATTTTAAAGAAACGGCTGGCACTTGCGGTCTCGCTGATCCGGCAGGATGTTCCGCTTAAAACGGTTGCTGTCCAGTCCGGTTTTGGAGACTATTCTTCATTTTTTCGTGCTTTTAAGAAAATGTATCATATTTCCCCGACCGAATGTCAGGCAGACAATGAAAAACTGAAAAAGATCAAACATTAGCCTGGAGAATGACTTGTCTGAATAGTGTCGACATGCAAAAAACTTCGGATATTCTGGATTTTCGCCAGTGATCCGAAGTTTCTCTTGTTTAATATTTCTTTTTTTGATTGTCTTTATTTCACCAGATGTACTTCTGCCTTCTTCTCATTCAGCTTCTGTGCAGTCTCATGCTCATTGACATAGATACTGATATGTTTTTCTTTGCCGGAAGTATCGTAATCTTCAGCAGTAAATACATGTCCGTCAATGATCACCTTTGTTCCATATGGAATCTCATCCGGGTCAACCGCAATGGTCTGCCCTTCAACAACCGGAGTTCCGGTTGCTTTGACTTTGCTTGCCTTCGCACGGCAAGTCTCGCAGGAACAATAATAATCAATGGTATACTCTCCAATACTGTCTCCATACTGTTCGGCTGTAGCGTTCTGTTCGTTCACATCCGTGCCTTCCAGATTATAATTTTCTTCCAGGATTCTGGTTGCCCAGACAGCTTCCGGAATATATACCGTTCCGGAAATGATTCCCTGGTCTTCATTTGCAGCTTCGATGGTCTTTCCGTCTCCTGCATACATCACAACATGATGGACATAACCATCTTTTGCATAGAAAATCAAATCCCCCGGCTGTGCGTCTTCAACCGGAATCTTGGTTCCATACTGGCTCTGATCTTCGGCTACTCTTGGCAGATTATAGCCAAAAGTCTTATAAATCTGCTGTACAAATCCGGAGCAGTCCGCCCCTTCTGTCAGGCTTGTACCGCCCCATACATAAGGATTGCCAATGAACTGTGCGGCAAAATCCAGCATTGCCTGGCGGATCGCATTCCCCGGTGTTCCCGGCTTTACAGAAGCATAGCTATAATAAAGTGCCCGGTTATCTTCCGGTGCGATCAGTTCTGTAGCTGTCTGGTAAGCACCTTCGCCTGCTGCTTCTACCTGCGCTTTTACTTCATCCCCAGTCTGAACAGCCTCTTTAGAGACAAACCCTCGGACATCCCCGGACTCCACATAGATCCAGTCTTTCTCTGCATCCGCAAGGATATAACACAGATTACCCTGGGACATGGTTCCGATCACACGTGACTGTCCATTTGCCTCTTCCTGGATTGCTACAGTTCCATCCGACTTTGATGCATCTGCCAGTGCATATTTTTTCGTAGCCAGTGTCTGATTTACGGTTGCACGTACATGGGTAAATGCCTGATTTTCATTTGCCGAAACCGTTTCTTTTGCAAGGGATGCTGTTCCTTCGATTCCAGTATATGCAGTCTTGGCTTTTTTTGCCTGCTTCTGGTATCCACTCAGCAGTACCTGTGCGGCATCTCCGGTATAAAGCTCGGATTCTTTTACAAATCCTCTGACCTTTCCGGATTCTACATACAGCCATCCATTCTTTTCTTCTTTCAGAATGTAGAGAAGTCCATCCTGTGAAATTTCTCCGGCAGAACGCACCTTTTCGGTCAACTGCCGGGATGCTGGGGATGCATTTAAAGTATCATCCTGCAATGCTGTAGCAGTATCCGAGTTTAAGGATGACTTCTTTCCCGAAGTGTCTGCTGTGTTTTTTAATGTCTCGGCAGAAAATGTATTAAGCTGTACTTTCTTTGCTGTTTTCGTCTTTTTCGCAGAAGATTTCGTCTTTGATTTCTTCGCCTTTACAGAAGTTTCCTTATGAAACAGTTTTTTAGCATCAGCTGTTGCTTCCTGAATATCACTTTCTGTCCGATCAGTATCAACGGCTCCACTGATATCCTCCGGAATTGCCTCACGTATGCTGATCTTTGTCTTTGCAAATGCATATTTTCTCGCAACTGTCCAGAAACGGAAATCTTCTTCGTATTCCGGAAGACTGACGATCTGCTGTCTCTTGACCAGTTCTTCATTGGTCATCTTGTGTTCACTATCCTGCGTATTTTTTTCCTGCTCCTGCGCTTTGTTTTTTTCTTCTGAGCCTTCTGTCTGATCTTCCGAAGGCTGCTGTTCATTGTTCACATTGCCATCTGAAGGCTGCTGTGGTGTATCCGGATTGACCGGATCTGTCGGTTGCTCCGGCGTAACCGGCACATCTGGATTAGCCGGGATTACTTCTACTTCATCTCCTGTTATCGGATCAACCTTCCATCCTGTTTTCGCTGCATCACGCAGACCGGTATCTTCCAAATATCCAGTCTCTTCATTGTATCTGATTTCTTCATTATGAATCATCTCCAGGACAAGATCTGATACTTCTGTAAGTGTATCACGCCCATCAATGGATTTTGCCTGTAATTTTTCTCCATTTTCTGATCCATTAGAAGTAACCTCTGTAAGACCGCTCTCTGCTGCCCAAGCTCCCGCGAAATGTTTCTTCAAACACCCTGTAGCCCATCTGTCGCACAGTGCTTCCCTTTGCCGTAAAATCATATCCTTCGCAGCCCAGCGTCACCGTCACTTCATCCGTTTCGCACGGTTCGCCCGTCGCCGCAAGCAGCCGCACCGCCAGCAGGGTTAAAATGCTGCGCTCGCCCATCGGAAGCCGTGCCAGTGCTTCCCGCGTCATGTTCTGCGTCGGTATAATCGCGTGATGGTCGCTCACCTTTTCGTCGCGGATAACCTGCTGTGTGTGAACTGCCAGCGGCAGACCGTTTGCAAACGGCAATACCTGCGCCACACACTCGATGAGCGCGGGCAGCCTGTCCCGCAGATCATGCGTCAGGAATCGGCTGTCCGTTCTCGGATACGTCGCCAGTTTCTTTTCGTAAAGCGTCTGCGCGTAATCGAGCGTCTGCTGCGCCGTATAACCGTAAATTCTGTTTGCGTCCCGCTGCAACGCGGTCAGGTCGTAGAGCTTTGGCGGCT
>OLFT01003134.1_pt1 | contig 12788 bp, 8 predicted proteins | sample 1604921 | NCBI WGS metagenome assembly OLFT01 (sample SAMEA3888897, study PRJEB22519) | human gut metagenome | biome: human gut; feature: human-associated habitat; material: faeces | place: Denmark | collected 2013 | reverse complement strand
ATCGGTTGTAACAGCCGCAAATGCACGGATCTGGCTGTTCGCCGCTGTTGCTCTTACAATATAATCACTCATATAAAAAATTTCCTCCTTTATTTCTCGTCTGACGGAATTTCCTTTCCATGTTCTCTGGCCACAAAAGTCAGTCTTCCGCTGTCCGGCTTCGGTGCATCCTTGGTGTATGCGTCATAAACCGCCAGCGGGATCAGGCCTGCCTTTTCAAGAAGTTCCCTTACTTTCTCCGGATCATAGGCCTTCTGGTAATGAATTTCCTCGTCTCTCTCATAAAGACCATCTTCTCTCGGAAGAAACAGAGTCAGATCATACACATTGATCCCGGTCTCCTCATCAAATTCATTTTCCCAGATAAAGCTTCCCTCTTCCCGATTCTCTGCAATAGTCGTATTTCCAAGCATTTCCCGGTATTTATACGGGGTGTTCATATCAAATATGAAAATTCCATCCGGATCAAGATAATTGTTCACCAGTTTAAATACAGTAAGCAGATCATCCTCCTCTGTGATGTAATTCATACAGTCACAGACGCTGACGACAGCACGTACCGTTCCATAAAGTTCAAACTCCTGCATATCCTGAAGAAGATACAGGATGTCATGCCCGGACTCTACCCGCTTCTCCATGGCCTCTGCCAGCATTTCCCCGGAATTATCCACTCCGATCATGTCATAGCCAGCCTCTGCCAGTATCTCAGTCATGGTTCCCGTGCCGCAGCCAAGATCCAGCACAAGTCCGTCTGTGATTCCCTGCGCTGCAAGCTGCTGCTTCAGCCATTTGCCCCAGGTCTGGTAGTCCACATTGTCCTGGAACATATCATATACTCTGGCAAATTCGCCATAAGCCTGAAAATTATCCATATTCCCTCCAACTGTCACGGACACAGCCATCCATCCCGGGTAGCTGTGTCCGTGTAAGTCAACATTCTGCTTTTTCTGTTATTACTCTACAGGCATGTAATATACGTCTGCACCTTCTCCATGCCAGTAATAATCCACATCATTCTGATCGTAAACGTCCTCATTATTTACAAAACGATAGGTATTTCCATCAAAGTCAACCCAGTTTCCATTTCCATCCGGAGTAATTACAAGGGGATGGCCATCGGAGTTACGGTAAATAGTTCTGGTCTGGTTGGTGTCTGTAAGCTGCTCCTGGGTAAATCCGCCGGAGTTTGTGATTGTTCCATCACTGCTTCCATCACCTGAGGACGCAGAATCAGTACCTGCACTCTGCGTTCCGTCAGTGGAACCATCTGTACTTCCCTCAGTGCTTCCGTCTGCACTGTCAGAAGACTGTACCGGTGCAGCAGCTTTCAAAGAAGACTCTCCTGCAATTCCGAAGGAATCAACTGCAGCCTTAACTCCTGCATAAGAAGCCTCATCCACAACAGATCCGCAGATATTGTAATACTCATCAGAGCTCTTATAAATTTTATGGATCGCATAAACATATCCGCCGCTCTTGGAAGCATCTGTGTACTTCACAGTGTAAGAATAAACGCCTACTCCCTCCACATCACTGGCGGTATAATCCTGGATCTCAAAGTCAGTACCTTCTGCAAGGTCAGAAGCCTGCTCTAATGCCACAGCCAGATCCTGCGTATCCGGAAGCATAGCAGAAGACATATCCTCTTCTCCCTGTCCATGAAGGATCAGGATCTTACCCTGCTCCGGGGATTCGAAACTGAGCATATCTGCCTCATCCGCCTTATTGGACCAGGTAGCATCTGGAAGCTTAATGGAGACATCCCCATTGCTTGATGTATAGGTGCTGTCCTGTACGTCTGGCGCGATGGTTGGCTCCGGAGTAGGTGTAGCGGTTGCTTCCGGAGCAGGTGTCTCAGTTACCACTACCTGTTCTTCCGGCTCGTCTCCGCCAAAACTGCAGCCTGTAGCAGCTGCAGAAACAATTGCTGATATCGTTAAGATTGCTAAAATCTTTTTGTTCTTCATAGTATCCTCCTTATTTCTTTTCATAAGTAAATTTTGTAAATCTACATTATTCTATTTCATTAACAAAACGAAAATATTTCTCGTTTATAAAAATCTCCCGAGCTGTATTTTACAATTTTATTACAATCCTGTCAATGGATTTCCCACTACAGAATCTAAATTTGCTGTGAAAATATTATAAACTTTCGTGACGAACTTTATATATTTTTTCAAAGAGTGTTGGTAAAATACTGTCTGCAAAATGTACGTTGTATTTGACAGCATATTTTACTAACCTGAATTTCTTTTTTATTTTACGCTCTGTTTGTCATACTTTTGTAATATTTATTTTCCATATTCGTACATATGCAATTTATGAAGCGCTCTGGTAGCAGCAATATAACGTCCCTGTTTTGCAATCGGACTCTGATCTGCTGCAGGGAACAGGGAAAATACCTGGTCAAATTCCAGACCTTTTGCAAGATAAAACGTAGTAACTGTAAGGCCTTTGCAGAAGCTGTTGCTGTCACGATGCAGGTACGAGAAACGATTTTCCATATCAAACCCTGTATTTTCCAGTTTTTCTTTCAAAATGCGGGCGGCTTCTTTTGCCTCAGATTCCGTGCGAAGGATCAACGCAGCTGTCTCAAACTGTTCCGTTCCCAGCTGAAGCTTATTCACAAGCTCGTCCAGAGCCGCTTCCATTGCCTGCTGTTTTTTCCCTTTAAAAAATAATTCTTCCACCGGATCGCCATGACGATCAAACAAATCCATATCTGTAATCCCTGCAAGCTGATTCGCATAAGAAGCAATCTCCACAGTGTTTCGGTAGCTTTTGTTCATAACGATCCTGCGGATATCTTTTCCGAAAATTTTCGGTAAAAATCCCAGAACATCCTGAGCCTCATCTTCCATAGTCTGGGCTTTGTCCCCCAGGATGGTCATACGGCATGGAAACATCATTTTAAGGATCAGATACTGAAGCCTTGAATAATCCTGCATTTCGTCTACTACCAGGTGCTTGATACCATTGTGACTGGTCTGGCGAAGAAGGCGGTACTTCATGTAAAGTACCGGATAGACATCCTCGTAACGAAGCTTTCGCTCCTGAAGCTGTACATGGGGAAGTCCCGGATAGCCGCAACTTTCCAGAAAACGGCTGTAGATCACATAGAGATCCTGTGTCTCATACATATTCATGAATTTCTCCATTACAATGGCACGTTCTTCCTCATCCATATCATTGTCCCGAAGCGTCTCTACCTCATCAATGAAATTCTCTGCAACTGCCTCCATACGTGATAACAGAGGGATATCCTGAAATTTAAAGTAAAAAAGATCAATGATCTCCTCTTCTTTTTTCGTAAAGCTCTTATATTCCACATCATGAAAATCCATCAGCTCATCTTCCAAGGATGTGAGATCCCCCTCCATCTGATTCAAAAATTCCCTGGACTGTTTTTCCTTATATAAGGAAGGCATATCCGGGAAATTCAGGCTGCGCTCAATCTGGTCATAGCGGTCTTCGCAGTCAGATACCGTATCTTTCAGCTGTCTGTAGGCAAAAAGATCAAAGCTCATTTCTTTAATATTTTCCTCTCCCAGTTCCGGAAGTATATGGGAAATATAATCAGAAAAGATGCTGTTGGGAGACAGGATCAGGATATTGGAGGATTTCAGGTTCTTGCGGTCGTGATACAAAAGATAGGCAATTCTGTGCAAGGCAATGGAGGTCTTGCCGCTTCCGGCTGCGCCCTGGATTACCATGATCTTATCCCTGGTGTTTCGAATGATGGCATTCTGCTCTTTCTGGATGGTGCGGACAATATTTTTCAGCGCAGTGCTGCCTCCGCTGCCAAGCTCTGCCATAAGAATCTCGTCATCAATCTTCACATCACTTTCAAACTGGTAAATCATACGGCCATTTCGAATCTTGTACTGCCACTTGGAGGCAATTTCACCGCAGATGGTTCCCAGCGGTGCCTGGTAAGACGCCGGACCTTTATCATAGTCGTAGAAAAGCCCGCTGACAGGAGCACGCCAGTCATAGATCAGAGGCGTATGCCCTGCCTCTTCTGCGAAATTTCCGATTCCAATATAAAAGATCTCCGGCTCCTCATCCCCTTCAAACACGAAATCCACTCTTCCAAAGAAAGGGGAATCCAGCATTTTACGAAATCTTTTTCGCAGATGGATCTGCTGCTCGTTGGCGTTGATCTGGTGAAGAAGTGCCTGCTGGTTATCGAAATTTTCGTAACCATACTGGTCCATCTCCGTATAGTTCTCCCAGTAATACTCATGCATTCCTTCGATATCCTTCTGTCCTTCCAGAATGGACTGGCTGATATGGGCGATCCTGGTTTCTAATTTATCTGTAACGTATGCAAGAAAAGCTGCTCCGTCTTTATTATCAATTGTCATTGGGGGTATACTCCTTTAACATTCGCGCTGCAGCCCTTTCTACCAGTCTTGTAAAAAGACACCCAGAGCTGCTGCAATAAATGAGGTTTTTTCGTTGTCATGACTTTGTCCCTGCCTTCCTTTCCGGCAGAAACTTTGCTCCATTATACATTATCTGAGGGTAAAAGTACAGACAGCAAATCCCTGGATTTTTTCTCTCTGAAGACAAAAAAAACAGCAGTTTTTCCGTATATTTTCCGAAAAAGCTGCTGTATTTTTTTATCTGTTTCACTTACTTTTATGCGGTCTGCGTCTTATCAAACTGGCTGTTGTAAAGATCTGCGTAGAAACCTTTCTTTGCAAGCAGCTCTTCATGGCTGCCCTGCTCGATAATGTCGCCATCCTTCATAACCAGGATCAGATCTGCGTCCCTGATGGTAGAAAGTCTGTGAGCGATGACAAAGCTGGTTCTGCCTTTCATCAGGTTATCCATAGCTTTCTGGATCTGTACCTCGGTTCTGGTATCAACAGAGGAGGTAGCCTCATCCAGGATCAGGATCTTATTGTCTGCAAGAATGGCTCTTGCAATTGTCAGAAGCTGTTTCTGTCCCTGGGAAACATTGCTGGTCTCCTCATCCAGAACCATGTTATAGCCTCCCGGCTGCTGCATGATAAAGTTGTGGATATGAGCAGCCTTTGCTGCTGCGATCACTTCCTCATCGGTAGCATCCAGCCGTCCATAGCGGATGTTTTCCATAATGGTTCCGGAAAACAGCCAGGTGTCCTGAAGCACCATTCCAAACATTTCATGAAGCTCGCTTCTGTTGAAATCTTTTACATCATGGCCATCTACCTTAATAGAACCACTGTTTACATCATAGAAACGCATGAGTAGCTTAACCATGGTGGTTTTTCCTGCACCGGTAGGACCTACAATCGCAATTTTCTGACCGTCTCTGACCTTTGCCGAAAAATCGTGGACAATGATCTTTTCCGGATTGTAACCGAAGCTTACATGATCAAATTCTACATTTCCGCTGAGCCCGTCAATAGAAACGGCATTCTCTTTGGTGGTCTCCTCTTCCTCCTCATCCAGGAACTCAAACACACGCTCGGAAGCGGCTGCTGAGGACTGAAGCAGGTTGGTTACCTGTGCGATCTGCTGGATGGGCTGGGTAAAGTTACGGATGTACTGGAAGAAGGACTGAATATCACCTACTTCAATAGAACCTTTGATCGTGAACCATCCTCCAAGAAGGGCTACCATAACATATCCAAGGTTTCCAACAAACTGCATGACCGGCATCATGATTCCGGAGAAAAACTGGGATTTCCATGCTGATTCGTAAAGCTTCTGGTTGTCTTTTTCAAATTCTGCAACTACGTCTTCTTCTTTATTAAATACCTTCACTACATTGTGTCCACCGTAGTTCTCTTCAATCTGGCCATTTACCTCACCCAGATACTTCTGCTGTGCCTGGAAATATTTCTGGGAGTGCTTCATAACGAAATTGATGATAAGCATGGACAGCGGAAGGATCAGAAGGGCAGCCAGAGTCATCCACACATTGATGGACAGCATCATCACAAACACACCGATCAGGGTGGTAACTGATGTGATCAGCTGGGTAATACTCTGGTTCAGGCTCATCTGAAGGGTATCCACATCGTTCGTTACGCGAGAAAGGATTTCGCCGTTTGTCCGGCTCTCATAATAGTTCATTGGGAGGCGGCTGAATTTCTTTGAAATATCTTTACGTAAATTGTAGGTAACGTCGTTGGAAATTCCGGTCATCACATAACCCTGGATAAAGGAGAAGCAGGCACTTGCCAGATACAGTCCTAATGTCCATAACAAAATATAGCCAATTTTTTCAAAATCAATGCTTCCGGTGCCGTTTACCTTGGCTACCAGGCCGTTAAAAAGCTCTGTTGTTGCCTTTCCAAGGATCTTTGGTCCTACAATGTTAAAAATGGTTCCTGCAATTGCAAACAGAAACATGAGAACGAAACGGATTTTGTAGCGTTCCATGTATTTCAAAAGTCGTTTCATTGCTCCTTTAAAGTCTTTTGCCTTTTCCCCGGAGTTCATTGCACGGCTCCGATGACCACCCATCACAGGGCCTCTGGCTTTGTTTTCACTCATGCTAATTCCTCCTCTGAAAGCTGTGACATGGCGATCTGGCGGTAAACCTCGCAGTTCTTCATCAGTTCCTTGTGGGTGCCGATGCCTGCCATATTTCCGTCATCCAGCACGATGATCTGATCTGCATTCAGGATGGTGCTGATTCGCTGTGCTACGATAATAGTGGTAATATCCTTTGTCTTTTCCTTCAGGGCCTTGCGAAGCTTGCTGTCAGTCTTGAAATCAAGTGCGGAAAAGCTGTCGTCAAAAATCAGGATCTCCGGCTTTTTGGCAATCGCTCTTGCAATGGAAAGACGCTGCTTCTGGCCACCGGATACATTATTTCCTCCCTGGGAAATAGGTGCTTTGTAGCCTTCCGGTTTCGCTTCAATAAAGTCATCAGACTGTGCGATCTGAGCTGCCAGTTTTACATCTTCCTCTGGCATATCCGGCTTACCGTAACGAATGTTGGAGTCGATGGTTCCAGAGAACAGGACTCCCTTCTGAGGTACATAGCCCAGACGGTCACGAAGCTCATGCTGTGTCATATTTCGTACATCCACACCATCTACTTTGACACAGCCCTTCGTTGCATCATAAAATCTGGGGATCAGGTTGATCAGCGTACTCTTGCCGCTTCCGGTACTTCCGATGATAGCAACAGTCTGGCCTTTTTCTGCCTTAAAGGTAATGTCGTTGATGACATTTTCCCCTGCTTCCGGATAAGCGAAGCTTACATGGTCAAATTCGACCGTTCCTTTTTCCTGCTTATCTGGCATTACCGGTTCCTCCGGATCATTTACAGATGGCTCCATTTCCAGAACCTCACAGATTCGGCCTGCTGCCACGTTTGCCCTTGGGAGCATAATGGAAATAGCTGTGATCATCAGGAAGGACATAATAATCTGCATAGCGTACTGGATAAATGCCATCATATTTCCTACCTGCATAGTTCCATTGTCAACGCCATGTGCACCGAAATAGATAATCGCTACAGATACACCGTTCATGATCAGCATCATGATCGGCATCATAAATGTCATACAGCGGTTTACAAACAGGTTTGTCTTTGTCAGATCCATATTTGCTTTTTCAAAACGCTCTTCCTCATGCTTCTCACGGCTGAATGCGCGGATAACCGGGATTCCGGTAAGGATTTCCCTGGTTACCAGGTTCAGACGGTCAATGAGAGTCTGCAGCCTGGTGAATTTCGGCATTGCAATCTGGAACAGTACAAAAATAACAATCAGAATGATGGCTACTGCGGCTCCAAGGATCCAGGTCATGGAGGAATCGGTCTGGAGAACCTTGATCACGCCTCCGATGCCAAGGATGGGCGCATACAGAACGATTCTGAACATCATGGTCATAACCTGCTGTACCTGCTGCACATCGTTGGTACTTCGCGTGATCAGGGATGCAGTGGAAAATTTATGATATTCGTTACTGGAGAAATGAATAACCTTGCGGTATACATTATCTCGCAGATCATGTCCAAGGGCTGCTGCCACTCTTGCTGAAAGGAAGGTAACACTTACAGCGGTCAGCATGATCACCAGCGCCATCAGAACCATCTGGATTCCGGATGTCCGGATGTAATTCATCTGAATTGCGTCCGAATCCTCGCCCATAGCTTCGTATTCTGTTTTTACACCACTGACAGCGGCCTGTGTAAGAATGGATTCCGGCATGTCGGAAAGCTTCTCATCTGCAGCCTCCAGCATCTGTTTTTTTGCATCCTCCGGCATTGCTGACAAAACCTGCATTGGGTCCGTTCCTTCCGGTACCTGCATCTGGGAAAGCATTTTCTGGCTCTCTTCACTGCCAGAGGTAAAAGAGGTGTACATCATCAGAGGTTTGCACAGAAGATCGTTTAATTCCTCACGTTTATCCCCTGTAATGCCATCTTTCAGTTCATATGTGTCTCCATCCAGGACATAAGAGTCCTGAACTTCTTTCTGTGTGTCTTCGTCCATAAAAATATGCAGATTTTCCATTGTGCTCTGACGCATTTTTTCCGGAACACCATCTGGTATTCCCCCCTGCTGGATCCCTACGTTAATTACCTTGGAGGTATAATCCGGCAAGGACAGATCACAGTATGCCTGCAAAAACAGCAGTCCAATGATCAGGACGATGTAGCCTGCTGATTTTTTCAGATACTTCATTAATTTAATCATGCTTGGGTTGTCCTTTCTACATTTTTTCAAAGCATCCGGGCTTTTCTGCCTTTTGCTTTGTTTTTCAGTTTCCTGTGCTACTTTTTATTATGGCAAAAATGTCCCATGCACATTTCTTCCGGTGAAAACTCTGGTGCTGGCATTGCCGCAATATTTTCCTTAATCTGTATGCAGAATCGTTTCATCAGACATAACTCACTTTCGGAAAATCCTGTCAGAACCTGTTTTTCTCCTTCCTTTACCATTCGCATACCTTCATTAATTATTGCTTTTCCTTCTTCTGTAAGATAAATCCGGCTTATGCGTTGATCTTTTTCATCCTGTTTTCGAACTATAATACCGATTTTTTCCAGGCGTTGGATACTTACGGTAACAGTAGGCGGCTTCACGCCTAACTGGCTGGCCAGTTCTTTCTGGCTGCATCCGTCTTCTTTCCACAGAACAGCCAGAATAGGCATTTGTCTTGGATGGATTCCCAGACCTTTTAATTTACCAAAGCATTTTTCCACATACATGCGGCTGATTTCCATAATCAGACGTTGAATGCTTTTCTCATTGTCGTTTTCCAAATTCTCACCTCACTTGCTGTCTGAAACTGAGATACAGGCTTTGGAGTGTGTATCACAGTTTCAGGTTCCTGTTCAGCTTTCTTATATTAGTTAGCCGACTAATTTTATAGTTTACACTTTTTCACAAAAAGCGCAAGTGTTTTTTGTGCAGTTTATATTTTTTTTAGATTTATAGCTTAATTTTATTGAATTGAAAATATGTATTTATTTTGTCGGCTAATTATTATGTATAAGACCACAGTATCTGTTGTCCGGAGTTTTCATGATAAAAAGAATCCTGCCCGGTAGGCTTTTTATGTAATACGTAACAGGAATTTCCTGTTACAAAAAAATACCGCCTGCCAAGCGGTTTTCACAGCTTTAACAAGCGGTATTAAATTATTGAATATTGTGATTTCAAATAAACTGGTTGGTCTCTTCGTCGTAGTGGTAGTCGATGGAATCCATCTTATCCAACAGGGATTCCCTGTTCAGTCCGCGGCAGGTGCACAGGGCTTCCAGAGAATCGTAATAATCCCGAAGCTGGGTATTTACATAACTAAGCAAAATCATAGGATCTTTTGGTATCATAAGACTTGGACTCCTTTTCTTTTCCTTTACTTGTTACTGTTCACTCCGTTCACAGTAACGCGCTTCGCGATGCACAGAAATCATGCATTCGCATGATTTCGCGCCGCAATTCTCGGGTTTTCTGTGAACTTTGTTCACAAAAAACGCCTCGCGGAACGTTACCAGTGAACAGTAACCTTTACTTCACTTTAACCACATACTCTCCATTCTCCACATCCAGTACCAGTGTATCGCCGGTATGGACTTCACCTGAAAGGATCTTCCTGGCAGTCAGTGTCTCTACATATTTCTGAAGATAACGCTTCAGAGGTCTTGCACCGTAGACAGGATCGTAACCATTGTCAATGACATCCCTCTTGGCTGCATCTGTCAGTTCCAAGGAAAGCTCCTGGTCGGCAAGACGGTCATTCAGCTCTTTTACCATCAGATCAACGATACTACCAATATTATCTTTTGTCAACGGCTTAAACAGAATGATCTCATCAAGACGGTTCAGGAATTCCGGACGGAAATGTCCGCGCAGATCATCCATAACCTCTTTCTGGGCTTCTTCCTTGATTTCTCCATTTTCATCAATACCATCTAGCAGATAAGGAGATCCGATATTGGAGGTCATGATCAGAATTGTATTCTTGAAGTCTACAGTACGTCCCTGGGAATCGGTAATACGACCATCATCCAGTACCTGCAGAAGTACATTGAATACATCTGGATGTGCCTTCTCAATCTCATCGAAAAGTACAACGCTGTACGGTTTCCGACGAACAGCCTCTGTAAGCTGTCCGCCTTCCTCGTATCCAACATATCCCGGAGGAGCTCCGATCAGTCTGGATACAGAGTATTTCTCCATGTACTCGCTCATGTCGATACGAACCATATTCTGCTCATCATCGAAAAGAGTCTGTGCAAGGGTTTTGGCAAGCTCTGTTTTACCAACACCGGTAGGTCCAAGGAACAGGAAAGAACCGATTGGTTTGGTCGGATCTTTGATTCCTGCTTTGGAACGAAGGATGGCATCTGTTACACGGCGTACACCCTCGTCCTGACCGATAACACGTTTGTGGAGCTCATCTTCCAGATGAAGCAGTTTGGCACGCTCTCCCTCTGTCAGCCTTGCTACCGGAATGCCAGTCCAACGGGAAATGATCCTTGCGATCTCATCGTCTGTTACTACTTCGTGGACAAGGCTTCTGTCGCTCTCTTTTGTATTGCGCTCTTCGATTTCCAGCTGCTGCTGTAATTTCGGCAGCTCGCCATACTGCAATTCGGAAGCTTTCTCCAGATCATAGTTCTGTCTTGCGATCTGGATCTGTTTGTTCATATCCTCAATCTGTTCACGAAGCTTCTGAAGCTTCTCTACAGAATGTTTCTCGTTCTCCCACTGAGCCTTCTGGGTGTTGAAAGAATCCTGCATTTCCGCAAGCTCCTTCTGAAGCTCTTCCAGACGCTCTTTACTTAAATTATCGGTCTCCTTCTTCAGAGACAGCTCTTCCATTTTCATCTGATCGATTTTACGGCGCTGCTCATCCAGCTCTGTCGGCATGGAATCCAGCTCTGTCTTGATCAGGGCACAGGCCTCATCTACCAGGTCAATTGCCTTATCCGGAAGAAAACGGTCTGTAATATAACGATGTGAAAGTGTTGCAGCTGCAACAAGTGCACTGTCTGTGATTTTAACACCATGGAATACTTCGTAACGTTCTCTCAGACCACGAAGGATAGAAATAGTATCCTCCACAGTTGGCTCATCTACCATAACCGGCTGGAAACGACGTTCCAGGGCGGCATCTTTCTCAATATACTGACGGTATTCATCCAATGTGGTAGCACCGATGCAGTGAAGCTCACCACGGGCAAGCATTGGTTTCAGCATATTGCTGGCATCCATTGCGCCATCCGTCTTACCTGCACCTACGATCAGATGAAGCTCATCAATAAACAGGATGATCTGACCTTCGCTCTTTTTTACCTCTTCAAGAACCGCTTTCAGACGTTCCTCAAATTCACCACGGTATTTGGCACCTGCTACCAGTGCACCCATATCCAGGGCAAAAATTTTCTTATCCTTCAGTGCTTCTGGAACATCTCCTGCTACAATTCGCTGTGCAAGACCTTCCACAGCGGCTGTTTTACCAACACCAGGTTCACCGATGAGAACCGGATTGTTCTTGGTCTTACGGGAAAGAATACGGATCACATTCCGGATCTCACTGTCACGTCCGATTACCGGATCCAGTTTCTGGCTTCTTGCTTTCTCTACAAGATCTTCGCCGTATTTATTCAGTGTATCGTATGTGGCTTCCGGGTTATCGCTTACTACACGCTGATTCCCACGCACTGTGGAAAGTGCCTGCAGAAAGCGTTCTTTGGTAATGCCGAATTCGCTCCAGATTTTCTTCATGCTGGGACTTGGATATTTCAGAAGTGCCAGGAAAAGATGCTCTACGGATACGTATTCATCTCCCATTGCCTTCGCTTCATCTTCTGCGTTTACCAAAGCCTTATTCAGATACTGTCCGAATCTAAGTTCTCCGCCGGATACCTTTACCTTGGCATCCAGAGCTTTCTTTACAGTATCAACAAAGTAATCTTTATTTATTTCCATTTTCTCAATAAGCTTGAGAATCAGGCTGTCTTCCTGTGTCAGGAGGGTATATAACAGATGTTCCTGTTCAATTTCCTGATTGCCGTATTCGTAAGCAACCTTCTCCAGATTCTGAACAGCCTGTACGGATTTCTGCGTAAATTTGCTGATGTTCATAGGCTCTCCTCCTTCAGCTTGGGTGAATGAAAATAATTTCACCCACCTATTTTTATATATAAAACGCAGCTGCCGCGGCTCTTTAAAAAAGTAACTCGCAGGGGCTGCGTTTTGTATAGGTAGTTTCTTATTACGGTTTTTAATATATCACCGATTGTTAGCACTGTCAAGAGGTGAGTGCTAATTTTTTTTGTGAAGAATTTGTTAAATCTACATGCCATGCAAATGGCGAAAATA
>OLFT01003133.1_pt1 | contig 12793 bp, 10 predicted proteins | sample 1604921 | NCBI WGS metagenome assembly OLFT01 (sample SAMEA3888897, study PRJEB22519) | human gut metagenome | biome: human gut; feature: human-associated habitat; material: faeces | place: Denmark | collected 2013 | reverse complement strand
AAGTTGCTGAGTTACTAAGTTGCTGAGTTACTAAGTTGCTGAGTTACTAAGTTGCTGAGTTGCTGAGTTGCTAACTTTTTAAACTCAGTAACTCTATAACTCAGTAACTCTATAACTCAGCAACTCTATAACTCAGCAACTCTATAACTCAGCAACTCTATAACTCTAAATACTTCATCAATAATCCATAGCGTTCCCTCAGACTATCCTGTTCTTCCTCGCCTGTGACAAAACTATTCTTAACGGTATATCCGTACCGGATAAAAGTATCCAGGATCGGATCTACATTCAGTGTATTTATCTTCAAGGTAATCTGCAGTTGCTGGGAATCGCGGTTTCCCGACACGTAACAACTCAATACCCGGGCTTCGTTATATTCTACAATCTGTGCAACTTCGGCCAATGAATAATCGATCCGGTTGACTTCGAGCACCAGAATACCTCCCGGCTGGTCTACACATAGCAAAGTGTCCAAATGCCGGAGGATATCGGTCAAAGTAATCGAACCGACAAAATTATTTTTCCGGTCGAGTACGGGTACCACCGACAACAAACTTCCGGCCGCCAGACAGATAACATCATAAATATGATAATTTTCATAAACAAAGGTACCTTCCACCGGAATCTGCAACACATCCAGCCGATCGTTCAGGTCGCCGTGGGCATAGATCATCTCATCATCTACAAGCCCCAGATACATTTTTCCCTGCTCCATAGGCAGATGGGACACCCGGAAAAGTTCCATCCAGTTGAGCGCCTGCAAGCAGGTATCTTCGGGTTTGAGCACCGGCACAACATTCGATATCAATTCTGATGCAATCATAGTTTATTTACAACGATGTGACAACAGACAAAGTTACAAATGTTTTTAAGCTGTCAAAAATTCAGGATCTTTTTCAGTTCTTCCGTATTTTTTTAAGAACGACATAGACATCCACATCGGTTATTCCTTCGAACTCAGCAGGGTCGAACACCTCGTCGGCCGACATCAGTACTATGGTATATCCCACTGCCCGGCCGAACTTTCCTGTGTTCGGGTTTTATCCCCAAAATATGACAAACAACGAACTAATTTCAGAATAAAATGGCATCGTATCGATTTTTATCGGCCGATTATAAAAAAAATTACATTTATCGCATATCTTTGTGACTGATAATTTTAAACGAATAAAATGACATGTTACCCAAATTTCTTATTGCGGACAACTCACAAGAAGCACTTGATTTAGTCTACGTTGTTCATACCGAAAAACCACGTTGTATCATTCAATGTGATCTGGACGGATTTTACAGTAATCAAAAAATTTACTGGATCGACGAAGAACCACTGTCTCAAGATGATATCGATTCCCTGATGGAAGAAGCTGAGGATTTCTATGAAACCGAACTGGACAATCAGGAAGAGGTATATGACGAAGAGGAAGATAATTAATCCGACTTACAACTTTGTAAGCTTTAATCACTAAATTATGGACTACACGAAAGAAGATCTGAAAGTTTTCAAACACAGAGATATTAAACCGGAACAGATAGACCGGCAATTAGCCAATTTCGAAAAAGGATTCGACTATGTCGATTTGTCCGAACCAGCCACCATCGGTAATGGAATTATCCGGATCGAGGCTGAAGATGAAGAACGTTTGAACGCAAATTTCGATAAAGCACGTCAGGAATGTGAACTGCTGAAAATGGTCCCGGCTTCCGGATCGGCCACCCGGATGTTCAAAGATCTGTTTACTTTTATGGATACCTATACAGGTACAGAAGAAGAATTCCTGGAATTCGTGCAGGATAAAGGGGCGGGTACAATGCACGATTTCTTTTTGAAACTGGACGAACTTCCTTTCTATAACCGTTTGTCTGCCGCTCTGTGGAATGATGGAAAAGACATCGACAAGATGATCGCCAAACGGCAATTTAACGAAATCCTTAGCTATATCCTTACCGACAAAGGCCTGAACTATGGGAATACCCCCAAAGGATTGGTCGATTTTCATATCTACCGGGATTTTGTCAGAACGGCTTTCGACGAACATATCGTTGAAGGAGGGATGTATTGCAACAATGGAAAAATAGCCCGCTTGCATTTCACCGTTTCGGAAGAGTATATGAATCTCTTTAAAGAACGGTTGAAGAAGGCGACCAAAGTATTCGAGAAGATGTTCAACATCAAATACGAAGTAACCTTTTCGATTCAGAAACCTTCCACCGATACGGTCAGCCTCACTGACAAGGGCGAATTACTGAGAGACGACGAAGGGAAGCTGGTATTCCGTCCGGGAGGACACGGTGCACTGATCTATAACCTGGATGAACTGAAAGCCGATATTATTTTTATCAAAAATATCGATAACGTTATCCCCGACCGGGCCAAGGGAGATACGATCAAATATAAAAGACTGCTGGCCGGTACACTGGTGGAATTACAAGAAAAGATTTTCAGCTACCTGAGTATGCTGGATAAAAAACCGACAGAAGAACAACTCCGGGAGATTGAAGCCTTTATGGGACAAATCGGTTATAAAGAAGCGGAAGGCAAGACTTATAAAGACCAGAAAGAGCGCATCAAACATCTGCATCAATTGCTGGATCGTCCGATCCGGGTATGTGGGATGGTAAAAAATGAAGGTGAACCGGGCGGAGGACCGTTCTGGGTGAAAATGAAAGACGGCAGTTCACGCCTGATGATCGTCGAATCGGCTCAGATCAATCTGAAAGATAAAGAACAAAAAAAAGTGTTCGATCATTCTACTCATTTCAATCCGGTCGATCTGGTATGCGGTGTAAAAAACTATAAAGGCAAGAAGTTCGATCTCGAAAAATTCATTGCCCCCGAACAAGGTTTTATTACCCACAAATCATATAAAGGGAAAGAAATTAAAGTACAGGAACTCCCGGGGCTTTGGAATGGAGCTATGGCGAACTGGATTACGGTATTCGTCGAGGTTCCCCTGACAACTTTCACCCCGGTGAAGACTGTTTTTGATCTATTCCGTTTTGAGCATAGAAACGTATTGAAAAAATAAATCCCGCTTGGGATTTATTTTTTTATAAAATTCGAAAAGTGAACAGAAAAATATGGAAAAACAAAAGAATTATTTATTGTTGGTACTGAAAGGCTGTGCCATGGGTGCAGCAGATGTGGTTCCGGGTGTTTCCGGCGGTACGATCGCCTTCATTACGGGGATTTATGAAGAATTGATCGATTCGATCAAAAGTATAGACCTCCAAGCTTTAAAATTGTTGCTCAGCCTGAAGTTTGCAGACTTTTGGAAAAAGATCAACGGGTCATTCCTACTCGGAGTGGTCGGTGGTATCGCCATCTCTATCTTCTCTCTGGCCAAACTCATGACCTGGTTACTGGAACATCATCCCATCTATATCTGGTCGTTTTTCTTCGGTTTGATCGTCGCTTCGTCGGTACTGGTAGCCAAAGAAATCAAACACTGGCATATCGGTACGGTGATCTCACTGATTGCAGGAGGCTGTATCGCCTATGTCATTACCGTGATGTCGCCGGCCGAGACTCCCAATACGTGGTGGTTTATCATTTTATCCGGCGCCATAGCCATTTGTGCCATGATTTTACCGGGCATATCCGGGGCATTCATTTTACTACTGATGGGGAAATACTCCTATATCCTCGGAGCGGTCAGCAGCCTGAACATCGGGGTGATGTTGTTATTCATCGTCGGAGCGGTTGCCGGTATCATCAGTTTTTCCCATTTGTTATCCTGGCTTCTAAAAAAACATCATACAGCGACTGTCGCTACCCTAACGGGATTCATGGTAGGATCTCTGAATAAAGTATGGCCCTGGAAAGAAACTCTGGAAACCTATACCGACTCACACGGAGTGGTAAGACCTTTGGTGGAAGCGAATGTATCTCCGCATTATTTTCAGGAACTGACGCAATCCGATCCGCTCTTAGTGGAAGCGATCGTGATGTGTATCGTGGGTTTTGTGCTTATTTATGGCATAGAGTTCATCGGAAAGAAAATGCAAAAGCAACAGTAATCATGCAAATATACGGAATCATCGGATACCCTTTGGGGCATTCCTGCTCGCCCCGCTATTTTAACGAGAAATTCCAAAAAGAAAATATCGCTGCTGAATATCGGAGCTTCGAAATGCCCGACATCCGGCAGCTTTCAACACTATTACAACAAACGCCCGACCTTTGTGGTTTTAATGTCACGATCCCTCACAAACAAAATATCCTTCCCTTTTTGGACGAGATCAGTGAAGAAGCCCGGGTTATCGGTGCCGTCAATTGCGTCAAGGTGAGCCATCCGAACGGGCACCCCTATCTGGTGGGATATAATACGGATATGTATGGTTTTCGGAAAGCTTTGCTGGAATTTATTCCCGCAGCTATTTCCAAAGCACTGATTCTGGGGAATGGCGGAGCTGCCAAAGCCGTGCGTTACGCCCTGCACTCTCTGAATATGGAAGTATCGACCGTATCCCGTACTCCCCGCCAGGCAGACGAGATCGGCTATGCAGCGTTACCGGACTTAATAACCGGCTATCCGCTGATCGTAAATACTACCCCTTTGGGCACCTGGCCCGATACATCGGAGTTTCCTCCCCTTCCCTACGAGCTCCTCACTGCCGGACATTATCTTTTCGACCTGGTCTATAATCCCGAAACAACCACTTTCATGCAAAAGGGAAAAGCAGCCGGAGCTCATGCCTGCAACGGTTATGCGATGTGGCTGGGACAGGCGGAAAAAAATTGGGAGATATGGAAAAAAAAGTAAAAAGGCTAACAACCAGAGGGTAAAGGCTAAAAGTAAAAAAATACCTGAAAAATACGTTGGAGCTTTCTTTTTTTAAAGAATATTTCTATCTTCGCAAACGTTTTACATGATATGCGTTTAGCGATATGTACCGTCCTTTTGAATATTATTTCGTTTTAGCTTATATCATGGGTACCTTGAAATTCCACTGGGGACTCTGATTCCGGGGCAGTTATTGCCTTCACTTTCGAATTATTCAACATTTTATTTCCGAGACGTCTCCGACGTTTGTGTTATTGTAATATCATATAATCTATAAAATCAGACAAAATTATGCAAAAACAGCTATTATTAGGTGTCGAAGCAATAGCTCAGGGAGCCATTGACAGCGGAATTTCAGGCGTATATGCCTATCCCGGTACTCCTTCGACAGAAATCACCGAATATATTCAGAATTCTAAAGAGGCTATCGCCCGTAATGTACACCGGGCATGGGCAGCCAACGAAAAGACGGCCATGGAATCGGCTTTAGGCATGTCTTACGCCGGCAAAAGAGCCTTGGTATGTATGAAACACGTCGGTATGAATGTGGCAGCCGACTGCTTCATGAATGCAGCTATTACCGGAGCTAACGGTGGACTGGTAGTTACCGCAGCCGACGATCCTTCGATGCATTCCTCTCAAAATGAGCAGGATTCCCGGGTATATGGTAAATTTGCCTTTGTACCGGTACTCGAACCTTCGAACCAGCAAGAAGCTTACGAAATGACCCGTTACGGTTTCGCTCTCTCCGAAACGGTAGGTTCTCCCGTATTGATGCGGATTACCACCCGTCTGGCCCACTCCCGTGCCGGAGTCGAAACGCACGATAGTCTGCCGGAAAATCATTTGCACTTGCCGGAGGATAAACGCCAGTTCGTACTGCTCCCGGCTATCGCCCGTAAACGCTATAAACTCTTACTTGAGAAACAAGCGGATTTTGTAAAAGCATCCGAACAATCTCCCTTCAATCAATATATCGACGGTAGTGATAAATCACTCGGAATCATCGCTTGCGGAATTACCTACAATTATCTGTTGGAAAATTTTGACGGTGGCTGTATCTATCCGGTAGTAAAAGTCAGCCAATATCCGTTACCCCGTAAAATGATCAAACGTCTATTGCGCGAGTGTAAACAGATTCTGGTACTCGAAGAAGGTTATCCCGTTGTAGAAGAAATGCTGAAAGGGTACCCCGGCAAAGACAACATCATGGGACGCCTGGACGGCACCCTGCCCCGGGATGGCGAATTAAATCCGGACTTAGTAGGCAAAGTCCTTTGTTTCAATACCAAAGAAGGAGCCCCTGTACCTGAGATCGTCGCTCCCCGTCCACCTGCACTCTGTACGGGTTGCAGCCATCGCGATGTCTATAAAGCCCTCAACGAAGTCATCGCGACCTATGGCGAAGGACGGGTATTTTCAGATATCGGCTGTTATACTTTAGGTGCACTTCCTCCTTTCCAGTCCATCAACTCTTGTGTCGACATGGGAGCTTCTATCACGATGGCCAAAGGAGCCTGTGACGCCGGATTATTCCCAACGGTAGCGGTTATCGGCGACTCGACTTTCACCCATTCCGGTATGACCGGTTTATTGGATGCTGTCAACGAAAAAACGCCGATCACAGTAATCATCTCCGACAACGAATCGATTTCTATGACCGGAGGTCAGGAATCCTCGGCCCTGGGAAAAATAGAATCGATCTGTCAGGGTATCGGAGTAGAACCCGAACACATCCGGGTATTGCTGCCGGTACCCAAGAACCATGAGGAACTGTGCCGAATTATCCGGGAAGAACTGGAATACAAAGGAGTATCGGTCATCATCCCCCGGAGAGTATGCATCCAGAAAGCAGCCAGGGACAATAAGAAAAAATAGAATAAGTAATAAGCTACAGGCTAAAGGCTAAAAAGTTAAAGGTAAAAAATTATGAAAACAGATATTATATTAGCAGGCGTAGGAGGGCAGGGTATTTTGTCTATCGCAGCGGCTTTGGGCTCGGCTGCACTGACTAACAATCTATACATGAAACAAGCCGAGACTCACGGTATGAGCCAGCGAGGCGGTGATGTACAATCTTTCATGCGTATTTCAGACCGCCCGATCTATTCGGACCTGATCGCCAAAGGACGTGCCGACATCATCTTATCCGTAGAGCCGATGGAAGCTCTTCGTTACCTCCCCTATCTACGGGAAGGCGGATTTGTGGTGACCAACTCCACACCTTTTATCAATATCCCCAACTACCCCGAAGTAGAAAAAGTGATGAGTACACTCAAAAGCCTTCCCCATCAGGTGATTATAGATGCTGATACCATTGCTAAAGAATCTGCCGGTAACGTCAGAGCCAGCAATTTCGTCATGTTGGGAGCAGCTTCTCCCTTCATCGAAATTCCGTTCGAATACCTGGAAGAAGGCATCCGTGCCATCTTCAGCCGCAAAGGCGCTGAAATCGTAGAGATGAACCTCAAAGCCCTACGTGCGGGCCGCGAATTCGCTCAGAATTACAAGTAACGGACGAAACGGTAAAAGCGGCTAAAACGGGAACAACGGCAAAAATGCCTCCTTCCTCCCTACCGCTTTTACCGTTCCCTTTTTCTTTTCCACAGCTTCCACCGTTTCATCCCTTCACTTCCTACTTTTTTCACTTTTTACCTTTTACTTTTCACCTTTTACCTTTATTGTATTATCTTTGCTCACCAAATAGTTACAAGTTTCCGGTACTGCCGGAAGTGATCGGAATCGCTTCAAAGTGTTTGGAAAACCTGTACTAAACGGTGTAATTCAGCAAATATTAATCTTAAAATCCTTTCGACTTTTTCAATCGTTTGAAGGGATGATAACTTAAATAATGTAACATGAAAGGACTGAAAATTGTTGTTCTTGCGAAGCAGGTTCCCGATACCAGAAATGTGGGAAAAGATGCTATGAAAGCGGATGGAACTGTAAACAGAGCAGCCTTACCTGCTATTTTTAACCCTGAAGATTTAAATGCCCTGGAACAGGCATTACGGATAAAAGATAAAATTGAAGGTACTACAGTGCACATTCTGACGATGGGCCCCGGCCGTGCTGCAGAAATCATACGTGAAGCCATGTACAGAGGCGCAGATGGCGGATATTTGTTATCCGACCGTGCTTTTGCCGGTTCCGATACCCTGGCCACTTCTTATGCGTTAGCTTGTGCGCTCCGGAACTTGCAGACCGACCTGCTGATCTGCGGCCGTCAGGCTATCGACGGAGATACGGCCCAAGTGGGGCCTCAGGTAGCTGAAAAACTGGGGCTGCCACAAGTCACTTATGCAGAAGATATTCTGGATATTACAGCCGGCAAGATCACGATCAAACGTCGTCTCGAAAGAGGTATAGAAGTGGTAGAATGTCCGGTGCCCTGCGTCGTGACCGTTAACGGTTCTGCTGCCCCCTGCCGCCCCCGTAACGCACGCTATGTAATGAAATATAAATACGCCCGGGCTACTCAGGAAATGCAGGATGCCGATGAAGATTACCTCAACCTGCTCCAGGAACGTCCTTACCTGAAAATTACCGAATGGAGTGTCAACGACATCACTTGCGAAGCCCAGGAACTGGGATTGAGCGGTTCTCCGACGAAAGTGAAAAACATTGAAAGCGTCGTATTTCAGGCCAAAGAAGCCAAAGTACTCGAGCCTAGCGACACAGCCATCGATGAAATGATGAAAGAACTGATCGTTAACCATACCGTGGGGTAAGGTAAAAAGTAAAAGGTAAAAAAGTAAAAAGTAAAAGGCGAAAGGCTATAAGCTATAAGCTATAAAAGCTAAATATTTATGAACAGTGTATTTGTATATTGCGAAATAGAAGAGGGTATTATTGCAGATGTAAGCCTCGAGCTACTGACCAAAGGACGTACCCTTGCCACTGAATTAGGCGTAAAACTCGAAGCTATTGTATTGGGTAGCGACCTTAAAGGAGTTGAAAAACAAGTCTTCCCTTATGGAGTAGACGTACTTTGGCTGGGCGATGACAAACGTCTGGCTCCTTACACCACTCTCCCTCATACCTCCATTTTAGTCAACCTGTTTAAACAGGAAAAACCTCAGATCGCTTTTATGGGAGCTTCCAGTATCGGCCGTGACCTGGGTCCCCGGGTATCTTCGGCCCTGCACAGCGGTCTGACAGCTGACTGTACCAGTCTGGAAATCGGAGATTATGAAGACAAGAAAAACAATAAAATATATCACAACCTGTTATACCAAATCCGCCCGGCTTTCGGCGGAAATATCGTTGCTACGATCGTAAATCCGGATTGCCGTCCTCAGATGGCTACCGTCCGCGAAGGAGTGATGAAAAAAGAAATCTTCAATGCGAACCACCAGGGAGAAATCAAAATGATCGATGTGAATCAGTTCACCACTCCGGAAGATTTTGTCATCCATGTGATCGAACGTCACATGGAAAAATCAAAAGTGAACCTGAAAGCAGCTCCGATCATTGTTGCCGGAGGCTATGGTGTCGGTTCGAAAGAAAACTTCCAGTTACTGCATGAACTGGCTACCGTTCTAGGCGGAGAAGTCGGAGCTTCGCGTGCTGCCGTCGATGCCGGTTTTTGCGAACACGAGCGTCAGATCGGCCAAACCGGTACCACCGTACGTCCTAAACTGTACATCGCTTGCGGTATTTCAGGCCAGATCCAGCATACTGCAGGAATGGAAGAGTCTGCCATGGTGATTGCGATCAATACCGATAGCAACGCCCCGATCAATAAATTTGCTGATTATGTCATCACCGGCGACCTGAATGTCGTTATCCCGAAGATGATCCAGTATTACAAGAAAAACAGCAAATAAAACTTAAAATCAAAACATTATGGCTAATTTTTATACAGATAATGAAGATATAAAATTCCACCTCGGCCACCCGTTGATGGAAAAGATCGTTGCCCTGAAAGAGCGCAATTACACGGAAGCCCAGCAATATGACAACGCACCGCGCGACTTCGAAGATGCTTTCGACAACTATGATAAAGTATTGGAAATTGTCGGAGAAATTTGCGGGGATGTCGTAGCTGTGAATGCCGAATCGGTAGATGCCGAAGGCCCGCAGGTGGTCGACGGTCATGTAAAATATGCCGCCGGTACCCAACAAAACATCGATGTGATCAATCAAGCCGGCTTGAACGGTATTTCTCTCCCGAGAAAATACAACGGGTTGAATTTCCCGATCACCCCGTTTATCATGGCCGCCGAGATCGTTGCCCGGGCCGATGCCGGATTGCAGAACATCTGGGGATTACAGGATTGTGCCGAAACGATCAACGAATTTGCCAGTGACGAACAAAAAGCCAAATACCTGCCCCGCGTATGTGCCGGCGAGACCTGTGCGATGGACCTGACCGAACCGGATGCCGGTTCCGACTTACAGGCCGTACAGCTGAAGGCAACCTATAACGAAGCCGACGGACAATGGTATCTGAATGGTGTAAAACGTTTCATCACCAACGGGGACGGACATATTTCCTTAGTACTGGCCCGTTCGGAAGCCGGGACGAACGACGGACGCGGACTTTCCATGTTCATCTATGACCGCAACAGCAATGCCGTTACCGTACGTCGTATCGAAAATAAATTAGGGATCAAAGGTTCTCCGACCTGTGAGCTGGTATTCAAAAATGCTCCGGCCGAACTGGTAGGCGAACGTAAAATGGGATTGATCAAATACGTGATGGCACTGATGAACGCAGCCCGTCTGGGTATCGGCGCCCAATCGGTCGGTATTGCCGAAGCCGCTTATCGCGAAGGATTGAAATACGCTCAGGAAAGGAAACAGTTCGGTAAGGCCATTATCGAGTTCCCGGCTATTTACGAAATGCTTTCCAATATGGAAGCCAAGTTACATGGTATCCGTTCCGTTCTTTATGAAACAGCCCGTTTTGTAGATATGTACAAGACCTATTACCATATCTCCAAAGAAAGAGCCCTGGACAAAGACGAACGCAACGAGATGAAGGAATATCAGAAATTAGCCGACATCTATACTCCGCTACAGAAGCTTTTCGCCAGTGAATATGCCAATGAAATCACTTACGATGCCTTGCAGATCCACGGTGGATCAGGATTTATGAAAGACTATCCTATCCAGCGTTACGTGCGGGATGCCCGAATCACCAATATTTACGAAGGTACTTCCCAGTTGCAGGTAGTAGCTGCCATCCGTGGCGTCACCACCGGACAATATGCAAAACATATCCGCGAAGTATATGAGAAAATGGAGATCGCTCCGGAACACGAATACCTGCGCGAAACCCTGAAATGCATGACCGGTAAACTCGAAGCCGCAACAGCCAAAGTAGCTGAAGCCGGCAGTACCGAATATACCGACTTCCATGCCCGCCGTCTGGTGGAAATGGCCGGTTATACCATTATCGGTTACCTGTTGCTGCAGGATGCACAGAAATGCGATAAGTATGTGAAGTCTGCCGAAATTTTCATCAATTACGGTAAAGCCAAAGTAGCTGCCCACGATGAAATGATCAACAGCTTCAATCCGGACAAACTGGGAATCTATAAAAAAAATTAAAGCTAGTGATCAGATAAATTAAAAACGTCCTTTCGGGGACGTTTTTTTATTCTAAAGCATCGGGTATTTGTAGATTTCGACAAACTCCAATCCGGCATTATATACTCCAACATAAATCATACGCTGTTTTTCATCCGGGATGATAAAATCTGCAAAATTATCCAATTGGTATACCTTTTCCAATTCTCCTTGCCAGTTCATCACCACAATCTTAGCAGGATATTTCCGAAGTTCTTCTTCAATTTTATGTCCATCCCAAACCAAGTAACACCGATTCCGGGTAGCATAAGTCCGATAAAAAGTTACTGTCGTATGTTCATCCACCCGAATTTGTGTATTTATCTCTTCTTTGATCCAATCCAAAGCATAGGTCACCTTCAAATTTCCATCCAAATCATAACAGTTGATCAGATTCATATATTTAAACGGAACGATAATCGAATTGTCCTTTTCAGAAACTAGTACATGATGGCAATAAGCGTCTTTACGTCCCTTTTCATAAAAATAATAAGGAACATAATCCGTATTTTTTATCTCTCCGTTATTTCGGTTACAAAAGGAAAAAAGTCCCTCGTCCTTTTCGATAAAAGTTCCGATAAAAGCAGAATCTACCTTATTGAAGTTATACATAAAATTCAGGTTTCTATATAAATGCTCCGAATTTGCGCATTTCGCTATATCCTGGTTTTCTACCAAAGCATGTAAATCTATTTTTGTCAACCGACCGACAGGGATGTCGTAAATGATCAATGAATCATAAGCAAACGAATTGGAAAGGAAAAGAGGATAATAAAACTCACAAACACCCCGGCCTTTATCCCCAAAACGAAAAACTTCCTGACCCGAAATTGCACTGAAAAGATAAAACAAAGTATCTGTACAGTTTTCTTTCAGCACTAAAAAAGAATCTACCAATACACCGGTTTCATAACACCGGGGCAGAATAGTTTCAACCTTTTCACCGGTCAGATGAATCACCGGAGGCATCTTCAATTCAGTGATCCGATTCTTTTTACCACAACACACCGAAAGCAAGATAAATAATAGGTAAAAGTATTTGTTCATCGTATATTTATTAAATTCTGCAATTTTAACGTCTTTAATCACCGTTCACCTCAAAACGAAAGAGAAAAAATACCCTCTTCAGTTTCAAAACTCTTGATTTACAAAGGTAAGTCATATCGGAGATTATCCGTTAATCAGGTATACAAAATCAAAGGCAGATTCGCAAATATTTAAGTTTCCCTCCGTTCGATTTTACTTTAATGAACAATTGAGTACAGCTGGTAGCGTATATTTACATCACTGATTACCGGTAACCATTCATTTTCATGTAAATATGGGGGTTTGTTAATTCAGATTCCTGAATGTTGCTTTGTTTGGAAAAATATTTATTTTTGCTTCATTATATAGTTTGTAGCCTGATATTTATTAAGCAAAGATTTTGGAGA
>OLFT01003132.1_pt1 | contig 12798 bp, 9 predicted proteins | sample 1604921 | NCBI WGS metagenome assembly OLFT01 (sample SAMEA3888897, study PRJEB22519) | human gut metagenome | biome: human gut; feature: human-associated habitat; material: faeces | place: Denmark | collected 2013 | reverse complement strand
AATATCCTTTGAAACTGGGAGCAGATGCAAAATATACTCTGCAGTATATTTTGACAAGCCCTATGGAAAAGCTTTATGCTTTTACTGTTACAGACAAAGTTTTGGAGGAATTGAAAAGGTTTATGAAGAGATTGACCAAGTCTTTGAAGACCCTGAAGTGGATATTATCTATATCTCAACGCCTCATAATACGCATATTAATTACCTTCGCAAGGCCCTCGCAGCTGGCAAGCACGTCCTCTGTGAAAAATCTATCACTCTAAACAGTGAGGAATTGACAGAAGCTATTCAACTCGCCGAAGAAAATCATGTCAAACTGGCAGAAGCCATGACCATTTTCCATATGCCTATCTATCGAAAACTCTCTGAAATCGTGGAAAGTGGTAAGTTAGGCCCACTTAAGGTTATCCAGATGAACTTCGGTTCTTATAAAGAATATGACATGACCAACCGCTTTTTCAATCGTAATCTAGCTGGTGGTGCCCTACTTGATATCGGTGTCTATGCCCTTTCCTTTGTACGTTGGTTCATGACGTCACAACCGACAGAGATGGTCTCACAGGTCAAGCTAGCTCCGACTGGTGTTGATGAACAAGCGGGTATTCTCCTTACCAATGCAGAAGGGGAAATGGCGACGGTGACGCTAAGCCTTCATGCTAAACAACCTAAACGTGGTACTATTGCTTATGACAAGGGCTATATCGAACTTTATGAATACCCACGTGGACAAAAGGCGGTCATCACCTATACGGAAGATGGCTCACAAGAAATCATCAAAGCAGGAGAAACCGCTAAAGCCCTCCAGTATGAGGTCCTCGATATGGAAGCAGCCGTTGCAGGCGAGGATGATCGTACCTACCTCAATTACAGCCGAGATGTCATGGACCTCATGACACAACTCCGTAAAGACTGGGGTTTGACCTACCCAGAAGAAGAGTAGGAGTTTTGCAAACAGAGTAAAAAATTAGACTTATGTACTGACTCTAAATAGATATACTGTCAATTAAAGTGAGGGTTTAGCTCTGTATCCCATAGAACTAAGATCATTTAATTGATTCTATATAAATACATTTATATCAAAGGAGAAAGACTATGAGAAATTTTGCAAGTCCGTCACGTTACATTCAAGGTGAAAATGCCTTATTTGAAAATGCAAAAACCATTTTGGAACTAGGAAGTCATCCTGTACTATTGTGTGATTCAGTAGTTTATGACATTGTGGGTCAACGTTTCGAAGAATACCTCGTTCAAAATGGACTTACAGTTGTTCCAGTCTTCTTTAATGGTGAAGCTTCAGATAATGAAATTAATCGTGTGGTAAGTTTGGCCAAAGAAAAGGGCTGTAATTTAGTCATTGGTTTAGGTGGTGGTAAGACTATTGATAGTGCTAAAGCCATCGCAGATCTTCTTAAATCACCAGTAGTGATTGCTCCTACCATTGCATCTACAGATGCTCCGGTTTCAGCCTTGTCTGTTATCTATACGGACGAAGGTGCCTTTGAACGCTACATCTTCTATTCTAAGAACCCAGAATTAGTTTTGGTTGATAGTAAGGTTATCTCTCAAGCGCCAAAACGCTTGCTTGCTTCTGGTATCGCAGATGGCTTAGCAACTTGGGTAGAAGCTCGAGCAGTTATGCAAGCAAATGGTAAAACCATGCTAGGCAAACACCAAACACTTGCTGGTGTTGCCATTGCTGAACGCTGTGAAGAAATCCTTTTTGCAGATGGTTTACAAGCCATGGCCGCCTGTGAAGCAAAAGTTGTAACGCCTGCCCTTGAAAACATCATTGAAGCCAATACCCTTCTCAGTGGTATCGGATTTGAAAGTGGTGGCTTGGCTGCGGCTCACGCCATCCATAATGGTTTCACAGCTCTCACTGGCGATATTCACCATTTGACTCATGGTGAAAAAGTAGCTTACGGAACTCTTGTACAATTGTTCCTAGAAAATCGTCCAAAAGAAGTTTTGGATAAATACATTCGTTTCTATCAACAAATTGGCATGCCAACCACTCTTAAAGAAATGCATCTTGAAAATGCAAGTTACGAAGATCTTCTCAAGGTTGGTCAACAAGCAACAATCGAAGGAGAAACTATTCATCAAATGCCATTTGAGGTGAAAGCTTCTGATATTGCGCAAGCCATCGTTGCTGTAGATGCTTATGTTCATGGATTAGCCTAAGTAAATTTGCTCTTTTGTAGGGAAAGTGCCACCATTCCCGTATAGGAATATTATCCCCCTCAGGCACTTATCCCAACAGGATAGACAAATTCTTATAGGAAAGGGTTCAGTTCTGTATTAGATAGGACTGTGCCCTTTTTACTATTTAAAATCCAATATTTCCAAAGTCCCTCAAAGCGTTTTAAGAACTTTTGAAAACATAAACCATTTTCAAGAAATCCTGATTTAACAGTCATTTCACTTGTGTAAGCGTTTTAAAAAGTGTATAATATAGGTGGAAAGATAGGAAAAGGAGATGGCTAGTGGCTAGTATAACAATTGAAGCGAGCAAGGTAGCTAGAAAGAGTCCTATTCGCGTAGACAGTAGTCTTGTGGGGACAGTTTCTGGAGTGGAAGACGTGAGCGTTTCCCTACCATCATCAAAAGCTCGTTTGAGTGTCGGAAAGTTGGGTTACAAGTCTAACACTATTACTGTAGAGGACGGACAAACCGTTCGTGTTACTAGCAATTTTCTAAATCGTTTCATAGCGATAGCGCCATTGTTACTCTATCTTGTTGGAGGCCGTTACCTCCCACTTGTGGCAGTCCTATCTACTATAATTTTGCTTTTTAGCTTACCTTTTCTCAAGTTAGAAATCGTAGGCTGATTAGAATCGGGAGTGGCTTAGCCCTCTGTTTGATACCTTTAACTCACTTTTTCATAATAATGCTAGGCCACTCCCTTTTCATTGGGAACGGGTCGAGACGAAAGAGTGGGTTATCAAAAAGGGAACTCGATAGAGTTTCCCTTTTTTCTTTCTCCAACTAAATGCAATTCTAAAAGACCTCAGTTAGTAAAACTGAGGTCTTTGTTGTTTCTAGTCATGCATTATTTACGATACAATTTGTCGTATTGATAGTAAGGATCGAATGTGACATTGATACCAAGCTTACGAAGAACATTTTTATCTTCATCAGTAAGGATGATGGTTGAGTGGGCTTCAGACCCCTTGAGGTTACCTAGTTCCTCCATGGCACGCGCCGCATCCGCATTGTTAGCAGCTGTGATGGCCAAGGCAATGAGGATTTCGTTTGAGTGGAGGCGAGGGTTACGGCTACCTAAATGGTCAATTTTCAGACCTTGGATAGGTTTAACCACCTCAGGCTCGATAAGTTTAGTATCCTTATCAATACCTGCAGAAGTCTTGATAGCGTTGATTAAAGCAGCCGCAGTTGGACCAAAGAGTTCTGAATTTTTACCAGTGACAATTTGGCCATTTGGCAATTCAAGCGCAAGGGCAGAACCACCTGTTTCTTCAGCCTTAGCGCGTGCTGCAACGACCACTTGGCGATCTTCAGGAGTAATGCCAAGATCGTTCATGAGCAACTCAATCTTCTTGACAGCGGTCTCAGGAACACGTTCATTTTTGAAATCAAGTACAGTTTGATAGTAGCGACGGATGATTTCTTGTTTAGAAGCTTCTTTGGCGGCCTCATCATCCGTAATGGCAAAACCAACCATGTTAACACCCATATCCGTAGGTGAAGCGTAAGGAGACTCACCAAGGATACGCTCAAGCATACGTTTGAGGACTGGGAAAATCTCGATGTCACGGTTGTAGTTTACTGTAGTCTTGCCATAAGTTTCCAAGTGGAATGGGTCAATCATATTGACATCATCAAGGTCGGCAGTGGCAGCTTCATAGGCCAGGTTAACTGGGTGATGAAGCGGCAAATTCCAAACTGGGAAGGTTTCAAATTTAGCATAACCTGACTTGATACCATTGATTTGGTCGTGGTACATGTTAGACATACATGTCGCCAATTTACCAGAACCAGGACCAGGAGCAGTAACAACGATAAGGTTACGGCTAGTCTTGATATAGTCGTTTTTCCCCATACCCTCAGGAGAAATGATATGATTCATATCCGTTGGGTAGCCCTTGATAGGGTAGTGGATGTAAGGCGTGATGCCATTTTTTTCCAATTGGTTACGGAAAGCATCGGCTGCAGGTTGACCAGAATACTGCGTAATAACAACAGAACCCACATAGATATTGAGCTCGTTGAATTTATCAATCAGACGAAGCACCTCTTGGTCGTAGGAAATGCCAAGGTCACCACGAGCCTTAGAATGCTCGATATTGCTGGCATTAATAGCAATAACCACTTCGACCTGATCTTTGAGCTCTTGAAGGAGCTTGATTTTATTGTCAGGTTCATAACCAGGGAGGACACGGGCAGCATGGAAATCTTCCAACATCTTACCACCAAACTCCAAGTAGAGCTTGCCGTCAAACTGGTTAATACGCTCCAAAATATGGTCGCGTTGCAGATTCAAATACTGTTCAGAACTAAAAGCTTGTTTCTTCATAAATAAAAATACCTCTGAGAAAAATTATATCAAATGCCGAGGGTAAATGCTATTGGCGAAAGACGATTTATGGGAGAAAAAGAGGTGAAGTCAATCATGAAACGAATTTTTTATGATAGTCCTTTAGAGTTATTATTTAATTGGAGTTCTCATCTCAGCAGTTAGATTTTTAGATAACAATCACTTCAGAATATTGAATTTCATAAAGGTTTCACATTTGTCGTCTATAATTAGGATAAGAAAAATGAAGAGTCCTCATTTATCTTTGGTGTAGCTGAGGGCCAATGTCTTAAATGGAGGTGGAAGATGGTTCTCTTACAACAGGCAGTTGCTTATATTTTCCGCAAAAAAACGCGGAATTTTATTCTTTTTCTTATTTTATTTTTGATATTATCTTGCTTGTATTTTTGTTTTTCTCTTATGCAAGTTGGTGGAGGAATGGAGGCACAAATCAGGAAGTCAAGTGGGGCAAGTTTTGATCTGGTAAGTAAAGAAAGAGGGAGTGCCTTTTCCTGGAAAGAGGGGGCAAAGATTAGTCATCTATCTGATGTGATTTCAACGATACCTCAATATGTAAGTCCGGTGCGACTTATCGATAAGAAGGTAGTTACAGGAAAACAAACGGTGGAACGTGATGATCTTAATAATGAGGCTAATCAAGCCTTGGGAGCCACTTTTACTAAGGAAACAGGCCAAAGTGTTGATTTTAGGAGTGGTGCTTTTCAACTCATTAAGGGGAAGCACATATCTGCTAAAAGGCAAATTATGATTCATGAATCGCTTGCTAGGAAAAATAAGCTAAGCGTCGGAGATAAGCTGACCTTGTCCAATTTCCAGATGACTGAAAGTGGAGCTAGGGAAATGACCTTTGATATAGTTGGTATTTTTTCTGGCAAGAAGGAGGAGACATTTACTGGAATGTCCTCAGATTTAAGTGAAAATCAAATCTTCCTCCATTATGACGATAATAGCCAACTGCTTAATTTGACTGATAAGTTAGTGACAAAATTATCCTTTGGTATTAAGAATCCAGATAGAATCAATCAAGTCATTAAACAAGTGGAACAATTGAATATCGATTGGAATCGTCTACGTTTAGACGAGGACCGTAAGGCTTTTGACTCCTTGAAGGAATCGTCTAAAGCGCTACAAGGAATCGTCAGAACGATGATGATTAGTTTAATTGTTACAGGAGCAGGGATCCTCTCATTTTTAATGGCACTATGGACGCGTGAGCGAAATCATGAGATAGGTATTCTTTTAGCAATTGGGAAGAGTAAGGGACGCATTTTTGCCCAATTTCTTATGGAGATATTGTTGGTGTCCCTTATGTCTTTGCTACCTGCCCTTGCTATTGGACGGCTACTAAGTCGACTGTTTTTGCAAGAATTTATAGGACAGCAAGGACAGCAGCAGGCTCTTCAGTTATTAAATCAAATACCTCAGGGACTACCTTTAGGCCAATCTTATCTAAGTCTTCTAGTCTTGGTAATATTATCGCTCGGTGTGACAACAGGTCTCATTTGGCGTAAAACTCCAAAAGAAATCTTATCTAATATGAGTTAAGGAGAAAGGAACACTATGTTAGAACTCAAAGATGTTACGTATAGTTATCAAAATAAAAGTGAAGCTATCCTCTCGAAGGTGAATTATCGTTTCGAGAAAGGTAAATTTTATAGTATTATTGGGCAATCTGGAGCGGGAAAATCGACCTTACTTTCCCTTTTGGCAGGTCTTGATTATCCCAAGAAGGGGCAGGTCTTGTTTAATGGAGAAAATATCAAGAAAAAAGGCTCTAGTTATCATCGTAGACACCATGTTGCGCTTGTTTTTCAAAATTACAATCTCATTGATTATCTTACACCTTTAGAAAATGTACGACTTGTTAATAAAAATGCCGATAGGAAGATACTTTCTGAATTGGGATTAGATGAAAAACAAATTAATCGAAATGTCCTGCAACTTTCAGGTGGGCAACAACAACGTGTAGCTATTGCGCGCGCTTTGGTTTCAGAGGCTCCAATTATCTTAGCAGATGAACCGACAGGAAATCTAGACGAGGAAACTGCGAAGGATATTATTGCTATCCTTAAAAGAATGGCCTTAGATCGCCAAAAATGTGTCATAGTTGTTACGCACAGTAAGGAAGTTGCTCAGGCATCTGATGTGGTTTTAGAGTTGAAGAAGAAACAGCTCATAGAAAAGAAAAAATAAAGAAAGGACTCTTATGTTTCGAAACGCTTTTGCATATATTACACGAAAATGGTCAAAGTCACTATTACTGTTAATTATTATTCTTTTGATGAGTACTCTTAGTTTGTTAGGACTTGCTATGCGAAGTGCAACCCAAGAAGCTGCATCCAAGAGTCTAGGGTCAATTACCAATAGTTTTTCAATGCAGATTAATCGTAATACGAATCCTGGAACTCCTCGTGGGGCTGGAAATCTTAAGGGAGAAGATATTAAAAAGATTAGTGAGGCTAAAGGGATTGTTTCGACTATAAAACGGATAAATGGTATTGGTGATTTACTAGATTATGAGATTATCGAAACAGAGCAAACGCTACAAAATCAGTCTCCAGAACGTGCTAAAAATTTTAAGTCTACCTTGATGTTGACAGGAGTCAATGACTCATCAAAAGAAGACAAATTTGTTTCAGGTGCTTATAAACTAGTTGAAGGAGAACATCTAACCGATAAGGATCATAATCAAATCTTGATGCACGAAGATTTAGCTAAAAAGAATGGTCTTAATGTAGGAGATAAAGTAAAGCTTAAATCTAATCTCTATGACGCTGATAACGAAAAAAGGGCTGATGAAACAGTAGAAGTGACTATCAAAGGTTTATTTTCTGGTCAAAATAAAGCAGCCGTTACCTATGCTCAGGAGTTGTATGAAAACACCCTCATCACTGATCTAGATACAGTAGCAAAACTCTATGGTAATACTGTAGAAACTGCCACTTATGAGGATGCCACTTTCTTTGCTAAAGGCGATCAAAATCTTGATTCCTTGATAGCAAAGATTAAAAAGTTGAATATTAACTGGTCCCTCTACGATCTTGTTAAGAGCTCGTCAAATTACCCTGCTTTACAGAAATCTATTCTTGGGATGTATCGTGTGGCAAACCGTATGTTTATTGGAAGTCTCATTTTTACAAGTTTATTGCTAACCCTTCTGTTAATTTTATGGTTAAATGCTCGTCGTAGAGAAGTTGGTATCTTTTTGGCCTTGGGACTTAAAAAGACACAGGTTGCGGGTCAGTTTTTAATAGAATTGCTGATGATTGCCTTACCAGCCTTTCTTTTGTCATATGGTTTAGCTAGTTTCTTTGCCGAAAAAGTTGGTAATACAGTCCTTTCCAATGTAACAGAAGGTATCAATAAGCAAATGACCAAAGAATCTCTAGCTGCAAATCTTGGTGGAGGGGCTGAGGCAGAAAGCTTCAGTAAGACTCTAACTCAGATTCACATGACAGTCCAACCTAAGCAACTTTTGGTAGTCATTCTAGTCGGTGGATTTATTTTAAGCTTGGTATCCTTGATTTCCTCTCGCTGGCTTCTTCACAAGAAACCCAAGGACCTCTTAGTTGATGTTGAATGATAAGTTTGCTGCATCTATAAAAAACGGTATAATGGAAGAAAGAGACCATATATAGATTAAAAGGATAATGTATGAAGATACTAATCGTAGAAGATGAAGTTCTGATTCGAGAAGGGATGAGCGACTATCTCATGGAATGTGGCCATGATGTCTTTGAAGCAGGTGATGGGCAGGAGGCCCTGGACCTCTTTCACAGAGAAGCGCCAGATCTGGTCTTGCTAGATATCCAGCTTCCTATCCTCAATGGCTTGGAAGTGCTCAAGACTATCCGGAAGACTAGCTCGGTCCCTGTCCTCATGCTGACGGCCTTTCATGACGAGGACTATAAGTTGACAGCCTTTGGAGAGTTGGCGGACGGCTACCTGGAAAAACCCTTCTCTTTGTCCCTCTTGAAGGTCCGTATCGAAGCTATTTTTAAAAAGCTCCAGCCTTCCCGGGTCTTCACCTATGGAGAGGCACGGGTGGATTTTGAGAGCTACACAGCCAGTCTAGCTGGGCAAGCCATCTCTATGAATGCCAAGGAGTTGGAAATCTTGGAATACCTGCTCCAGCATGAAGGCAAGGCCCGGACCCGATCTCAGATCCTTGATGCCGTCTGGAAGGAGACAGAGGAGATTCCCTTTGACCGGGTGATCGATGTCTATATCAAGGAACTACGAAAAAAACTAGAGCTGGACTGTATCGTCACGGTACGCAATGTCGGCTATAAATTGGAGAGACCATGACCAAACGGAGTATCTTTGCAAAGATCTTTCTGATCACCTTTGCCCTATTTAGTGGCTTAGTCATCCTTCTACATGCTTCGGTTTACTTTATTTTCCCGTCGACCTATATCGAGTCTCAGCGCCAGACGATTTTGAAGAAATCACAGGCCCTAGCCAAGAGTTTCCAAGGCCAGGAAGAAGGGACCATTGAGTCGGTCATCGACCTTTATTCCAAAACCAATGATATCAAGGTCTCAATCAAGGGCAAGGAAAAACAAAATGCCCTAGAGGTAAAGGATGACTTGCTCCTGAACCCGGATAGCCAGAACAATTCCCTGGTCATTGAAGAGCGAAAGATCCAGACCAAAGAGGGAAAGGACTTGATCTTGCAATTCTTAGCAACTGTCGATTCCCAAAAGGAAGCGCGGGACATCAGTCTGGGCTTTCTTCCCTATAGTCTCCTCGCTTCCTTTGTTCTGTCACTCCTTGCCTCCTATCTCTATGCCCGCCTGATTTCTGCTCCGATCCTGGAGATCAAGCAGATGACCAAGCGGATGAAGCGTTTGGATCGGACGGCCAGTCTTCCCATTCATTCGCAGGATGAGATCGGCGTCCTCAAGCAACAGATCAACGACCTCTATCACCATCTCCTAGAAGTGATCGACAATCTAGAGCAGCAGAAACAGGAAAATCTGAAGTTGGAGCAGATGAAGGTCGAATTCCTACGGGGGGCCTCGCATGAGCTCAAGACGCCGCTAGCCAGCTTGAAGATTATCCTAGAAAATATGCGGGATAAGATTGGCCGCTACAAGGATCGGGACCGCTACCTGTCGGTCTCCCTCGATATCGTCGATGAGATGAACCAGATCGTCTTAGAAATCCTGTCCCTGTCCTCTGTCCAAGAATTGGCCGGAGACAAGGAGTGGATCCAGCTGGATCAGGTCGTAGAGCAGATCCTCGACCAGTACAAGGTCTTGGCTCAATCCCGCGCGCTCACGATTGACAATCAGATCCCTGACAAAGCCGTCTATATGGACCCAGCGATTCTGAAATTGGTTCTCTCAAATGTCATCAGTAATGCCGTCAAGCATTCGGATGCCGGTGGAGAGATCCAGCTCCGTCTCGAAGAGGAAGGAACGCACTTGGCGGTTGAAAATACCAGCCAGGAAATGGTAGAGACCGCTGAGATGCCAATGACTGCTAGCCACCAGAAGAAGGAAGGAGGCTTGGGACTCTTTGTGGTCCAACACTTGCTAGACCATGAAGAACTGGCCTACCAATTTGATAAAACGGCTATGGGCTTACGCTTCCGTATGGAACTGCCCAAAGAGCCACAAGAATAAAAAGAGGCTGGGACAAAAGTCCTAGCCTCTCAATTATTTTTGGTTTGTTGAGCAAGACGCAGTGGTTGAGTGGGCTCTACTACGCTGATTTCATCAGCTTTTACAGCCCTACTCAACTGTGCGGAGGTGGGACGACGAAATCGAATTCTAACGAATTACCGATTTCTGTCCCACTCGCTTGTATTTAATCAACCTTTTCTACCTTTAGCAGTTGGCCGTGTTTTAATTCATAAATGGTATCCACATAGGTCAGGATGGAGCGGTCATGGGTCACCATGATGGCGCTCTTGTTTTTAGATTTGACTTCTTTTTGGATCAATTGGGCGATTTCTTGTCCCCGATCCGGGCCTAGGCTAGCCGTTGGTTCATCGGCTAAAATGACCTGTGGATTTCCGATGAAGGCCCGAGCAATGGCTGCCCGTTGTTTTTGCCCACCGGATATCTGATTCGGATATTGGTGGTAACAAGTTTCGATGCCAAGATCTGCCAACAAGGCTTTGACTTCCTCTTGGCGTTTTTTCTTGTCCTTTTCCCCTTTTAATTTGGCCACCAGTTCTAACTGGTCACCGATTTTCATATAGGAGAGGAGCTGGTGATCCTGAAAGATAAAGCCGAGCAATTCCAGCCGTTTTTGCGTCCACTGGCCTTGGTTGAGACCGGTCAAGTCTTGGCCTGCGATGCGAATCCGCCCCTCGTCTGCTGATAAAAGTAAGCCAGCGATAGCCAAAAGCGTGGACTTGCCAGATCCTGATGGGCCCAAGATGGCGACAAATTCGTTGGGTTCGACGCTTAAATTAAGCTGGTTGAGGACATGGTGCATCTGGTTGCCATCGGCGTAGGATTTTCTGATATTTTCTAATGCAATAATAGCCATCTTATTCTCCATTTCCACCAATGACTTCGATTGGATCTACTTTTTTGATTTTGACAAGGGACAAGGTACCACACAAGATAGAGGTCAGGATAAAGCTAAGCGAGATGGTGAGGTTGTCTTTCAGGGTCATAAAGGAAGGGACGCTATTGGGTAAAAATGGCGCCATTATAGTTGTCAGGCCAAGACCCAGCAGTACTCCGATAAGGGAGATGATGGTGAGCTGGGATAGTTGGACATAGGTAATCTGGCTCATGGACATGCCAATGGCCTTCAAGACGCCGAACTGTTTCAACTTCTGCAAGGTGAGGATATAGAAGAAAACCCCAAGGATAGCAGAAGAAGCGAGTAAGAGCACCCACGTGATCATCCGTAGCGTCAGGTTTTGAGCCTTGTAGCCAGGGATTTTATCGATTACTTGCTTCTTATCCGCCACCATCAAGTTGCTGGCTAGATCGCTAGAAGGGATGCTTTTCTTGGTCACAAGGGTTTGGGCTTGCCATTGATAGCTTGGATCTGTTTTTTGTCGCATGCCTGTGTAGGTATCCGAGCTGATAAAACCAATCTCGCTGTAGCCGTATTTGGCATTTTTCGCGAAGGCCACGACCTTGAGTTTTTGCTTAGAAGTTTTGTCGATCACTTGATCGCCGACTTGGATCCCTTCATCCTCTTTGAAAGAACTGTCCAAAATGACCTCGTTTTTCTTTAGGTCGGAGATCTTGAGGTCTGTATCTTCCATGATTGGATTGAGGATTTCTTCTTCGTTGTGATCGGTCGCGAAGTAGGTGATATCCAGAGTATTGGAATCCTCTGTTTTTGAGACGGTTGCCCGCTGGATGGACAAACCCGAATAGTCCATCCCCTCTATCTTTTGGACCTCATCTAAATCTTTCTCCGTAATGGTTGAAAAGGGGATAATCCCTTCTGAATCCGTAGAAAGGATGTAGTGCAGCGACCCATAGTTATCGATTTGAGCCGATACCGAACGGCCCAGTCCATTTGTCAGCCCGGACAAGAACACCACCATAAACATGAGAATGGTAATGAGGAGTTCAATCAGGATAAACTTCTTGGGTTGGTATTTAATTTCATTCCATGCGATTTTCATATTCGTTCTCCTTTTAGCACGGAGGTGCTCGAGCAGGGTTGACGGCACCTAAACATACTCTACCATCATACCACAAGTGGGGGGATAATAGGGGGATGGTGTTTGGGGAGTATGAAGGAATCAAAAATTATTGAATGATAAATAATGAAATTATATTTTTCTAAAAAAAGAAACGTTTTCCGGAAAGTTGAGAGTTTGCTATGATGAATATTCAAGACTCAATTTAAGATTTTTAAAATTTTGTTATTTTTCAAATTACTGCTTTTAGGGGATTTCGCAATCGATAAATAAACAATTGATGGATAAGTCACATTGTATTTGACATTAAATGGACATTGGCAATATTTTGGAAGAAAATAAGTAGAGTAGTAAGTGCCTCTTTTATTATAAGCAAATTGTGCAAATTTTTTTGTTTACCCTTGAATACATTGATAATAGCCTCCTTATATTCACACATTATTTGATTTAGAGTAATAAACATGGTACAATGAAAGCGTATACAAAGATCGTGCAAGGAGGGAAAGAAAATGAAAAAAAATAAGCTATTGCTTGCTAGTGCGATTGTGATATCGCTTTTAACTCCAATGTCTCAAGTAAAGGCTGATTGGAAACGGGATAATGTTGGTTGGTG
>OLFT01003131.1_pt1 | contig 12798 bp, 10 predicted proteins | sample 1604921 | NCBI WGS metagenome assembly OLFT01 (sample SAMEA3888897, study PRJEB22519) | human gut metagenome | biome: human gut; feature: human-associated habitat; material: faeces | place: Denmark | collected 2013 | reverse complement strand
TTTTGATAGCCATACGACACCTCCTAATTATTGTACCTAACAACCTCATATTAAACACACCAAATAATAATGCGTATTAATATCTTAAATTATTATATCAAAGAAATCATTAATTTCAACAATTATTATCATTTTTATGGCAATTTTCTATCTCATATATATATTTTTTTCTCATATTAAATATGAGTATTATTTTATCATTAATCAAAATAAACCTTATAGGGTATAGATTTTTATGAACCAACACAAATCATAATTACCCCCACCAAATAAGAAGCACTACTAAGATTATCATTATTATTAATTTAATCATTCTCAATTAAACATTAAAACTTTATTTAAATATGAATACTTTAATGTTTTTTATTCTCATAAATATATATACACTTCGTTATTTCTCAATATATTATCATTTAAATATACCAACATACACTTTCTTTATTGCAACTTAATTTCCCATCTAATAATAATCACTATAAATAACAATTCATTTTATTTGCCCCTACTATATGCATAAGGTATAATTAATATAATATGTATTATAGAAAGGACGATCCATGAAATCTTTTAAATCTCTAGGTGTTTGCGATGAACTCATTCAAGCCCTTCAAAAACAAGGTATCAAGGAGCCCACTCCAATTCAAGAACAAGCCATTCCTGTAGTTTTCAAAGGGAATGATGTCATAGCAAAAGCTCAAACAGGCACAGGCAAAACATTAGCCTTCTTATTACCTATTCTTCAACGGGTTCACACAGATGTTCATCAAGAACAAGTGCTTATCATTGCACCTACGCGAGAACTAGTAAAACAAATTTCTGATGAAGCAAAAGAAATAGGTACCATTTTAAATGTGGATATCCTCCCTCTTATCGGTGGCAAAACGATTGAAGCACAGCTACAACAATTAGGACGTCGCCCTCAAGTTATCTTAGGTACGCCTGGCCGTCTATTAGATCATGCTAAGCGTGGTTCACTTCACCTAGATTGTATTCGTCGTGTCGTACTCGATGAAGCCGATCAAATGCTCCACATGGGGTTCTTACCGGATATTGAAAATCTCATCAGCCAAACAGATGCTAATAGACAACTTTTACTATTCTCTGCAACAATCCCAGATAAGATTAGAAACCTTGCAAAAGCTTATATGTCAAAACCAGCCTCTGTAACAGCAGAAGGTAAGCATGTTACATTAGAATCTATTGATCAACGTGTATACATGATGAATCCAGAGGAAAAAACAGAACGCCTCATCAAAATGATTGAAGAAGACAATCCATTCTTGGCCATTGTTTTCTGTAATAAACGTGAAGGTGCAGTTCGCTTATCCTATGAGTTAACTGCTGCAGGCCTAAATATTGCTGAAATGCATGGCGATTTAACACAAGGTCGCCGCACTCAAATATTGCGCGATTTTGCAAAAGCTAAGACACAAATCTTAGTAGCAACAGATATTGCAGCTCGCGGTATCGATATTGAAGGCATTACACATGTTTATAACTACGACGTACCACGCGACGTAGATTACTATATCCATCGTATTGGCCGTACTGGTCGTGCGGGCAATTCCGGTGTAGCTGTTACATTTGCCACACCACAGGATGAATCTTGGCTACGACGTATTGAGCGCGCCATCCAGGCAACGCTTACCAAATACACTAAAGATGGACAAATTAAGACTAAAGGTAATGCAAGTGCTGCGCCAAAACGTGCAAAATCTTCTGGCAAAACTAAGATTACAAGTTCCTATCAATCTACAAAGGCTAAAGCTCATAAAGCTCGTGGCCATAAAGGTACTAATACACGCCAACGCCGTACGTCCACATTACAAACAGGACGACGTGGTAAACGCAGATAAAACTAAAGACGCGTACAGATTAATCTGTACGCGTCTTTTTTATTTGTTCGCATAAATACTTGGCGTGCCATTTACATCAGAACATTGTGTCTTACATTGAGATCGATTACTGCAAACCCAGTTAATGCGGCCTCTCGCCTCTTGTTTAACAAAATAACCGTCTTTACATCGTGGGCATTTATATTTCTTTTCTTCTTCAGATAGAGTGATATTACTTTCACCTGTTGAAGTCTCTCCATCGATTGGTTGTGTATGTTTACAAGTTGGATAATTGGTACAGCCTAAAAAAGCACCATATTTACCATTACGCTGTTGCATATGTCCCTTATTACATTTCGGACATATAGGCAAAGTAGATAAGTCTACATTCTCATTATCCATGGGTCGTTTACGATTTTGATTCGTTATCGTGCGAACTACATTTGGCATCATTTGACCAGAGTTTACCTGTTTATCAAAGCCAAGCTTATCAATCAATAACTGTAAAAACTTAACTTGATCAGACAAGAAGGAATCCAATGTATCCTCCCCTTCACTCATGAGGGCCAAACGTTCTTCCCAAACTGCCGTTTCATCAGGATACAACAATTCATCAGGCAATGCATCTACTAAAAGATAGCCTGTTTCCGTAGGTGATAGAACTTGCTTCTTCCCCGAAGTTTTCATAAAACCACGACTGATGAGTTCGTCAATAATATTAGCACGAGTCGCCTCTGTGCCTATACCAGATACAGCCTTTAACTGTTTTTTCAAATCTTCGTTTTTCACAAATTTATGAATTTCCTTCATCGCTTGCAACAATGTAGATGGTGTAAAACGAGATGGTGGCTTTGTTTGTTTCGCCTCTACAGAGGAATCTGTATAAAGAACGGAATCATTTTTCTTAACAGCCGGCAAATGATCCGTTTCTTCAATAGCCTCTTTTTTAGAGTCAGATTCTGCGCCACGTTCATCAGTTAAATCAGGTTCATCATGATCTGTCACCGATTTGGACTTTTGTCGTTTATAAAGCAACTTCCATCCTTCGTCTATAACTACACGACCATTAGCAACAAACTCTTCCTTACATTGTTCCACTACAATTTTAGTTTGTTCATACACGTGCTCACCATAGAATTGAGCAATATAAGCCTGACTAATGAGGAAGTAAATATTGCGCTCCTCACGAGACAAACTATTCATATTGCAGGCTACCGTAGTAGGAATAATTGCGTGATGGGCGGTAATTTTCTTTTCATTCCATGCGCGGCTCTTAATAGAACGATCAGCATCTGTAGTCCATTGTGCTAACCTTTCATCTCCAGCATTCTGCAAATTATTGAGGATAGCATTGCGATCACCATACTGATTTGGTGGTAAATATTCACAATCAGAGCGAGGATACGTAGTCAACTTTTTCTCATATAATTTCTGAGCTGTATCAAGTACAGTTTGCGGATCATAGGAGAATGCTTTACCAGCCAATACCTGTAACGATGACAAGGATAATGGTAGGCGTTGTACATCTTTCTTTTTAGATTTTGTAACCGCCTTAATGATACCATCTGGACCAGCTTGCAAACGCTCAACCAATTCATCTGCAATAGCCTTATTTATGAGACGACCATCTGGATCAAGTCCCTTTTGTTCATCTGTAGGTTGCCACGTAGCCCAGAACACACCATTTGGATGGTTATATAAAACCTTTAGTGTGAAATAATCGACCGGTTTAAATGCGGCTAATTCACGTTCTCTACGAACTACTAATGCTAACGTTGGGGTCTTAACACGACCTATAGGTAATGTTACCTTATTACCTTTATATCGTTCAGATAAGGTATATGCGCGAGATAGGTTCATTCCAATAAGCCAGTCTGCACGTGCTCTAGCCAATGCAGATTGATATAAATTGTGAAAGTCTTTATTATCACGCAAATCATTAAGAGCTGCACGAACAGATTTTTCGTCCAATGCATTTAATAAAATACGCTGTACAGGTTTTGTATTTCCTACATAATATAAAACCTCATCAACTAACAATTGCCCTTCCCTATCCGGGTCACCGGCGTTAACGATAATATCAGCTTTACCGATAAGGTCTTTCACCGTTTCAAACTGTTGACGACTACTATCCGTAACCAGTAATTTCCACTCATCAGGCACAATAGGTAAATCTTGAGGGCGCCAGCGAACATATTTATCATCGTAATCACCAGGTTCTGCTTGATGTAATACGTGACCTACAACCCATGTCACCACATCATCACCTTGGATAAAGTAGCCATTCCGTTTTTGGATATTCTTATTTTCCGGCAAGCATTTACTAATTTCGCGAGCCATGGATGGCTTTTCCGCAATAAATAACCGCATGGTCCCCTCCTTAACATAAAATAACGGCTATTCCCCTAAGCCGCTCTTTGAAATCTCATTATACTACAATTTAGTGGTCATAACTACCAAAATCATGTATAATTTTAAAGATATGAATGATGTGAAAGTTATATAATAAGACAAGGCTTTTACAAACGAAACAATAGAGGTGAACTATGACATTTTTAGAAGAAGTGCAACGTCGTCGTACGTTTGCTATCATATCTCACCCGGATGCGGGTAAAACTACATTAACAGAAAAATTACTTTTATATGGTGGTGCTATCCACTTAGCGGGGTCCGTTAAATCTCGTAAAACAGCAAAACACGCCGTATCTGACTGGATGGAAATCGAAAAGCAACGTGGTATCTCCGTAACAAGTTCGGTGTTGCAATTTGACTATGACGGTTGTCGCGTCAATATCCTAGACACCCCTGGTCACCAGGACTTTTCTGAAGATACATATCGTACCTTAATGGCTGCAGACAGTGCTGTCATGTTGATTGACGTAGCAAAAGGCGTAGAAGCACAAACAAAAAAACTATTTGCTGTATCTAAAGAACGCGGTATTCCTATTTTTACATTTGTAAATAAAATTGACCATTTCGGTCGCAGCCCATTTGATTTGATGGAAGAAATCGAAAATGTTCTTGGCATTCGTACATGTCCTATGAACTGGCCAATTGGTATAAACGGCGAATACAAAGGCGTATACGATAGAGAACATGAAACTATCGAGCTTTTCGCAAAAGATGAAACACATGGTCAAGAAAAGTTAGCCTCTGAAAAAGGAGCTTTGACTGACCCTCGTATGAAAGAATTATTAGGCGATGATGTATACCAAGCATTGCTTGATGATATTGAATTATTAGATGTTGCAGGCGATCCATTCGATTTTGACAAGGTTCGTGCTGGTGAATTAACGCCTATGTTCTTCGGCTCTGCGATGACTAACTTTGGAGTAAAACCATTCTTAGAGAAATTTTTAGAACTTGCTCCATCTCCTGCTCCACGCCAAGCTGTGGAAGAAATGGTACAGCCTACAAGCGAGGACTTCTCTGCCTTAGTATTCAAAATCCAAGCGAACATGGACCCTAACCACCATGACCGTATCGTATTTATGCGTATCTGTTCTGGTAAGTTCGAAAAAGGCATGTCTGTATTGCATCGCCAATCTAACAAAACAATTCGCCTATCTCAGCCTCAACAGTTTTTGGCTACAGAACGTACCATCGTAGAGGATGCATATCCAGGAGATATTATCGGTGTCTTTGACGCTGGTACAATGGGTGTAGGTGATACACTGTGTGCTCAAAAACACAAGGTAACCTTTGGCGACTTCCCTGTATTCCCACCAGAGTTCTTTGCTCGCGTATCGCCAAAAGATACTATGAAGCGTAAGCAGTTCCAAAAAGGGATGACACAATTAGCCCAAGAAGGTGCTGTTCAAATCTTTGAACAACCAGGTGCTCTTGATTCCTTCGTAGTTGGCGCTGTAGGTATGCTTCAATTCGAGGTTCTGGAATACCGTCTAAAAAATGAATATGGTGTTGATTTATTAAATAATACATTACCATACAGTGTTGCTCGTTGGATTGATGGTGAAGTAGATATCGCTTCTTTAAAAGGGGTAGATAATGCGATGATCGTTAAGGATAATCGAGATCGCACCGTAGTCCTCATTTCCAATGAGTGGCAAATGGGTTGGGTTCAAGAACGTAACCCTGATGTTACATTCTTAACCACTCCAAAACTTCATCACGAACTATAATATAGAATTATATTCCCTCTTGCTAAGTAAGAGAGTTGCTATATTATATACAGTAGTGTAATCGTAAATCACAATAACATCTAATAAGATATAAAGACTTTATAGCTCAAGACTGGAATATATTTCTCAATATATAAAAATTAGAAATATATTCCAGTTTATTTTTTTATAATAGGCAGGAATATCACAGAATTTAGTCGAATACATATAGTATGATTATGTAAAGAAGTGATTTTTACTATTACTTTCTCGTATTTTTGTATATAATATAAATGTATTAAAAAAGATATATATCTAATTATAGGTATATAATAACTAAATGGTTTTAATGTTGTTGTGAGTGTTGAAAATAAATAATATATAATTATTATACCTTATATATTCTATAGTTTTTTTCGACCATTCATGATACCATAAAATATAAGTTTTATTTTTTATTTTAAAGGAGTGATTTTATGCCACTTATTGACTTAGCGTTAGTCAACGATGTATGGACCTTAAAACTGTCCATGATCCAAACTGTAGGCCTTGCTGTAATCACGTTATTCATAGGTACTTGGATTAACAAACATTCCAAGTTCTTACAACGTATGTGTATGCCTGCACCAGCTGTAGGGGCTTTGCCATTTGCATTTTTAACTGCTATTCTTTCTTACTACAAGATTTTGAACATTACTTTTGAAGGTTCCCTACAAACATTCTTAATGCTTGCCTTCTTTACTACCATTGGTTTGATGGCATCTTTAAAAGTCCTCAAAAAGGGCGGTATCTTCATTATCTTCTTCTTCCTAGCTTGTGCAGTATGGATTGTTGTACAAAATACAGCAGGTATTATGATTGCTAAAGCTTTAGGTATTGAACCAATCATCGGTATTATGGCTGGTTCCGTATCCATGATTGGCGGTCTTGGTACTGCTGGCGCCTTCGGCCCATATTACGAACAATTGCTTGGCATTCCTGGTACAGCATCCGCAGCGGTTGCAGCCGCAACATTCGGCATGGTAGCAGGTACAATTCTCGGTGCTCCTGTAGGTGAACGCATTATTAAAATGCACAAGGTTAAAACACCTTACGAAAATCCTGAGTTAATGGAAGATGAAGGCATCGACATGATCGAAGATCACGTTGAAAGTGGTGGCAAACAATTCAATGCTCAAGATCTTTTAACAATCTGTATGTGGATTGGCCTTGCTCTAGGTATCGGTACTATCGTAAGTGCTGGTTTATCCATCCTTACTCCACTACCTGCGTACATCGGTGCCATGATTTGTGCCGCTGTAATTCGTAACGTTGGTGATTTTACAAAAGCTTACAAAATCAACGATGCAGCTCTCGATGCAGTATCCAATGTAGCATTATCCTTATTCGTAACAATGGCTATCAATAGCTTGAAACTAGTTCAATTGATTGATCTTGCATTACCTCTTATTACAATCTTAGTTGCACAAATGGCACTTATCTGTGTATTTGCATACCTTATCTACTTTATCTTTGGTCGCAACTACGATGCAGTTATGCTTGGCGCGGGCGCTATCGGCTTCGGTCTAGGTGCTACACCAAATGCTTTGGTTAACATGTTATCCTTGGCGGGCAAACACGGTCCATCCCCTCGTGCATGGCTCGTAGTTTCCTTAGTAGGTGCATTCTTAATCGACTTTGCAAATGCCTTCCTCATTACAACAATGGCTGGCATTCTTTACTAATCCAAAAGGACCCATTCGGGTCCTTTTTTATGCAAAAAAGCTTATTAGCATAATAAGAGCTTATTAACATAAAAGAGCTTATTAGAATGATATTATCAATCTAATAAGCTCTTTTTACATTATACTATTTAATTAAAGAAGCCCACGCATTAGCTACATCGGCAAATTCTTGAAGGGTAAATGTTTCCCCTCTTCGTTGACCATCGATATTTGCTTTTGCTAACAGCTCTTCGATTCGATCTTTTGATAATCCCGTTGTCTTCATCGTATTAGAAAATGTTTTACGTCGTTGTGCAAAACCAGCTTTCACTACTCGGAAGAATAGTTTCTCATCAATCACATCAACAGGTGGTTTATCTCGTAATACGCAGCGAATGACAGAACTCGTCACCGCAGGAGCTGGCAAGAAGGATTTAGGTGGTACATCAAGCACAATATCCGGTTCAGTATAATATTGTACCGCTACAGATAATGCACCATAATCCTTTGTACCTGGCTTAGCTACCATACGTAAGGCTACCTCTTTTTGCACCATTACAACAAGGCGTTCTATAGGTAATTTACTTTCTAATAGAGACATAATTATAGGTGTTGTAATATAGTACGGTAAATTGGCAACCACCTTAAATGGTTTATGATTCATGATGGATGGTACATCAAGTTTCAACACATCGCCATGGATAATACGTACATTATCATAGGAGGCCAAAGTAGTGTCTAGGACCTCTAATAAACGTCTGTCTAGTTCAATGGCCGTTACATCTGCCCCACTTTGTGCTAACCCCTGTGTCAATGTACCGATGCCAGGACCTACCTCTAGTACAGGTTCACCAGGTGTCAATTCTGCAGCATGTACTATTTCATCAACAATGCCGCGTTTAATAAGAAAATTCTGCCCTAATTTCTTGCTCATTTTAATATCGAAGCGTTTACATATATAATGCACTACCTCAGGGCTTGCAATTACTGATTCTAACATCTTAACTCCTATTTTAACTATTCACAGCCTCTTCAAAAGCATCTCGAGTTATACCATAATGATTTAAGCGGTATAAGAACTGCTTGCCATTTCCATAACCAATACCTAACTTAGCACCAATAATCGCACGGCGATCAGCACTATCTGGCATACCTGAAAGTCCATGACGAACTAGATCCACCATAGAAAATTCGTTGGATGATTCCAAAGATTCTACATGTAATGTAGATAGTGCCCTTCTAATGGATTCAGGCGATGCTTGTTCTATGCCAATATCATCATTCGCAAAAGCTTCATCACGAGGAACAAAAGCATGCTGAGCATTAGGGAATTTTTTTGTTAATACACGACGAATTCTTTCCCCTGCTGTATCAGGATCTGTTAATATGATAATACCTCGTTTTTCATAGGCTACGCGAATCATATCAATAACACCTTTACGGAGTGTGAAACCCTCTGTCGCAATGCAATCTGCTTCCACAGCTTGTGCAATACGTTGTATATCAGATTTTCCTTCTACCACGATGACTTGTTTAAGCATAGGTCCTCCTTTATTCTATTAGTACATTGTAACACATATATAACATTGCTTAAATACTTATAATCGAGTAGTATAAGTAGTGTAATATATAAAAGGAGGCCATTATGACCTTACAACAACTAAAGTATGTCACAACCATTGCAAATATAGGCAGTATTAGTGAGGCTGCTAAGAGACTTTTCGTTTCTCAACCAAGCTTAACAAAGGCCATTAAAGAATTGGAAAAGGAAATGGGTATTACCATTTTTGACCGCACCAATAAAGGGATCACTGTTTCTAAGGAAGGGGAACGTTTCCTCGGCTATGCACGCCAAGTGCTAGAACAAGCTGCATTATTGGAAGAACAATACAAAAGCCAAAGCGGTGGTAAAAAGCAATTTTCTGTTTCTACACAACATTACTCCTTTGCAGTAAATGCCTTTGTAGAGCTTTTAAAAGGTGCAGGCATTGATCAATATGATGTATCCTTACGAGAAACACAAACCTATGAAATCATCGATGACGTAGCTCATATGAAAAGTGAAATCGGTTTGCTCTTCTATAATGATTTTAATCGCCCTGTATTAGAAAAATTAATTCACACTAATGAATTAACCTTTACAGAATTATTTACTGCTCATCCTCATATCTTTATTGGCAAAAACCATCCATTAGCAAATAAAGATGTAGTGTCTATGGATGAACTTGAGGAATATCCTTATATTTCTTTCGAACAAGGCGATCACAATTCCTTCTATTTCTCTGAAGAGATTTTTAGTACCGTTGTCCGTCCAAAACATATTCGGGTACGCGATCGGGCTTCCCTCTTCAGTTTATTGCTTGGTCTAGATGGATATACCGTATCTAGTGGCGTAATAGATGAGGAAGTAAACGGTGAAAATATCATTTCCGTGCCTCTTGCAGAGGAAGGTTTAATGCATATCGGTTACATTACAAATAACAAAATGCATCGTAGCCGTTTAGGTCAAGAATATATCCAAGCGTTAGAACAATATGTAGGGAACTATGGTAGACACATTAAATTACCTAAAACAAAGGAATAATATTGTATTATATTTGATGATAGTTCAAATGACTCTACATAATAGTTTAACTACAAGTAAAAGCACTCCTATTAGGAGTGCTTTTTTGCATATGCATAAAACTCAACACTATAAATTAACCCTTTCCAAAGTATTCAGTACTGTACAACAGAGTAGATACTATAAATTAACATCACATTTTGATATAACTAAATCCATAAAATAATACACAGATATAACTAAAAGCTATGTACAACATTAATATATTGATATTTTTATATATGCTCAGACTTAGTTATAATAAACCTATCGAATCTATCGGTTATACCGTTTAATATAAGGAGGATTATATATGTCCAAACAATTAGCACCATTCCATTTTGATATCGTAGGTTCTTTCCTACGCCCAGCAGAATTAAAAGAAGCTCGTGAAGCTTTTACAAAAGGAAATATTACTAAGGAAGAACTAACAGCTGTAGAAGATCGTCTCATTACAGACCTCATTCAAAAACAAAAAGCTGCAGGTCTTCCTGTTATTACTGACGGTGAATTCCGCCGTGCCTATTGGCACCTAGATTTCATGTGGGGATTTAATGGCGTAAAGGAAATTGAACTTGAACACGGTTATAAATTCCATGGTCAAGAAACAGCTCCTGGTTCTCTCGCTCTTACTGGTAAAATCACAGGCACTAACCATCCATTTGTAGAGCATTTCAAATTTGTAAAACAGTTTGAAGATGAACATACTACAGCTCGTCAAACCATTCCTGCTCCATCTCAATTCTTAGCTGAATTATTCCGCGAAGATAATGGCATTACAACACGCTCCTTCTATCCTGACTTAGAAGAGTTAATTCAAGATATTGCTGCTGCATATCGTCAAGTTATTAAAGACCTCTACGAGGCAGGTTGCCGCAACATTCAATTTGACGATTGTACTTGGGGTATGTGCTGTGACCACGGTTATTGGACTGGTCGTCAAAAAGATAAAAGTGTAACTATTGAAGGAGAAACAGCCAAATATTTACGCATTAACAATTTAGCCTTAGAAGGCCGACCTCATGACTTAGCATTTACTACACATGTATGCCGTGGTAATTACAACTCTACTTGGGCTGCTAGCGGTGGTTATGAACCAGTTGCACCAATTCTATTCGCCAAAGAAAATGTAGATGCATATTATCTAGAATTTGATGATGATCGCTCTGGTGGTTTTGAGCCATTGCGCGAAGTATCCCCTAATAAAAAGGTTGTATTAGGCTTGATTACTTCTAAACGCCCAGAATTAGAAGATAAAGAAGTTATCAAAGAACGAATCAAAGAAGCTACCAAATATATTCCACTCGATAGACTTTGCCTATCCCCTCAATGTGGCTTTGCATCTTGTGAAATCGGCAATCAATTGACCGAAGAAGAACAATGGGCTAAACTTGCATTAGTTAAAGAAATAGCTCATGAAGTTTGGGGTGATTAAATGAATGAACACACTATATATTTAGGGGGCGGTTGTTTCTGGGGCCTTCAAGGGTATATCAAAAAAATCTCTGGTGTCATTTCCACTGAAGTAGGCTATGCTAATGGGCCTACGGAAAATCCAAGTTATGAAGATGTCTGTCACGATAGTGGTCACGTGGAAGCTCTAAAAGTTACATACGATGCGGATGTACTCTCCTTAGATCACTTAATTCAATACTTTTTACGCGCCATTGATCCATTCAGTGTTAATAAACAAGGTGGTGACGTAGGTATTCAATATCGAACTGGTATTTACTATATAGATAAAGCCGACAAAACTATTATTGAAAGTACCTTGGCTCGTGCCCAATCCTTCGAAGGGAAGCCATTTGCTATTGAAGTATTGCCTCTATCTAACTACTACTCTGCCGAGGAATATCACCAAGATTACTTAGATAAAAACCCTACTGGCTATTGTCACATTCCACTAGGCCTATCCAATGAACCACTTGTAGATGACAACGCCTATAATAAGCCTTCTGAGGAAGAGCTCAAGGCTTTATCTCCGCAAGAGTTTGAAGTTACACAAAACTCTGCTACAGATGCACCTTTCAGCCATGAATTAACTGATGAATTTAAAGCAGGTCTTTATGTAGATATTACTACAGGAGAGCCCCTCTTCGTTTCTGCTCATAAATTCGATTCTCACTGTGGTTGGCCTAGCTTCACGAAACCAATCGCAAAAGATGTCATTAAATACTACCAAGACGATTCTCATGGTATGAATCGTATCGAAGTGCGTAGCCGCATTGGTAATGCTCATTTAGGCCATGTATTTGAAGATGGACCTAATGGATCGCTTCGCTATTGTATCAATGGATCTGCTTTACAATTTATCCCTAAAGATGAATTAAAAGGTACAAAATACGAATATCTAATTCCATATATTGAAGACTAAAAAAGGACGCCTTAATTATAAGGCGTCCTTTTAGTATACATAAAGATTGCTTACTAAGTATAATATATTATGATACATATTTACTAAGTAGACAGTAACTATATAAACCAAATCATAACCACCCGTAGAACGGGTGGTTTGCTCTGACCCTATAAGGGTCTTT
>OLFT01003126.1_pt1 | contig 12820 bp, 17 predicted proteins | sample 1604921 | NCBI WGS metagenome assembly OLFT01 (sample SAMEA3888897, study PRJEB22519) | human gut metagenome | biome: human gut; feature: human-associated habitat; material: faeces | place: Denmark | collected 2013 | reverse complement strand
GTGGCGTATATTACGCTTTCCTCTTTCAGAGTCAACCCTGAATTTCAGGATTTTTTCTCTTCGTTGTTACGACCATCTTGTGAAGTGTTTCACGTTGTCGTCTCAACGGAGGCGCATTATAGGGATCCCAATTTTTTGCACAAGTACTTTTTTGATCTTTTTTTCTGTTTGTTGTTTTTTCACCCTTTTTGCTGCATTCGCACACAAAACGGTGCTTTTTTGCATACTAAAAGACTTGCACAAGGCCAATAATGCCCCCAAAGTCATTAGTAAATCATTTATTGCTGAGGTAAGTATGTCTGATGTTTTACGCCCATACCGCGATCTTTTTCCACAAATCGGTCAGCGCGTAATGATCGACGATAGCAGTGTCGTGATTGGTGACGTTCGTCTGGCTGATGATGTGGGGATCTGGCCGCTCGTTGTGATTCGTGGAGATGTACATTATGTACAGATCGGAGCACGCACCAATATCCAGGATGGCAGTATGTTGCATGTCACTCATAAATCCTCGTACAACCCAGATGGCAACCCATTAACCATTGGCGAAGATGTCACTGTTGGTCACAAGGTGATGCTCCACGGCTGCACCATTGGCAATCGAGTTTTGGTTGGGATGGGCTCAATTTTACTTGATGGCGCAATAGTAGAAGATGATGTGATGATTGGTGCGGGTAGTCTGGTCCCACAAAATAAACGGCTGGAGAGCGGATATCTGTATCTCGGTAGCCCCGTCAAACAGATCCGCCCGTTAAGTGATGAAGAGAAGGCTGGGTTACGCTATTCCGCGAATAATTACGTGAAATGGAAGGACGAATATCTGGATCAGGGTAACCAGACCCAGCCTTGATCATCTTCACTTTGTTCCTGAATTAAGTTTTCCGCTTCTTCTTCCAGGTCCCAGCGATGCTGACGAAAACTCGCTAACCACTGTTCTGGCGTATCTCCAGTAAAGCGATACGCCAGACTCTCGCCAGAGATCGCGCATGTCAGTTGCATACCATTCACGAGAGCGGGAAAACATACACATTTTTTATTCTCGTCCCACTCTTCCCTGTCCGGAAACTGGATGGCCTGATTCACGCGGACAATTCCTCCTGCAATTGCTTTATAACTGGTTCTACGTCAGGCAGAACACCGTGCCAGAGAAGAAAGGCATGAGCCGCCTGTGCCACCAGCATTCCTAAACCATCAGCATTACGCTTTGAGCCTCGCTGCTCACACCATGCCAGAAAAGGAGTTTTTCCTTTCTGATAGAACATGTCATAGCAATAAATGCCTGGATGAATGAGCGATGACGGGATCGCCGGAATATCACCACTGATGCCACTGGATGTTGCATTAATAATGAGATCAAACTCATGACCTTCCAGTTCGTCCATACCCAACGCCTGAATACTGCCAGTGTGCGCAAACAATTTAGCCAACTCTTCCGCGCGGGATACCGTCCGATTAGTGATTGTCACCGCACAGTCCAGGGAAAGAAGTGGCAGTAGTACGCCGCGAGATGCTCCACCAGCGCCGATGAGCAGAATACGTAAACCAGGACGGATAAAAGACAGACGTTCCAGATCGCTTAACAAACCTATACCATCGGTATTGTCACCCAGCAGGCGTCCATCTTCTAACCGCTTGAGGGTATTAACAGCACCAGCCAACGCTGCCCGTTCAGTAAGCTCATCCGCTCTGGCAAAAGCCTCTTCTTTAAAAGGCACCGTCACATTCGCACCTTTACCACCAGCACGAAAGAAAGCGTTCAGTGTGTTGATGAAATCATTGATGGGTGCCAACACGCGCCCATAGGGATGTTCAATATTCAGTTGCTGAGCAAATTGCTGATGAATGAATGGCGATTTGCTGTGGGCTATCGGATTACCAAAAACAGCATAGGTTTCCATTATGTTACCCCTGTCGAAACAGTTCACCCGTCAGGGCATCGCGGATTTCTGAAGGATTTAAACGCCCCCCCGTTTCACCAGGCACAACCGGGAACGCCGCGCCAAATTGTGCGCGAACTTCGTCTACTGTTCGACAAGGTGGCAATCCACTCAAGTTGGCACTGGTAGAAACCAGCGGTTTACCATAAGCCTGGCACAAAGCAACCACCAACGGATGGTCGGTGACTCGTACAGCAAGCGAATCAAAGCGGCCCGTCAACCAGCGCGGTGTTGTCGCAGGCGCGGGAAAGACAAAGGTGACAGGACCTGGCCAGCGGGAAAAAATGGTTTCACGCTGCGCATCAGTCAGCATGGTGTCATCAATATAGGGTTTAAGCTGCTCGTAATTTGCCGCGATTAAAATCAGCCCCTTATCAACCGGACGCTGTTTTAACTCCAACAGTCTCATCACTGCTGTTTCGCTATCAGGATCGCAGCCGACACCGAAAACAGCTTCCGTTGGATAGGCGATGACACGTTCTTCATTGAGGACATCTATCGCAGCTGCGATAGCGTCTCCTTGCAGGTTATTATTCACGTTATTATTCCGCCGAAACCGGCTTTCCACATTGTTTACTGGCACAAAAGTGTTTTACACCCTGCGCGGTTTTCTTTTCGATGAGTAGCGGATAATGACACTCAGGGCACTCTCCGGCTATTGGTTTGAAGTTAATAGCAAATTGACACTCAGGGTAGCGATCACAGGAGTGAAATGTTTTGCCATAACGGGAGCGGCGCTGGACCAGATGGCCCGTCCGACATTGAGGACAGGTAATTGCTGTTTCGTCCGGTTTATCGATAAGTTCGGTATGTTCGCATTCTGGGTAGTTACTGCAACCAATAAACATACCAAAGCGTCCCTGGCGTAATACCAGATTTGCGCCACATGCAGGGCAAACCTGCCCCTCCAGAACTTTGACGATATGCCCATCCGCTGAAGATTTCAGAGGACGGACGTAGTCACACGCCGGATACTGTGAGCACCCAAGAAACGGACCGTGTTTCCCGGATCGAATAACCAGTTCAGCCCCGCACTTTGGGCAGGACTCATTATTACGCACCGTGAACAGTGCTGATTTCGCCATAACAACTTATGCTGAATTAAAGAAATGATTAATGCAGCATACCTTCATTCACTTCAAAGAGTAATTCTTCCATTTGCTGGTACGCATTTTCGCAGCCCGGAATATTGAACAACACCATCAGGATTACCCATTTCAGGTCTTCCAGGTCGAACTCTGCGGTATCCAGCGCGAGCACTCGCTCTATCACCATTTCACGGGTTTCAAGGTTAAGCACCTGAATTTGCTCAAGGAAAAGCAGAAAACCACGGCAGCTGGCATCCAGTCTTTCACACTCCTCAGGGGTATAAATACGCATGGAGAGTGGATCAGAGGCCAGTTGCATCGGTTCTGCCAGTCCTTCCTGATAATCCGCAAGCTTTTCCAGCCAAAGCAGGGCATTGTAGATATCTTCTCGATCAAATCCTGCGTCGGTAAGATCCTGTTCAAGTTTGTCTTGATCCACACGCAACTCAGCTTCTGTGTGAATATAGGTTTCAAACAAATACATTAGTACGTCGAACATGGCATGCCCTCCTCAATCGGACATAGCCGCCGGGTACAGCTGCGATCCATCCTGCTAACTCCAGTTCGAGTAGTTGAGTAACTACCTCTGGCACAGGTTGGCCGGCACGTTCAGCGACGACGTCAACAGGTGTTACCTCATCTCCTACGTTAGCCAGGAGCTCAGGAAATGGCAATGCCACGTCTTGCTGATCTGGTGAATAAAATGAATTTTCAGGGGCGTCTGGCAACCAGTGCAATCCAAATTGCAAGTTTTCCAGAATTTCTTCCGGTTCCGTCACAAGAATCGCACCTTGTTTTATTAACCAGTGAGGCCCTTCGCTTCCCGGATTCCCTATTGGACCTGGCAAGGCAAAAACTTCACGCCCCTGCTCAAGCGCACAACGTGCTGTCACCAGCGAACCACTGCGCAAAGCCGCTTCCACCACCAGTACACCTTTACTTAGACCACTGATAATGCGATTTCTTCGTGGGAAATTGTAAGCAAGGGGTGGAACATCGAGGGGAAATTCCGAGACGAGAGCTCCGCCATGTTCAAGCAGACTGGCAGCCAGTCGGGCATGGCGGCGGGGATGAATGGTATTAAGTCCATTCCCCAATACAGCAATGCTGACGCCATTTACCTGTAAGGCAGCTTTATGCGCCACACCATCGATTCCACGCGCCAGTCCACTCGTAATTGTCACTCCACGCGTCGCCAGAGTTTCGCAAAATAACCGTCCCCATCGCTCGCCATACCATGAATGCGCCCGACTCCCCACTACGGCAAGCTGAAATGAATGCAGCGCGTGCAGTTCTCCTTCAACAAACAGTGCGCCGGGGTAATCTGTCGTCACCAGAAGTTGAGGAGGATAAAATTCGCTGTCCGCAGGGATTAAATGATGGTTGGGTTGCTCCAACCAACAAAGTGAGCTTTCGATACTCTTTCGCGGAAATGAAAGAAAGCGTTGTGCCTGCCGCAATGTAAGCCCTGTTTGCTGCAATCCAACCGCATCAATTTGCGACTGTTTTGCCAGCCAGTGAGCTATACGGACCATATCATCGCCGTACAAGCTGCTGATACTCATTAAACGCAGCCAAATTTCTGTATCGACCATCCTTATCTCCCTGCCATAAGCAGCCTTAGCAATCTTTGCGATTGGTCAGTGATGCTGTCAATCAGAGGGGGATTTGTCTAGAATAGAAGAAATAATCTTTCTAACTCCTGAACACATCTCTGGAGATTTATGTCAGTTTTGCAAGTGTTACATATTCCGGACGAGCGGCTTCGCAAAGTTGCTAAACCGGTAGAAGAAGTGAATGCAGAAATTCAGCGTATCGTCGATGATATGTTCGAGACGATGTACGCAGAAGAAGGTATTGGCCTGGCGGCAACCCAGGTTGATATCCATCAACGTATCATTGTTATTGATGTTTCGGAAAACCGTGACGAACGGCTGGTGTTAATCAATCCGGAGCTTTTAGAAAAAAGCGGCGAAACAGGCATTGAAGAAGGTTGCCTGTCGATCCCTGAACAACGTGCTTTAGTGCCACGCGCAGAGAAAGTTAAAATTCGCGCCCTGGACCGCGACGGTAAACCATTTGAATTGGAAGCAGACGGTCTGTTAGCCATCTGTATTCAGCATGAGATGGATCACCTGGTCGGCAAACTGTTTATGGATTATCTGTCACCGTTGAAACAACAACGTATTCGTCAGAAAGTTGAAAAACTGGATCGTCTGAAAGCCCGGGCTTAAGGATAAGAACTAACGTGTCAGAATCACTACGTATTATTTTTGCGGGTACACCTGACTTTGCAGCGCGTCATCTCGACGCGCTGTTGTCTTCTGGTCATAACGTCGTTGGCGTGTTCACCCAGCCAGACCGACCGGCAGGACGCGGTAAAAAACTGATGCCCAGCCCGGTTAAAGTTCTGGCTGAGGAAAAAGGTCTGCCCGTTTTTCAACCTGTTTCCCTGCGTCCACAAGAAAACCAGCAACTGGTCGCCGATCTGCAGGCTGATGTTATGGTCGTCGTCGCCTATGGCTTAATTCTGCCTAAAGCAGTGCTGGAGATGCCGCGTCTTGGCTGTATCAACGTTCATGGTTCACTGCTGCCACGCTGGCGCGGTGCTGCACCAATCCAACGCTCACTATGGGCGGGTGATGCAGAAACTGGTGTGACCATTATGCAAATGGATGTCGGTTTAGACACCGGTGACATGCTCTATAAGCTCTCCTGCCCGATTACTGCAGAAGATACCAGTGGTACGCTGTACGACAAGCTGGCAGAGCTTGGCCCACAAGGGCTTATCACCACGTTGAAACAACTGGCAGACGGCACGGCGAAACCAGAAGTTCAGGACGAAACTCTTGTCACTTACGCCGAAAAGTTGAGTAAAGAAGAAGCGCGTATTGACTGGTCACTTTCGGCAGCACAGCTTGAACGCTGCATTCGCGCTTTCAATCCATGGCCAATGAGCTGGCTGGAAATTGAAGGACAGCCGGTTAAAGTCTGGAAAGCATCGGTCATTGATACGGCAACCAACGCTGCACCAGGAACGATCCTTGAAGCCAACAAACAAGGCATTCAGGTTGCGACTGGTGATGGCATCCTGAACCTGCTCTCGTTACAACCTGCGGGTAAGAAAGCAATGAGCGCGCAAGACCTCCTGAACTCTCGTCGGGAATGGTTTGTTCCGGGCAACCGTCTGGTCTGATAGTCCACTCTTCTAAGCCCGGTCTTGCCGGGCGTTTTTATACTTATGAAAAAACAACGTAATTTACGTAGCATGGCGGCCCAGGCCGTTGAACAAGTCGTCGAGCAAGGGCAATCATTAAGCAACATTCTGCCACCGCTCCAGCAAAAAGTTTCCGATAAAGACAAAGCACTTCTTCAAGAGTTGTGCTTTGGCGTACTGCGTACGCTTTCGCAGTTAGACTGGCTGATTAATAAGTTAATGGCCCGTCCGATGACCGGCAAACAGCGGACCGTGCATTACCTGATTATGGTTGGTTTGTATCAACTGCTTTATACCCGCATTCCACCTCATGCTGCGCTGGCTGAAACGGTTGAAGGCGCTATCGCAATTAAGCGTCCGCAACTTAAAGGGTTGATAAACGGTGTATTACGCCAGTTCCAGCGTCAGCAAGAAGAGTTATTAGCCGAGTTTAATGCCAGTGATGCACGTTATCTGCATCCTTCCTGGTTGCTGAAGCGTCTGCAAAAAGCGTATCCAGAGCAGTGGCAATCCATCGTCGAAGCTAATAACCAGCGTCCGCCAATGTGGCTGCGCGTTAATCGTACGCATCATTCCCGCGACAGCTGGCTTGCATTGTTGGATGAAGCAGGAATGAAAGGTTTCCCGCATGCGGATTACCCTGATGCTGTACGGCTGGAAACACCTGCACCTGTTCATGCGCTACCTGGTTTTGAAGACGGATGGGTTACCGTTCAGGATGCATCAGCACAAGGTTGCATGACCTGGCTTGCGCCACAAAACGGTGAACACATTCTGGATCTTTGTGCCGCCCCCGGCGGTAAAACAACGCATATCCTTGAGGTGGCACCAGAAGCGCAGGTTGTTGCGGTTGATATTGACGAACAGCGCCTCTCTCGCGTTTACGACAATTTAAAACGCCTTGGTATGAAAGCGACCGTGAAACAAGGTGATGGCCGCTACCCTTCCCAATGGTGTGGCGAGCAACAGTTTGATCGCATTTTATTAGATGCGCCTTGTTCAGCAACCGGTGTGATTCGTCGCCATCCGGATATTAAATGGTTACGTCGCGATCGCGATATCCCGGAACTCGCGCAATTGCAGTCTGAAATTCTCGACGCCATTTGGCCGCATTTAAAATCCGGTGGAACCCTGGTCTATGCCACCTGTTCGGTGTTACCGGAAGAGAATAGCCTGCAGATTAAAGCCTTTTTGCAACGTACCGCTGATGCCGAACTTTGCGAAACAGGAACACCAGAGCAACCGGGTAAACAAAATCTGCCTGGTGCCGAAGAGGGCGACGGCTTCTTTTACGCTAAGCTAATCAAAAAGTGATGAGATAACGGGTCGCGACTGATGAAAATTATCATTCTGGGTGCCGGCCAGGTTGGCGGCACACTGGCGGAAAACCTGGTTGGCGAGAACAACGATATTACTGTTGTCGATACCAACGGTGAGCGTCTGCGGACCTTGCAGGATAAATTTGACCTGCGAGTCGTGCAGGGGCATGGCTCTCATCCACGCGTATTGCGGGAGGCAGGTGCCGACGACGCCGATATGCTGGTTGCTGTAACCAGTTCAGATGAAACCAATATGGTTGCCTGCCAGGTAGCCTACTCACTTTTCAACACCCCTAATCGCATCGCTCGTATCCGCTCACCAGACTACGTGCGCGATGCCGATAAGCTATTTCATTCAGATGCTGTACCGATTGATCATCTGATCGCACCAGAGCAGTTGGTTATCGATAATATTTACCGACTGATTGAGTATCCCGGCGCATTGCAGGTGGTGAACTTCGCTGAGGGTAAAGTCAGCCTCGCTGTGGTTAAAGCCTATTATGGCGGCCCGCTGATTGGTAATGCACTTTCGACCATGCGCGAACATATGCCACATATCGATACTCGTGTGGCAGCAATTTTCCGCCACGATCGCCCTATTCGTCCGCAAGGTTCGACCATTGTTGAAGCGGGTGATGAAGTGTTCTTTATTGCCGCTTCACAGCATATCCGCGCGGTGATGAGTGAATTACAGCGACTGGAAAAACCGTATAAGCGGATCATGCTGGTTGGTGGCGGTAATATCGGTGCAGGGCTGGCGCGTCGTCTGGAAAAAGATTACAGCGTTAAACTCATCGAACGTAATCAGCAGCGCGCTGCCGAACTGGCGGAAAAGTTGCAGAATACGATCGTCTTTTTTGGTGATGCGTCGGATCAAGAACTGCTGGCCGAAGAACATATCGATCAAGTTGATCTGTTTATTGCCGTCACCAACGATGACGAGGCCAATATCATGTCCGCCATGCTTGCCAAACGTATGGGTGCGAAAAAGGTGATGGTATTGATCCAGCGTCGCGCTTATGTGGATCTGGTTCAGGGGAGCGTGATCGATATTGCAATTTCACCACAACAAGCAACTATTTCTGCGTTGCTTAGCCATGTGCGAAAAGCAGATATTGTTGGTGTTTCCTCATTGCGCCGCGGCGTAGCAGAAGCTATTGAAGCCGTTGCTCACGGTGATGAAAGCACCTCACGCGTTGTCGGCAGAGTCATTGACGAAATCAAGCTACCGCCAGGAACGATTATTGGAGCGGTGGTACGTGGAAACGACGTGATGATTGCCAATGACAATCTGCGCATTGAGCAAGGCGATCACGTAATTATGTTCCTCACAGATAAAAAGTTTATTACCGACGTCGAAAGACTCTTCCAGCCAAGCCCTTTCTTCTTGTAATTAATAAGGCGTCTAATGACGCCTTATTATTTCCCTTTGATTATCAAGGATTAATTAAATTCATTCCTGGCAGGAAAATGGCTTAACATTTGTTAGACTTATGGTTGTCGGCTTCATAGGGAGAATAACATGAGCATTATTAAAGAATTTCGCGAATTTGCGATGCGCGGGAACGTGGTGGATTTGGCGGTGGGTGTCATTATCGGTGCGGCATTCGGGAAGATTGTATCCTCACTGGTTGCCGATATCATCATGCCACCTCTGGGCTTATTAATTGGCGGGATCGACTTTAAACAGTTTGCTGTCACGCTACGCGATGCGCAGGGGGATATCCCTGCTGTTGTGATGCATTACGGTGTCTTCATTCAAAACGTCTTTGATTTTCTGATTGTGGCCTTTGCCATCTTTATGGCGATTAAGCTAATCAACAAACTGAATCGGAAAAAAGAAGAACCAGCAGCCGCACCAGCACCAACTAAAGAAGAAGTATTACTGACAGAAATTCGTGATTTGCTGAAAGAGCAGAATAACCGCTCTTAACAAACGCCTGAAAGCAGAAGGCCAGTGGTAAAAAAGTGATTTACTTTCTTGCCACTGGCCTCCCAGTTCCCCCGATTGCCATGTTTTCCTTTTCGCATGTAACTGCCTTTCCCTTTCTTATTTTTCTCTACTCGCTGTCGGAATAAGGGATCATGTAGTAATGCTTCTATCGCATTATCCTTTATCTGCCCTTTAGTATGCTGATATCGGCTCATAAAAACTCCAGTTGGTTATTTAACGACGCGAGTGTAATCCTGTCAGTGCAAAAAATCAACAGCCACTCTTAACGCCACTCGCCCCTTGTTCAAGAGCTTCAAGAATCGAGCAATAAACACTGCTATGGGCGGTCCCACAACAGGCATCGTTAAGGCGTTGCAAGGAACGCTGCATACTCTGCAACTCGGCTATCCGTGCTTCGACTTCCTGCAATCTTTCCTGCACAATGCCTTTTGACTCCTGACAGGTATGGTGTTCAGGATCGATACGGATCGACAGCAACTCGCGGATCGACTCCAGACTGAAACCTAGTTGTCTGGCATGGCGGATAAATTTCAATCGCTGGAGATCGCTTTCGGTATACAGGCGAAACCCACCTGCAGTACGCACTTCATGCTCCATCATCTGCTGTTTTTCGTAATAACGAATCGTGTCGGGTGTTACTTCCGCCATTTTTGCCAGCTCACCAATGCGATACATACATACTCCACTAGTTATCGTTGATTTTATTCAACAACTTGTCAGCATAATCGCCGCGTAAAAAATCGGTACTCAGTCCAGCTTGTCGCAGCTTCAATTCCAGTAATGACAATCGACGGCTAACCTCTTGATATTGCGGATCATCGTGACGGATACCTTTGAGAATATCCAGAAGCTGAATTGCTTCCCTCCGTTGCTCAAGTTCTGGCGGTAAGCAACCGGCATTCTTCAACAAGCGATACCCCGCACGTAATTCCGGTGGCACGTGAGAATCATCATCCAGTATCAATGGTTCGCCGCTACCTGCCAGGTTATCAAACTCACCTTTCGCTTGCGCTTCTGCTATATGACGCTCTGCCCACTGGTCAAGTAACCACATATATACTCCAGGGGATGAACAAAAAGAGTACAGCTATTGTAGATAAGTGGGGATGCTACGGGTATAAAAAAACCCGCCGGGGCGGGTTTTTTTACGTTGCTTCAGATTACTCTGCAGCAGCTTCTGCTTTCTCTGAACGATCAACCAGCTCGATGTAAGCCATCGGCGCGTTGTCGCCTGCACGGAAGCCACACTTCAGAATACGAGTGTAACCACCGGCACGGCTCGCGAAACGCGGGCCCAGTTCGTTAAACAGTTTTGCCACGATCTCGTTATCACGAGTACGGGCGAATGCCAGACGACGATTAGCAACGCTATCAGTCTTGGCAAGAGTAATCAGCGGCTCAACTACGCGGCGCAGCTCTTTCGCTTTAGGCAGAGTCGTCTTGATGATTTCATGACGAACCAGTGAACCTGCCATATTGCGGAACATAGCCTGGCGATGGCTGCTGTTGCGGTTCAGTTGACGACCACTCTTACGATGGCGCATGACCTTATCCTTCTCAGTAAAACCTTAACCTGTGATCCGGTTACTCGTCAGCGATGCTTGCCGGTGGCCAGTTTTCCAGGCGCATGCCCAGAGACAGTCCACGGGAAGCCAGCACGTCTTTAATCTCAGTAAGAGATTTTTTACCAAGGTTAGGCGTTTTAAGGAGCTCAACCTCGGTACGCTGTACCAGATCACCGATATAGTGGATAGCTTCTGCTTTAAGGCAGTTAGCAGAGCGGACAGTCAATTCCAGATCGTCAACAGGGCGCAGCAGGATCGGATCGAACTCTGGTTTCTCTTCTTTCACTTCAGGCTGACGTACATCACGTAAGTCAACGAAAGCTTCCAGTTGTTCAGCCAGAATGGTTGCCGCACGACGAATCGCCTCTTCAGGATCGATTGTGCCGTTGGTTTCCATTTCGATGACCAGCTTGTCCAGGTCGGTACGCTGTTCTACACGCGCTGCTTCAACATTGTAGGCAATACGCTCCACAGGGCTGTAGCATGCGTCGACCAGCAGACGGCCGATTGGGCGCTCATCTTCTTCCGAATGAATTCGGGTAGAAGCCGGCACATAACCACGACCGCGCTGAACTTTGATACGCATGCTAATAGACGCGTTCTCATCGGTCAGGTGGCAGATCACGTGCTGCGGCTTGACGATTTCGACATCACCGTCGTGGGTGATATCGGCTGCAGTCACAGGGCCAATGCCAGATTTATTCAAGGTAAGAATAACTTCATCTTTGCCCTGAACTCTCACCGCCAGCCCTTTCAGGTTGAGCAGGATTTCCAGGATATCTTCCTGAACGCCTTCTTTGGTGCTGTACTCATGTAGTACACCATCAATCTCAACCTCGGTCACCGCGCAACCCGGCATCGATGAGAGCAGAATACGGCGCAGTGCGTTACCCAGAGTATGGCCAAAGCCACGCTCTAAAGGCTCAAGGGTCACCTTGGCGTGCGTCGAACTCACTTGCTCGATATCAACCAGGCGCGGTTTTAGAAACTCTGTCACAGAACCCTGCATTGTGTCCTCTCTTTGGTACTAAGCTTTACTTGGAGTAAAGCTCGACGATCAGGTGTTCGTTAATGTCCGCAGACAGATCAGAACGCTCCGGCTTACGCTTAAACGTACCTTCCATCTTGCCAGCATCAACTTCCAGCCAGGTTGGCTTTTCACGCTGCTCAGCCAGCTCCAGAGCGGCTTTCACGCGAGACTGCTTCTTCGCTTTCTCACGAATGCTTACAACGTCATTCGGACTAACCTGATAAGAAGCGATGTTAACAACACGACCGTTTACCATAATTGCTTTATGGCTAACCAGCTGACGTGCTTCTGCACGAGTGGCACCGAAGCCCATACGGTATACAACGTTGTCCAGACGACCTTCCAGCAGAGCCAACAGGTTTTCACCGGTGTTGCCTTTCAGACGTGCTGCTTCTTTGTAGTAGTTACGGAACTGACGCTCCAGCACACCATAGATACGGCGAACTTTTTGCTTTTCACGCAACTGCACACCATAGTCAGACAGACGCGGTTTACGCGCACCGTGCTGGCCAGGAGCTTGTTCAATTTTACACTTGGTATCGATCGCGCGAACGCCAGACTTAAGGAATAAGTCGGTGCCCTCACGACGGCTCAGCTTGAGCTTAGGACCCAAATATCTTGCCATTTTCTTTCTCCAACAAACCTGGAAAACGAGGCGTTATACGCGACGTTTTTTCGGCGGACGACAACCGTTATGAGGGATCGGAGTC
>OLFT01003121.1_pt1 | contig 12838 bp, 27 predicted proteins | sample 1604921 | NCBI WGS metagenome assembly OLFT01 (sample SAMEA3888897, study PRJEB22519) | human gut metagenome | biome: human gut; feature: human-associated habitat; material: faeces | place: Denmark | collected 2013 | reverse complement strand
GGGGCTTCGACCGGGACGGACGGGTCTCCTCCCCACGTTCACCACTCGCCGCTTGTCACCAATGGCATCGAGGTGGCCTTCAGGTCGGCCGGGTGCCCCTGTTGAAGAATCTGTTTGATGCGTTCGCGCGCCCATTCGACGCTGTGGTTGGAGCGGACGCGGTTGCACCAGCGGTGCGCGAGCCGGCAGTTGCTGAACAGGTATGGCGAGCCGCCCTTGCTGACGGGTATGATCTCGTCCACCTCGGGCGAGCCCGGCAATCCCGGCGGCAATGATTTGTCCACGGGCCTGCCGCACAGGTGGCACGTGTCGTAGGCCGCCAGCACGCGGGCCACGACCTGCTGGCGTCGCCAGCCGTTGGCATGGCGCCGGTTGCCGCGCCGTCCGCTCATAACCCGGCCTTGTCGCACGACCGCTGCCATGCGTCCGCGAACGCCTGCACGGCCCGGCGCACGATGGGTTCGAGGGGGTCGACCACAATATGCCCGGCCGGGGTGACGCTCACGGGCACCGGGAGGGCGTCGATGTCGGCGAGGGTATTCCCCCTGCACGTGATCTGCAGGCTGATGGTCGGCATGCCTGGCATTGTCATGGCGTCATCGCCTCACAATCAAATGAAAAGAGTGGCGGGGCGAACATCACCGGCGCTTTGGACGTGCCGGCGGAGTACTCTCGCCCCATGCAATGCGGTCAGATACGCGAAACCCAGCCACGTGAGCTGGGTTTTTCGACACTTCTGCCACTGCAATCATCGGTGACAGTCGTTCATTTGTCAAGTCCTTCGGACGGTCTGGCCTTGTCACTCGGCGGCTCGTCCACGGGTTCGCCGCTGATGGCGAGCCTGTAGACGCTGCTGTAGGTGATGCCCTCCAGCGTGACATCGAGCTTGCCGCGCCTACGCCACACGTTGACGGTGTTGCGTTTGAGCGTGATCCCCGCAACCGTGAACGCTTTGGCTATCTCGGCCGCAGAGCCACGCCGGCTGTCATCCCAGCACAGTGTCTTGAGTCGCCTGAGTTTGACGGTCTGCGCTCGCTGTTCCCTCCCGCACACGGGACACGTGACCCACTGGTCTGCCGCGCCTGCGGCGAGCATGGTCCCGCACAGTTCGCAGGTGCCGATCTCGCGGCGGCGTTGTTCGGGCGGGTCCAACGCGGCATCGACTTTGCGGGCGATGCCGTCGATGACGTGCATGTAGAGGTCGGCGTCGCCGAACGTGGCGAGCTTGGGGTGGCCGGCGCATTTGATGAGCGTGGCCTTCAGGTCTTCCGTTCGTGGATCCCTGCGCCAGTCAAGGGCGTCGATGCCGTCGAGGCAACGCCAGAGTTCGCGTGCGGTGCTGTCGAGCATGTCGATGAGATCGAGCACGTCCAGCCTGATAGGCGTGGGCGGCGTGGCCGTCTGGATGCGCACGGGCGCATGCCCGCCCGGATGCAATGTGGCGTCGAGGCTGTCATGCAATGGCGTGACGTCACGCGCCAATTGCAGCAGCGTGCCGGCGAAGCGCAGCTCGCACGCCGTGCACAGCGCGTACCCGTTTTCGATTATGGTGTTGCAGTTCTGGCAGTTCACGAAACCCCTCCACATCGGCTAAACTGGTTGCTTGCTGACATGCCCTCCGCCTTTGGTGGAGGGTTTCGTTTTATTTGCCTCGTCGTCGTATCCGCCGGTCCAGATTGGATGGGATTGGCGGTATTCCAATGATTCGTTTATTTGCGTTGAATCAAATCAATGGTTCGATGAATTCCGGGGTGGAATCGTCCTTGTGGGGTGCGGACGTTTCCGGATGGGCGATGATGTACATGACCTCGTTCAGCGGCAGTCCGAGGAGCTTCGCCGTGTACTCGGGTGTCGCGGCCTTGCTCCGATGCCATTTGAGTATCAGCTCACGCTGGTTGTTCGTCGCGCTCACTTCACACCTCCCGTATGCGGGTCGATGAGCTGGCAGCTCATGGCATCGATACGGTTATTGGTGCGGGCTTCGATGCAGAGGCGTTTCACGTCGCCCGTGGTTTCGACCCGTTGGATGATGGTCTGTTCCGGTGCCGGGGTCGTAACCGCGTAGGCGGTGAGGCCGATGACGGCCAGCACCATCGCGACGATGACGGCGATGACGATGGTGAAGACGAGCCCGATGGTGGATTCCACCGACCAGCTTCCGCGCTTCATCGCGTGCCTCCGAGCACGCTAATGTAAAAATCGGTGGTGATTAATGTAATTTCTTTCATCTTGTCTCCTTGAGCACGTTGATGGAGCGGAAGAGTTCGGTGTTGAGTGTGGGGTTGCCGTTGGCGTCCGGTTTGATGACGGTGGTGAGGTTGTCCGCGTCCTGGAGGATCCACCAGCCGTTTTGGGGGAAGTAGGAAAGGTAGCCGTCCAGTGTCTGGCCGCTCTTCGTGATGGCGACGAACCGGTGCAGGAACAGTTCGCTCGGTGTTGAGTGCTGCCAGTCGATGCTTTCGCTCACGTTCATTCTTCCGTCTCCTGTTCGTAGAAGTCTTTGGGTGTGACGGTCACGCTGATCTGGCATCCGGCGGCGAGCGCCGCGTCGATGATGTCGGTGAGGGTTGTGTTCTCGTTCATTGTTGTTCCTTCGTTTTCATGGCGTTGACGGCTGCGAGCGCCTTTTTGGCCGCGTGCAGCCATGCCTGTTTGGAGACTTCGCTGACGGCGTCCCAGTTGGTGGGGCCGGGTGTGCCCTCGAAGAACCCTCGGGCGCAGGTCTCGATCTCCTCGTCTGTGGGCTCGTCCGCGTTGAGTTCGTTTTCGATGCGGATGGCCAGGTTGAACGCCTTGTCCCAGCCGGCCTGGTAGCCGACGACGAACGCTTCGGCGGCTGACTCGTTGCCCAGCCCCGCGTCGGCGAGCGCCGCGAGGGCCTGTTGGGTGAGGTCACTCATCGTCGTCCTCCACGATGGTCGGCATGCCGCTGGTCTCGTACATGGTTCTGGCCACCGCCTTGAGGTTCCGGATGGCCGTATCGGAGTATTGGCCGAGGTGCAGGATGCTCACGCCTTCCAGCACGCAGGCGCTCGCCAATGCTTCGGTGAGTTGGTCTTGTGTCCAGACTCGTGCCGTGTGGCTCATGCGGGTCTCCTTCGTGGGGTGCAGTGCTCGTGTGCCGGTTGGTCGTCCTCCATCCATTGGTCCTGGTTGTTGAGCCAGTGTTTGACGCATCGGGTGTGGTTGTCGGGCACGGGCTTGCGGCACAGGATGCAACGTGGCTTCATGGCCGGTCCTCCTTTTCTGCGAGCGCCGGCCCCGTCATGAGGGTGAGGTAGTGGCGGTATTCCGCGATGTCCCTGTCGAGGCAGTCGTGGACGCGGTGCGTGGGTTTCATGCGGTGCTGGTATGGGTCTTGGCCGCAGGCTTTGGCTGCGAGGCGCAGTGCGGTGACGTCCAGCATGCGGTAGTGCAGCAGTTCTCCGAAGCCCGTCATGCAGAAGCGTTCGACCATGGGCAGGTCGAAACGGCTGATGTTCGTGCCGGCCGGGTGCAGGACGTACGTGGTGGCCATGCCTTGGATGAACCGCAGGGCCTGCTCGGCGATGACCCTGGGTGAGTTGGCCAGCGGGTCGCAGGATTCGCATTGGGCGAGCAGACCGTTGTTCAGATGCAGTTCCAGGGCGGAGGGCTGCACGGTCAGCAGGGTCTCCCGGCCGATGTGCACCACGGCCTCGAACCGCCCGTATTCGTGCATGGCGTCCAGGCTGGTGCAGCGCAACCCGATCTCCAGTATCGAACACATGTTCGCATCGAGGCCGGTGGTCTCCACGTCCATCCATAGCAGGGCTTCGGGTTTCTCGGGGATCATAGCGTCTTCTCCTTTCCGGCGAGCGCCTGAACGATGGCTCCCTGGATGGTTCGGGTTTCCTCGCGGGTGAAGCCCTGCGGGATGATGATTGTCCTGGTGCTCACCGGTATGTCGGGCGGGATGAGCATGGTCACGCTGGTGCCGTCCTCGCGGGTGAAGTCCACGTTGTCGATTTCGCCGGTCACGCAGGCCGTGTTGGTGGTGTTGGTCATGGTTGTTCCTTTCGGTTGATGGTGGGATGTTCGGGCATGCCCTCGGGTGGCGGGCAGTGCGTCCATTGGCCGTCGGCGTCGAGCAGCATCCAGCCGCGCCGGCAGCTGTACACGGGCACCGTGCTGGGTGCCGGGTCGTAGCTTCTGAGCAGGTATCCCAACGCCCTGGCCTCGATGGGATGCCGGTGAATCCACCCATGGCATCCGGTCGAGTTGTCCATGCCGCACACGGTGACGATGTTCGACGCCGCGTGTCGTTCGGGGTCTCCGTACGTCTGGCTGCGGCGTTTCCTGTGGTGATGGCTCATGCCGGGCCATTCGCCCGCACGCAGGTACCGGTCGCACACAATGCACCGATGGCGCTCGCGGCCTTCCACGAGCCTGAGGGTCTGGCTGCTGGGCTTGTCGCTCATGATGCTTGGCTTCTTTCGTTGATTTCGTTTACGAGCCGTCGGGCGACGGTCTCCGGCTCCTCGCCGGTTTTGACGTGGGCCCAGAACGTCTGTTCGACGCTGTCCGTCCATGCCCCTGCCGGCACGAGGCTGATGGCGTGCTGTTGGAGCCATTGGCGGGTGATGCCGCCCCATTCGGTGCGGTTGGGTTTGCTGGGCAGGTGGTCGACGTATTGGCCGTTGCGTAGCCATCGGCTCATTTTGGGCGCGTATCGGGGTTGGTCCACGGTTTTGGCGTAGCTGATGACGGCGCCGATGAGGTCTTTGGGCTGGCATGGCGGCAGGCCGTCCAGGCCTTGGGTGGCGGCGTGGAACGCGGTTTCGGCTTCCTTGCGGCTGCCGGTGTGGCTTGGGTAGGCGTTCCACGCCGTGGTGAACGGGTCGGCGAGCATCCGGTCTTCGAGCTGGGCCAGGGGCACCCGGTTCGGTTCTGCTTCGGTTTTCGGCGCGGAGGGGTTAGGGGAGGAAATAGGTATGGTTTGGTTAGGTATGGTAGTGCTTGCGTTTTGCTTCCCTGATGTTGAAGCAGTCTGCTTCGCGTCTGCTTCGTTCTGCTTCACGTTGGTTGAAGCAGTCTGCTTCGTTTCATCGGAAGCGTTCTGCTTCGCCTTTGCTTCGGCTTTCGCTTGTCTTGCAAGGCCTGATGCTATTCCTCCCGCATGTCCGGCGTTGACTTTCTTGTTGTGAAGTTCGGCCGCTTCCTCCGGGGTCAATGGCTTTTTCTGGTTCTTGAAGCTTCCGAACACGGCCAATCCGCGACGGGTCACGACCGTGTATACGCCCTCGGACACTTCTTCGAAGAGCCCGTTTGCCACGAGTTCGCGCACGAGACGCAACGTTCCGCCCACGTTCTTGACCCTTTTCAGGTCGAAAGTGCCGTCGAACTCATCGGGTCTTGTGTACATCTGGTGGTCGCACCACGTCACCATCGTCACGTACAGGCCGCGCGCGGCCATGCCGCTGTCCTGCACGTTCGGGTCGAACGCGAAGGTGCTGTCGACACTCACCGACATGACACACCTCCCAACCGTGCGATAATCGACGCATGAGCAACGAGGAAAAAACCCGGTACAGCATGTGCGTCTCGATTGATTTCGAACAGCTCACCTATGGCGAGCTGCGTCGTTTCGTGGAATTTACCGCAGATCGCGCGGATGACGAGTTCGTCCCTCTTGACGAGCGCAGCGGAGAGGCCACGGGCTTCATGGATTACATCGACGCCGAACGCATCAATCCCGCCCGTTCGGGCGAATCCGAGGAATAGCAAACGCCTTCCCCTTCCAAGAGCCACGCCGCAAGGCGTGGCTCTTTTGCTTGGCATGGGATTCCACGTCATAATCACTCCGCCTCTTCGTCCTCGGCGGGCAGATATTCGCCTTCGAGCGCCTTGGTCTCCTCATCTGAGATGGGGTATCCGAGGTCTTCGAGCGCCCGATAGTAGGCCTGGGCGATGGTGATGTCGTCCTTGTCTGCCCACGTGCTGTGGTCGATGATGGCTTCCATTTGGGCGCACAGGATGAGCAGGAGCTCACGGTTCGCGGCCCCCTCCACGTTCTGACGGCGATGCAGTTCCGTGAGGTTCTGCTCGCAGTAGAGGTCCACGTCGCCGTCCTCGATGACCGGCAACGGCGAGGCGGTCAGCGCGTTGTAGGCGTCGAGCACCCTCTCGTCGTTGTCCCACCTGCGGCTGGCGATGAGGCCAGAATAGCCGTCGGTGCCGGTCAGGACGAGCAGGCTCAAACGGGTGTTGGCTTTGCGCAGTTGTCCGCCGTTGAACCGGGTGGCGTGCTCCCTGATCCAGACGAGACGCAATTGCGCGGCATCATGCTCGAAGCGTTTCCGCCGGTCCAACCGTTCCTCGGCCAAGGCGTTCTCGCGTTCACGGGCCGCGTCCCTGGCATCGCGTTCGGCGATCTGCGCGGCGCTCATGCGAGGGAACGCATACACCGTGGTGTCGGCGACGCGCACCACGGGCCCGTCCGTCGGATGCTTCACCCGCCACTGCTTCCACCAGTCGGCCAGATCCTCGGGCCAGCCATGGAACGTATCGCAGAACCCGCATCCATCCGGTATCGACCACACGGAACCGGATTCAGGCTCTTCCACCGGCACTTGCAGCTCGAGGAACACGGCACGCACTGCCACACGCCACGCCTCGTCCTTCAACCGTTGACGCAGCTGATTGGCCTTCCACGCCCAATTGTTCGACCCGGCCTGCGAAGCCAGCTCCCTCATCATGTCGGGATGCTCCTCGAACTCCGCCAACTCATCCAACTGGGCCAGAGACAACTGCGCGAACGCCTTCGACCCGGAACGCACATCAGCCGGAATCCGAGCGATCCGCAACCGGCCACGCACGAACGACTCGCTACGACCCGTCTTCGACGCCAACTCACCCACGTTCACGCCCAGGTCAAGCAGACCCTGATACCCGTCAGCCTCCTCCAACGGCGTCAAATCGGAACGCTGGCAATTCTCCACCAGCATCAACTCACGCTCCGTGCGAGCGTCCATCTCGCGCACAACACACGGCACCCGCTCAATGCCAGCCAGCTTGCACGCCGCCAAACGACGATGACCAATCACCACACGAAACAGGCGCTCGCCGTGTTCCTCGTGGTCGGGGGTGACCACGAGCGCCTGCTGCAACCCCTGTTCCTTGATGCTGTCGGCCAACTCGGTGACGTCGCCCACGTCTTTGCGGGGGTTGTTCGGGTTCGGGATGAGGTTCTTTACGTTGATATCGATGATGTTGATAGCCACTGAATCGGGTCACTGCTCCTTGATCGATAGATTCTGGTGCGCGGGCAGGTGCGGCATGCGCTTCCTGCGCCGGCGTTGGCGCTCATGCTCCAGTTGCTGGCGTCCGTGCTTGCGTTTGCTCATGATTCAGTCCTCCTTGATTTCACCGGTATCCGGATCCACATCCCCACCCGAAGTGGGCAAATCACGCCACGGATCCAACAAACTGCGCTCGATATCCGCCTTCACCACGCGCTCGCGGGCCTCGACCGGATAGTTAATGAGGTCGTTGACCGCGTTGGCGGCGTCGAAGATGTGCTGCGAGAGATCGCAGGCGTCGTACAAGGCGTCGGTGATGGGGTCGATGTTCTTGTATTTTTCGATGTATTCATCCTTGGTGGCCAGGTCGAGCATCTTGCTGGCCGCGATGCGGAACGCGGCCGCGGCGTCCTTCATGCGTGATGCCTTGGCTGTCAGAGCGAGCAGCATGAGCGGCGTGATCTCGTCGGGTATCAGCGCGTCCTGCACGCCATCGGTCTTTTTCTTTCGTGACATTGAATCTCCTTAGAATTCGGGGTCTTGGCTGTCTGATGAAAAATCGTTGGAAGCGCCGAACGTGGCGCCAGGAGAGGCGGGTGCCGGCTGAGCCCACGGGTCACCTTCCGGCATGCCGGGGTTCTGGGCCGGGGAACCGTTCTGCCAGCCTTGTTGCTGGTTGGCGGGTTTGGCCGGATCCCCATAGGTCGAGCCACCGGAATAGCCGCGACCGGATTGGACACGGTTGACAGCGGCGGTCGCATACCTCAATGAGGGGCCTATCTCGTCGACGGTCATGTCGATGACCGTGCGCTGGGAGCCGTCCTGCGCCTGGTACGAGTGCTGTCTCAGTCGGCCCTGGGCGATCACTCGCATGCCCTTCTTCAGGGACTGGACGCAATGGCCGGCCATGTCGCCCCACGCGGAGCAGCGCATGAATAATGCCTGCCCGTCCTCGAACTGGTTGGTCTGCCGGTTCCAGTTGCGCGGGGTCGAAGCGATCGTGAAGCTCGCCACGGTCGCGCCGCCGCCCGTGGTGCGCAGCTCCGGGTCGGCGGTCAGGTTGCCGATGATCGTGAGAGCGCTCTCCCCGGCCATCACGCATCACCGTCCAACGCGCGCAGCAGGGCAACGGCGGCGGAACGTGCCTCGTCGGCCAGGTCGAACAGTTCCCAGTCGCCGTCACCGGCCGCGCCGTCGGCCAGCAGGCTCGCCACGTCATACGCCTTGCGCGAGAGGCCGCGGCGCGCTTCCGCCACATCGTCCTCATAGTCCGTCGGCGTGGCATCGCGCTCCAGTCGCAGCCCGGTATGATCCATCGCTTGGTCAAGCATGGACAGCATCACGGGCAGCGTTGGCTTGTTCGGCGAATCGGCCACCAGCGACTGCAATATGGTGGCGAAGGCCACCCGCGGCGTCACGGTTTCGGTTTCGGGTTTCTCGCACATCTATCCCTCCTTATGGGTTTTGACTGGTTTGCGTTTCCACAGGCAGACCGCCGAGATCTGGCGGCGTTCCCGGTCGACCAGCACATCGCCGAACCGGGGCGGCAGTATGGTCAGCGGCCATGCGTCCGTGCGGTTGAGATGCTGGATGGTGGCGAGCAGGCTGTCCAATAGCTCGCCGGCACCCATGCGCATCCCCGCACTGTCCAACGGCCATTCGAACAGGCTTTCGCCTTCCTCGCGATGGTCGTAATCGGATTGCGTCATCACACCCCCTCTCCTCGATGGTTGAAATGATTTCGTGGACCGAGCCGAATCGAACGGCATCCCGCTGTTTGCCCCGCGTACATGACACCGCGTGATCTCCAGCGGGGGCGAACCTGCCGGCCCCACATGCGCCGCACCCGCTGCTCCGAGTACGACGCGATGGTGTTAGCGACTGTCCTTGTCGATTGCCGGGGAAGGAAAGAATAGGAACCCCGGCAAGTCCTTATTCGACGCCCGCCTCGGCCTCGAGCAGGCAGATCAGGCGAATGGGCACGCCAATGAAAGCGACCAGCGAACAGATGCCGTTTCCCAACGGGTAGCGGCATGCCTCGTGCGTCATCACCCACACCAGACAGGCCACGAGGACGACCGCCAGCACCGTCAGGTGACGCATGAACCGTTTCGACGGGCCGCCATCGGCCTTCCTGTATCCGGAGGCGTGATGCCCGTAATCATGGGAGTCCATCTATTCCTCCAATGTTTTGATGTAACGGCGCATCTCTTCCTTGCGCACATGCCTGCGACCGGGCTCCCCCCGCTTGTTCAACGGGCGGAACACATCGACGTCACGCTGGTTCACCGCGACCAGCAGGCCGTCGTAGTCGATGTTGAACACCTGCGCGGCCTGCGGCAGCGTCAACGTCTCGCGCTCCCACAACGGCACCGGATTGCCGTCGGTGCGCACTCCTTCAGCTGTTATGGGCATCCCGGACTTCCTTTCCTTGATTTATGTGTTGGTTCACCTCCCCTAAGCTGGATATCGCGTAACTACCAGCTATGAGAGGAGGTGAAGAATAATGACGTATCGACTCGTGTTTGAGACGACCGCCGATAAGCGACGGTTTGTCGATTTAGCGGGAGAAGAGTATCCGTCGAAGACTCTCGATGAACTGGAGAACGCCGCCGCATCGGGTGGCGTGGTTTCGGTTCGAGGTCGGGCTCTCGGTGTCCCCGAGGGGTCTCTTATCTATCTCAATCCGCGTGCCGCCCTGTGGTGGTCGCTGGTTGAGATCGACGACTGACTCCGGCACGACGGCGGCGCGGACGGAACGATGTCCGCCGTGCCGTCGCCCGTTCATGCTGATTTCGTAATCGAACTGTTTGGCGATGGCATCTCGCGCGGCAATCAGGTCGCTTTCCGACTGGGGATAACCGATGATGAGAACGATGCTCCCGAGCCCATATCTCAGGACTTTGAAACCGTCCCCTTCTTCAATGCGGGTGCTGACGGTTCCCATCACTTCACCTCCTTGCCGGCGAGTTCGAGCGAGACAATTAAGGCGCAGAAGAAATTTGATACCCAGCTTGAGGTGCTCAAAGGCCAGTTGGAAGCAGCCAAGGATTCGGCGAACGCGCTTCGCGAACAGGTCGAGGCGCAGAAGTCCACAGCTGAAGCTTTGCGCGCGCAGGTCTCTTTGTTGGAGAGACAGGCTGAGTTGTCCGAGGCGGTTGCCGCCGTGCCGGTTTGGGGTTTCGAGCAGTCTCGGCCGCGTAGCATCGTGTACGAGGTCACGAATCGTAATGCCTTTGATGCGTTTGATGTGCGAGTGGAATACAACGATGATGGGTCGTATGAATTGGGGAACATGACCAAGGGCTCATCCACAAGTTTCAATTTCATCGAGTCGGGCATCTGGGGTGGCGTACAAACGGATATAACCATCAGTTGGCTTCCTTCTCCTGATGCAGCGAAACGTGAACATCTTCGGATGGCGATGCCAGCTCGGTTATAGACAGCAATCGCTGCAGTTTGGTCGCATCTACCAGCACGATTTTCGTGACGTAGACCACGGCTTTACCGGCACCTAGATAATCGACCCGTAACGGATGCTCATCGATTCGTGCGATTTCCGCCGGTCTCATACCGACGATTTCAGCCAATTGACGCGCACGGTTCGCGGGCAATGATGAATATGAGCAGCTAATACACATCATTCCGCCTCGCTTTCGGCGAGCGCTGGAAGGGTGTTCTCGACGGCCGTCACTGGGACGGTAGAATTTTTCGTATGCAAGCGTTTATCTCCTTTTGCCAGGGTAGTGCCCGAAAAGTTGCGCACTTTGGATCGTGGCCGTCCATGGCGCGATAGTCAGTTCGCTTCCACGAGGTTGTCACCGAGCCGGGACATGTCGAGATAGCGGCGGGTCGACCATTCGTTCGCGGTGACGTGACGGATGCGGGCGCATATGAGCATCAACGCGCTGTTCCCGTCGGGGAAGCCGCCCACCACGCGCGTGCGCCGGCGGATCTCCCTGTTCACCCGCTCGATCATGTTGTTCGTGCGGATCCTCCTGCGGTGCCCGTCCGGGAACTCGTCCAGCAGGTAGGTCGTCGTCTCGCCGACGCCCTCGCGCAGGCAGTTCGCGGCGGCCTTGAGCCTCCTGGATTCCATCTCCGTGGCGACCTGTTCGGCCTTGGCCAGGGCGGATTCCCGGGATTCCATGGCGAATATGGCCTTGAGGGCGGCGGACGCCCATTCGCGGTGTGTCGGCGGCGTCTTCGAGAGCACGTTGCGCATGAAATGCACCATGCACCGCTGGTATCTCGCCTTGGGCAGCATCGAGCCGACCGTGGCGACGAGTCCGGCGCACCGGTCGCCGACCACCAGGCGCACGCCCTTCAGGCCGCGTTCGATCATGGAGCGGACGAACTGCTCCCAGCTGTCCCTGTCCTCCTTCATGCCCTCGGCCACGCCGATCACCTCGCGGTGCCCCTCCGCGTTGACTCCGATGGCGACCAGGACGCTGACGTTCTCCACGTGCCCGCCCCATGAACGCTTGTGCCACACGCCGTCCATGAACACGTACGGGTACTCGTCCTCCAACGGCCTCGTGCGCCACGCCTCGATCTCCCCGTACACCTTCTTGAGCTTGTCGCTCAGGGTCTGGGACGGCATCCTGTCGCCCCACAGCAATTGGCTGATGTCGTCCACCTGCCGGGTGCTCACGCCGGCCAGGTACATGTCGATGAGGGCCTCCTCGACACTCTCCTCGCGTCTCCGGTATCGTTCGATGACCGCGGACTCGAAGACCGCGCCCTTGAGTTTGGGCACCTTCAACGCGAGCCTGCCGGCCTTGGCGGTCAGGCTCCGGTCGTAGTGGCCGGCCCTGTACGCCTTCCGCTCCCCGGTGCGCTCGTACTTGGCGGCGTTGGCGATCTCGTCGGCCTCGGCGTCGAGCATCGCGTTCAATAGCTCGGCGACCTTTTCGGCGACCAAGCGGTCGAGCCTGGTCTCGAGCAGGTTCTGGTCGATCTGTATGATGTTCTCGGGCATGGTTCCGTCTCCTGGCTTCCAATCGCGGTTTTTTGTTTTGGCGAATGAAAATCGTACACAGGACGCGGGCCATGCCCTCTTACGTCAGACCCGGAATCCGAAAGTGCGCAAAAAATCGGGCGTTATCTTTGCCAGTGGCTGTGGTCCTTCATTGGTGGGTTCGGTGGGCTTGTCGGTGTCGCCGGTGGCGTGTGCGGCGTGATCGCCCTGTTCCAGACGGGCAAGGCGAATCAGCTCGCGAAGGACGCAAACGAGCTTGCCGAGTCGGCGAACGGTGAAGCCGGGGCGGCCAACGAACTCGCTGAAAACGCGAACAAGATAGCTTTGGACGCCAATGAGGTCGCTAAGCGGTCGCTGCGGGTTGGCGCGGATCAGACCGTATATGATTGGACGGTCGGGGTCGAGGATGATGGACGAACCATCGTCCTTCGTAACTACTGCGCACATGCTGCTGACGATGTCTCCGTGGCTGTTCGGTCTGGAGACGCAGCAATATTCGACGCCGCGTTCGATCATGTAGCGGGTTTTCAGGTATTGCGTCTCGACGTGTCGCGCACGGTCAATCAGATCGTCGAACATCAGAGGAAACTCAACCCAG
>OLFT01003116.1_pt1 | contig 12863 bp, 9 predicted proteins | sample 1604921 | NCBI WGS metagenome assembly OLFT01 (sample SAMEA3888897, study PRJEB22519) | human gut metagenome | biome: human gut; feature: human-associated habitat; material: faeces | place: Denmark | collected 2013 | reverse complement strand
GCAAATTGAAATAACCAGATTTGAAATTGCTATAGTTCTTGAACTTGGTATAGTAATTAAAGACCTTACCAGACTTAATAACACCAGCTGATTCCAAGAGTTGGCCGATATAACTGCTACCTGAATTTTCAGGAATTTCAACACTAACAAACTTAGTTGAATTAACATCTTTTGCGCCAACAGCATCACTAACATAGCGATAACCAAAGAATGTAGCTACTGACAAGATAAGTAGCAAGAAGATAATAATGTTTCTTGCAATTTTACCAGCACGACGGTTATTTTTATTGCGTTTGTGATTTCGGTTAGAACGTGAAATCGGCTCTTCGTCGACAATGTCAGCCTGTTTACCATCTTTTGGCGAAGACTTTTTCTTCTTCACTTTCTTGCCTTTCTTTTTCTTAGGTTTTCCAGAGGGTTCTAGAGAAATACTCTCATCATCCTCATTACCATCAGCTACTAGCTCTGATTGAACCTTTTCTTGCGACGCTTGGTCACTTGTTGCATGATGTTCCTGCAAGAATGCTTCTTTTTGACGTTCTGAGGTCAATTTGGCCTCCAATTCTTTAGGATCTGTATAAATAGCTTCGTTAGACTTAGCTTCAATGAGCTCCTTGGCAACATCTGCAGGAATATACTCCTCTTCAGATGCTTCGTTAAGGCTAGTTTCCCAAACCGGACGTTTAAAACGGCGTTTCGACGTTTCAGTCTCCTGAGGAATATTTACCTTTTTCTCCTCCTCAATAGGTTCTTTAGAAATAGACGCTTCATTTGAATGAGCATCAGACACTAAAGACTCAGCTTGAGAAACAGAAAACAAGCCAAGACTATCTTGTTGAGAATCTTGGGCTGTCTCAGAAGTCATAGATTTAGCAAAGGCACTGTGTGAAACAGAATGTGAACTAAAATCTTGGTTACTTACTTTATTGGACGCTGAGGTACTATGTGTTGTAGCGCTCTCAGCTGACGTTGAACGTGGTGTCTCGGGCATAGTTGCACTTTTATTATGCTCCTCCTCGCGAAGAGAACGGAGCCGTGTTGCTTCTTGTAAATCTCGAAGAATCTGATCTTTAAAGCTTAGGCTATCTTCAGCAGATTCCGAGTGTTCATTAAACTTGTCCGTCAAGGCATACCTCCTCTATAGTAACAAACGCCATTATATCTTAAAAAGTCAGTTAATGCAAATCAATTGGTCCTTTGTCACAGTAACGTAACACTGAATTCAATGGGTTTCTGGATTCTCCTTCATCAGTGAAACCATTCATCTCATAATAGGCAATCAGGTAATCATGGCAAGTCAAACTAATACCTTGGCGTTTTTGGGCGATAGCCAAATCCTTAAGCGCTGCAATCAAGGCTGTCCCAATCCCTTGCCCTTTAAAATCTTTGGAGATAGACAAACTAGTAACTGCAATAAAGCCTCCTTGACTAGCATTAGGAACCACCTTATGGAACAAGTCATCTGTAAGATAACGTTCCGCAATCACAGGCCCTTCAATGTAGCCAGCTACAACGCCATCAATTTCAGCAATTAGAAAGGTATCACAAATCGTCTTTAAACGCTCCGCAATAGCCTCTGGAGTTGCAGCCTCTTCAGGCGAAAAATTTTCTTGTTCGATACGAACAACATCAGCCCAATCATCCTTTCGGGCATGTCGAATAAGCATATCAAATTCCTTTCTATTAAGAGAAAGAGCTGAGCGAAATCGCTACAGCCCTTAATATATTACATGTGTGTTTGCAAGCTTGCTAGGAGCTCTTCAAACGAGCGTTCGTAAAGTTGGATATCTCCAGCTCCCATAAAGACATAGACAGCATTGTCATGGTCAAGGAGAGGTGAGACATTTTCAACTGTAACCACTTTGGCAGGTTTATTGATCTTAGCAGCAAGATCTTCAACCTTAACATCACCATGGTCAACTTCACGCGCTGAACCATAAATTTGCGCCAAATAAACAGCATCTGCTTCGTTCAAAGCTTCAGCAAATTCATCAAGAAGAGCAATGGTACGTGTGAAGGTATGTGGTTGGAAAATAGCAACAATCTCTTTAGATGGGTACTTTTGGCGTGCTGCATCAAGCGTTGCAATAATTTCAGTTGGATGGTGGGCAAAGTCATCGATGACAACAGTACCACTGATAATTTTTTCTGTGAAACGACGTTTAACACCTGAGAAAGTTTTAAGGTGTTCTGCAACCAAATCCATGTCGAAACCAGCTACATAGAGGGTCCCAATAACCGCAGTTGCATTCAAGATATTGTGACGACCATAGGCTGGCACATGGAATTCTCCAAGAATTTGTCCATCGTGTTTTACCTTGAAATTAGACCCTGTCGTTGTACGAACAATGTCTGTTGCCATAAAGTCATCATTTTCTTCGAAACCGTAGTAATAGATTGGCGCATTGGCTGTAATCTTACGAAGGTGTGGATCCTCACCGTAAACAAAGAGTCCTTTTTGCACTTGCTTAGCATAGTCATCAAAGGCAGAGAACACATCATCGATACTTGTAAAGTAATCAGGATGGTCAAAGTCAATGTTAGTGATGATTGAGTATGCTGGGTGGTATGGCATGAAATGACGTTCATATTCATCAGACTCAAAGACAAAGTATTGCGCATTAGCAGAACCTCGCCCAGTTCCGTCACCAATAAGATATGACGTGTCTGTGATATTTTTCATAACATGTGACAAGAGACCTGTTGTAGAAGTCTTACCATGTGCACCTGCCACACCAAAGCTAGTGAATTGATCCATGAAGTGACCCAAGAACTCGTGATAACGCTTAAAGCTGTAGCCATTTTTAATCGCATAAGCAACTTCAACGTTGTTATCTTCACGAAAGGCATTTCCAGCAATCAATTCAACATCTTCTGTGATGTTTTTTTCATCGAAAGGCAGGATAGGAATACCTGCTTGCTCAAGACCACGTTGAGTGAAGTAATATTTTTCCACATCTGAACCTTGAACCTTGTGTCCCATTTGGTGGAGCATCAAAGCCAAAGCTGACATACCAGATCCTTTAATTCCAATAAAATGATAAGTTTTTGACATAGTTTCTCCTTACAATCGCACTGCGATTAGTTTGCGTCTTCTAAATGCGTCAAATTTAATTCTTGAGCAACTCGGTGTTCACGGTAAGTTTGACGTTCTGGGTAATTATAAACCTGGCTACGTTTCAAGAAGTCATAGCTATTTTTCTTGACGTTCTTACGAGATGGGTTACTAGGCTGTTGATAGGTTGGAGCCACTTCTGCCAAGATGTAAGAATCCTGTTGCAGACGATTTGCCAAGTGATGGATTTTTGAGTGTTTCCCGTTAGGTGCTAAAGTTCGCTTGATAGCACTTACAGGAGCTCCCAAGATAGAAGCTGTCACTGGTCCTTTATCCGTTGTTACAGCAGCTGGCTCAACAGTAGCCTCAAAGCTTGGTTTAGCTTCTACCTTAGGCTTAGCAGTCAGTTGGCGGCTATTAGTATGTTTGGTTTGTTGAACTTCTTGGCGGAGGAATTTTTGTCGTTTCTCACGTACATCACGCTTAGCCTTTTCACGGGCTTCCTCAGCATAAGTCATGCCAGCTTCTTGTGTCTCCACTCGTTTTGGAGCCTGCTTACGATTGCTAGGCTTAGCTGACAAGAAATCATAGTTCGGCAACAAATCATTGTAGTCCTTATCTTGGTAAGGGCCACGGATATTTGTGATTAAATCTTCATTTTCGTATAGGCGCATAGAGACCGGTTCTTGCAAGCAAGGTTCCCCGTCTGGAATCAGCGGAAATTGTCGTCTTTGGCGATGCATAAAAGACTTCCTTTCATTTTCGAGATGATGCGTATCTTAATATAAATAATCGGGAATGGGAAGATACGTCTTGCAATATTCTATTATAACCTAATTCAAAAGATTTGCCTAGTAGCATTTTCACCTCTTAGTATTCCAATATCAAATATAACAAATTAAGATATTGCAATACCAAGAATTTCTTTAATATCCTCAACGGTCATGCTGGCACGGCTTTCATTGCCATCCAAGACGGTTGTTACCAGGTTTTTCTTGCCTTCTTGAAGCTCAAGAATTTTCTCTTCAATAGTCCCTCTTGTAATCAAACGGTAAACTTCGACATTTTGTTCCTGACCTATACGATGCGCACGACTAATAGCCTGCATTTCTACCGCTGGATTCCACCAAAGGTCAATCAGAATAACCGTATCAGCACCAGTTAGATTCAGTCCCACTCCTCCTGCTTTCAGAGAAATCAAAAAGGCATCTCGACTTCCTTGATTGAAGGCTCTGGTCATCTCCTGACGACTATCAGATGGCGTTGACCCTGTTAGCTTATATGAGGAAATTCCTAATTCTTGTAAGAGCCTCTCTGTAATATCTAACATCCCACGAAATTGTGAAAAGATAAGGACACGATGGTCTGATTCCTTAATTTGGCTAAGCAACTCTCTAAGGCTATCTAATTTTCCGCTATCTCCCGCATAGTCCATAAAGAGAGCTGGGGTATCACAGATTTGTCGTAAGCGGGTAATTCCTGACAAGATTTCCACCTTACGACGGTTGATTTCCTGATCACTTGCCGAAATTAATCCTTGTTGCATCTGTTGCAATTGTGCTAAATAGATAGCCTTTTGAGCATCTGACAATTCACTTTGGTGAGTGATTTCAATCAAATCTGGTAGATCAGGAAGGACCTCTTCTTTTTTACGTCTTAGAATAAAGGGAGAAATATACCTAGCCACTTCCTTAGGTGTTAACTTAAGGAAAGTTTTTTTAGCTGGTAAAAGTCCTGGTAGAATAATCTGGAAAATAGACCAAATCTCCAACAAATGATTTTCAATAGGCGTTCCAGATAGTGCTAAGCAATGTGGAACAGAAAAATCACGTAGATATTGGGCAATCTTTGTCTGTGTATTCTTCATGACCTGAGCCTCATCGAGAATGAGATAGTCATATTGGCCAGCCTTGTAAGCATCAAAATCCTGACGGAAGGAAGCGTAGCTTGTAATAATAATCTGGTGGTCTTCAGCAATGATGTCATCACGTTTTGGCTTGAGTCCATAAGAAACCGCTACATCTAACTGAGGGGCAAACTTTTTAAACTCATCCTGCCAATTGTAAATCAGGCTTGATGGTGACAAAACCAAAACTCGTTGTCCTTCTTCTAAATGTGCAGAGAGATAGGCAATAGTTTGCAAAGTTTTCCCCAACCCCATATCATCGGCCAAGATACCGCCAAAACCATAGTGATGCAACATCGATAGCCACTGAACACCCTTTTCCTGGTAGGGACGAAGGTCAGCTTCTACCTTATAAGTTGGCAAATCAAAGGTCTCTGGCTTACTCAAATGTTGCGTTAAGAGTTGGAAATCTTTTGAAAAACGAACAGAATCACTTTCTGAAAGAGCATCCATCAATTGATAGGCAGTTAATTGATTGAGCTCTAGGTGACCTTTTCCTGAGTAACGAGCTCTCAGAGTTTTGAGACTCTCACTAATACGATGCGTCGCTTCGTCAAAAACAATCAACTGACCACTACGATTGATAAAATAGGGCGAGCTTTCCATTAAGGCTGCTAAAGCATGATCCACATCTTCGTCGTCAAGACTTGAAAAATCAAAGGAAATATCTAATAAATTTCCCTGACGCTCTACCTGAACCTGTGGACTCTGTTCAACCCGTAAGTCACGCAACTCCTGTCCAATCAGAACCGTTCCTGCATTTTCAAAATCTGGTAGAGTATTTGTAAAGAAATCATAGAGCTCTTGACTGCTACCTAATCGTTTAGATGACTGAAAATCAGGGGTGAATCCATGCTTAGACATCAAACGAAAAACAGCCTGCTCATGACGATAGTTACTGGTAAATCCTAAATGACTCAACTCTTGGCGATCATGTACCAAGAAACCATCAAAATCAAAGGCTAATGTAAGAATAACCTCACTGTCACCTTTCAGATCAAAGCGAAATCTCGGTGTAAAATCCTTGATATTAAAAGCTTTTGGTGCCTTAACCGGTCCCATAGTCCTAAAATCAAAAAGACTAGCAGCCAAGATGACTTGTTCATCGAGATTAAAGCTGATGTGCTTATTCAAATCGCTTCCGATTGGAAGAGAGCGTAAGCCAACCAAAAGTTTTTGTTGTTTTCGATTCAGACGATAAAAAACACCTTGATAAAAGAGAATACGATTATTAAAAAAGGCCTGACTATTCTTCTCAGCGACAGTCAATTCAATCATCTTAGGCTCGACACAAATATCAAACGAGAAGAGCTGAGCATCAGCAGTCAAATCCTCGACCAAAAGTTGGCGATATTCGGCTCCTTCCCATTCAAACCTAAAGCCATCCAAATCTTGCATCCGTCTCAAACCTTCTTCAAAAAAACCGTAAGGGAGACAAAGGTGACGTGCATTATTCGGTAAAATAAAGTCTAAATTAGTCTTGGCTTCATCTGGAATCATCCGTCCTAGGAAGTCTAAAAATGCCTGTGAAGCCTGGTCAAATTGAATAAGTGATAGGGGTTCATAGTAGTTCTTACCTATCTGATAATAACCCTCAGCCTCTACAAGTTTGAGAAAGGCAGGAATATCTCGAATAACATAAGAACGTTCATCTGGTAAGCGACGTAAACGTATACTCCACCAAATCTCTGAACCAAAGGTAGATTCCTCTCCCTCTACCATCAAGCTATATCTAACGGTATCATCTTCATTCAGGGAAAGGCCTTCTAAAAATAAACCACCAAAAGAGTGTCCTCGCTCTTGGCCCTGAGAGGACTCTTGTTCCTCTTCCAGTTCTGCCAAGAGACGCTGGCCTTCTTTATCATTTTTTAGATAATACTCAACCGCTGCCAAATGGGGACAATAGCCTTTTTGAGCGAAATAATCACAGTCACACGTGATTTCAGAATCATTGAGTGCATAAATTAAATGATGTTGGTCAACTGTTGTATCCAACTGAGTTTCTGAGACCTGATGAATGGTAATGAGATCCTTTTCAAAAAGTTCAATACCCTCATTACGGACTCTACCCGGCATCAATTTTGCCATAGTATTCACCCCTATCTTATCCCTCTATTATAGCACAAAATCCTTATAAACTAGGCCTTCACCAAGATAAAACAAAAAACACTCCCTAGGGAGTGTCGCAGATTATTATTAATAATCAAGTTTATCTGAGTGACCTGAACCATTACCAACATAATAACCTGTCTTACAGTTGATACTGAAGAGGTAAGTTCCATCTGGAAGGTACAAGTTGTAGTAACCATTACCATTGATGATGTTAACTGGTTCAAGGATGAAGTTATCTCCTGAGAAGTAACCACGTGAGTGTGATGTTTCAATAATCTTATCAAGAACACCATCAGCCCAAGTCCAAGCTGGGTTACTTGTATCTGCTACTACGTTTGCATTATAAGGCACACGTGAGCGGTCACGTTGAAGGATTGATGGGTTATAATTTGTGATTCCGCGTGTTACAACTGTTGAAGCTGCAGCTGAGCCACCAGTAGTTCCTCCAGTCGCACCAGCTGAACCTGTTGAACCTGCTGAGTTAGCTGCTCCATTTTGCGCTCCAGATGTATTTGACGCAGCCGCACCACCACCAGTAGAAGCTGCTCCAGACGTGTTATCACCTGAAGGTGCAGCAGGACTAGCAGTATTGGCGCTATCAGCAGCTGTCGCTGCAGATGTTGCGCTCGCAGCCTTAGCTTTTTCTTCAAGCTGAGTCTTACCACCCTTAATAGCTTCTTGGATAGTGCTATCAAGACTCGCATTCCCAGTTGTTGTTACGCTTTCTGGAAGATTATTAAAGTTAGCATCTGATTTAACAGCGATAGAGGCATTATAGCTACCATCTACAAGAGCATCTGACTCAAACTGACTGTTAATCTTTTGTACAGCTTCAATTTGTTTCTTCAAGTTATCGTATTTTTTCTTAGCTGCATCATAATACTTGGTTTTCTCCAATTTCTTGAGCAGTTTTTCCAAATCTGATAGCTTACCAAATTGATCATTAGCGAGTTTTGTTTGCTCGTCATCTGTGAAGAAATTCTTATACATTTCTTCGAAGGCCTTATTATCAGCAGCTGCCGTGTCCTTGCTTGATGATGACGTCACTGCTGAAGAAGCTGTGCTTGTTGTTTTTGCCGATTGGCTATGTGTTCCTTTATAAAGAGCATAGCTACCACCAATAATAGCTAAAGCAAGAACTGCTAGAGCACCGATAACAACACCTTTACGACGGTAAACTGGAATATCACCATCAAAGGCACTCTTATGCGATGGTGAAATAGACTCTGAAGAGATTCTGTCTTCTGCAGATGGGCGATTAACTGCCATAGACACTGTTGGTGTTGTCTTTTCTTCGTCAGCTTTTGCTCCAGTTACGCCTGCCACTGTTGATGCAATAGCCGCCAAATCGATAGTGTCTGAGATAGCAACATCATCCAACAAAGGTTTTGAAGCTTGTGGCTCAGTATCATCAATATTGGCGACAACAGGATTTTGTGGTTCTGGATCATCAATGTTAGCAATCAAAGGATTGTTATCATCAATATTATCTACCAATGCATCGTTATAGGCTGGCGCTGGCTGATTAGTTGAAGTAGCTGAATCTGCAAGTGCATCACCAAGGTCAAATTTTTCTGTTTCTGACGTGATGAAACGATCAGCATTCGTTGATGTAATGATAACTTCAGAACTTTGACTTTCTGGTTCTGCAATAACCTCAGGTTCAACAGGAGCATTTGGCAACTGCTTATCAACATGAGATTGAGTTTCATCAACCTTGTTATCTGTAGCACCAAAACCAAATGTGACCGGTGTTACTTCTTCAGTAGCTGTTGTTGAGTTGATTGACTCATTAGCCATTGATTGACCAATCAAACCTGAATCCGCAAACTCCTGACGTTGCTTTTGAATAAAAGCATCCAAAGGTGATGTGTCGCCGTCAGCTTCAATTTTCTTTGAAAATTTTTGTGAGGCAACTTCTTCACGGTGTTGCTTGATATACTTATCCAAAATGCTATCTGTTTCTGTTACACCAGCATTAATCTCAGCTTCTTTGCGGACAGCCTCACCGACTGTCATTTCCTTGGCATCTTGGAAATCTAGCTCTTGGCTACCTTCATAGCCATTTTGTGTTTTATCTTCTGACACGTTTAATTTACCTTTCTAGCCTCAGAACGGCGAACACGCTCTCCAAAATATTGATACAAATCAACACGGAGTGTACCGTTATAAAGCTTACGTTTTTTATCGGCTTTCATACCGTATTTGCTTTCAAATTGTTCATCGCTGGTCAAGATAAACTTGCTCCAAGTTTTAAGTGGCGCAAAAGTTTGACCCATTTCATTATACAAGATATCCACAGCCTTGTCATCCAACAAACGCTCACCATAAGGAGGGTTTGAAATAATGACACCATTGATTTTATCTGTTTTCAGGTCCTGTAAACGCATTTGTTTCAATTTAATAACATCTTCAAGACCTGCCTCACGAGCATTGGCTTTTGCAATCTCAACCATACGGCCATCAATATCACAACCCATAATGTCTAACTCAACATCATAGTTTGCCTTGCTATCTGCTTCATCACGTACCAACTGTACTAAATCTTTATCCACCCAATTCCATGCTTCAAAGGCAAAATCACGATTAAATCCTGGCGCAATGTTCATACCAATCATTGCAGCCTCAATACAGAAGGTCCCTGAACCACAAGTCGGGTCAATCAACGGTTTATCCGGATACCAGTTACTAAGTTCAAGGATAGCAGCCGCCATATTTTCCTTAATAGGTGCCCCACCTTTATCAGTACGATAGCCACGCTTAAAGAGACTAGCACCTGTGGTATCAATCAAAACTGTAGCCTTATCCTTTAAAATAGAAACTTCAATCTTAAATTCTGCTCCTGTTTCTTGAAGAGGCACTCCTTCTGGACGGTGGAAATACTTCTGCAATTTCTTAACGACAGCTTTTTTGGAAATCGCCTGAACAGATGGCTCATTATGAAGCTTTGATTTAACACATTTAGCTTTAGAAATTGGGAACTTTGCACCTAGCGGAAGATAATTTTCCCAGTCTAAGGCAAAAACTCCCTGAAAGAGTTCCTCAAAGGTACGTGCTGGAAATTCACCAACTACAATCTTGATACGGTCTGCTGCTCTCAACCAAAGGTTGGTTTCAGCAATTGCACGAACACCCCCTTGGAAACGCACCTTACCATTTTCAACCTGAGTGTCATAACCTAACTCACGCAATTCACGTCCAACCACAGCTTCAAGACCTGCTGCTGCAGTTGCTACTAATGTAAATGTTTCTTTCATTGTCATCCTTTTATCTCATTGTTACGAGTACAAACTTTTTTAACTGATGGCTTATTTTTCCACTCTTTTCTTTAGAAGATATAGTTGTAAAAGAGAGAATTCTTGCTAAAAGAAGGCTGAGACATGTGTCCCAGCCTCACCTATATGCAATTTTCTATAAGCCATGTTTTGTTCCAGAAGTGACTAGGTACCACTTCCTTCGATAATCATCTGTCTACTGCAAAGCAGTCAGGATGGTCCGTTCGTTTCCAGCCATCCCATGCCCCTACCAAAGTTTGGGTTGCTAGCTTGAGGGGTTTACCGCGTTCCACTTTTTAGGTTTCCCTAAAAACTCCGTCACTGTGGCACTTTCAGAGCTACTAAAACCTATCCGAAGACTTAGCCAGTTCACTCGCCGTAACTTGAAAATCAAGTCCCTAGGCTTATTAATTCACCTAGCACAAACACTACTGGCATCACAGCCAGTGCTAGCATGGACTTTCCTCATGGAAGACTAGCAACCATGCGATTATCCAAAAATTGCACAAACCAGTTTTATTCGACGATTTGTTTTCCAAAGACCTCTTTTTCCAAACGACTGATACGTTTTAAGATATCATAGTTTGAAGCCGAAGCAACATTGGCATTCGCACGTGATGGCTCACTTGTCGCGCTTGCGTATGCTGGGCGACTTGCAGGAGCTGAAGAAGTTTTAGCCTTGAGTTTTGCATTTTCTTCTTGCAATTCCTTAACTAGAGCAATATAGACACCGTAATCTTTGATTACATCATCTAAAAACTCATCAACTTCTTTTTTATCGTATCCACGCATGCTTGTTTTAAATTCTTGTTCGTAGATTTTCTTGGGCGTTAAATTAATCTTAGCCATTTTTATTCTCCAATACTTGTCTTATCTAACTTACTAATACTTTACTGTCTAATATTTTTATGATACAGAAAAAAAGATAAAAATGCAAGTTTAAAACTCAATTATATCCTATTCCGACATGACCTCATTGAGGTCATCAAAAGTCAGTCGAGATACGGGATAATCCCTTGCTTCTATCATCATACCGTAAAAATATTTCAGATTTGTTTCATTTTCAGGTTCATAAAATAAATAAGCCTGATCTGTATTGTCAATGAGAAACTGATTAAATTGTTTAAACTGTGCTGGAGATTGGTAAGCGGGAAAGCTATACTTGACAAAATCAACCTGCTTAAAGGCTGCTAGTTTTGTCTGATTCGCTTCATTCCAATTCTGACCATGCGTTTCAAAAGGGAAAAGTGTCGCCAACTTCAAAGGATAGTCTTTCTGAAGTTCTTTGGCCACCTCTAGTGCCCAAAATTCAAAGCCGAGGTTGCCGGTAAAAATCATCCAATCCACACCATCATCCAAGAAACGCTTAAAATCACGTTTAATTGCTTTCTTGATAATGGTTACTTTAGGGTCCTTGTCTTTAAAAATACCGAGTTCAAAGCTCTTATAGCCAGTTACCAGTAGTGATGTCATTTATTGTTTTCCTCGTTCATTTTATGGTATAATGAAATAGTCTTTATGCATATCTTATAAAGAAGAAGGGAAAGAAATGGTAAACTATCCCCATCAGATATCTCGTAAGAAAGCACAAGTACGTCCTAAAAAATCAAATAGAGTTGACTTTGCCAATCGGGGGATGAGCTTTGAATCTGCTATTAACGCGACTAATGATTACTATTTGTCGCGTGGTTTAGCCGTTATTCATAAAAAACCCACTCCTGTTCAAATTGTCAAAGTCGATTATCCCAAACGCTCACGAGCAAAGATTGTGGAAGCTTACTTTAGACAAGCCTCTACTACCGACTACTCTGGTGTTTACAAGGGATACTACATTGATTTTGAAGCCAAAGAGACACGACAAAAGACAGCCATGCCTATGAAAAACTTTCATGCGCATCAAATTGAGCACATGTCTCAGGTCATCAGTCAAGATGGGATCTGCTTCGTGCTACTTCACTTCTCGACGCTTAAGGAAACCTACCTTCTGCCTGCCAAAGACTTAATCGCTTTTTATCAAATTGATAAAGGGACGAAATCAATGCCTCTTGATTATATCAAAAAAAGAGGCTATGCAATTGCAGAAGCAGCTTATCCTCAAGTTCCTTATTTAGAAATCATTGAAAAATTATTAGGTGGTAACACATAATGGCTAAATTTAATTTCAGCAACTTTAAAGAATCACTTAACGGTTTGACTAAACGTGCTAAAAACATCAAGGTCAAGCGTTCAGATTCTTCTCGCTATGGCAAAGGAAAACGCTCTGCCGCTTCCCGGATTGCGAAGAGGACGCTGGCGAGCTGATCCGCGTGGTGGCGGCGGTAGTCGGAGTATAAAAGTGTTTCGGTCCCGGCATCCAGGACCGTGATCTTTGTTGTGGTGGAACCGACATCGATTCCGATGAGTAATTGTTTCATATATTTGATCTTTCGTGATAGTGATTTATCGGGTCTGCACCGACAGAAAGAAAAAGGGCATAAACCCGTTTCGTACCTGGATTTACGCCGATTTCTACACG
>OLFT01003107.1_pt1 | contig 12887 bp, 12 predicted proteins | sample 1604921 | NCBI WGS metagenome assembly OLFT01 (sample SAMEA3888897, study PRJEB22519) | human gut metagenome | biome: human gut; feature: human-associated habitat; material: faeces | place: Denmark | collected 2013 | reverse complement strand
TTAAAAAAGCAATAAGAAGGGTTGTCCACGTTGGTGTAATTTAACGTGGATGAACATTTTATTGCCATCATCGGATGCCTTTTATTGTTTAAATCTAATTATTCGGTTTAGAACGCTGTCTGTTTCAGATATTTGTTAAATGCCGTTACCTACAAAGTAACGGTCTTCACAAACAAAACAAAAAGTTATGCTTACAATTTTAACCCAGGAGGCTATCAGGGTGCTTCGTTACATCTATTACCGTGATGCCGGCATATCTTTTCCTCCTGTTTCTTCCGATTGCGCTTTCCGGAATGTTTCTGTCCTCCTTCCCCTGTTGGAGCGTGGAGGGCTGATTCGCTGTATATGCCCGGAATCTCCCGATAGTCCCGTTTCTTATGAACTGTGCAAGCCTTTGGGCTCCATCGACCTGCTGTCCTTGTTGCTGATCCTGCACGAGGGGGTGTGTCCGGTTTCTCCGGATGTCGACGAGCAGCGTGTCTATGGCCGTTATGGGTCGGTGGCCTCCCGTATGGGGGTTGTCAACCAGATGATGCGCAGCATATTCAGTGAAATCCATTTGACAGAACTTTGTTTGTAAACCGTTTTTTAGAGATTGCCGCCATGAACAGAATTTTACTGCTGCTCGGATATATCCTTTTGCTCTCCGCACCGGTCTGCGGTCGGGGTGTCGGCACACGTGCGGTTTCGGACTGCGATTCGTTGCACACGTTCCGTTTTGTACAGGGGCGTGACGTTCTGTATGCCGACTATCAAGGCAACAATCACGAGCTGAAACGCCTGTTTGCCGCCGTCTCTTCTTTCCGTGGCCCTATCGCCGACGGGAAGATGCGTATCTATGTAGACGGTCATTGCACTTCGGGCGGGAGTGTACACGACAATCTTTGGCTGGCCTATGTGCGTAGCAGCCGTGTGAAGTCCGAACTGATCACCCGCAAGGGCATGAAAGAGGAGTATTTCGTGACTCACAACCATGCCGTATGCTATCCCGGCGAAGAGCGCGACGTGGTGATTGTCTGCCTGCGCGAGCCTGCGGGTGCGGATACTTTATCCGCCGCCCGCCGCAACTATGGCATGTATGCCTCCCGATATCCGCTTTTGCCTCCTGCGGTCCCATCTGCTCCGGACAACCGCCCGTGCCCGCCCCCCATTCTTTTTGTACCGGTCGGTCCGGCCGGTCATCCCGGTACGGTTGCGGGGTCGGGAGCAGAAAACCCGCATCGGATGGTCTTCTCCCTGAAGACGAACCTTGCCGACTGGTCGGGGCTGACGGCGGAAGGCCGCCTGGGAGCTTTCAGGCCCAACCTGGCGCTGGAGCTTCACTTTGCCCGCCGTTGGTCTGTGATGGCCTCTGCGGCGTATTCAGACTGGAAAGGCGGGCGCGATCACCGTTTCTGGGGCGTCTCCGGCTACAGCCTCGAACCCCGTTTGTGGCTGAAAGGTGACGGGCGTTACCGTTGGTTCTATCTGGGTGTCTACGGTCAGTCGGGCGATTTCGATTACCGTCCCTCGCCCGCAGGCGATACGGACGCCACAGGCAGAAGCCGCACCGGACGTTACCGGCATGCGGGACTCTCCGCAGGCGTGTATGTCCCCCTGTCCCGTCATTGGGGCATCGAGGCGGGAGTGCGCGGGGGATACCTCCATTCGTCCGCCAAGGCTTATGATAACGAACCTCCCCATGCATACTATCACCATCCGGCCTCCTTCGTCCGTTGGGGCCTGACGGGGATCAACCTGGGGCTGGGATATAGGTTTTAGAAATACAATGGGAATATGATACTCAAACTGAAATACATACTGAAAGCTGCCTTTCTTTCCCAGCTTCTCTTCTCGTGTACGGAGCGCTCGCTCGAACCGCGTCCGGAACCGGAGCCGGTTCCCATCCGTCTCTTTACGGGTATCCATACCCGTGCGACGGTGGACGTTTTCGGCGATACCCCGGTGTGTGTCGCTTACGGTGTACGTACGGGACAGTACGACGGGAGCTGGGACGGCATTGCCACGGACAACGAGATCCGCCTGATGCCCGAACGCTACTATCCGTCGGACGGCTCGGCGCTCTATCTGCGGGGATACTATCCTCCGGCACCGCTGACGGCTGACGGGCGGCTGACTTACCGCCTGACGGGAGAAGAAGACCTGATGCTGACGGGCGAACAGAACGGATCGCTTTCCGCTCCTTTCGGGGAGTCCGACAGCCAATCGCTCCTGTATCGGCACTTGCTGACGCAACTGATCTTTACACTCACGGTAGAGGCCGAAGATACCGGGGCGCTCCGCGTGCGGTCGCTCCATCTGAACGGACTGACGGACGAGGTGACCCTCTCCCTGGCCGAAGAGTCGCTCTTACCGGGTGAGCGCACGGTGAGCGTGCCCGTTTATGAAGCGGGCGAAGAGGCGGAGGGCCTTCCGTTTGACGGCAACAAGCTGACGCTGCCGGGCTATGTGCTGGTGCAGCCTTCCGCTACGCTGACCATCGACCTGGTGCTTTCGGTAGACGATGACCGGACACACGACCGCGAATACCGTGCCCTTCCCGTACGGTTCGAAGGCGGGGAGGGGGAAGGCGGAACGGCTTATACCGTCCGGGTGGAACTTCCCGATCCCGTCATTCCCGATCCGGTGGAGATTGTAGCTGTCGCTACGGTCGGACGGTGGCAGGAGGGCGACTCCGGCAGTGGGGAACTGGTGGACAATCGGTCTGCCGAAACAGAACAATAGACATATTTATTAACTATAAAACTTTTAGAAAACAATGAAAACGAAACTAAGTGTGGCGGCTATGGCCCTTTTGCTGGCAAGCTGCTCAAGCAATGACAATGACCTTTTGCCCGAGAATCCGGTGAACGCGACTCCTATCCAAGTGTCGCAAAGCGTGCAGGGCATGGTGAAGACCCGCGCGGCGGTGGGCGTAGGCAGTGATGTGACGGCTACGGTGCTGGTGGCTGACGGTGATCAGGCTGCTGATTGGACTAAGTTTTCTCCGGTGCTTGCCAATGAAGTGAAGGAAGAAAACGGACAGAACAAACTGAAAACCCGTGCCACGGTTTCCACCGCCTCTTTCAAGGCGGGTTCTAAGGCCACGGTGTCACTCAACCCGATTCTTTATTACCATACGACTGCCAGCACGAAGTCTTGGCTGGCGGCTGTGGCTCCTGCGGGAACGGTTAGCGGTACAACGGTGACGATTCCCCAAACAGACGGGGAGCAGGACGTGATGCTCGCCGACGCGGCGGAGGCCGGTAGCAGCAGTAGTCAACAGAAACCTGAACTTACGTTCAAGCACCTGACCACCCAGCTCAACTTTGAGATGAAGCTCACCACTCAGGCAAGTGGTGGCGAATGGAGCGGACAGACCGTCAGCTTAAAGAAAATCAGCGTGCAGGACGCACAGGTGCCTGCAGAGGTCAACGTAGCTCCGGCTTCGGGTAAGGCCGGTGTGAGCAAGTGGACGGATGCCGCTGTGATGAATGTGGGTGGTATTTCCAGTGTGGCGCTGGGTGCAGATGCCGTGCGGGTAGGTAATCCGTTGATGATCCAGGCTTCGGGCCAAGTCGTGATCGATGCGGTGATCTCTGTGGGAGGCACTGATATCACTTTCAATAATGTGACAATCAAAAAGCAGGATGATGCAAACCTGTCTACCGTGGCCGGTAAGTCACACCTGATCACCCTGAACGTGACCGAGCCTCTGACTCCGGAGGATGCTACGAAGATGACCGTAACCGCCACTGTAACCGACTGGGTAGCGGGTGATGCCGGCCATGCCGATCTGAACTGATTCACATAAAATGTCTGCCATGATCATGAAACGCCATATTTCGCTTTTTGTCTTTTTCTGCCTGCCGGGAGTTTTCCTGGCAGGTTGCTCCGACGCGGACCGTTCCTCGCTGATGGGTGAGGAGGAGGTTCCGGTGGAGCTTTCCGCTCTGGAGGGCGATGTATCGTCGAGGGCGGCGGTCTCGGCAGGCAGCAAGCCTCAGGCGGAGTTTGAGGCCGCCATGGTATTTTCCCGAACCGGGGGAGACTACACCACTCCGGTGGTTGCCGCCGAAGAGGGTGTCTGGAAAGGAACTGTCGGGACCGATGGTAAAGTCGGTTGGAGCAATGCCGGTAAGGCAGCGCCCATTTATCCCCGTTGGGGAGCTTGGCTCTATCTGGTAAGCTACGCCCCCTACGCCGAGCCGGATAAGGCCGCTTCGGGCAGTGGAACGGGCACTTATGCCGGTACGGTTTCCTTTGTGCTCACAGGGCAGACCGATCTGCTTTACGCTTCTCAGATACAGGGAAACCGCTGGGCGGACGGGCACTTTCTTTCACTGGTATTCGACCATCAATTGACGCAACTCTCTTTTCAAGCGAAGAAGACGCTTCAAAACGGGGTGTCGGTATGGGTGAAGAGTATCACGGTGAAGGAGGCGAAACCGCTTGCCTCGTTGAAGCTGGCTACGGGAGAGGTGACGTTCTCCACCACAACCGAACATCCCCAGGGACTGACGGTGGATCTTACGCAGAACGGAACCAACGGAGCCGGGCAAGGAACGGAAGTGACCGGCCAGACTCCGGTATCTGTGGGGCAACTTTTACTCCCTCCGTTGGAAGCCGGCGGAAGCAACGGCAATGGAGGTGGAAGCAGCGCATATACGCTGAAAGTAGAAACATCAATAGGTACATTCGATAATGTGTCGCTTACGTTCGGTGATTCCAACGCAAGCGGGAAAAATCCGTTGCAGGCGGGCATGTCACATGTAGTGACGCTGAACATCGGCGACCATGAACTGGGAATCACTTCGGTAACGGTGCAGGCGTGGGCTCCGGTGACTGTTGACGGCACTCTGGATGCGGATTAGATACATGAATTTAAAAAAAGATAAAACGAACATGATGATTAACCAAACGAAATATCATTGGCTTATGGCTCTTCCGGCATTGCTGTTGGCTGTCGGATGCAGTGAAAGCATCTTGCCCGAAGGACAGGATACCGGGGTGGCGGAATTGCAGGTGTCGCCACAGGTGGTGTTGACACGCGGCGCGATAGATGCCGGTTCGGATGCATCGGCTGTAGGGACTGCATTAGGAAGCATCGCGGTGTATGCCAACAGCAAAACGACGAATAAGACAACGAATAACTATGGGTTGTACACTTACAACTCTTCGGCATGGGGCAATAGCAGTGCGACCGATAAAATCTATCTTTCGGCGGAAGAGGCTACGATCTATGCGCATTATCCGGCGTATCAACCGGGTAGTAATGGTGAATTTCAGAGTAGCGGTACTGCGCTGAAGGCCAGTGGTTCAAGTGGTGAATACACTGATAATTCCACGATCAATATCTCTGTATTTCCGGGGTCTACTGGAAGTCCTAACGCCAAGATCGACTTTCAATCCACTGACAATTCGGACAGTCAAACCAGTACAAAAGATAAGATTCTCGCAGCCTCCGGAGAGGTGGACTATATGTATGCCGATCAGGGAAGTACCGGAGTGAAAGCCAGCTATAAAAACGGTGATACGAATAAAACCGGACAGGTGACGCTCGCCATGAAGCATGCCCTTGCGATGGTCAGCTTCCGGGTATATGCGGATCATACCTATAAAAATACCGGTGCATTCACCAAACTGGTATTAGCCAATAAAAGTGGAGATACTAAAAATGTACTAAATAATGGGGGTACCACCCCTGCCATGAAAATTAAGGATGGTACGATCACTCCAGGTAGCTCTCCGGCGGCAGTGACCTATACACGTGATATAGTAAACTATCCGTTGTCCAAAGCAGCGGCTGACACGGATCAGGCCAAAGCCACCGCTAAAAATAACGCCAAGAAAGCCAGTATCCTCGTCCTGCCTGAAAACACGGTCGATAAGTCGACCGTGGAAGCTACGCTGACGATTGACAACCAGGATTATAAAGTCGCCCTGCCTGGTAGCGGCAGTAAATGGGAGGCCGGAAAGAATTACCTGTACACCGTCAAGCTCAGTGGCTCCGAACTCGTCATTTCGAGTGTGACCGTGACGGAATGGGCAACGGTTGCGTCAAGCACTGACCTGGATATAAAGTGATAGAAGAAAAACTCAACAAGATAATAGATGAAGAACGTATTCATTCTTTTGCTCCTTGGGACCGCATCCCTGTTTTGCATAGCCTGTTCCGGTGAGAACTCCGTTCTCACCGACGGCGATGCCGTCCTCTTGCAGCCCGGTGTTCATGCCGGTGCCACGCTCGCCTCCACCCGTAGCATGATCAACGATGTTGGTACGGGTGTAGACCGGATCAGCATTGGCATCTACCTCGCCGCTGCGGACGGCAGTCTCTATCCGGGCAGCAACGCCGGGGGAGCGACCTTCACGAAAGCGGCTTCCGGTACCAATTGGACGAGCACTCCTTCTACCTACGTCAGCCTTGCAAAAGCAACGGTCTATGCCTGGGCACCCGCTGCGACAGCCTTGAAGAGCGATGGCGGCAGTGGCAGCGGCAGTGGCAGCGGTAGCGGTGGCAGCAGCAGTACTGTCTTGCCTGCTCTCTCCGTCAGCGTACCTGCCGGGCAAACCTTCGACGGAGGAAATACCTACGACTGCTCTACCGCCGATTACCTTTACGGTTCCGGCAGCGCTACCGTAGGTTCGGCTACGGCGGTTACCGCCAACAGCCTGTCTCCTTCGCCGACCCTCTATCTGCAACACGCCTTGTCGCAAGTCGTGTTCCGCATTCAGAACGCGAACGACCGCACCCCGGATCCGACATACGATTATGTAAAGAAGATTAAGCTTACGGCAGCGGGCGACGCTACTCCTTTCTACTGTACGACTGCTTCCGGATCCGGATCGGCCGGCACGATGTCCCTGACGGATGGCGCTTTGTCCGGACTGGCTGCGGTGGGTGAAATCTCTTTTACCCCATCGGCCCGTCCGCAACAGGTCGGCACCTCGGGCCCCGTTACAGTGGCCTACGGGCTGGTGGCTCCGAAGGCTGAGGCGGCTTCGGGCACGCAGGTGACGTTGACGCTGACACTGGGTGAACAAAGCTCGGACGCTACCGAACGGGATCTTACCCTCTCGACCGATGCCTTCAACCCGGCATGGCAGAAAGGATACCGCTACGTCTATACCTTGACGCTCGGCGAACGGGGAATCAGCCTGCAACCTGTCGATATAAAAGGGTGGACGGAAGTTTCCGGGGGGAGTAATGACGTAGATCCCGGCTGGCAATGAAACAAATGATTCAGAATGACAAATGATTCAGAATGAATGATTCAGTATGAAAACAGATAGATTATACCAAACGGTTTTAGGCTGCCTGCTGCTTACCGCAGGCTGTTCGGACAATGCGCTGACCCCTTCGTTGCCCGAAGGGACTCCGCTTACGGTGTCCGCCGCGATCTGCGCTTCCGGTGAAGGCCGGGAGTCTGAGACCCGGGCGGCCGTGGCAGCCGGGACCCGTGCCGTGGCAGCCGACAACGGTTACGACCGCAGCACCTTTGCCGCAGGTGACAAAATCCGTATCATCCGCTCGCGGAACGGCTCGTCATCCACTCCGGTGGACTATACATTGAACTCCGCTTCTTCCGGCAACAGTACGGGCGAGTGGAAACCTTCGGTGACGGGTACGGAGCTGCTCGTTGAGTCCGGAGCCACCTACCAGGCGAGTTACCCTATCGAATACTCGGGTATCCGTGCCGACCAGCGAAAGGCGGACGGTGAGGACTACCGCCTGAGCAATCTGCTGGAGACCCCTGAGAAGGTGGCGATCGGCCGTAACGGAACCCTCTCCTTTACAGGCGAAAGCGCCTTTGTGCACAAAGGCGTGAAGCTGACCCTGAAGTTTTCGGGAAAGAACACACTGTCCAAGGATTTTACGAGTATGACCGTAACCGGGAATGGGCTTTACTCCGGAGAAGCAAGCAAGGATGAAACCGTCTACCTGTATCACCCCGGCGGTACAGGCGATGCGAAATATACCTGGCATGGCATTATCGCCCCGCTTACTTCCCAACAGTCGATACGGGTATCGGTGACGGATGCTAACGGAGTGGTCTATGACGTCACCCTTACTTGCGCAAGGGCGGCGAACAGCCACTACACCTATACGCTCACCCTGAAAAATGATGTGTTGGTTCCCACCGGTCAGGAGATCAAAGAGTGGCAAAGCGGGGATTCGCATACAGGAACCTTAAGTTGATGTAACTTAGTTTGATGTAATATTAGTTGATGTAATATTAGTTTGATGTAACCCCATGAAAAAGAAAAAGAATAGAATCCTATCGGTATCCGGGGCGGCTCTCTGCCTGTTCTTCCCGGTTCTGCTGGCCGCCTGCTCGCAAGAGGATGCTTTGCCCCGTCCGTTGGAAGTATCGGCGGAGGTGGGGAGTCCCGCTACCCGTGCGGCGGCAGACTCGCATGCCGATGATTATGATAAAAGTGAATTTGTAGCGGGTGATGTCATCCGGATTACGGACGGCACGAAAACTGCCGACTACCAACGGGTGGTCACCGGCACAACCGGCACCTGGCAACCCGCAAGCGGACAAACAGCGCTTACCACCACCGGTAGTGAAACGTTTACGGCTTCGTATCCTACGGCGTTTACCCGGATTCTAACCGATCAGCGCACAGCCACCAATTTCTGGCAAAGCAACCGGCTGGCGGCTACAGGAGTACTCGATGGCAATAAGGCTACGTTCTCGTTCGCTCCGGCAGCGGCGAAGGTGACCCTGGTGGTGAAGTATGGAAATAGTGATAGTGACAAGAAGCTTCCCGGCACGGCAAGCCTGGAGGGTACGGGGATTGCCACCGGTGCCTCTGAATCGCAGACGATCAATGCCTATAGCGCCTCGGCAGCGGGAACTTCCGCTCAGCAGCATACGTATGTGGCCATTGTCAAGCCCGGCTCCCGAACGTTTGTGATCAAGGTGAAGGCCGGCGACAGCGGTGAAACGGAGAAGAAGTACACCGAGAAGGCGGCCCATACCTTGAAGGCCGGATACAACTACCAGTATAACTTTACGTCCACCAATGAATTGATTCTGAACGGTATCACCGTAGAACGATTCGTAGAGACAACGGAGCAGGACGCGGGAAACGCCACTTAATGAAGAACAGATACGAAAACAGATATGAACCTACAAAAATACAATCGAATGAAGAAGCCGGCGAATCGCCTCTACATGGCGCTTGCCCTCGGAGCGGGGATATGCCTGACGGCTTCATGCGCCTCGGACGACGGATTCGCCGCCGATGAAGGCGCGCTGGAATTGCAGCGGATCGAAGTGGAGGGAGAGGAGAGCGTCACCCGTGCGGAAGCAACCGCTATCACCGAGGTGGACGTGTATGCCACCACTACCGCACACAAGGCGTATGGAGACAATCCACTGATGACATTCTCCTTGAAAGAAGGAGTCTGGACTCCGGACAAGCAGACGATCATGAACAGCACTTCGGGTGATGCCTTGCTGTACGCCTATTATCCTCCCGCAGCCATCCAAGCGTCCGGTGACGGTGAACATACGACGGCGGTGAACCTTCCGTCGTCATTGACTGATTTTCTCGCTACCGGGCAGGCCGATTATCTCTACGGTGTGGGTACGGATAAGTCGGAGACAGTCCCCGTCACGGCAAAACCTTCCTCGAGAACCGTCAGCTTCAAGATGAAGCATGCGTTGGCCAAAGTCAGTTTCCGTATCGTGAAGTCGGCTTCGGCCACCGAAGCGCTAAAGCTGATACAGGTGGATGTGCTGAGCGGAACCAACCGTCTGCGGACAGGCATCGGGACGATGAACCTGAAAAGCGGATTGCTGAACAGTCTGTCGGATATTTCGACACTGACACTGGCGCAGGCGAGTGGCGTGGAGTTGAAGCTGAAAGAAAACCAGAAAGGACCGAACGTGACCTGCCTCGTGGCGCCGATGGCGAAAGAGGAAACGGTGCTCTCGTTCCGGCTCAAGGTATGTGTGGACGGAGAAGTTGCCGCGAAAGCGCATGCGTTTGAAACCCAATCGGTGACAGCGCAGTGGGAGGCGGGAAAGCATTATGTCTATCTGATTACGGTGGACAAAATGGGAGGTAAGCTGAGCTCGGTACAGATAGAGGACTGGAAAAACGATGCGAACCAGAACACGAGTATCGGGATTTAGTGGAAAACGATCCACTCCGTGTTACTCTGTGTACTCTGTGGTGAACTAAAACAAGAAACGATGAATAAAAGACTGAAACTTTGGATAGGGTGTTGCCTTTGCTTGCTGGGAGCGCCGGGACTGACAGGATGTTCGGAACAGGCTCCCGGGGAACCCGGCACGGAGGAGGGAGATCCGGTATCGCTCCGCTTCTCTCTTTACCGGGCGGAGGCGGACGAGGCTTCGACCCGTGCCGATGCGGCAACGGATATGGAGGATGGAAAGACTTTCTGTATCTATGCTTTCCCCGCAGGTGCGTCTACCACGACGACGGAACCGCTGGATCATAAAGTATATACGGTAAAGAGTGGAGTGGCTACGGGCGAACTCTATCTGTATCGCGGAACGTACGACCTTTACCTGGTATCGTACAACTCTTCGACGGAAGTGCCCGAACTGAAAACGGACGGTACGATTCAGGTGTCGAACGGAAAAGACTTTATGTACACCAGCCTGAAAGGGATCGTGGTGCAACCCAACCAAACGGGAGAAAACATGATGGACGTAGTGCTGCCGGCTCCCTTTAAACGCTTGGGAGCACAGATCAAAGTGAGTGTGGCGGCAGGTGACTTTCAGCCGGTTACTCCTACCAGTCTGGTGGTGAACTCCTTCAAGATGGGAGGACTCCGGGCGTCGTTGCCTTACACGTTGGGCAGTACTGCCTGGGGGACGGTAGCGAATGAAACATTTGCCACTACTCAGACCTTCACCGGATTCACATATAATACGACAGGGCAAACAGTTACCATTCCACGAGTCAGTACGCCGGTTGTGGTGCTTCCGGTAGACGGTTCGGCTATGATTTCTTTTAAAGTGAACCTGACGGTAGGCTATAATGATAACGGTGTAAGTAGAAAAACGACCAATACTTATCCGGCGGAGATCCAGAAGGTGTTGCTGCCGGGTATGACCTATATGTTCGCCTTTACACTGACTTTCTACGGCATACTCGACCCCGCCGACTTGACGTTGGCGATAGGCGAATATGAATCGACCGTAACGCTCGATTCGGATGAAATGGGAAAGTAGCCGGCATATTCATATACAATTATCATATTTAGAATCAGATCAAAACAGAATGGCAAAAAGACAATACATACGACGATGGACGGGCAAATGGGCGCTCGGTTGCCTGCTGGCGGTTTCCGGCTTGCTGGCAGGATGCAGCGAGGAATCCGTAGAGACTTCCGAGGAGTTTCGATTAGTTCTGAAACTGCCTCCGGCGCTGACGGTGGATACCCGCGGAACGATTAACCAGATCCCTGTTAACCGGATCTGGGTGCTGCAATACGTCACCGAGAGCGGAGTGTCAAAGCTGAAGCAGAAAGCTTTTTTTGGTACGATTGGAAATCCGGGAAGCAATCAGACGATTGAGGTCAACACCAAGAATGATGATGTTGTTTTCGCCCAGGCGGAGAGTCGCTTCTATGTCATTGCCAATGTGGACCAGTCGTTCCTGAGCAGCTTCACCGGAACCGAAGCGGAACTGAAGGCGAAAACGGTGGCCTTTTCCGGTTATAGGAACAAGCCGTCCCTGTTGACATCGGGGCCGCTGGAATATACGCCCGATCTTAATAAAAAGGGTGTAATACCGCTGGTGGTTCCCTTGCGGCGGGCTTACGCCACGATTTCCTTGTCCTGGAAGAAAATGGGAGATCTGGCAGACCCAAAGAATCCGAGTAACCTTGTCGTCAAGTCCGTCTCCCTCTACAATGTACCCGCACACATGGCGCTCTATACGCGGGGAGGCGGAAGTATTAAAGATAAGTATCCTGCGGATAAGGATGGTTCTACGGCTATCATATCCACAGACGGAACCCAGATCACTACTGATTTGAGTCCGTCTTCTCCTTGCAAATTCTATATGCCGGAAAACTTACGGGGAATGGGGACAGCCGCCTCGTTTATGGAAAAGAGCATTCCGGCTAAAGGGCCGGACGGAAAATTGGACTATTGTACGTACATCAAGCTGTCGGGTGAATATAAGTATGCGGGAGCATCGGCGCCTATCGGCGTGAACTATCTCCTGCATTTGGGCGGCAACCTGATGACTGACTACAACATCCGCAGAGATTACCTTTATAACCTCACCGTCAATATCAGTGGCGCCAACAGCGCCGATGTGCGTGTGACGATCACGGACGGTAACGTAGTGATGTTCGATGCTGTGGAGGTGCTTCCGGTGAACAATGTAGTTTTCAAATAAAAGACAGAAATGAACTTGATTCACCACAGATTACACGGATTTTCACAGATTAATACTGGATCTTCACAGATCAACACCGAATCTTTGATTCGATTAAACTTGATTATCAGTGAAATATAAATAATTAATCGGAATATAAATAATTAATCAGTGAAAATCCGTGTAATCTGTGGTGAACTTAAAACAAACATACCAATATGAAACATACTTCTAAAAATCTGTGGAAGCTACCGTTGCTTGTCTGCCTGTTGGGCATAGCGGCTTGTGAAGAGCGGGCGGATGTCGTGCCGGTCGATGCGGACACAAAGCCCGTGGAGGTATCCCTGTGTTTCGGCTTTGCCGATGATTCAAAGAATGAAGAATCTCAATGGCTCGCCGTTGAAACACGCGCCGCCGCTTTTGATGTAAAACGGTTACGGAAGCCGGTTACCCGTGGCGTCCCGGCCGTTCCCACTAAGCTGTATAATCTGGAGATACTTCAATACGATAGAAACGGGAATTATAAGGCT
>OLFT01003106.1_pt1 | contig 12896 bp, 8 predicted proteins | sample 1604921 | NCBI WGS metagenome assembly OLFT01 (sample SAMEA3888897, study PRJEB22519) | human gut metagenome | biome: human gut; feature: human-associated habitat; material: faeces | place: Denmark | collected 2013 | reverse complement strand
AGCTCCCCTCCGGGAACTTCACAAAATCCGTGGTGATTTTAATGGGGCGCAGCTCGTCATACGCCCGTCCATCCTGTCTTGTCATCGCTGTTTTCTCCCCCTTCTCAGATGATAGCCTCCGCGTAATCATGCGCGTCAAAGGGCTTCAAATCGTCAATGCCCTCGCCCACACCGGCCAGCTTCACAGGCACACCCAGCTCCCGGGCGATGGCTACCACAATTCCGCCCTTGGCCGTTCCGTCCAATTTTGTCAAAACCACGCCCGTAAGAGGTACTACTTCACCGAATAACTTAGCTTGACTGACGGCATTTTGCCCCGTCGTTGCATCCAATACCAAGAATGTTTCGTGCGGAGCTCCTTCAATATTTTTAGCAGCTACACGAGCCATCTTCCGCAACTCTTCCATCAAATTATTTTTCGTATGCAACCGCCCCGCCGTATCTACCAGGAGTATGTCCGCATGACGGGCTTTGGCGGAAGCCGTAGCATCGTAAACCACCGCCGCCGCATCAGCGCCTTCCCGGTGCTTAATGATAGGCACGCCTACACGCTGCGCCCAAATAGTCAGCTGATCGGAGGCGGCGGCCCGGAAGGTATCTCCGGCGGCAATCATGACGGACTTACCGTGTTCCGTATAGTATTTTGCAAGTTTACCGATAGTTGTTGTCTTACCGACACCGTTTACACCAACTATAAAAATGACCTTCGTCCCTTCCGTATCTTGTTCCGGCTCATCGTTTTCTTCCAATAATTTTACAACGACCTTTTCCAAATACGGTACAACATCGCTTCCGTCTTTAATCTCCTTTGACTTTACGCCCTCTCGAATCTGTTCCAGTAAATAATCGGTCGTTTCAATCCCTATGTCGCCTGTGAGCATAACCGCTTCCAAGTCATCGTACATTTCGTCGTCTATGTTTGCATACCCCAGAACAACCGTTTCAATACCTGTAAATAAGGATTTCTTCGTTTTTTCCAGACTGTCTTTTAATTTTGAAAAAAAGCCCATTCCTTAAGTTCCTTTCTCTATGAATTCATCAACTTGGACCGTGATCAACTTCGATACCCCTTTTTCCTCCATTGTTACGCCTTGCAGAGTATTAGCCGCTTCCATGGATTTACGTCGATGTGTGATAACAATAAACTGCGTATCACCGCTGTAATTTTTCAAATACCTGGCCATTCGATCTACATTAGCTTCATCCAGGGCCGCATCAACTTCATCGACCAGACAAAACGGAGCCGGCCGATAAGCCAGGAAAGCTAATAACAGTGCAATAACCGTAAGTGCCCGTTCACCGCCGGACAATAAGGTCAAAGACTGGGCCTTTTTTCCGGGAGGTTGAATTAAAAAGTCGATGCCGCTGGTCAATATGTTGTGAGTGTCGTTCAACAATATCTTAGCCGTACCGCCGCCGAAAAGTCGTGAAAAGATTTGTTGAAAGTAACCTCCGATTTCATTGAAGGCTTGCTCAAACTGCATAGACATGGCCTTATCGATTTCTGCTACTATCGCTTCCAATTTTCCTTGCGATTCAGCAAGGTCACGACTCTGTTGCTCATAAAGTTCAGCTTTGGCAGCCACTTCCCTATACTCTTCATCCGCATTGGGATTGACCGTGCCGAGTTCAGCTATACGGCTTTTTAAAGAGCGGACCGTTTCTTGCAATTCTCGCAAAGAACCTTCTTGTTTACGAGCTTCCGCTTCTTCACGTGTCAATCCCTGGTCGGTTAATTTTTCCGTACATCTTGAACTCTCACTACCGTATTTTTCAATTTGAATATCGGCACGACTTATTTGCTGTCGGTAATGTTCTTTTTCTTCTCGTAAAAGCTTAAGTTCTTCGTCAGCCGCCTGTCCCTTACTGAAATTCGTTTCTCTGGCCTGATAAAAAGCATTCTTGTCAGCCTCTTTGGCAATAACGGCCTTTTCCTTTTCAACCAGTAATGTTTCATCAACACGCCGCTGCCGACTTAATGACTCAATCTGCTCTTTTACTTCGTCAAGCTTACGGCTCAGCCCTTTTTCCTGTGCCCCCAGCTCTTCCAGACGTCCAATCTGTTCTTGCCTGCTTTCCTGTAAATGTGCAATCAGTTCTGTAAGCTTGGCCGCTTCTATACGCCGTTCTGTCAAAGAGGTGCCTATATAGTCCGTATTTTCCCGAGCTTTTAACACTTGCTGTTTCAGATCTTCAATGATTGAGGTGTTTTCTTTTTCCTCATAAGCGGACAAGCGCTCTTGTGCCTTTACCAGAAGGTTCTGTATTTCCGAACGAACCTCATTCAGGCGTTGCTCCCCTGCCGCTTCATTACGAATTTCATCCTTTATTTGCTCGTAATCAGCTGCACTTTTCTGTAGTTGCCATTCACAGCGCCTCAAAACCTCTGTCGTTTCATTAAACTTTCTCGTAAGTAAGGTTACCGCCGTACTCCGTTCATTAAAAATTCTCGTGGCTGTCGCTACTTCCGACGATATATTTTGCAATACATCTTCTTTTTTTCTTAAGTCGCAAGCCGTTTTCTCAATAACCTGCTTGCGTCCCGTTACGGAAGACATAGCTCGGGCAGAACTGCCGCCGGTAAGGGAGCCGCCTACGTTAAAGACGGTTCCGTCTAAACAAACGATACGTATGCAATTCTTGCTACTTCCGACGCTCTGTCAACCGACTCGGCAATCAAGGTTTTTTCCAACAAAGAAGAAAAAACGGATTCATAGACGGCATCATACGAGACAAGGGACTTTGCCGTTCCTATAATTCCTTCTTCAGCAAGGGCTGCCTCTTCATCCTTGCCTAAATGTCTGGAACGAACCGTATCAACCGGTAAAAAGGTAGCCCTTCCCGCCTTAATCCGCTTTAAAAAGGTCACGGCCTCTTTTGCCGCTTTTTCCGAGGTAACGACAATATGTCTGGACGCTCCGCCCAGAGCCGTGTCTATAGCCGTCATATATTCTTCAGGAATTCGGCAAAGATTTCCGGCAATACCGCAAACAGATGAACTCCACGGCTCCTTGGACTGAAGGACTGTCTTGACAGCACGTCCCAATCCTTCGCCATCACGTTCCAAGCCCTCCAACAGGTGCAATTTCTGACGCAGTGCATCACACTCGCTCTTTAAGACCCCTTCTTGTTTCGCCGTTTCGTCTAACGATTTTTTTAAAGACTCAAGCTCCTCACTTGCCGTCCGAAGCTTATCTTGAAGAGACTTTTCATTTATTCGAACTTGCCCTATCTCGGCTTCCAAGTCGAGGTGATGCCGTTCCAGTTCTTTTTTACGCTCCTCGACTCGCTCAATTCTTTCTTTTAACTCTCCGGACCGTTCTATATTTTCCGCTAATCGACGTTTAAAATCCTCGACATCTCGATGTAAAGCATACTGCTTTTCTTTGCGTAATTGTACCGCTTTTTCCTCTGACCGCAAAGATTCTTGAATCGCCTCGGCCTGAGTCGTCGCCTCTAGCATCAATTTTTCCGTAAGTGTTACACTTTGCACTGCCGCTTTTTCTTCTGCTCGGCCGGATTCCAATCGGGAAATCAATTCCGAAATTCGTGCGGATACCTTTTTTTTACGAATACTTATATCTTGAAGATCCGATTTTACAGTCTCTATAATACGTCGATTATCTTCGACTTGAAGGTCATACCGTTCCAACCTTTCTCGCAACCTGTCCGCTTCACTTTTAGCAGCTCCGGCGGCCTCATTTAAAGCCTGCATGCGAGCCCCTTCCGCCTCAATAGAAGCCATGATGCGTTGACGTTCCCGCTCTTTTGCTTCTATCTGTTTTTCTACATTACGATCTGCAAAAAAAGCTTGCTGACGAATATTTTCCGCCTTAGACAACAGTCTTTCAAAATTTTTTAACTCTTGTAAGGTCAAGGTTCCCTCATAGGCCCGTCGTTCTTCATCTAAGAGACGGAAAGAGCGTAATTTTTCCACTTGTCTCGTCAAGGGTTCCAACCGTTCTTCCAGCAAAACGGTCATATCGTGAATGCGCTCCAGATTGGCCTTAGTCTCGCGAATTTTCTTCAACCCTTCTTCTTTACGTCCCTTAAATCGACTGATTCCGGCAACTTCTTCAAAAATAATCCGCCGTTCTTCAGGCCGGCTATTTAGAATACGATCAACTCTATTTTGCCCGATAACGGCCATAGAGTCCTGTCCTATACCCGTATCGGCAAAAAGATTATGAATATCCTTTAAACGACAATGTCTTTTATTAATATAAAATTCACTGTCACCGGAACGAAAATAGCGGCGAGTAACAACGACTTCCCTAAATTCCGTGTCCAACGTCTTATCGGAATTATCGAAATACAAAGATACTTCTGCAACCCCCTGAGGCCGTCGCGTATCCGTACCGGAAAAAATGATGTCTTCCGCTCGCTGTCCGCGTAACTGACGCACATTCTGTTCACCCATGACCCAACGGACGGCATCGGAAATATTACTTTTCCCGCTGCCGTTAGGTCCGACAATGGCGGTAATACCCTTGTCAAAGGTCAATGTCGTTTTATCTGCGAATGACTTGAATCCCCGCAAATCCATCTTCGTCAGTTGCACGTTACAATTCCTTTCCGTCTACCTCATAAAGATTGTATATGTAACAAAAGTGGACGCATAAGTCGCCCATTCCTTATCTTGAGTCAATTGCATCCCTTAAAAAAATTGAATGCTACATATATATAACCTATTATATTATATAGCAAAACCTCTCCCCTGTCTTTAAAAAATCCTTTGAAACGGCTTGTAAATCTTTGTTCTTTCCTCTTGACTTGTCTCGTCCCGTGTGATTATATTAGTTTGAGTTTATGTGCACCTGAAGTCGCAACGAGGGGAGGTATACGGCATGCTGGAAGTATTCAAACATAATAACGGCCACTTGGAAGATGATTTATCTATCGCTACGGCCGAAAAAGGCTCTTGGATTAATGTTGTGAACCCCGACTCGGACGACCTGCAAATTGTTTCTATGGTCACGGAAATTCCTACAGACGTACTGAAAATGGCCCTGGATACGGAAGAACGTTCTCGTGTGGAAATCGAGGATGACTACGTGTTCGTCGTCATCAATATTCCTATTATTCTGGAAACGGACAGTTATGACACTTTGCCTCTCGGGGTCTTTATTACACCTGATTTTATCGTAACTGTCTGCCTGCAGGAAACGGATGTTATGAAAGCCTTTACACAGAACAAGTATCCTTTATTTTATACTTTTAAAAAGACTCGTTTCCTCTTTCAAATACTCTTTCGCACGGCCACTCTTTTCTTGCGTTACTTACAACAAATTAACCATCGTACGGACGACATTGAATCCATTTTGCGTCATTCCATGCGTAACCGTGAATTCTTCATGCTCCTTGAATTACAGAAATCCTTGACCTTCTTTGCATCTGCTCTGCGAGGTAACGGAGCTGTCATGGAAAAGCTTTTGAGGTTGAGACGAAATCAATCGCTCCACCATCTTTTAAAGCTTTATGAAGAAGATGAAGATTTACTGGAAGATGTTATTATCGAAAATAAACAGGCCATCGAAATGGTGGAAATGTACTCCAACATTCTCATGAATATGTCCGATACCTTCGCCTCCATTATTTCGAACAATCTGAACATAGTAATGAAGTTTTTGGCCTCCATTACCATTATTTTATCTGTACCGACAACTATTTTCAGCCTCTGGGGCGTCAACGTTCCCCTTCCTTTCCAAGAAAATGAATGGGGATTTTTCCTGGTTATTACGATTGCCATGATTTGTTCCGCCGTAGCCGTAGCCCTCTTGTGGATGAAAAAATTATTTTAGAGCGAAACACAAAGACCTCCTTACCGACGGTAAGGAGGTCTTCTTTTCTATATTTTTTCTACAGAGTATCCCGGCTAAAACCTACCATAGATTTAACGGGCTCAAAACTTTTTCGGTGAATGGGACAAGGTCCGTATTGTGCAATAGCATCTTTATGAGCCTGCGTCAAATATCCCTTATGTTCGGCAAATCCGTACCGGGGATATTGTCGATCATATTCTTCCATAATACGATCTCTCGTAACTTTGGCTATAATCGAGGCTGCCGCAATAGATTGGCTTTGTGCATCGCCGCCGACAATAGACTCATGGTAGATTTCCAAATCCGGTAAAGGCATAGCATCGATTAAAACGGCTTGAGGGGAAATATCCAAAGTCTTAACCGCTGTGTACATCGCTCGTTGCGTAGCGTGATAAATATCGTAACGATCAATATCTGCTTCCGAGAAATTTATGCATGACACAGCTATAGCTTCATTCATAATCGTGTCAAATAACTCTTCTCTTCTTTTATGTGATACTTTTTTGCTGTCATTAAGACCGTAAATAAGCGGCCGAATCGGTAAAATAACCGCAGCAACCGTTACAGGACCGGCTACGGGACCGCGCCCCGCCTCATCAATGCCTGCAATATAACGATATCCTTTTGCATACAGTTTTTCCTCATAGCGGAGCATTCCCTTTAATCGGGCTTTTTCTTTTCTTATTCTTTCCCGTCTTTTTCTGTACGCAGCTGCAGCCGTTTGAACTCCTTTACGATGATCCTCATCCATGGCCTGTAATAAGGGCTGTATATGTTCGCCTTCCGTTTCCAGTAACATGCGAATTTCTTCTAAAGAAAGGGTTTGTATATCAACCATCCTGTTTCTCCGCAAATTCTTCAGGCATATCCAGAGAAATAGGTCCTATATGACCTTCTCTGAAATCTTTTATAATAAGTTTATATGTTTTTTCCATGTCAATACGATTGCCCGGCAAAACAGCACCGCGATTTCTCCCTATGCACTCAATAGTTTTATACGGATCTTCATCTATTTCGGACAGTTTAAAACGTTTCTTCAATGCCTCACTATATCTTACCGATAAGGTGGTAATCAAATCGGCGACAACTTCTTCCATATCGTATACCGTATCCGATATAGCTCCTGTGGCGGCCAAACGTCTGGCACACTTTTGTTCCTCCAACTTAGGCCATAAGACACCCGGGGTATCAAGTAAGTCCAAATTATCTGCCAAGTGAACCCATTGCTTGCCTTTAGTTTCACCCGGCTTATCAGCTGTTTTAGTAGCATTGCGACCGGCCAGACGATTGATCAAAGTCGATTTTCCTACATTGGGAATACCTAGAATAATCGTCCGGACAGAGCGACTTTTTAATCCCTTGGCACGCCACTTTACAAGCTTCGGTTCCGCCAGCTTTCGCACCGCTTGTACCAACTGCTTAATTCCCTTGCCGTCCTTACTGTTTAAGGCCATCACCATGCGTCCCTGCTCTTTATAATAAGCCGTCCACAGCTTAAGAATTTCCGTGTCTGCCAAATCGGCTTTATTCATGACGACAATCGACGGTTTCTGTCCCAAAAGTTGCCCTATCATAGGGTTGGTACTGCTCATGGGTATACGTGCATCGATAGCCACGTCAATAATTTTCAGATTTCCTTCTATCAGTCGTCTGGCCTTAGCCATATGACCGGGATACCAGTTAATAATCACGGTTTTTCCCCCTTCTACACTACAAGTACACCTATTGTACGGTAAAAGACCTGCGTAAGTAAAGATGCCATACGCTACGGGCTACATACAAAAAGAGAACCGACCTTAAGGACGGCTCTCTTTTTGTATAATCTTAACCCTTACGGCTTTCGGATAATTCTTGAATATGTGCGATGAATTCATCAACATTACGGCTGCCCAAATCGCCTTGCGAACGATCACGAACGGAAACGGTTTGTTCCTGTACTTCTTTTTCGCCGATAACACACATATACGGAACTTTTTCCATTTGTGCCTTACGGATTTTATAGCCGATTTTTTCATTGCTTTCATCAAGTTCTACTCGAATACCGGCTTTTTTGAACTTCTTGCGAAGTTCTACTGCATAGTCCATTTGCTTTTCCGAGATAGGCAAAATCTTTACCTGTGTCGGAGCCAACCACACGGGGAATGCCCCTGCATAGTGTTCAATTAAGATGCCGATGAAGCGTTCAATACTTCCGAAGCAAGCACGATGAACCATGACGGGACGATGCTTCTGACCGTCTTCACCTACATAGGTCATATCAAAGCGTTCCGGCATGAGCATATCGAGCTGAATAGTACCGCATTGCCAGGTACGGCCGATAGAATCCTTAACATGGAAGTCAAGTTTCGGACCGTAGAATGCGCCGTCGCCTTCGTTGATCTGATAGGGTACGCCTTTTTCTTCAATGGCTTCCTTCAAGGTTTGCGTTGCTAAATCCCAGATTTCATCGCTACCCATAGAATTTTCCGGGCGAGTAGACAACTCTACATGGTACGGTAAACCGAACATCTTATAAGCTTCATCGAATAAATCAAGAACGCCTGTAATTTCTTTCTTCATCTGTGACGGCAGCATAAAGATATGAGCGTCGTCCTGAGTAAAGCTGCGAACACGGAAAAGACCGTGCAATGCACCGTGTAATTCATGACGATGAACCAAGCCTAATTCAGCAGTACGCATGGGAAAATCGCGATAGGAATGAACATTGCTCTTATAAACCAGGATACCGCCCGGGCAGTTCATAGGCTTAATAGCATACGGTTCATCGTCAATAGTTGTAAAATACATATTTTCCCGATAATGATCCCAATGCCCCGACTGTTCCCATAATTGACGATTTAAAATAATCGGCGTACTGATTTGGTCATATTCATAACGGTCATGAAGTTCATTCCAGAACTTAAGCAAAGTCTGACGCAAGAGCATTCCCTTCGGGTGAAAGAAGGGGAATCCGGGACCTTCTTCATGAAAGCTGAACAAATCCATTTCCTTGCCCAGTTTACGGTGGTCACGGCGTTCAGCTTCTTCACGCAGTTTCAAGTATTCATCGAGAGATGACTGCTTGTCAAAAGCGGTGCCGTAAATACGCTGCAACATCTTATTTTTTTCATCGCCGCGCCAGTAAGCACCGGCAACAGATAAAAGTTTAAAAGCCTTAACCTGACCGGTTGTCATTACATGAGGACCGGCACAAAGGTCATAGAAGTCACCTTGGCGATATACAGAAATAGTTGCATCTTCCGGTAAATCTTTGATCAATTCCACCTTGTAAATTTCGTTTTCTTTTTCAAACATGGCCAAAGCTTCGGCTCTGGAAACTTCTTCATAGGTAACGGGGAGATTCTCTTTTACAATTTTATGCATTTCCGCTTCAATAGCCGCAAAATCATCTTTCGTAAAACGATGTTCCGTATCGAAATCGTAATAGAAGCCGTTTTCAATAGCCGGGCCGATTGCTACTTTTACATCTTTAAACAAACGACGCACAGCCTGTGCCATAATATGTGAGGCCGTATGACGCAATGCGTCCTTACCTTCTTGAGATTCAAACGTAAGAAATTCTACAGTCGAACCGTCTTTAACGGGTCGGCGCAAATCCGTAACTTCTCCGTCCACCTTAGCTACCAGTACCTTTTTGGCAAGGCTGTTGCTCAATTGTGCAACGGCATCTCCCAAAGAACAGCCGTCCGCGAATTCTCTTTTGGCTCCATCTTGTAAAATAATTTCTGCCATTCTTCACATCTCCTTTAAAAATAAACATGACCTCTCATCCCAAGGGACGTAGAGGTCATGATCACGCGGTTCCACCCTAATTACCGAATACAATCTCGGTATCTTTTATTGCTGTAACGGTGCAACCGTATCTGTTTCAACAGTAGGCTCCGAGGCGGTAACGGTCATACGCTCATAGAATGCTCTCACCGATTGCATTCCTCTCTGCATAAGCGGTTCACATGCCGTCGTGTCCTCATCACGGCTTTAATATATATCTTCGATATGACGTCATTATAAGACTATCATTTTTTACTGTCAAGATAAAAAATTAAAAAAGCGGATCTCATGATCCGCTTTCTTTTTAATTATTCGGCATAAGCCGTTACTTCCACTTCAACAGATGCACCTTTAGGCAACTCCGCTACGGCTACACACGAACGAGCAGGGAGGTTATTTTTAAAATATTCTCCGTATACGGCATTTACGGCACCGAAATAGGACATATTCGTAATATATACAGTTGTTTTTACGACATTATCGTATGTCATGCCGGCAGCTTCCAATAATGCTCCTACATTTTTCATGCACTGCGTTGCTTCAGCCGTAACTCCGCCTCCAACGAGTTTCCCCGTTTCCGGATTGAGAGCTATTTGGCCGGATGCAAATAAAATATTACCGGCTTTAATGCCTTGCGAATACGGTCCTACAGCACCGGGGGCCTTATCGGTTTTAATTACGTTTACTGCCATATAAAACACTCTCCTTTTAATGTTTTTATTTATTATATCAAAGGAATTTAACCTTCGCTACCGTTGTTAGCCCCTTTTTCCTGTAAATTACCGTGTATATCATACTCTTTCTTATTCAAGCCGCAAATAAAGTAAAAAACGGTAATAACTGCCATATAAACCCATGAAGAAATAAGGGACATACGCGTATCTTCGTTAAACCACATACCGATAGTAACAAGGACGAGGAAGGCAATACAAAACCAGTTCGCATAAGGATACAGGGGAGACTTGAACTTATGGGCATCCATTGCCTCTTTACCCCAGTAAGCACGAAATCTCTTCTGCGAATAGGCCAGAACAAACCAGGCTATCATACCGGGAAATACGGAAGCACTGTATAGGTACAGGAACAGCTTTGAATCGGGAATCAGGTAGTTCAAAATAACGCCGAAAATCAAAAATCCTATAGTGACACCGATACCCACGCGAGGCACTCCGGACTTGGAAAGTCGCATAAAAATTTTCGGTGCCTGACCATTTTTTGCCAACGTATATAACATACGGCCGGAACTGTACAAGCCGGAATTGCATCCTGACAGAGCTGCCGTAAGGACTACAAAGTTGATCAGGCCGGCTGCAGCCGTAATTCCCACCTTACCGAAAGTCATAACAAAGGGGCTTCCTATAAAACTTACCTGATTCCAAGGATAAATACAGAGAATGATAAAAATGGAACCGATATAAAAGATAAGTATGCGCCAAACAATACTTTTCGTCGCCTTACGTAAAGTTTCCTTCGGTTCCTGTGCTTCTCCGGCCGTAATCCCTACAAGTTCAACACCTTGAAAGGCCGCCGCTACTACGCACATGGCTGCCAACATGCCACCAAAACCGTTAGGCATAAAACCGCCATTAACCCAAAGATTATCTATCCCTACGGGCACTCCTTCATTACCGAAGCCGAAGATAATAACGGCCGCACCGACGAAAAGCATAACAACGATGGTCGTAACCTTAATAAACGCGAACCAAAATTCAAATTCACCATAATACTTAACGGCCGCTAAATTGGCTATAGCAACAATGAGCATACCTACAAAAGCTGAAATCCATTGCGGTATATCGGGAAACCAATAGTGTACATAAATCCCTACTGCCGTAATTTCCGACAGACCGATGACAACCCACATGAACCAATAGCTCCAAGCTGTGAGATACCCCACATAGGGGCTGATATACTTATGCCCGTATGTGGCAAAGGACCCGGTTACCGGTTCCTGATACAACATTTCGCCCATAATGCGCATAATAAAGAACATAACCACGCCGGTCAATGCATAGCACAATAATACGGCCGGACCGGCCATCATAATCGTATTGGCCGATCCCATAAAAAGGCCTACGCCGATAGTTCCGCCCAGGGCAATCATTTCAACATGACGAGGCTTTAAGCCCCTTTGCATCTCTTCTCTTTCCATTTGTGACACCGCCTGTTTATTTAAAAATGACTTCGTATTTTTCATTTATTAATCGCTGTTTTAAATCATCTACGTGCTTTTCATTAGCCGTTTCCAATTCCAGCGTAACCGCCGAATGTTTAGCCCCCATACCGTGCTGACTCCGCTCATGTGTGACGGCCAAAACATTGGCCCCCGACTCGGCAATAATAGACAACAACCGGACCAGCTCACCCGGTCTGTCAGGGATCACCGTCGTAAAGCAAGCTTTACGCCATGCTTCCGTAAGGCCACTGTTAATAATGCGCGTCATATTATTTACATCGATATTCCCGCCGCTGATAACAGCCACGACCTTCTTTTTGTCCAGGCCTAAAATCTTATGATTCATTAAGGCGGCCACCGGGGTTGCACCGGCTCCTTCGGATACTGTTTTAACTCGTTCAATGAGCCAGAGAATGGCTGCCGCTATTTCTCCTTCATCAACCGTTACGATATCATCCACATAGTCACGGCAAACGGCGTACGTTAAATCACCGGGACGCTTTACAGCAATTCCGTCAGCCAATGTAGCCATGCCGTCATAAGTACAAATAGCCCCGTCATATACGGATTTTTGCATAGACGGCATGTTGGCAGACTGTACGCCTATAATCCTGATTTTCGGATTTACGCTCTTAGCTGCTACGGCAATACCTGAAATTAAGCCGCCACCGCCTATAGGAACGACAATAGCATCCGCGTCGGGAAGTTGTTCCAACACTTCCAAAGCAATCGTCCCCTGACCGGCCATAACATAAGGATCGTTAAAAGGATGTACATATGTATAGCCGAATTTATCTGATAGTTCTTGAGCTTTCGCCGCCGCTTCATCAAAAAAGTCACCGTGCAAAACCACTTCCGCCCCATATCCCTTAGTAGCTGCAATTTTCATTAACGGCGCATGTTTAGGCATACAGACAATAGATTTACAGCCGTAACTGGTAGCCGCCAAGGCCACCCCTTGAGCATGATTTCCCGCTGATGCGGCAATAACCCCTTTAGCTCTTTCTTCGTCAGTCAATGCGGCAACCTTATTGTACGCCCCCCTAAGTTTAAAAGAGCCCGTTCGCTGTAAATTTTCCATTTTTAAATAAACTTGACAGCCTGCTACATGACTGACCGAGTTGGAA
>OLFT01003105.1_pt1 | contig 12900 bp, 14 predicted proteins | sample 1604921 | NCBI WGS metagenome assembly OLFT01 (sample SAMEA3888897, study PRJEB22519) | human gut metagenome | biome: human gut; feature: human-associated habitat; material: faeces | place: Denmark | collected 2013 | reverse complement strand
TTATCGGTATCGGTGAAATTTTGCGCGCTGTTATTATGTCACCAGCCGTGACTACGGCTGATACGTCCCTGTTACATGGCATTGTAGCCAGTGTTGTATACGCTGTGCTAGGTATTATACTATTTGTAACGGGTTATATGTTTATCAATATTTGGCATCGTAAATATAAATTATCCGAAGAAATTATGCGTGGTAATACAGCGGCTGGTATTCTTGTATTTGGCATTTTCGTTGGTCTTGCTCTTGTTATTAGCGGTGCTGTGCACTAAGGGAGCGTTTTATGTATAAGCCAAGTAAGAAAACCATATACCTTACAGGTGCTTTCGCCGCAGTTGCTGGTCTTGTAGGTATGTATTCATACTGGAACGATATCTCCTATGCTGTGTGTGATAAGGTTTATCCAGAGGCAAATGAGGGGGAGGTTCGATTAAAGGATAGTCAAGGTAATCGGTATTCTCTTTTAAACCATGGTGATGGAAAAGAAACCGCCCTGTATGACGATAATCGTTCAGTTACCTTTCACCGTGATAATGGTGGAAACTTAGTGTGGGATGCTGGTTTGGCAAGTTTGTTACCAACTATTGCAGCTGGGTATTATATGTTTCATGGGTTTAATCCTCCTACGGCACGTATGGATGGACGAACTATGACGTATCGCGCGGTATCGCCATTAAAACCGTATGAACAACCTAATGAATATACGTCATCAGGATCAACTATACATGGCTATGGCGGTGGAAGAAGCTTTCGTAGTTATGAGAATAATAGAAGTAAGAAAGCATCATCTATAGGACAAAAGTCTGGCTTTGGTAGTGCTGGTGCGCGGTCTAGTGCTTCGTAATGGATATGGTGGTACTATGTATTGATAAAAGTTGTTTAAGATTTAGGAGATATAGTATTGGCAAATTTATATATTGGACTTGTTCATTATCCAATTATGAATAAGCATAAAGATGTGATAACGACGGCCATTACCAATTATGATATTCACGATATTGCACGCGCATCTATCACCTACGATGTATCTAAATATTTTGTGATTCATAATATACCAGCTCAACGAGAATTAGCAGCTACAATTATGGAGCATTGGAAGTCAGGCTTTGGTAGTACCTATAATCCGGACAGAAAAGATGCTTTCACAGGTGTTGAACTCGTTAATTCTATCGCTGTTGCGGTGCGTACTATCGAGGAACTGGAAGGGGTAAAACCTATCGTAGCAACTACCGATGCTAGAACTTATGATAATACAATTTCCTATGCACGGATGCGTGAACACCTTGAAAATGAGGGCCGCCCTGTGTTAGTATTATTTGGTACCGGTTATGGTATGACAAAAGAAACGATGGAAAGCTTTGACTATATTTTAGAACCTATATATGGCCATGGTGAATACAATCATTTATCTGTGCGTAGTGCCGTTTCAATCATCTTAGATCGATTGCGGGGCGAGGCATGGTGGAATAAATAGGAGGCGTCTATGTCAGGACATTCAAAATGGGCAAATATTAAACATAAAAAAGGTAAAACCGATGCATTGAAGGCTAAATTAGCTACGAAAATCGGTCGTGAAATTACCGTAGCAGCGCGCATGGGTGGTGCGGATCCAACAGGTAATATGCGTTTGAAATTGGCTTTGCAAAAAGCTCGTGAAAACAATATTCCTAAGGATAATATTCAACGTGCTATCGATAAAGGCGTTGGTGCTACGGATATGAACGCATACGAAGAAATCGTATATGAAGGTTATGGTCCAGCTGGTGTGGCTGTTACTGTAGAGGTTATGACGGATAATCGTAACCGTGCGGCTGCCGATGTACGCCATGCATTCTCTAAACAAGGTGGTAACCTTGGTGAAAGCGGTTGTGTAGGTTGGATGTTTAAATCTAAAGGCGTATTCGTTATCGATAAAGAAGGTCATGACGAAGATGAATTGACTATGTTAGCTCTTGAAGCGGGCGCAGAAGACCTTAAGTCCGAAGACGATGTATTTGAAATTTATACTACTCCTGAAGATTATGATGCGGTAGAAGCAGCTCTTGCTGATGCGGGCATTGAAACAGAAGTAGCGAAAATCACAATGATTCCAGATACTACAATTGAATTGACTGGCGATGATGCTGTAAAAATGCAAAAAATGCTCGACGTATTGGATGATCTTGATGATGTACAAAACGTATATCACAACGGTATTTTGCCAGACGACGAAGAAGAATAATATTAAGGAGTACTCTGAGGGGTGCTCCTTTTTTATTGATTTATGAAATTTAGGGTTTCTGTAAATGTTAAGAATACTAATAGATTTCTTATAAATTTTATATTGGAATTCATGAAATTCGATGTGGTATTGTGCTATAATAAAATAGATTATGTAATGGAGGTAGGCGACAGCTTATCTCATTTTTAAACTAAGGTGGGTTGAGGTGCGAATAATAGGTATTGACCCAGGCACGGCTATATGCGGGTATGGCATTATTGACGTGAAGGGTAGCAAGTTAACGCCAGTAGCCTTTGGGGCTATTACCACTCCTAAGGAATTAACTGATTCACAACGGTTAGAAATTTTATTTAATGATTTAAGTGATATTCTAGAGGAATTTAAGCCGGATAAATTTGGTGTAGAAGAACTCTTTTTTAATCGTAATGTAACGACGGCGATTAAGGTAGGTCAAGCTCGTGGGGTTATATTGCTGGCCGCAGAGCAACAGAGAATACCTATATATGAATATACGCCATTACAAATTAAACAGGCTGTTACTGGTTATGGTAAGGCCGATAAAAATCAGGTTATTTACATGACCATGAATATTTTGAGGATTCGTGAGAAGATTAAGCCCGATGATACGGCAGATGCATTAGCTGTTGCCATCTGTACGGCTCATAGTTCTCACACTGATAGATTGAAGAGGTTGGTATAATGATAGGGTATGTACGGGGCATCGTAACACATCTCTTTAAAGAGTCTTGTTACGTAGATGTACATGGCGTAGGGTATCGCGTTTATGTGCCGACCACTACGCGTCAACAATTGAATGAAGGTCATGAGGCAACGCTATTTACGTATTTGAATGTGCGGGAAGATGCAATGCAACTCTATGGCTTTTGGACGGAAGAGGAGTATGAGTTGTTCATTTTACTCATTTCTGTTTCCGGTATAGGGCCTAAGGTGGGGCTTGGCATTTTGTCTGGTATGACGCCGGAGGCTTTCAAATTAGCTGTTATTAATGGCCAAGTACAGCAATTAACCAAATTGCCTGGCATTGGTAAGAAATCTGCAGAGCGACTTGTTCTGGAGTTAAAGGATAAGTTAGCGAAAATGACGCATATATCTGCAGATTCTCCAGCAGCTATACAGCCAATTGGTGTTTCCGCTAGTGGTGCTACCGGTGAGGCTATTGAAGCTCTCGTATCGCTAGGTTATTCAGAACGAGATGTAGCTGATATTGTAGAGTCTTTAGATGATGGTAAACGCGATGTATCTGAGTTGATTAAAGTCAGCTTGATTGAGCTTGGGAAAGGACGATAAGGATGAACGAAGAAGTACGCCTTGTCGGAAATGGCGAGCACGAAGAAGATATGTGGCAATATAGCCTACGACCAAAGTTCTTTAATGAATACGTAGGTCAAGAAGAGGCTAAAGGTAATCTAAATGTGTATATTCAGGCGGCTAAGCAACGTGGTGAAGCCTTAGATCACGTATTGCTCTATGGTCCACCAGGTCTTGGGAAGACTACTTTGGCAGGGATTATTGCGAATGAATTGGGTGTTAATTTTCGCATAACCTCTGGTCCTGCCATTGAAAAGTCTGGTGACTTGGCTGCGATTTTAACAAATTTAGATGATCACGATGTACTATTTATCGATGAAATTCATCGTTTGTCTCGTAGTGTAGAGGAAGTATTGTACTCTGCAATGGAGGACTATGCTATCGATATCATCATCGGTAAGGGCCCAAGTGCTCGAACGGTGCGCATTGACTTGCCAAAGTTTACTTTGGTAGGTGCCACTACACGGGCCGGGGCTTTGGCGGCACCTTTAAGGGACCGCTTTGGTATTATTAACCGGTTGGAATATTATAAACAACCAGAATTAGAGTTTATTGTGACTCGAGCTGCAGAAATACTCAATATAGGTATTGAGCCAACTGGGGCTAGCGAAATTGCGCGTCGTTCAAGGGGGACGCCGCGTATCGCAAATCGTCTACTTAAACGGGTACGTGATTTTGCACAAGTTATTGGTGATGGGGTTATCACTCAAGACATTGCAGATGATGCGTTACAACGTTTATATATAGATAAAGAAGGACTCGATCGAATCGATCGACGTGTGTTGGAGTGTATTATTAAGAAGTATGATGGCGGTCCAGTAGGTATCGATACTATTGCGGCAGCTATCAGCGAAGAGAGAGATACCATCGAAGATGTGTATGAACCATATTTGATGCAACTAGGTTTTTTAGGACGTACACCGCGTGGGAGGGTGGCCACTAAATTAGCCTATGAGCATTTAGGTATTTCACAGACAGGGAAATAACAATGAAAACGAAACGATTACAATTGATGATAATGGCAACTTTGTTTTTAGGTGTAAATATTGGCGGTGCTTCTGTTGCTCAAGGGGCAACATTGCAACATAAAAGTACAGTAGTAACTAAGAAGCCAATGCCGAAATCAACAGTATCTACAATAAATGTATCGAAAGTAAATACGACGAAGAAATCTAGTTTTCGTCCACTTGTAACGAAACCCGTTGCAAAGCCTGTAGCAAAAACGACTTCTAAGTCTACTGCTACATCTACTGTAGCAAAACCTAGTGCTAAGTCGGTGAATGCGGCAAAGCCTAGTACTGCAGCAAAGACAGCAACGACTGTTAAAACAGTTAGCACTGCTAAATCAACAGCAGTTGCAAAACCTGCAGGTACTGCTCCGAAGCCAGTTACTAAACCTGTAGCTACGGGCGCTAAACCAATAGCTAAAAAGCCAGCTGCTTCAAAACAAACTATTCCTAAGGTAGTGAAAACAGCGGAAGCGGATAGTATTAAAGCTAATACAGCTGTGATTACTCGTAATAAAGTAGGTTCTGTGATGACACCTGCTACAGAGCGAATCGAACATGTGCCGAATGTACGTGTTCTATTAGGTAGTCGTAGTTCTGATGCTAAGGTGACATCTACTGCCAATATGGTTGTGTTAAATAGTAATAATGGTCAAGTTAGTACAATTAGTGCGAATCGTGGTACCTCTGTTGGTGTTCAAGGTGGTAAAATTGTTGTTAATGGCAAGGCCATTGATAGTGTAGTTACCTTAAAACCAGCTAATAGTGATGCGCCATTCTTGTTTGAAGGTAAAGGTTATCGCGGTGGACTTACATTACGTGCTAATAATGGTAAAATGATGGTCATTAACTCTGTACCTCTTGAAGATTATCTTTATGGCGTAGTTCCACAGGAAGTCGTTCCGTCTTGGCCTGCAGCAGCATTAGAAGCACAAGCTGTAGCAGCTCGCACTTATGCGCTTCATACAATGGAAGAAAATAAAGGGAAATTGTATGATGTGAGTACGTCCACAGATCATCAAGTCTATAATGGGGTTAGTGGTGAAACTCAGGCTACTACTAATGCAGTAAATAAGACAAAGGGTATGGTTATGCTATATAATCAACGCCCTATTAATGCCTTATTCCATTCTGATGGTGGTGGCTATACTGAGGATAGTGTTAATGTGTGGGGCAGTGATGTACCATATTTGAAAGGTGTAAAGGATTTTAGTACTGGCACATCTACATCGAATTGGACGGTTACTACATCTCGTCAGGCCCTTGAAAGTAAGCTCAATGCAGCAAGTAAAGGTGTCGGCAAATTGAAGAGTATCCAATTGACACCACTTGGCAAGCCGGGTCAACAAACATCTGACAGAGGCGTGTCTGGACGTATTAAGAGTGCTACTTTCATAGGCACATCTGGAAAGACGACGGTAGATGGCGATTCCTTGCGTAGTATTTTAGGTTTAAAATCTACACTATTTGATTTCTATGTAAATCACAACCCTGTTAAAGGCACGGGTAAGGCATATCATAACTTTACTGGTAGTAATGATACTGTCTATATTAAAGGCCACGGTTGGGGGCATGGTCTTGGTATGTCTCAATGGGGCGCTGCGGAAATGGCTAAGCGTGCTACTCCAGGGGATACAAATTATTACCAAACTATTTTGCGTCACTACTATAGTGGCATTACATTAAAGAAAATGTACTAATAAGGATTACGATGAAAGTTACAGATTTTGATTATGAATTGCCAGAGGAACTAATTGCTCAACATCCTGTAGAACCTCGCGATACAGCAAGACTTTTAACCTTGGATAAGGTTACCGGTGAGGTTGCGCATAAAGAGCATTTTTACGATTTGCTTGATGAACTTCATGAAGGGGATGTACTTGTATTTAATAATACAAAGGTTATTCCTGCAAGATTATATGGTCAACGGCAAGGTTCTGGTGGCAAGGTAGAGGTATTGCTCCTCACTCCATGCGGTGAAAACCGGTGGGAATGCCTTGTTAAACCTGGCAAAAAATGTCCTATTGGTCAAGTCATAGAGTTTGACGACCGCTTAAGTGGGACTGTACTAGATAAGACTGAATTTGGAGGCCGTATCATTGAGTTCACTTGCAATGGTGTATTTGATGATGTGATACAAGAAATTGGTGAAATGCCATTACCTCCATATATTCATGAAAAGTTAGAAGATAAAGACCGTTATCAAACGGTATATGCTAAGGAGAAAGGTTCTGCGGCGGCTCCAACTGCAGGTCTACACTTTACACCAGAGCTTTTAGAAAAAATAAAAGCTAAAGGTGTAGAGCTTGAGTTTGTAACCTTGCATGTTGGTCTTGGTACTTTTAGACCTGTATCGGCAGAGACGATTGAAGATCATGAGATGCATAGTGAGTTCTTCGTTGTATCTCAAGAAACCGCTGACCGTATTAATGCGGCTAAGAGAAACGGACGCCGTATTATTGCGGTAGGTACTACATCTGTACGTACACTCGAGTCTGCTACGAATGATGACGGTATACTACAAGGTATTAGTGGATGGACTCAAATCTTTATCTATCCTGGTTATAAATTTAAGATGATTGATGCATTGGTAACGAATTTCCATTTACCTCAATCTACATTGTTAATGTTGATTAGTGCATTAGCCGGTCGTGAACATTGTTTAGCGGCCTACGAAGAAGCTGTTCGAGAACGTTATCGCTTCTTTAGCTTTGGCGACGCTATGTTTATTCGTTAGGAGGGACTATGCCAAGTATTACTTATGAATTACAAAAGACATGTCCTCATACAGGGGCACGTGCAGGTTTATTGCATACACCACATGGTACCTTCCAAACACCTATGTTTATGCCTGTAGGTACACAGGCAACTGTTAAAACAATGACACCTGAAGAATTAAAGGCTATGGGTTCTCAAGTTATCTTGAGTAATACGTACCATTTATTCCTTCGCCCTGGGCCTGAACTTGTGGAAGAAGCAGGTGGGTTGCATAAGTTTATGAATTGGGATCAAGCTATTTTAACAGATAGCGGTGGATTCCAAGTATTTAGCTTAGGCGACATGCGTAAGATTACTGAAGAAGGTGTAACTTTTAGATCCCATATTGATGGTTCTAAACAGTTTTTATCTCCAGAAGTTGCCACAAAGGTACAAGAGCAATTAGGTTCTGATATTGCGATGGCCTTTGATGAATGCATTCCATATCCAGCAGATCATGATTATGCGAAGCGTTCTACAGCGCGTACCACACGTTGGGCTCATCGTTGCCAAGAGGCTCGTAAGGCTCATGACCGTCAAGGTATGTTTGGCATTGTTCAAGGTGGCATGTATAAAGACTTGCGTAAACAAAGTGCGGAAGAGTTAGTCGCTATGGACTTTGAAGGCTATAGTATCGGCGGCTTATCCGTTGGGGAACCTCATGATTTAATGAACGAGATTTTGGAATATACTACACCATTGTTGCCAACTAACAAGGCTCGTTACTTGATGGGCGTTGGTACAGCGGATTGTCTTGTTGAAGGCGTGGCACGTGGTATTGATATGTTTGACTGCGTATATCCAACACGTGTTGCTCGAAATGGGATGGCTATGACGTGGAAGGGGCGCCTTAACATTCGAAATGCGCAGTTTGCTCATGATTGGGGCCCTTTAGAAGAAGGCTGTCAGTGCTATACATGTAAAAATTATTCCCGCGCTTATATTCGTCACTTGTATAAGGCGGAAGAAATTTTGGCATTGCGTCTCGTAACATACCATAATCTCTACTTCTTGCTTGAGTTTATGCGTCAAATGCGACAAGCTATTTTGGACGATCGATTCCCCCAATTTAGAATGCAGTTTTGGGATAGCTTTAAAAAATAGTAATTAAGTCTAGTCAAATCTATATTAGGTGGCTATACTAGAAAAGAAAAATATATTTATTATACTAGGAGGATAAAATGGAAGATATTTTACAAGTGTTGCAAACTAGCTGGCCTATTTTGTTGATGGTCGTAATCTTTTATTTTTTATTATGGCGTCCACAAAAGAAACAACAAAAAGAGCGCGCTAATTTGTTAGGTAGCTTGAAAAAAGGCCAAAAAATCGTTACAATTGGCGGTATTTATGGTGAAATCGTTGAACTTGATGATGAAAAAGTAAAGGTTCAAGTATCTGAAAAAGTGGAGTTAACATTTGCGCGTTCTGCAATTGCTAACGTTCTTTCCAAGAAAAACAAGGAAGAAAAATAATGAATACAAAGGAAGCAGTGCGCCGGGCGTGCAAGGCCCAGCGCGCTGCTTTATCCGTTGCTGATTGTAATACGTGGACTACACTTTTGACAGATCAAATAGTTAATAGTCCTGAGTATATATCAGCTAATACCATTATGGCCTATTTGGCGATGCCCAAGGAGGCTAATTTAGACGATGTGATTCGTCATGCTTTAGAACATGGTAAATCCGTATATGTTCCAGTTTGTACAGATAAGACGACAATGATTGCAGTTCGTCTCAAGTCTCTAGAATCTATCACTCGGGGTGTGTTAAATATACGCATTCCCTCTGAGCCATACGAGGTTATTAATCCACATGACTTGGATTTGATTTTAGTGCCTGGTGCTGGCTTTGACCGTCAAGGTGGTCGCATGGGGATGGGGAATGGGTATTATGATCGATTTCTCAAGGAACTTTCACCAAGTACATATATGGGCGTATGTTGGGCTATCCAAATTTGGGATGAACCAATCCCTATGGATGAATTGGACCAACGGATGAACAAGATTGTAACGGAGCAAGGCGTTATACATTGCGTATAGTAGTAGAAGGGAGCAACTATTTTGAACGGTAAAGCTATTATCAAGTTTTTAGTAGTCATTGCTGCCATCATTGGATTATTTGCGTATTTCATTCAACCTTTAGCGGGTTCTTTGAAACAAGGCCTAGACTTACAAGGTGGTACGCATATCGTATTGGAAGCAGAGGATTCTGCAACTGGTCAAGCTGACAATGATGCAGTGGAACGGGCGAAGCAAATCTTAGAGCGTCGTATTAATGAAATGGGTTTATCTGAACCATTGGTACAACGTGAAGGTGCTCGTCGTATTATCATTGAATTGCCAGGTGTAAAAGATCCTGACGAAGCGATTAAACGTATCGGTAAAACAGCGGTCTTGGAATTTAAAAACGACCAAGGTCAAACCGTTATGACTGGTGATGACTTAAAAGATGCTAAAGAAGAGTTAGGTCAAAATAAACAACCACTCGTTGCTATTGAATTAAGTGATGAAGGGGCTAAGAAGTTTGCTGATTTAACATCTAAAAATATTGGTCGTCGTATTGCCATTACATTGGATGGTAAAGAATTGACTAATCCTGTAGTACAACAAGCAATTACAGGTGGTAAAGCCACTATTTCTGGTAGTCAAAGTTTAGAAGAAGCTAAAGACTTAGCTATTTTATTACGTTCCGGTGCATTACCTGTTAAAATTAATGTATTGGAAGTTCGTACAGTAGGTCCTTCTTTAGGTCAAGATTCCAAGGATAAATCTGTTGTAGCCTTCAGTGCTGGTATTGCAATGATCATGATTTTCTTGGTTATTTTATATCGCTTATCCGGTATCGTAGCTAATATCGCATTACTTGTATATGTAATGCTCTTATTACTTGTATTAGGTAAAGGCTTTAATGCGACTATGACATTGCCAGGTATTGCTGGTATCATCTTATCCATGGGTGTTGCTGTAGATGCCAATATCCTTATCTTTGAACGATTTAAGGAAGAGGTATTCTCTGGTAAATCCATGCGTGTAGCAATGGAAGCTGGTTTTAGTCGTGCTTTAGCAACAATTACAGATGCGAACGTATCCGTTATTATTACGGCCGGTATCTTGACAATCTTAGGTTCTGGTCCGGTAAAAGGCTTTGCTATCAGCTTAGGCGTAGGTGTTGTTGTAAGTATGTTTACAGCGATTACGGTGAGTCATTTCTTGTTGCGCTTACTTATTGACTGTAACTTTACGAATCATCCATTCTGGTTTGGTGCGAATATCTCTCCAAGCAAAAGTGCTGACGCATTTGCACCAAAATCTTTGAAAGGAGGTAAACGCAAATGACATTAGACGTAATTAAACATCATCGTTGGTGGTTTGCTATTTCCTCCACACTTGTTATTATCAGTTTGATTTCTATCTTTACTAAAGGCTTTAACTTTGGTATTGATTATACTGGTGGTACAATTGTTGAAGTTGTATTTGATCAACCTGTAGAGGTTAGTCAAGTTCGTGACGTTTTGAAAGAATATAATCTTGAAAATGCACAAATTCAGCTTTCTGGTGATACTACTGGTGAAACAGCGGGTGAAGACGTAATGATTCGTACACGTAATCTCGAGGCTAGTGAAAGTGCCGCTGTTGTAGAGTCTTTGACTAAATCTATTGGAAACAATACAGTTAAACGTATTGAAACTGTAGGTGCTGTAATTGGTTCTGAGGTTACAGAACATGCGTTGTTAAATCTTGTTATAGCATTCGCAGCATTAGCATTGTATATTTCTTATCGTTTTGAATATAAAGTTGCTATTTCTGCTCTTGTTGCTATTTTCCACGATTTAATCATGGTGCTTGGCGTATTCTCTTATTTCCAATTGGAAATTGATGCGTCTTTCCTTGCTGCTATTCTTACGGTTGTAGGTTACTCCATGAATGAATCTGTAGTTATCTTTGACCGTGTTCGTGAAAATACACATACACATAAACGTTCTGATACATTTGCAGATCTTGCGAATGCATCTATTACACAAAGTATTCACCGTAGTTTCTATACATTGGCTACAGTTATGTTCGCCTGTGTATCTCTTTATCTGTTCGGTGGGGACACTACAAAGAACTTTGCTCTCTGTATGATTATCGGTTTTGCTAGTGGTGCGTACTCCTCTATCTGTGTAGCTACATCCTTATGGGTTATGTGGAAAAGTCGCAACAAAAACGATATCCGCAATCAACAATAATATATGAACTGCTTTTACTATAATAATGGTAAAAGTACTGAACCTCTCTAGCATACAGTCTAGAGAGGTTCTTTTTAGTCTGTGGCATATTATATATGACTCATTATGTATTGGTAGCTGCATTACCTAAAGTGATTACTTCTGAACTAAGTGGTAGTGATTTAGATGTAGGACTGGCGATGACGTATTGCTGTTAAGTAATGTTATTCCTCTTTCAAAAGAGTTAGTCTTACCAAAACCGTCTAAGCACAAAGGCTGGCATATTTCTCAGTTTATAGAAAGCAAAAGTTTGCCTTGGGCATTAATGGGTTTATTCATAGGTTTTACTTATTCAGGCGTTTTAGTATTTATTCCTATCGAGCTGAATAGTATGGGCGCAGGTATTTAGGGTAGTGCTTTTTTTGCTATCTTTGCTTTGATGATTATAATCAGTCGACCTTTGGTGGGGAAAGTGTATGCTCGTTATAGATCTAAGTTCATTATTTGTCCTGGGTTAGGCTTATTTATATTAGGCCTTGCCACAACACCAATGGCTATTATTTTTACAGCTCCATTATTGGGGTTAGGCTATGGGGCGGCCCAGCCGGCATTTCAAGCGTTAACCATACAATCAGCACCTATTGAACGAGCAGGTGTATCAACGGCGACATATTTCTTAGCTCTTGATATAAGTGTAGGCGCTGGTTCTATTATACTTGCATTACTGGCAAGTGCATTAGGATATTAATACCTATATATTATTGCTGCTTTAGTTATGGTAGTAGCACTCGGTCTATATCATGTATGGATTAAAAAATATACTCCATTAGAAATATAGTTATATGGAGATTTCATTTGTGAAAGCTTCCCTTCGTAGATTTAGATAAAATCATAAATCCTTATAGGATACTTTTGAAAGTATCCTATAAGGATTTTATAGTTTTAGTAGTAATTAGTGAAAGTTAGTTAAAAATAAAATGAACTAAAGTGATTGAAAAAAAGGTGTTATACAATTTAAAACCTGAATTAATAAGGAATTAAGGCGGGCTTATGATGAGGCGTGGTGAATTTAAAATGAAGTTGTAAAAATAAGGCTTTTATATGTTGACGATTATTTTATTTGTGCTATACTTATACAAGTCGCTAGGACACAGCACAAACGATGAGCACAAAAAAACTTCTGAAAAAAGTTTTAAAAAGTGCTTGACGTAATGAGCTGAACTTGATAGAATAATCAAGTCGCCAGTTGATGAAATACTTCGGAAGAAGGTAGTGGAAACTGGTACAGATCTTTGAAAACTGAACAATGATAGGTAATCAATCAATACGATTGAACATATGCCAGAGTGCGGGTTTTGACAAAGTCAAAACCAACCATAATTC
>OLFT01003103.1_pt1 | contig 12902 bp, 6 predicted proteins | sample 1604921 | NCBI WGS metagenome assembly OLFT01 (sample SAMEA3888897, study PRJEB22519) | human gut metagenome | biome: human gut; feature: human-associated habitat; material: faeces | place: Denmark | collected 2013 | reverse complement strand
TGCCTTCCCCGCCTGCTTTTTTGCTGTTTTTCTATTCTGCCGGTATTCGTTTTTCCAGAGACGATATCATGTCGGCATTTTCTTATTTCCGGGGGCATTATCCGTCTGGTGCTTGGACGATTTTTTATCCTTCACCAAAATGAACGAGGTGATGAGCGCCGTCAGGGGGACCGCCAGAATGACGCCGATGCTGCTGGCGATGCCGCTGATGACCTCCGTGGCCATATAGGGGGAGCTGATGAGCTGCCGGGGATCCAGCCCCAGCGAATACAGATAGATGATGAAGGACAGGCCGCTGCCCAAAAATGCCAGGATCAGGGTGTTGGTCATGGTACCCACCATATCCCGGCCGATATTCATACCGGAGCGGAACAGAGCCCGGCCGTCCCGGTCCGGGGCCACGGTATGTACCTCCGTCAGCGCAGAGGAGATGCTCATGGCCACGTCCATCACGGCGCCCAGCGCACTGATGACTACCCCCGCCACCAGCAGGCCCCGCAGGCCCAAGGGCGTACCCGTCTGCCGCAGCTGCAGCAGTGGTTCCACATCCGTCAGCCGCAGGCCGTCGATCCGCAGAAGGCTCTGAGACAGCAGGCCGAACAGCAGCGCCAGCGCCGTACCGGCCACCGTACCCAGCGCAGCACACACCGTCTTGCGGCACACGCCGCCCAAGATCACCATCGTCACCACGGTGATGTAGGCGCACACCAGAAACACCGTCAGCAGAGTGGGCGCTCCCTTCATCAGCAGGGGGATCAGGATCCAGAACAGGCACACCAGCGTCACCGCCAGCGCCACCAGAGACTTGGCTCCCACCTTGCCGCCCACCAGCACCGTTGCCAGCAGGAACAGGCCCACGGTCACCGCCAGACCCACCGCCCGGTCATACTCGTACACCGTGGCGGTATGGCTGCCGTCGCTATAAGTGGAGATCAGCAGCACCGCCCGCTGCCCCACCTTCAGGGGCTGGCCGTACAGCGGCCCCACATAGTTATACACCTGCATGGTCTCGCCCTTGTACTGGCCGGAGCGCACCTGTGCCAGCAGCAGCTGCTCCCCTCGATAGCCGCCGTCAGCCACGGCATCTGCCTCGGTATTGTCCGACAGGATATCCGTAACGACGCCGGTCTCGTACTCGGCATATTCATCCCCTCGGGGCTGGGGCTGCTCAAAGGTCACAGCCGCCATCCGCACGACGATGAACAGCACCAGCGCCGCCGCCAGAATGACGCAGCTCCACCGGTTCCTGCTCCACCAGGCCCCGGCTGTCAGCCGGTCCGCATTCCCCTTCTTCCGCTTCATGGGCGTTTCCTCCGTCAATGATATTTGGTTACAGCATAGCAACTTCCGCCCCTGATGTCAATAGTGTTCACTAGTCAGCTACATCTGTCAATAGACTTTGCAGATATTATACAAACTTATTGCACGTTTCTGACAAAATCATTGAAAATGGGTAGCCATTTGGGTAGCTTTATGATAGACTGTTACCATCGGTCAAAGGCGGTATGTACGGCCAAAAGCGGCGTACACGGTTTTGACCGGCAGCACGATACACAAAAGGTTTGTCTTTGCTCAACGGTATCCCCCACAGTCTGCCTGTTTCAGCTGATCGGAGCCCTTGACGCTGCCTCCGTGCCAAAAACAGGATAGCTTGTGGAAGGTCGTCTGCCCGCCGGATGCGGGTCAGGCGGCTTTGTACTATCTCCGGGGGGACGGAAGGACAGAAGCAGGCCGCCGTGTAAACGTGTAATATTGAACAGGAGGGATTTCATTGAAGAAGAGAGGACTCAGCAGTCGGATCATGTCTGTGCTGCTGTCGCTGATGATGCTGCTCTCGCTGCTGCCCACAGCAGTTCTGGCAGACGAATCAGCGACAAAGACCTACACCAAGGTCACGTCCGCCGATGAACTGGTCAGCGGCGAGTATGTGATGGTAGCCAACAACGGCTACGCCCCCGGTGTGCTGGACGGCACATGGGTCACGGCAGTGGCCGTGACAGCTGCCAACGATCAGGTCATTGATCCCACGGGCGGCGTCTGGACGCTGACCGTGGGCAAGAATGGTACCATTCTCAGTGACGCCAACGGCAAGGCCATTGCTCCCAAAGGCGGCAACAACAATGGCATTAAAAGCGGCAGCTACCGGTGGGCCGTGGATTTCGATGCCACCGACGGGACCTTTACCTTCGCCGGACAGGGCGATGACACGGTCAAGCTGGCCAGCAACGCCAGCGCCCAGAACAAGTTCAGGGCTTACAAGGACGCCACTATCACCAAGTCTCCCGGCGGCTACCCCTGCCACTTCACCCTCTATAAGCTGGGCGGCGGGCTGGAGCAGGTAGCTGCCCCCACCGGCACCGCCTCCGGCGATGTGAAGGTGGGCGACACCGTGGCCTTTGCCTGCAAGACGGCGGATGCCACCCTGCGGTACAAGGTGGATGACGGCGCCTATCAGGACTACACCGGCCCCGTGACCATCACCTCCTCCTGCACCATCACCGTCAAGGCTGTGAAGGACGGCATGACCGACAGTCAGGAGGTCGTGTTCACCTACAAGGCCTATCGTCTGGTGGACAAGTATGTTAAGACCGCTGCCCTCACCGGCGGCGACAAGGTGGTCATTTTCAACGTCGGCAACGGCTACGCCGTCAGCTCCACCGTGATGGGCAATTACTACCTGACCCCCGTGGCCGCCACGGTGGAAAAGGATGTGCTCACCGCCAACGCCATGGATGCGCTGGTCTGGGATGTCACCGCCAACGATGACGGCACCTATACCTTCACCCAGAACGACAAGACGCTGACGCTGGGCGAAAACAGCGGCAAGTTCCATCTCAACGTGGCCGCCAAGGGCGCCACTCGCTGGGATGTGGAGACCTGCAATGCCGAGAACGCCTCCTACTACCTCTCCGGCAGCGGCGTCACCGGTCAGTACGGCAAGGTCTACCTGGAATACTTCGCCAAGTACACCGAGTTCTCCGCCTACTGCACCAGCACTGACCGGCTGAAGGAAGCGGACTTCGGCATGACCTTCTACAAGCTGACGCAGGAGAAGCAGTATGTGGACGCCACCCCGGAGCCTGATCCGGAGGAGCCCGCCACCGTACCTATCCGCACGGCACTGGAGGGCGCCACCGACACCGAGTTCACCGTCAAGGGCGTTGTGACACTGGTGGACGGCCAGAACTACTATCTGCAGGACGCCACCGGTGCTATCTGTCTGCGGCTGGCCGCCAAGACCGATGAGATCGCTCTGGGCGACACCATCATCGGCACCGGCAAGCGGGCCGAGTTCAGGGGCATGGCGCAGCTGGGCAGCGGCACCTTCGTCAAGTCCAGCGGCCTGACCCTGGACGCCAAGCCCACCACCATCGCCGCCCTGACCGCCGACGATGTGTGTACCTATGTGCAGCTGAAGGGGCTGGAGATCACTGAGATCTACGACAACAACGGTCAGTACGCCAACCCCAACGTCACCTTCAAGGATGCCGACGGTAAGACCATCCAGCTCTATAAGGCAGTTCTGCCCAAGAACGGCGACAGCTGGGCCTTTGCCGTGGGCGACAAGGTAGATGTTACCGCCGCCGTAGGCACCAACAACGGCACCCTGCAGCTGCGGAATACCGTTGCCGACGAGATCCGGGCCGCCGGTTCCGTCAATGACCCCATCACGGACGACATGATCCCCGACGGGACGCTCACCGTCAAGGAGGCCGGGGCCATCACCACCAAGACCGAAAATGTCTCCGTGGTGGGTCAGGTGGTGTATCACTACGGCAACGCCTATAACGGCGCTGCCAGCATCAGTTCCATCATTCTGGAGGACGTCATCGGCGGTGAGATCTACGGCTTCCAGGTCTATGATTACGCCAACCACGCCAACTATAAGGTAGGCGACGTGGTGAAGGTCACCGGCACCGTTAGCCCCTACGGCGGCGTGCCTCAGATGCAGTCCCCTGCCATGGAGGTGGTAAAGGCCGGTGTGGAGGCCATCCCCGCACAGGAGATCACCGTCTCCCAGATGGGCGCCGACTATCTCAGTGAGTACGTCTACATCAAGGACGTGACACTGGGTACCTACAGCGCTTCCGGCAGCACCCCCGTCACCGACGCCACCGGCAGCACCAAGCTCTTCAAGGGTGTGCCGCTGCCCGCCAATACTACTGAGGCCGATGTCACGGCCCTGTACGCCTGCTGCTCCGCCTACAACGGCACCTATCAGCTCCGCAACGGCGCCAGCAGCGATTATGTCACCAACGTGACGCCTCCCGCCACCGGCCAGCTGCCTCAGGCCGGCGATGAGGTGGTCATCTACAACCAGAACGCTGAGGCGGTTCTGGCGGAGCAAAATGACAACACCGACAGCCCCGCCATCAACAAGGCGGCCGCCACCATTGCCAACGGCAAGGCTGTCTGCTCCAACGGCGCCGTGGTCTTTACCGTGGAAAAGAGCGGCGAGTACTATCGCTTCCGCAACGACACCTACGGCTATCTGTGTGCCAACGGCACCGGCAACAACGCCTTCTATTCCCTCACCGCCAGTGAGGACGCCGACTGGCTGGTCCGGGAGTGCTCCGGCAACGTGGGCGGCTACGAAATGGAGAGCCGCACCGCCAAGTATAACGGCAAATACAGCCAGTGGCTGGAGTATTACAGCGACAGCTTCAAGGTGTACAGTATGTACAGCTCCACCGGTGATCTGGACTACACCATCTACTCCTTCTCCTTCTATCCCGTGGCGGAGGGGACGGAGCTGACCGGCGGCATCGTGAATATGCCCGCCGTGGTCATCGACCACCTGTATGACGCCTATGTGGGGCAGGCCTACACCTTTAGCTTCACCGTGGATGCTCCCTTCGGTGTCAAGGGCGACATGACCGCCACGCTGGCGGGCGAGGCCCTGACTGTCACCGAGGAGGAGGGTGTTTACACCGTCACCATCCCCGTGGAGAAGGTGACGGGCGACAAGCTCACCGTAACCATCAGCGGCGTGGACAATCAGGGCAAGGCCATCACCCGCACGGTGGAGATCCCCGTGAAGGACGAGCCGGTGTTCTCCGATCCCACGCCCATGCGGGGCGCTCAGACCGGCAGCGACAAGCGGCCCGCCATCTCCGTGGCGCTGGCCAATGCCGGGACGGAGCCCACCATCACCATGACGGTGAACGGCAAGACCGCGGACGCCGTGTATGAAGGCGGCCGTGTCACTTACACGCCCGCTGCCGACCTCACCGACGGCCGCACGGAGGTGGTGGTCACCGCCAAGCGTGCCGACGGCAAGGAGGCCAGCTTCAACTGGTTCTTCACCGTAGGCAAGACCCAGTATCAGCTGTACTTCGGTCAGCTCCACAGCCACACCCAGTATTCCGACGGCTCCGGTACGCTGACCTCTGCGCTGGACTACATCAAGAGCATCCCCGCCAGCGCCAACGTGCAGTTCGTAGCCTTCACCGACCACTCCAACTACTTCGACTCCAAGACCAATGCCAACGTGGAGGGCGCTCTGTATGACACCTCTCTGGTGAAGGATTCCGACGCCAACCACAGCTGGAGCACCTATAAGAGCACCATCGACGCCTTCAACGCCGAGAACGCCGGTTCCATCGTGGCGCTGGGCGGCTTCGAGATGACATGGTCCGGCGGCCCCGGCCACATCAACACCTTCAACACCCCCGGCGTGGTCTCCCGCAACAACACCACCCTCAACAACAAGACCGACGACGCCGGTATGAAGGCCTACTACGCTCTGCTGAGTCAGGCCGATGGTGTGGACTCCATCAGCCAGTTCAACCATCCCGGCACCACCTTCGGCAACTTCAGTGACTTCTCCTACTGGAATCCCGTCATTGACAGCCGCATGTATATGGTGGAGGTGGGTAACGGCGAGGGCCAGATCGGCGCCGGCGGCTACTATCCCAGCTATGAGCAGTACATCATGGCGCTGGATAAGGGCTGGCATCTGGCTCCCACCAACAACCAGGACAACCACAAGGGCCGCTGGGGCAATGCCAACGACGCCCGTGACGTTATCCTCACCGACAACTTCACCGAGAAGGGCATCTACGAGGCCATCCGGGCCCTGCGGATGTACGCCACCGAGGATAAGAATCTGGAGCTGGGCTACACCGTCAACGGTCAGATGATGGGCTCCCGTATCACCGAGGTCCCCGAGAAGCTGAATCTGGAGGTCACGGTCAACGATCCCGACAAGAGCGACTCCATCTCCAAGGTGGAGGTGGTGGTCAACTCCGGCAAGGTGGTCCACACCTGGTCCGACCCCGCCGAGCTGAATCAGGGCAGCCTGTCCGTGACGCTGGATCCGGATTACAGCTACTACTTCATCCGTGTCACCGAGGGTGACGGCGATCTGGCGGTCACCTCCCCCGTGTGGGTGGGTGAGAGCCTGAAGCTGGGCATCTCCAACATGGTCTGCGGCACCGCCACTCCCGTCACCGACGAGGAGCTGACCCTGACCACCACCCTCTTCAACAGCGAGGACACCGATGCCACCATCAAGTCCCTGACCTACACCATCGGCGGCACCGTCATCGGTGTGGACAAGGGCGAGGGCGACAAGGGCTACACGCTGGGCAAGAGCAGCACGCTGGATGTCTCCTTCCACTACACCCCCACCGCCGCCCGTGTGTTCACCGTTCAGGTCACCGCCGTGGTGGAGCAGAACGGCAAGGAGTACACCTTCACCAAGACCATCGATCTGGATGTGCTCAATGCGGATGCACTGGTGTACATCGGCATCGACGCCTCCCACTACAACGAGTATGTGGCGGGCAACTATAAGGATTCCATGGGCAACTTCAGCAATCTGGCCGCTGAGTACAGCGTCCGGACCGTGCAGCTGAACTCCAGCGAGGAGCTTATTGCCGCCTGCGGCAATCCCAAGTTCAAGGCTCTGATCCTCACCGCTCCCAGCCGTCGTCTGGAGGCCGCTCAGGCCGATCCCAAGACGTACAGTGCTGACGAGCTGGCGGCCATCAACGCCTTCAACGCAGCCGGAGGTACCGTCATTCTGGCAGGCTGGTCCGACAACTACGAGAACTACGACGTCATTCAGAGCAACCCCGCCATCAAGCACATGGCAGCCACCCAGAACGAGGTGCTGGCAGCTCTGGGCTCCAGCCTCCGCATCAGCGACGACGCCACCTATGACGACGTTCGCAGCGCCGCCGACGGCGTGGATAAGTGGCGGCTGTACTTCAGCTCCTACAACATGGACAACCCCCTGATGGACGGCGTGGAGGTCGATCCCGACCATCCCTATGACAAGCTCTACACCGAGCGCTTCAGCCACTACGGCGGCGCTTCCATCTATGCCGTGGACGCAAGCGGCAATGCCACCTCCACGCTGCCCGCTGCCGTGTCCCCCGTGGTGTATGGCCATGCCACCACCTACTCCGTGGACGTGGATCAGGACGGTCTGGGCGGCGCCGGTACGCCCAAGTATGCCTTTGCCGAAAACGACAGCCGCCTGATGGTCATGGCCACCGAGCAGCTGGAGGGCCGTGGCATGGTGGTGGTCTCCGGTGCGGCCTTCATGTCCAACTTTGAGGTGCAGGCCAGCATCAGCGACAACGGCTCCGAGAAGAACTACTCCAACTACAAGATCTGCGAGAATCTGCTGCGGCTCATCAACCCCGTGCAGATCACGCCCATCGCTGAGGTACAGGCCCAGACCGAGGATGGCTACAAGTACACCATTGAGGGTGTGGTCACCTCCAACGCCTCCGGCTACGACAAGGAGACGGCCTTCTTCGACTGCATCTACGTGCAGGACGAGACCGGCGGCATCAACTGCTTCCCCGTGGCCGGTGACTTCAAGATCGGCGACCGGGTGCGTGTGTCCGGCACCACCAGCTCCTATCAGGGTGAGCACCAGCTGGCCGTCACCGATATCGTCAAGCTGGGCGAGGGTGAGGCCGTGACCCCCAGAGAGGTCACCTCCACCCAGGTCAACGACGGCTCCGTGCTGGGCCAACTCATCACCCTGAAGGGCTATGTGGTGGGCATTGAGATGGCCAACGGTCTGGTGCAGACCATTCTGGTCCGTGACAGCGCCGGTGTGGTATCCCGTGTGTTCATCGACGGTTACATCTGCCCCAACGATGAGGTAAAGAACCTGGAGCCGGGCTGCGAGATCTCCGCCACAGGTCTGGCCTCCTACGACAACACCTTTGTGCTGGCCGACGGCACCGCTATGGCGCCCCGTATCCGCATCAGCAACCGTGCCGACATCATCTGCACCGCCCACACCCACCAGTTCGGTGAGTGGGTCGTCACCACTCCCGCCACCTGCACCGGGGACGGCGTGGAGACCCGCACCTGCCCCTGCGGTGAGACGGAGACCCGTGTGCTCCCCGCCACCGGCCATACGGATGCGGACAAGGACGGCAAGTGCGATACCTGCGGCGCTGAGCTGGAGCCTGTGAATCCCGGCAAGCCCGATCAGCCCGCCGATCCCACCAAGCCCGCCACCGGCGACGAGAGCCGTCTGGTGCTGTGGGTCTCCCTGATGGGGATCACGGCGGTGGCCGGTGCGGCCCTGCTGGTGGGCAAGAAGCGCCGTGGATAAGGGAAAACCTTCCGACGCACAGCCTGTAAAGGCATAAGCGCATAAGCTAAAAAGGCTGGCCCCCGCACGCAGCGGGGGCCAGCCTTTTGTTCAGAGGGCGGTGGGTAAGAAGAAGTGTTTGCCGTGCAAAATACGATGCCCCCTTGAGGGCGCTATGGAGGGGGATACGCTCCTCCCCTGTCCGGACGTATCTCCGCTCCGGCAACGCTGCATGGTAGCGACCGACGATGCGTCTATTTTCCCCTTCTGTCAGGGCAACAAAGAGGCTCTCGCCTATGGGCAAGAGCCTCTTTGTTGTCATTTGGATGACATTTTCCGGGTCTGCGAAGGGGCAGAAAGGGACACGGGGTGCTTCCGTGTCCCTTCCCTTATGGCATTTTCTGCGCCCGTCAGTCCTTATGGCACTGGCCGTGCATGGCGCAGTGGGCGCATCCGGCCCCGCAGGAGGACTTCCCCTGCTTCTTCTGCCGGATCAGGCTCCGGACGATCAACGCTACGATGACAATGAGTCCTATACAAATCAAAATGGTGCCTACATTCTCGCTGATCCATTGCAGCATGGAAACTCACTCCTTTTCAAAAATACTTGGAAAATGTTGGAACACCGGCCCGATAGGGCGGCGTGGGTCCCGTCTCCCGAAGGAGACGGAACCGCTGGCCTTGCGTACCGATGTGAAAAGATGGATCGGCTGCTTACACCTTGGCGCTGAGCTTGGTGGCCTCCTTGTAGGGGCGCACCAGCATATAGATGATCATGGCCAGCGCAGCCAGAGCGGCGATCAGGCCGATGATGTTCAGGCTGCCGGTGAAGGCGTTGCCAAACTGGTTGATCATCAGGCCGACGAGATAGGCGAAGCCGCACTGATAGCCGATGGCGAACCAAGTCCACTTGTGGTTGTTCATCTCACGCTTGATGGCGCCGATGGCGGCGAAGCAGGGAGCGCACAGGAGGTTAAATACCAGGAAGCTGTAACCGGTGATGCCGGTGAAGGCCTGAGCGATGTTCTGGTACACGGTGCCGTCGCCGCCGCCATACAGGATACCCAGCGTACCCACGATGTTCTCCTTAGCCACCAGACCGGTGATGGAGGCCACGGTCGCCTGCCAGTTGCCCCAGCCCAGGGGCTTGAAGATCCAGCAGATGGCGCCGCCGATGGCAGCCAGAATGGAGGAGTCGATCTCGGACTCATCCAGCATACGGAAGGTGCCGTCCACCCAGCCGAAGTAGGTGGTGAACCACACGAAGATGGTGGACAGCAGGATGATGGTGCCGGCCTTCTTGATGAAGGACCAGCCACGCTCCCACATGGAGCGCAGGACGTTGCCCAGAGTGGGCCAGTGGTAGGCGGGCAGCTCCATGACGAAGGGAGCGGGGTCGCCGGCGAACATCTTGGTCTTTTTCAGCATAATGCCGGAGACGATGATGGCGGCCATGCCGATGAAGTAAGCGGAGGTGGAAACCCATGCGCTGCCGCCGAAGATGGCGCCGGCGATCATGGCGATGAAGGGGACCTTGGCGCCGCAGGGGATGAACGTGGTGGTCATGATGGTCATGCGGCGGTCACGCTCATTTTCGATGGTACGGGAGGCCATGATGCCGGGTACGCCGCAGCCCACGCCGATGAGCATGGGGATGAAGGACTTACCGGACAGGCCGAACTTGCGGAACACACGGTCCAGAACGAAGGCGATACGGGCCATATAGCCGCAGGCCTCCAGAAAAGCCAGCATCAGGAACAGCACCAGCATCTGAGGCACGAAGCCCAGCACGGCGCCGACACCGGCCACGATACCGTCAAGGATCAGGCCGCTGAGCCAATCGGCTGCGCCGGCAGACTCCAGACCGCTCTCCACCAGAACAGGCACGCCGGGAACCCACACGCCGTAGTCGGCGGGATCGGGGGCGTCAAAGCCGTTCTTGTTGAGGTAGGCCACGGCGTCCACATAGGTGACACCCACGGTGCTGTCCTTGTCGGCACCCTCAGGGATGGCGTCGTAGTAGGCGGTCATGGTGTTGATGGCCAGCGTCTCCTCATCCTCCACGTCCACGGTAGCGGTGGTGTTGCTGTTGGCGGTGAAGGCGTTCATCTGAGCAACGACGGCAGAGGGATCAAAGTCATCGGCCTCGGGATCGATCTCGATGCCCAGAAAGGCCTCCACAGCCTGCAGGGATGCGGTGTACTCGTCGTTGACCTCGTTATAGGCCTTGGAGCCGATACCCAGCAGGTGCCAGCCGTCGCCGAACAGGCCGTCGTTGGCCCAGTCGGTAGCGGGGGCGCCCACGGCCACCATGGCGATCCAGTACACCAGGAACATCACCAGAGCGAAGATGGGCAGGCCCAGCCAGCGGTTGGTGACGATCTGGTCGATCTTATCGGAGGCGGAGAGCTGACCCTTGCGCTTCTGCTTGTAGCAGCCCTTGATGATCTCGGCGATGTAGACATAGCGCTCGTTGGTGATGATGCTCTCGGCATCGTCATCCAGCTCCTTCTCGGCGGCCTGAATGTCCGTCTCGATGTGCTGCATCACGTCGGCGGGGATGCTGAGCTTTTCCAGCACCTTGTCGTCACGCTCGAAGATCTTGATGGCGTACCAGCGCTGCTGCTCCTCGGGCATGGTATGTACGGCGGCCTCCTCGATGTGGGCAATGGTATGCTCCACGGGGCCGGAGAAGGTGTGCATGGGGATGGTCTTGCCGTTCTTGGCAGCCTCCACGGCGGCCTCGGCGGCCTCCATGACGCCGGTACCCTTCAGGGCGGAGATCTCCACCACCTGGCAGCCCAGCTCACGGGACAGTTCCCCGGTGTTGATCTGGTCGCCGTTCTTGCGGACCACATCCATCATGTTGATGGCGATGACCACGGGGATGCCCAGCTCGGTAAGCTGGGTGGTCAGGTAGAGGTTACGCTCCAGATTGGTGCCGTCGATGATGTTGAGGATGGCGTCGGGCCGCTCACCGATCAGGTAGTTACGGGCCACCACCTCCTCCAGCGTGTAGGGAGACAGAGAGTAGATGCCGGGCAGGTCCATGATGACCACATCCTCGTGCTTCTTCAGCTTGCCTTCCTTCTTCTCCACGGTAACACCGGGCCAGTTACCAACAAACTGGTTCGAGCCCGTCAACGCATTGAACAGCGTGGTCTTACCGCAGTTCGGGTTGCCCGCCAGGGCAATTTTGATCTGCTTCTCCATTGATGCTTGCTCCTTTTGGTTTGATTTCTCTAACTTATCACTAACAAAAATCAGGGCCTATGAAGGCCGGGTTCGCTCCATCCGCAACAGGACACTTACTCGACCTCGATCATCTCGGTGTCGGCCTTTCGCAGGCTCAGCTCATAGCCACGGACGGTGACCTCCATGGGATCGCCCAGAGGGGCTACCTTGCGAACGAATACCTCGGTGCCGCGGGTGATGCCCATGTCCATGATGCGGCGCTTGACAGGGCCCTCGCCGTGGAGCTTTACCACCTTGACGGTCTCGCCGATCTTGACCTCACGCAGTGTTTTCATACTTTTCTCTCCTTTTTTGTCAAATCATGATCTTCCGTGCCATCTCTTCACTGATGGCGATACGGGATTCCTTGATCTTCACGATGATATTGCCGCCCAGCGTAGCCACCACCGTAGCCGTACCGCCGGCTACAAAGCCCAGATCCTCCAGATGCTTCTTTACTTCCGGGCTTCCGCCCACCTTCCGAATGAGATTCTCCTCGCCGGGGTTGGCCAGTGCCAAAGGCATCATCACATCATTCCTCCCAACCAAACGGTTAGCACCTGCTAACCTCTGTGCCAAAATTAAAGTTAAGTTGCCCTAACCATCGACTAAGTTTAACCGCTCTAACCCACTTTGTCAAGGGGATTTGGAAAAATTTTTTCTCTCCTTGCATTTTTGGTTAGTCTGTGTTAACCTATAAGAAATATCCGAAAAAGGTTGGTGCAGTTTGCCATGAAGATACAGAAATCCTCTCAGGACTATCTGGAGTCCATGCTGATGATGCAGCAGGAGCACGGCTATATCCGTTCCATCGATGTGGCGGAGCATTTGGGTGTCACCAAGCCCAGTGTCAGCTACGCCACCAAGCGTCTGCGGGAGAACGGCTATATCACCATGGACCGGGAGGGGTTCATCACCCTGACGGACTCCGGCATGGCCATTGCCGCCAGTATGCTGGACCGGCACCACACTCTGACCCGCTTCCTCATCACTCTGGGGGTGGACCCCAAGGTGGCGGAGGAGGACGCCTGCAAGATCGAGCACGACATCAGCGACGAGACCTTTGCCGCCATCTGCGCCCACGCCGTGCGGCACGGCGAGA
>OLFT01003100.1_pt1 | contig 12909 bp, 5 predicted proteins | sample 1604921 | NCBI WGS metagenome assembly OLFT01 (sample SAMEA3888897, study PRJEB22519) | human gut metagenome | biome: human gut; feature: human-associated habitat; material: faeces | place: Denmark | collected 2013 | reverse complement strand
AAGAAAAAATCCATCCGGCATACGACTGATTGTCAGGTTGTGCTGTTTTTTCGTATTTGTATCGAGCTTGCATACTCAGGCAACCGTATGGGCTCAGGGGAAAGTGACCGTAGAGCTGCAGAATAAAACACTCGGAGAGGTGTTGAAAGTATTGAAAGAACAAACAGGCGTGCACTTTATGTATAATACCCAGGAGGTGAATGTCGGGACGAAAGTCTCTGTATCCCTGAACGAAGCCCGGTTAGAGGAGGCCTTACAATCGATCTTTCAGGGGTTACCTTATCGTTACAATCAGGTCGAGGACTATATTTTAATTACTCCGAAAAAAGAATCGGAAACCCAGCAGACCGATATGCGGACAGTGAAAGGAAAAGTAGTGGATTCTAAAGGAGAACCGCTACCCGGAGTATCTGTGGTGGTAAAAAATACAACAGCCGGAGTAGCAACGGATATAGAGGGAAAATTCGAGATCCGTTTGAATTCGGGAGAAGAGATCTTAGTGTTTTCTTTTGTGGGAATGCGTACACAGGAAGTGAAAGCGAATAAAGATAACCTCTATGTCGTGATGGAGAGTGTGGCCGAATTGATGCAGGAAGTGATCGTGAAGACCGGTTACCAGAATATCGAGAAACGTAAGCTTTCTTCTTCCGTCTTTACTATCGATGGTGATTTGGTGCGGGAAGGAGCTGCTTTGGGGTTGGATAATATGTTGCAGGGAAAAATTCCGGGAATGAATGTTATGGGATCTTCCTCGACTCCCGGAGCTGCAACGAAAATCAGAATCCGCGGATCTTCGACGATTTCAGGTAACCGCGAACCCTTGTGGGTAGTCGATGGATTTATTCTGGAAGATCCCGTACAGATCAGTGCCGAAGAATTGAATAGCCTCGATAACGTAAACCTCATCGGAAATGCGATTTCTTCGCTGAATCCACAGGATATCGAACGGATAGACGTTTTGAAAGATGCTTCGGCTACCGCTATTTATGGGGTAAAAGCTGCCAATGGAGTTATCGTCATTACCACTAAGAAAGGAAAAATCGGGAAGCCCCGGGTGAGGTATTCAATGAATTTATCGGTCAATGAACGACCGGAATACGACGGGCTCTACCGGATGAATTCGAAGGACCGGATCGAGGTATCCAAGGAAATCGAACAGAGGGGATTGTCGTTCGGTACTCCTCCGGCCAGGGTTTCTTATGAAGGTGCTTTGCTGGACCTGTACGACCGGACCATTACTTATGAAGAGTTTCAGAAGAAAGTGAAAAGACTGGAAGAAGTGAATACCGATTGGTTCGATATCATTTACCGGACCTCTTTTTCACAAAAACATAATGTTTCTATTTCAGGTGCTAACGATAAGGTAAATTATTATTTTTCAGGTGGTTTACAGCATATCCCCGCTACGGTGAGAGGTACCGGTGTAAAACAGTTCAACGGCCTGATGAAACTGGGAGTGAATCTGCTTTCCAATCTGAAAATGGAGTTGCAGATGAGAGCGTCGACCGACGATAAGGATTACCTGCATTCTTCTTTGTCTCCTTATCAGTATGCCTATAATACTTCCCGTGCGATACCCTGTTATAATGAGGACGGTACGTTGGCTTATTACAACAAGACGCAGGGCTATGAATTCCCGCTACAATACAATGTGGTGAACGAAATGCAACATACGGGGATGAATATCGAGGGGACGACGTTGAATTTCAATGCTAATTTACTATGGGAGATTATTCCTGGATTAAGATTAACCGGCGCCTTGAGTTATAATCGGTCGAATACCGATCAAAAAGAATGGTTCGACGAACAATCTTACGCGGCTGCTCAGCTCAGAAATTATAATTACGGACTGGAATTGCCCGATAGTGACATTTGGCGTGAACAGCAATGTAAGTTGCCTTACGGGGGAGAACTGGTGAATACGGATACCCGGAATACTTCTTATACTGCAAGGGCACAAGTGGATTATTCTTTTCAATTTCTGGAAGATCATCAGATCACGGTGGTTGCCGGTACGGAGGCACGTTCGTCTAAATACAAAGGATTGAAATCGACGGAATACGGTTATTTGCCCGACCGGGGAGAAAAATTTGTAGAGATCGACCCGGTGCAGTGGCCGAAATATGGTGATCTGGTGAAAAGTCATCCGAATGTGATCACCAATACCCTGACCAATGTGATGTCATGGTATGGAACATTCACTTACGACTATATGAACCGCTATATCGTCAATTTCAATATCCGGGCCGACGGTTCCAATAAGTTCGGACAGGATAAGAGTAACCGTTTTTTACCGATCTGGTCGGTCTCGGGCCGATGGAATCTGCACGAAGAAGCCTTCCTGAAAGAAGTGATGTGGATGAATATGTTTGCTTTCCGGGGATCATACGGTATTCAGGGGAATGTCTCACCCGATCAGACACCGAATTTGTTGATCCAGCTGGGATCCTTCGATCCGATTTCGAAACAGTATATTTCAAAGTTATCGAAGCTGCCCAATCCGCAATTGCGCTGGGAAAAGACGACTTCGTGGAACTTCGGGGTGGATTTCGCTTTCCTCGATAACCGATTGAACGGTAGTGTAGAAGTATACCGGAAGAAAGGGAAAGATCAGATCATTTCCAAAGAAGTGGCTTCGACGACCGGGAGTACGACTATGCAGCTGAATGCCGGAAACCTGGAAAATAAAGGGTATGAAATCGTGTTGAATGTAGTGCCGGTGAAAACGAAAGATATTACCTGGGCACTGAATATCAATGGGGCCCGGAATATCAATAAGGTAACGAAATCCGGGATTACGACGGATTACGGATACAAGGAATATCTCGATGGATCGGCTGTTATTCCGGGAGAAGCCCTGAATACTTTTTATTCTTATAAATATGATCGGTTGGATGCTAACGGCTTGCCTACTTTTAAAGATATCGAAGAAACCGACGGTATCACCCAAACGGAGATGTTTGCTAAGGTTTTCGCCTATTCGGGTACCCGTATACCGGATATTACCGGTGGGTTCGGTACGGATATCTCGTATAAGAATTTAGCTATCGGAGGATTTTTTTCTTATAGTTTGGGGACTAAGATCCGGCTGAACAACTTGTATAATGATTCCGGACAGCGGCTTCCGCAGCCTCAGCAAAATATGAATCAGGCGTTTGTGAACCGGTGGAAACAACCCGGTGATGAAAACCGTACGGATATTCCGGTATTGACGACCGATCCGCTGGATATGTACGGATTGGGGATCGACCGGAAAATCAAGATTGCCGATAATGGCTGGGAGATGTACAATAAGAGCGATCTACGGGTGGCTTCAGGGAATTATCTGCGCTTAAAAAACTTGTATGTGCGATATAATTTCAGCGATAGAATCTGTCATAAGATCCGGGCCCAAATGATCAGTGTGCGCTTCGAGGCGACTAACCTCTGGTTACTGGCCGATAAAAAATTGAAAGGACAGGATCCGGAACAGGTGACTTTGGGAGGAGTTTCTACACCTCCGACTTCTTCATATACTTTGGGATTAGATATCACTTTTTAAATAGCAGACTATGAAACGATATATAAGATTATTAGGGGTATTACTGATATTGTTTTCCTCTTGCTCTGATTTTTTGGAAGAGAAATCACAGGATTTGATTATTCCGAAGTCGGTCAAAGATTACCGGGAGTTCCTTTTCGGTGAGGCCTATATCCGGGATGAAACCCAGATACATACTTACCTGGACATCATGACGGACGATGTGAAAGAAAATATCAAGGGTAGTTTTCTGGGGGGAGATACCCGGGCCAGCGGTTATGGCTACTATACCTGGCAGGCCGATCCGGAGCAGACGGTTTCCGGAGCGATCAGTGAAGATAAGGCTTGGGAGACATATTATCATTCTATCCTGATCTGTAACATTACGCTGGATAATATCGGGGATATCAGCGGATCGAAGGCCGAGAAAGAAGACTTGAAGGCAGAAGCTTATGCTTTGCGGGCTTATTGTTATTTTATGCTGGTGAATTTGTATGGACAACCTTATAATCAGGCGACGGCCGAAACGGATCTCGGAGTTCCGGTCAACGATGTGGTAGGGATGGAAGACCGGAAGTTTGTCCGGGAGAGTGTGGCTGAAATCTATCGGCAGATAGAAAGCGATCTGAAAGAAGCGATTACTTGTTTCAAAGCCTCCAACCTGACGAAGACCTGTTTCCGCTGGAACCTGCCGGCTACGTATTTGTTGGCTTCCCGGGTGAGCTTGTATAAGAAAGAGTATGATAAAGCCATCGAATATGCGACGTATGTGATCGCTGCACAACCTCAGCTCTATGATTTGTCGGCAATGAGCGACGATGATTATTTTCTGAATGAAAAGAATCCTGAGATATTGTTTACTTATGGCTATTATCTGGTGAGTTATTATGCCTGGCTGGCCAAATGTAATTTCCCGATTTCCGACGATCTTCAGGCATTATACGGGGATAACGACTGGAGATTGACGCATTTCTTCTACAAACGGGGAGCTGTTTATACGGCCCAAAAATCGGAAACTTCGGGAACTACCGGCATATACGGATATGCTTTCCGGACAGCGGAAGCCTACCTGAACCGGGCAGAGGCTTATGCCGAGAAAGGAGATAAAGACAAAGCTTTACAGGATCTGAAAACCATTCGGGAAAAACGCCTGAAAGTGTACGAAGAGGTACAAGCGGTGACTAAAGAAGACGTCATCCGGAGGGTAAGGGAAGAAAGACGGCGGGAACTCAGCTTCGAATTTCATCGCTGGTTCGACCTGAGGCGTTGGGACCGGCCCCGGATAGAGCATACCTTTACACCCGATATCAAGCAACCCGATGTCGTTGAAAAATATGTACTCGAAAAAGACGATCCGGCCTATACCTTGCCTTTACCCCGGTCGGTAGTGGAATATGATCCGACACTGGTCGACAATCCCCGTCCACAACGGGAGAATCAGAATGTTACCGGAGAAAATTGATCATATGAGTCTCGACAATGAAACCTTTAACTTAAAACGATAATTGTTATGAAAACTAGATGGTTGATATATATTCTGTTAGGTGTTTTCCTGAGTTCCTGTTATAAAGAGGAGAATATCGAGGGAGAAGAAGACGAGCCCAAGTACAAGGTGGAAGATAGTGAAGACCCCCTGGATCACTTTATTTATGGGTTTTATCATGACTACGGTGTATTTATTTTATATGATTATGAGGAAGTCGATTATCGATGGAATATGAGTACCGTATTGGATGTGGAATTGATAAAACAAACGGATAAGGTTACTTTGAACGAAGGTTTGGCCTATTTGGACAACGTTTTGTTCCAATATTATACCGATGATTTTAAAAAACATTATTTCCCCTTCAAGATTTTACTGGCCGATTCAGTGCAAGTGCTTAAAAATGGTGTATGGTACCCGGATGAACCGGCGACAGCAGGCTTGAGTTTTCTGGGAATCGGTCGAATCCGTAACGGGATAGGTGAGATTCCGGCCGATAGCCTGTTTGAATTGAGAGGAAAGGTACAGGCTGCTTTCTGGGCGAATTTTTTATACAATAATGAAATGATGGATCTTCCCGAAGCTTTCTGGAATATCAGCGAGGATTATTACGGGGGAAATCTGAAGTTGGTGGATGGGAATAGCGGGCTCAAACCCGATGAGATCGATATGAAGAAATATGGATTCTGGGACCGTGACCGGACGGCCGATAATGGGACCAACTACTGTATGGCTCCTAACAAAACGCTGGATATCAATCAATTTATCGATATGGTTACGACCCATACAACCGCGGAAATGGAGGCATTGATCGCTCCGTACGATCGGCTGAAAGATAAATACCATTTATTGGTAAATCAACTGAAAGAAGTGTATGGAGTGGATATTCAGGCAATAGGAAATGATCAATATTAATAAAACGAGAAGTATGAAAAACAGATTTTTTTATTTCGTGATTCTTTTATTGGCTGTATGTTTATCGGCCAATGCCAATGATTTTAAGAAGAAACGTAAAAAGCAAGAGACGACTCCGGCTTTGGCCGACGCCTTGAAGAAAGAAAAAACGGAGGACAAAAGCTATGATAAGGTGATTACTAAAGAAGCCCGCACGAAGAAGGGACTGATCACCTTACATATGGTGAAAAGTACATTCTATATGGAAATACCGGTGAAGTTGATGGGAAAACCGATGTTGTTCGCCGGTAGGGTGGCGGAGATCAGCGACAATAAGGATGTGGTGGCCGGACAGATGCCTCAGGATCCGATGCTGGTGGAATGGAGCTGCGATGAGGAAAAAGTCTATCTCCATAATGTGATCAGTAGATCGGTATGTGATGAAAACGAACCGATTGCAATATCTATGGAACGGAACAATCTGAAACCGGTCATCCGGGCTTTTCCGATCAAAGCATTCAGTAAAGATTCGAGTGCGATGGTGATCGATGCCACTAAATTGTTTTGTGCCGACGAACGGCCGGTAAGTCCTTTTATTCCTGCCTCTCCCTTCGATGCTTTGTTCGGTATGAAAAAGATGAAAGGGGTTTTTAAGGCCGATCTGTCGTCGATCCTCGATTTCAAGGCTTTCCCGCAGAATATTTCTGTAAAAAGCCGGGTGGCCTATACGGTCAACGGTACTCCTTTTACGGCTGTCGTCCATTTGTCGATGATACAGCTGCCGGATGAGCCGATGCGGCCTCGTTTACTCGATCCCCGGATGGGGTATTTCTCCGATCGGAAAGTGTTGTATTCCACCGAAAAAGATCAGAGCGAGAAGATCGCTTATGTCAATCGCTGGCGTTTGGAACCTAAACCCGAAGAACTGGAACGGTATAAAAAAGGGGAATTGGTAGAGCCGGCTAAACCGATTGTTTTTTATGTGGATAACGCCCTGCCGGCTAAATGGAAAAAATATATCAAATTGGGCATCGAGGACTGGCAACCTGCTTTCGAAGCGATCGGTTTCAAAAACGCTATCGTAGCCCGTGATTTCCCGACCGATGATCCCGATTTCGATCCCGACGATATCCGTTATTCCTGTTTCCGCTATGCGACGACGACGGTGGCCAATGCGATGGGACCGTCCTGGACCGATCCCCGTTCAGGTGAAATTATTCAGGCATCGGTGTATATGTATCACGATGTGTTGAAATTGTTGCACAACTGGAAGTTTGTTCAGACAGCTCAGGTCGATCCGAAAGCCCGGGCTGCCGTTTTCGACGAAGAAACGATGGGAGCGAGCCTGCGCTATGTCGCCTCACACGAAATCGGACATACGCTGGGATTGATGCATAATATGAGGGCTTCTTATTCGATACCGGTGGATTCGCTCCGTTCCCCCGCTTTTACTGCAAAATACGGAACGACGACTTCTATCATGGATTACGCCCGGAATAATTATGTGGCACAGCCTGAAGATAAAAATGTACGCTTGATTCCGCCCCTGTTGGGTGTGTACGATATCTTTATGATCAAATTGGGATATGCTCCGATTTACGATGCCGAAACACCGGCCGACGAATATGCTACTCTGAATAAATGGATTCAGGAAAAAGCGGGCGACCCGATGTATACCTATGGTGAACAGCAAATCCTGGGAACCCTGGATCCCGCTTCCCAGTCGGAATCGCTCGGGGACGATGCGGTGAAAGCCAGCCGGTATGGGATTAAGAACCTGCGGTATATCATGGACCATCTGGTGGAATGGAGTGCAATTGAAAATCGGCCTTATGATCAGACCAGTGAGTTATATTACGAACTGACCAAACAATACCAAAGGTATATGGGACATTGTATGGCCTACATCGGAGGGCTGTATCTCAACCATCCGGTAGCCGGAGATGAGCAGAAAGGATTTGTACCCGTGTCCAGGGAGAAACAGAAAGAGGTCGTGAAATTTTTCTTCGACGAATTTAAAGAACAACCCAAATGGATGGCGAAGAAAGAAATTATGACCCTTTTCGAACCGAATAATGATATGGTCGCTAATTTGCAGGCAAATCTGCTTCGTAATCTATTGAACAGTTCTACACTCGGAAAAGTGGGCATGAATGCCAAATATTCCGAGCGGCCTTATACCCAGAAGGAATACCTGAACGATTTGTATCAGGGGGTATGGAATAAGACCGAACAAGGGAAAGCCTTGGATTATTACGACCGTAACCTGCAATACGCTTATGTGCAATATTTGTTAAAAGAACTGGAACTCACGAAGGATGCGGAGAAGTCGAAAGGGCTCTCTTTGGAATTATTGACTGAAGACCATTTGCCGTGTTATTGCTACGAGTATCACCGGCATGCCCGGCAAATGTCTGCCAATACCAAAATATCGGATTTGGGGATCAGTTCTAAAACTTTGTATTACGGGCAATTGGTAAAACTGAAAGAGCTACTGAAGAATAGACGCCATTCTGCTTCGGGAGACGACAAAGTGCATTATGATTATTTGTACTTCGAATTGAATAGTGCCCTAAAATAGGGATTCCGGGACGGACCTTTCGTCCTATTTTCGGGACGAAAGGTCCGTCCCGGAATCCCAAAACCTATCTTTTTTCAGATAATTCAAAATAATTACCGGATTATCGTTTTCGTTCAATTGTTCATTAAGTCGTTTGAGTGGGTCTTGAACAATCTGTCCCTGATTCTCAAGGTATTCACACCTTGCTTTGATTAGCATGACTTCCCACCATTCGACACATATATCCGAGACATTCCTCTAACAATAAGCATGGGGACGATATTCGGGTCAACGGAATTGATTTCGGCAAAAATGCCCTGCCGGCTATTCTTATTCCAAAACAGATAATAATTTTTTCCACCTATCGCATTTTCAACAATCAGATTATTCTCACTTTCCATAATGTTTACAGGCACCACATATTTGCGTCTTATCCACTCCTCCTGTAATTGTGTATTATTTTTAGTTTTCCGGTTCGCCAAATAATTCTCGGGAATTTCCTGTTTCGGTATGGGATTTACCGCATATAAAGGAATGAGAGAGGTATCGGCAAACCGGTACAAAATATTACTGAATGGCAGAATACAAGTTAGGGAATCTCCATATTGAGCAACCGGAAGAATAGAATATCTCCAACTATCAACCTCCATCTTGATTTTCTGTTCCAAATGGCTTATCACTTTTAATTTTCCGGTCTGTAAATTGTATAAAGAATAGAGTATATCTGAAAACCGGGAAATACGATGAGCCAGAAATAACAAAGTGTCATTTAGCGGATAGATATTTTGAATCCCGGAGTCCACTTCCTTTCCGTCAGAAGAGGGGATCAGAACGGCCGGCCGGATATTTATCGATTTAATGAATCGATTATTCAGCGTATAAAAATGTAAGCTCAGTAAGATCGGATCAAAAATGACGATCTCCTGTTTTTTACTTATATAAAAATGATCTATGGCCCCATATTCACCGGGAGCGCGTCCGCGTTTCCCAATCTTATTCAGAAATCTTCCGTTCTGATCGAATACCAGTAGTCTCTGGCCATCCCGGACGACGATCCGGTCATCGGTCAATCGGACATCTGTCACTTCTTCTATCAAAACCGAATCCCTTGTTTCTAAAGGGATATACCTGAAACTATCACAAATCTGATTTATATCCAACGTATCACAAACCAAAATATTATTCGGATTAAATTCGAAAACAGCCTCTTTTATGGCCGGCCTTTTTTCTTTACAACCCGTAATACAAAACAATAAGATGACTAAAATCAGATAATTATTCATTTCGTTCAGATTTTCATAAATAAGTTTCCCTTTATCCTTGTAGATAACTACTTCCAAAATAACAATTTTTTTTATACGATTCCAAGGGATTCCGGGACGGACCTTTCATCCCGAAATGAAGAGAATTTGATATTTATTGATCACATTTTATCGGTGAGAAAGGGATCGAACGGCTAAGTTTGCAGCGTTGAAAAAGGGCAATAATTTCTAAATCGATAAAAATATGATTAAAAAAGGGGTTACATTGTTATTAAGTGTATTTGTGCTAACGGTTGCATGGGGTGAGAATCACTATGCTCCGGGAAAAAGAACTCATTGAGGGCTCCTTCTGTGCCTTTGGTGACTTCCGATCCTTATTTTTGTATCTGGTCTCCTTATGATAAGCTGTATGAGGGTAACACCGAACATTGGACAGGTAAAGAGCAGGCTTTGATCGGTGCGTTACGGGTGGATGGGAAGACTTACCGTTTTATGGGCCGGGAGAAGCAGGCTTTCGAGACGATACTCCCGATGGCCGATCTGGAGAAATGGGAGGCGGATTATACGGAAAGCGAACCTGCCGGTGACTGGACTGCGGTGAATTACGATCAAAATTGGAAAAAAGGAAAGGCTGCTTTCGGGACGAAAGAAATGCAGCATCTGGGAACCGGATGGGATACCGAAGACATTTGGATACGCCGGACTTTCGAGTTGGAAGAAAATTTGAGTAAAGCACCGGTATACCTGAAATATTCCCACGATGATATTTTCGAGCTGTACATCAATGGTATTCAAGTCGTAAAAACCGGTTATACCTGGAAAAACGGTGTCTTGCTGGAATTGAGCGAAGCCGTCAAAAAGACCTTGAAGCCCGGTAAGAACGTTATTGCAGCGCATTGTCACAACAAAGAAAACGGGGGATATGTAGATTTCGGACTGTTTAGAAAACAGTCGGCCGATAATAATTTTTCTGCCGATGCAGAACAACTTTCGGTAGATGTATTGCCGACACAAACCTTTTATTCGTTTCGTTGCGGGCCGGTGATCCTGGATGTCATCTTCACTTCTCCTTTGTTGGCGGACGATCTTGATCTGGTGTCCACGCCGATCAGTTATATCACTTATCAGGTTCGCCCGCAAGATGGGAAATCGCATGAGGTGCAGGTATATTTCGAAGCATCGCCCCAGCTGGCCGTACACGAAGATAATCAACCGGTGGTGTATGACCGGGAATTGAAAAACGGTATTTCTTACCTTAGGACCGGTACGGTAAATCAACCGATACTCGAACGGAAAGGAGACGGTGTCCGCATCGACTGGGGATACGCTTATCTGGCTGCTCCCCGGACGGCTGACCGGGAAATGAGCCTGGGCGAATATTTTTAGGTGAAACGTCACTTTATTCAAAACGGTCATTTGCCTGTGAGCGCTGCTCCCGATACACTCGAACGGAACATGCTGAAAGAAATGAACGTATTGGCGTATTGTGACCGGATGGGAAAAGTCGGTGCAGAAGGTAAAAGTGGGTATGTGATGTTGGGATACGACGATATTTATGCTATCGAATATTTTTATGAACCTGTATTGGCGTATTGGAAACACCAGGGGAAAGTGGATATTTATCAGGCTTTCGAGCGGGCGGTGCGTGATTACGAAAGGATTATGAACCGTTGCGGGACATTCGACGTGCAATTGATGGAGGAGGCAGAAAAAGCAGGTGGGAAAGAGTATGCCGAATTGTGTGCTTTAGCTTACCGGCAAGCGATAGCGGCCCATAAACTGCTGGAAGATAAACGGGGTAATCTGTTGTTTCTTTCGAAGGAAAATCATAGTAACGGATGTATCAATACCGTAGATATCACTTATCCGTCGTCGCCTTTATTCCTGATTTATAATCCCGATTTGTTGAAAGGGATGATGACTTCGATTTTCTATTATAGCGAAAGCGGGCGCTGGACCAAGCCTTTCCCGGCACATGACCTGGGTACCTATCCGGTTGCCAACGGTCAGTTGTACGGTGGCGATATGCCTGTCGAGGAAGCAGGGAATATGATTTTGTTGGCTACTGCCATTTCGAAGGTAGAAGGCAATGCCTATTATGCGGCTAAACACTGGGAGACGTTGACTGTATGGGCAGATTACCTGATCCATGCCGGGCTGGATCCGGAGAACCAATTGTGTACGGATGATTTTGCCGGTCATCTGGCACATAATGCCAATCTTTCGGTAAAAGCGATTCTGGCTGTGGCCGGTTACGGACAAATGGCGGAAATGCTTGGCAAACAGGAGGTAGCTGAAAAATATATCGGTGCTGCCAAAGATATGGCCCGGGAATGGATCAAAATGGCGGATGACGGTGATCATTACCGATTGACTTTCGACCGTCCGGGCACTTGGAGCCAGAAGTATAATCTGGTATGGAATAAAGTATTCGATATGGGAATCTTCCCGGACGAGGTAGCCCGGAAGGAAGTGGCTTTCTATCTGACGAAACAACAAAAGTACGGCTTACCGTTGGACGGACGAAAAGATTATACGAAATCGGACTGGATCATGTGGAGTGCCTGTCTGGCCGACCGGCCTGAAGATTTCCGTTCTCTGGTATCCCTGATCTATAAATATGCAGAGGAGACACCGTCCCGGGTACCTTTAAGCGACTGGCACGATACGAACGAAGGGCATATGATGAACTTCAAAGCCCGTTCTGTAGTAGGAGGCTATTTTATGAAAATGCTGGAACAAAGAATGAATAAATAAGTTTTTCCTGATTGGTTTTGGGGAAGGGTGGTTAGAATTGTTCTGCCACCCTTTTAAATTCTTGCTGATATTCACTTTTTTGGTCAAAATTTGTTATTCCTTGGTTTATAGTTTTCTTATTTTTTACCAGGAAATGGGTTACTTTGTCTGGATAAACTCAAACATTAGCAATAAATATACTTATGAACAGACTGAAATGGATTGTGATAGGGGCATTATTGTGCCTTTTTTCGGAGGCTGGGGCAGCCGGAAAAGATTGGGTGAAATATGTCAATACCCTGCAAGGAACCAATTCTTCTTTTGAATTGAGCCGTGGAAATACGTATCCGGCAGTAGCTATGCCTTGGGGAATGAATTTCTGGACACCCCAGACCGGAGAAAACCGGAATGGCTTTATTTATCGTTATGCCGAGGATATTATCCGGGGATTCCG
>OLFT01003089.1_pt1 | contig 12943 bp, 10 predicted proteins | sample 1604921 | NCBI WGS metagenome assembly OLFT01 (sample SAMEA3888897, study PRJEB22519) | human gut metagenome | biome: human gut; feature: human-associated habitat; material: faeces | place: Denmark | collected 2013 | reverse complement strand
ATGGTGGCGCAATTTTCAACTGGAATATTGGCGCAATTTTCAATTAGTATCTACATCCCATAGGTCGTCCGACAATGATATGGTCGGTAATGAAATTTCCCGATGAACTTCGCTCATTTGCCTGACTGCGTATCTGCGAGAATTATTCCTTCTGTTGTTCCCACTTGGCATACATCTCCCTTGAAAGTTCCACGATTTCCTTGCTCAACTTCACAAGGTCGATGGTATGTTTCTCCAGCTTGTAGAGCAACGCCATCGCCTTCTTCTCCGAAAAATGGATGCGCAATTCCTTCACGACGTGGTTGTAATTGGTGCCTATGCCGCGGAACTGGGCATGAAAGTCGGACAGCTTGGTACAGTATTCCAACATTGCTTTGTCCACTTTATGTACCCTGAACTTCTGTCCGAAGAAATGAGCCTTCAGAAAGACGGCTTTCGCATACACCTGTGATTCCTCGTACATCGTCAGGAACCTGTTCCATTCCATATCATCGAAGCGCACCATCACACAGTGTGTCTTCGGATTCAATTTGGGATTTCTCCCGTACTTGCTCTTCTTTTTCATTCTTCTTATTCTTTTAATTTTATGGTTTGTCCATTGTTTAATCTTTGATTAAGAAACCCCGAAATTATCCGACTGCGGAGGATAATTCTGCCCACAGCGGTGAAGGTGTTTTCAGTTACTCCGGGATATTCGGGTAACTAAAAACATACCTTGCTGTGTCTTTGAGGACACAAGAATCCTCCGCCTGTCGGATTGGTTTGTGAGTATAATAACTCATTTGGAATATCGGTCAAGCCGATGGTGTGTATCCACCGGCTTGACCGGTTCCACTGAAATCCGCTCAGAGCTTGCGCCACTGCTCGATGTCTTCCCGGTAGGTTTCAAGGTGCAGGCGTACGATGTTCTCTACCATCCCCGATGCGCTCATGCCCCTACTGCCGAAATAGCGGACAACCCTGTCCAGACTGTCGCGCACCTCGCCGCTGACAAACACGGGCTTGCGGTCGGCAATCTTTGGGACTTGCAGGTAAGCGGTACGGTACTCGTCCAGCGACAGCCTGCGTTGTTTGCTGCTGACACGCTTCTGCGGCACTGCCATATCTTCAGGTGTTTCGCCTGACGGTTCATCCACCGTAGTTGTTTCCGCTTTTTTCGTGACGGTCCTGCCGGGTTGTGACAGCCGTTCCGGATCCAGACCGATGTTCCGGTAGAAATCGTCCATAGACTTCTCACTGCGGGATTCCCTGCGTCCCATTCTTTCCACGATTTCACGAGCCTGCTGCTCACTGATACTTGGTTCTCTTTTCATTGTCATAAAACAGGTTGATTAAGTTATTACTGTGGTCTTGGTCAGTACCTCGACCGATTGTTGCAAGCAAAGTAAGATGTTTTAGTACAGTCAGTCAATAACTTGGATTCGATTAGGCAATATTGTGAGACTTTGCTTTATGATGATAGAGATATTGGTGAGGACTTCACAGATTTGCCGGATATGAATAACCGGAAGAACAAAGGTGCAATCACAGTCAGGTTTGAATTAAGCCCTTGTTTTTTCTCTTGCCACATTCCTGATTTCCGGAATTAAGAATATAGTCCCAATCTGTGCCAACCTCTACCAACCTGTGCCACATGCTTCCACTTCCGGGAAATCCATTGCCGGATAACAGATTATATATTCCTTTGTGGCAAAAGAAACAGTAACAATAAAAAAGTATTGTATATGGAAATCGTATCAATTGAAAGAAAGACCTTTGAGGCGATGGTCGCCAAGTTCGACCGTTTCGTCAGTCGCATGGATGCCATCTGTCGGCGGCACGGAGAAAAGAAGATGGGCGAGTGGATGGACAATCAGGACGTTTGCCGGATGCTCAACATCAGTCCACGCACATTGCAGACGCTTCGGGACAATGGAACGCTGGCTTACTCTCAGATAAACCACAAGACCTACTACCGTCCCGATGATGTACAGCGCATTGTTTCCGTTGTGGAGGACAGGCGCAAGGAAGCAAAGTTCAAAGGAAGAACTATATAAACTTGATGAAATGAACGAAATAAACTAACAATACTCACTAAATCCAAAGTAACATGAATGAACTGATAAACAAGGACAACGAGTGGATAATCCACTTCATGGGCAGTCTCGACCGTCTTTTGGACAACTTTGAGCATCTGACCGCCAATTACCGCCCGACACTGAACGGAGAGCGTTTCTTCACTGACAAAGAAGTGTCGGCACGGCTGAAAGTGAGCCGCCGGACACTTCAGGACTACCGGAACGAAGGACGCATAGCCTATATCCAGTTAGGCGGCAAAATTCTCTACCGTGAATCGGACATCGAAAGGATGCTTGCTGGCGGCTACCGCTCCGCTTACCGACAGACGGCAACCTGATTTTCTTGAAGGAGCGCAGTTTGCCGTCTGCCCTGTGATTGCGTCAGCAATGGACTTTCGGCAAAAGAGAAAGGAACGGCTTACGGACGGAGTGTCAAAATCCAGCTTCGTCTGTAAGCCGTTCCTCTCTTTTTTCTTCTGATTCCCCATCAGTCGCTTGTTTCCGTTGCCGGATGCTCTTCAAGCGTATGGCAGGCAATGGCAAGGTTTTCGGGTTGAATACGCTACGCAGGAGGAAGATTCTGCCCGAAACGGCTCTGCCGCCCGACCTTGCCGCTGCCATCAAGCCATACGCTACCTTTGCATCCGTGTATCGGGAACGAGTGGCTGATGGAATAAGCCTCAACTATACCATCGGTTATTACCTCTGACGCTGGCAACAAACAGTGTAATCGGTGTAGCTTTCTTAATAGTGCTAATTTCATTTATTATAAACCGTCTGAACAAGACACTCTCTTTACTGCATATCCTGAATGCAACGGCTATAATCACTTCAATGTTATAGACATCGTAACTGATGCCATCCGGTTGCTTGAGATACTTCATCGTGCCAAGTTTGTTCAGTTCCTTGTTCTTGTAGATGGAACGGATCGCCTTGCGGACATCGCATGAGAACACCCCGAACAGGTCGGCTATCTCGAACTTGGTCATCCATATAGGTGCAGTCGGTATGGTGACTACACCCGTTTCACTGATTGTTATTATTCCTCTGTCCATAATGTACTGAATTGATACTGTTTACTTATTGTTGTCTGTCTTTTCGCCGATAGATTGTATTTTCCTGCGTTCCATCAGCTTGTCCATGTCCTTTGAGATTTTATCATCGGTTATCCGTGCGTAACCCTGTGTCGTCCGGATATTGGAATGCCCCATCATCTTGGCAATACTTTCGATAGGTATATCCGCCGAAATCAGGAATGTTCCGAAGCTGTGCCGACTTTGATGATAGCTCAAATTTTCCTCTTTGCCTATGATAACACCCATCTCGTGGATATCAAACCAGAGGGCATCACGGCTCGGAAGAGGAAATACGGGCTGTTCGTCATCGGTCGTATTGTACAGTGACAATATCCGCTCCGCTATGGGATGCAGGGGGATGAACGCCTCCACATTTGTTTTCTTGCGGTTGATGCGGATGTGACGTCTGCCTTCTGCATTGCGTCCGATATGATGCGGGTGCAGAAGCTTTATATCCACATACGCCAATCCCGTCAGTGTGGAAAAGATGAATGCCCGTCTTGCAAGCTCCTGACGCTTATCATACATCGGGGTGGCAAGGATTCTCTTGAACTCCTCACGGCTGATGTACTTGTGCCTTGCTTCCGGCTTTGGTTCGTATTCCAGATCCTCGCAGGGATTCACACGGATAATCTCTTTATCGACAGCCAAATAAAGCAGACGGTTCAGCCAGCATAGGCATTTGTTGGTCTGGGAAGCCCCGAAATTCTTGCATTTCTTAAGATATGCCTTGTAAGATTTGCCGAAATCTTCCGTCACTTCCTCAAAGGCGATGTCTTTCTTCCCGAAAGAAGCGAGATAATCCGTCAGGTACTTCTGATAGTACATGGAGTGGCGGTAGGAAGATATGGAATCTATTTCTACTGAATGTTTCCTTAACCGCTCCCTTTCCCATTCCCCCATTTGCAGGAGGGTGGTCGGATGAATATTGTTCATGGCGATATGGTTCTTCAGCATCTCCGCACTGACCACACCTTGCGATTTCAATATCTCATTGTAGGCTTCCTCTGTTATCCGCAGGTATTCCCGTAAACGGCTGTTCTCCCTTGCGGACTTTATCTCGTTCTTCCTGCCGTTCCAGTCTTCCGGTCGGCAATAAATTCCCGTACTGATGACGGTCTGTTTTCCGTCAATGGTTATACGACAGAGTACGGCAGTCGTTCCGTCAGCCTTTGTCTTGCTGCGGTTGATATAGGGTAACAATGAAAATGTGCTTCGCATATCATTTTATGTATTAAAGTGTTAATTGAAAATCTTCGGTAGCTTTGATAAACTTATCCATGTCCTCGAAAAGTTTCTTCGGGCTGACACGGGCATAGACCTGAGTGGTGGAAATATCGGAATGTCCCAACATTCGGCTGATGGTTTCTATCGGCACACCCGCTTCGAGTGTTATCAGCGAAGCAAAACTATGGCGGGCCTGATGATAACACAAGTTATCCTTGATGCCTGCCAGTGCCGCTAACGCTTTCATGTGCCGTTTCATGTTCGGGTGGTGGATTATCGGGAAAAGCGTTTCCCGTGTTTCGTCCTTGTATCTCTCAAGCAGTGCCAACGCTTCGGGAAGCAGTTTCACGCTCGCCCGATGTTCATTTTTCTTTCGGCGGTATTTCAGCCATAATGATCCGTTGTCATCCGTGTACAGGTTCTCGTCCGTGATGGAAACCACATCAGCGTATGACACACCCGTATAGCAGGCAAACAGAAAAAGGTCGCGTGCCAATATGTGCGTCTTTCGGTACGAAGGTATCTCCACATCACGGATTCTTTCGAACGATTCGCGGCTCAATGCACGTGGTGTCCTTTCTGATTGCCGGGGCAGGGCGAAATGTTGAAAATGGCATTTCTCGGAATACCCTTTTTTGTAGGCTATGCGACAGATCTTCTTTAGGATGGCAAGGTGGTGGCGTACGGTATCAATCGCATAGCCTTTCTCTTCCATGACAAAGGCTTGATAGTCGTGGATGAACTGTTCCGTCAATTGTCCGAAAGCCAGATCCTTGACCTTGTACTTGGTTTCGATGAACTCCCCGAGCGTCAGCCGCATATAGTGATAACTGGGATAAGTCCCTTTCGCACGGTCTATGCCTATACGTGCCTTAATGTCGTCACAGATTGCATCTGTCATTTTCATGAGGGTCATCTGCGTTTCCATGCTACCTTGAAAAAGGTCTTTCACATCGATGGCGTCAAAACCAGCCTTACGGGACACAAGGCTGTCGAATGCGGCGTTTACCGCCAACAGCAGTTTTTCAATCCTGGTATTGGTTTCCACAGCTTCCTTGCTCTTGCCGTTCAGACGGCTTTCACGTGGATTCCACAATTCAGGCGTGCAGGACAGCTTGCATCCGAACTGTGCCATCGTGCGGTTCACGGTGATTCTTCCCATTATCGGGGCTTTACCCGATTTGTCCAGTCCGCTCTTTTTGAGGTAGAGCAACACCTTGAATTTTTCTACTTTCATACGCTTATATTTTTTAGTGCAAAATTACTTGCCATATAAGCGTTCCTTGATATGCAAAACACTGTGTGTGAGCGCAAACAAAACGGTGAGGGTTTCTTTTCATTGCCTGCCGTTACCTGTTCACGTTTCGGTAACCGATAAGCTAACGGTTTGGTAACTGAACAACCTCAATATTCCGTTGCCGTTTGCATTTTCTCTACTTGGCAGAATAGTGAAATACCGCTCATTTCAAACGACTTACGTTTAATCTTTACCTCTCTGTGTTTCTTTGCATAGCCTATCACTTTTCACTGTGCCCGGCACTCATTTATCACCAACATTATGGCAAATGGAGCTAATATCAAGACCGCCGCCAGCCTTGCAGGACATTCTACTACCCGGCACACTGAAAAATATGTTCATATCATAGATGAACTCAAACAAAAAGCAGTAGATAGTTTACCGGATATTATTGTCAATTATAAATAAAAAAGAACCTGAAATGGCCCTTACATCATTAAAGTTGTCACACATACAACTGGTATTCAAACAATTAGTATTACTGTATAGTATCCGGCACGAATACGACCTACCTGAGTAATGCGGTGAACAACTACTTCGGATGCAATTTCAAGCAGCTCCTTAACAAGTATCGTGTTGAGTATGCAAAGTCCTTATTACTAGAGGGTACGTATTCAGCCAGTTCTCTTTTTAGGAAGTGTGGTTTTGCATCCCAAAGTGTTTTTTATGCCGCATTTCATAAAATTGTAGGCGCATCTCCCTTGCAGTTCCTATATAAAGCACCATCCGGACACAGAAAAAGATTTAAAGTCCTTTTATAACAATAACATTTTGAGTTTTTAAATTTATAAATTTAAAGTTTTTTTATTATGAACAAAAAATTTTTAAGTGCAGTCCTGTTCGGAGCCTTAATGGCCTCGTCAACAGGAACGTTCGTGTCTTGTAAAGACTATGATGATGACATCGAGGATTTGCAGGAACAGCTGAATAAGAAAGCCTCACTTGAAGAACTTACCCAAAAGGTGTCTACCATGGAAAGTTCTGTAGCTGACGCTAAAAAAGCAGCAGAAGAAGCAAAAGCGAAAGCTGAAGAAGCTCTGAAAAAAGCTGAAGAAGGTGGTAGTAACAGCGGCGTTACTGAATCAGACCTTGAAAACTTGAAAAAGGAAATTCAGACTCAGATTGACAAATTAGCTTCTTTGGAAAGTGTAGACAAAAAAATATCGGCTTTAAAAGAAGAATTGAAAGCGGATTTCATCACTTCGGAAAGTTTGCAGGCTTTGAATGACAAAGTGGATAAACTGAGCGCTGAGATCATGCAAGTAATAGGTCATCGTCTGACTAGTCTCTCTTTGATTCCTACAGACCATATCAATGGTATAGCTGCTATTACTCTGACTACCTTACAGTACACTCCACAGGTATATAAGCCAATGGCGAAACATGAGGGCGGTCCAGACAAACATACTAACCGTCCCGTATTGGATCACGTTGCAGCTGGAGAAGTTCGTTATATTTCTACAGAAAAGAATGAGGCATATTTCCATGTAAGTCCGAGCATGGGGGTTCGTACTGAAGATATTGAGTTGCCTTCTTTCGATTGTATCACATCGAATAATACAATGACAAGAAGCGCTGAAGTCAAAACAAACAGTCCGATTGTTCCTACCGGTAAAGAAATCAAAGATGGTGTACTGACAGTAACTTACAAGAAGAGTGATGATTTCTTGGGTAAACCCATCACTACTACTACAAACGGTACTACAGAAACATTCTATATGGCATCTTTGAAAGCTCCTGTGACTGAGTCTAATTATACAGAAACAGAAAAAGCGGACAAAGCAGCCGGTAAAATAAATGGCGTATATGTAAACTCTGAATACTCACGCATTGAAGAAATTGTAGCTATTCCTTATTTAGCTAACTCTAAAACTGATTTTACTAAAGCATTGGAAGACAAATTTGCTGATGAAATTCAAAAAAATGCAGAAAATGGTAAAGACATATATGTTCACTATCATGACTCTGTGTGTTTGTATGAATCAGGAAATAATGAACTCGTTGACGTAGAATGGGCATACAACCAACCGCTAGACTTGAATACTTTGGTTACAGTATGTACTACTACAACAAATAATCATGTCAACCATAAAGAATTGAAGAATTATGCTGATTACGGTTTGGAATTCCGTTTCTCTTTAGCTACTGAAAAATATTTGCAAGGAGATCGTGATACAGACGAACAGGAATTTGCTAAGATTTTGAGTGGTAACAGATTGAAATCAGAAGTTTATGATGTAGATTTGGACGACAATCAATACTCTCGTGCTTCTATTGGTCGTGAACCGATTGTGCGTGTTTCATTGATTGATACAAAACACGACAATGCATTGATTGCACAACGTTACATCAAAGTTCGTTGGATCGATAAAGGGGAAGAGCAAGTATTGAGTCCGTTTAATTTTGCAAACGATACCATCAGTTGTCATGATATGTATCAGCAGTTGTTCTCTAAAGATATGAACGAGGCTATCTATCATCAAGTTAAGTTTAATGGTGGTCAGAGCATGAGTAAGACTGAATTCCATAAAGTCTTTACATCGCTGAAGATCAAGAGTTTGAAGAAGGACGGCGTAGAAATTGATTTGACTAAGCTGAACCTATCAGTTAATGCTGATGCAGATTGGAGTGAAGGTGACTCTAAGCAGATCAAAGATGGTAAGGAAGAATTAAAGAATAATGTTGACTTGTTATTTAGCTTCTTGAAAGATGCACAGGATAATACCTCATATAACTTGGTATGGGCTATGAATGAAAAAACTGTTGGAACATTGAAGGATAACAAGGATGGAAACTATGCTTCTAAATTCGAGATTGAAGTTGAATATATAGACGAACTTGGAACAGTAGGTAACATTATCCAGAAATTTAATCAAGAAATTGTTGTTCCGAAACAAGAATTTGCTTACCAAGGAACATATTGGAAGAATGGCATAGGTGAAGGTACATTTAATGTTAATCCTATCGTGTTCAATACTGCTGAAGATAGCTGGGCTAATAACAACGGTCTAACACCTGATCATACCCATGAATATAACGGTACAGACTGTGCTTTGCAAGATTACAGCCATATCTCTGCTGATCTTGTAAATGGTTACATCTATAAACCTGAAAATGCTAAACCGACTAACTTGGCTCAGTTCATTAAGTACATCCGTAATTGTGCAGACGTACGCTTTGTGTTCGATCAAAGCCGCTTCAACAAGTATGACTACTTGGCAGGTTACAATGTAAGTGCAGATGGTATTTCATTATGGAAAGGAGCTGCTCCTACAAGCTGGGAACAATTTGATTATATCCAAACTGATAAGACTTTGGCTGCAACTATCCAAAACGTAATGGGTGCAACAGCTGAAACAAACAAAGATTCCAAGTTCTTGCCATGGAACTTCGATGAAACATTAGGCTCTACAAATGATGAGTGTACAAGTACAATACGTTTGCATGAAATTGACAAACTGAACGGTACTCCGGCTGCCCAAGCATTGGTAGGTAAGTCAGTTCCTGTAAACTTGGTTGTTGAATATAACAGCTATAATGTGATCCCTGTTCAGGAATTTGAAGTATTCTTTATCGATCCGTTATCTATTGACGGTGCTATTAAGGGTAACTTCGTTGATGCTGAAATTGATGGTAGCTTCTTGAATGTAGCTGACGGATTCAACTTCACAGATTGGAATGGTAATAAAGTTGCCGCTCAAGACATCAAGGATGTTAAGAACGGTGAGTATGCTCATGAACTATATGATTACTATGGCGTTCATAATGTTAAATTCTTGACTGACAAGGTAACAACAAGTTTGTCATACGATGCTGCAACTAACACATACAAGCATACAGAAGGTGTGAAAGATGGTAAATTGCCGACCAATGCATCGTTGAAGCAAATGAAGGCTACTGAAGCTAATGGCGTGGTTGATAAAGCTAATGCAGAGAAAGTGGATAAAGATCCTACTCACTTGGCTTACTTCAACAACAATGGTACTCCGGTTAACGTTGATTACAAGATGTATATTTCTGTTGAAGTCGCTCACAAGTGGGGTGTATTAAAGAAAGAAGCTCTTGAAGTGAATGTTGCGAAAGCAGGAGGTACTCCTTCAGGTAAGTAATATTTAAAACTATATAAAAGAAAGGACGTCTTTGAAAAAGGACGTCCTTTTTTTAACACAAAAACATTACAATCTATGAAAATATTTATATATGGGATGATATTCTATTTTCTTTTTGTTTTTTCGTCTTGCGGTAATGTAGATAAACCATCTTCATCTCATGTGTTCAACGGCATATTTAAGACTGAAACAGGAATAAAATTTGAATTGAAGGAAGATTCTACTACTTTCATTCAATTTAATGACTCAATACATTATAAAGGCGTATGGGCTATTCATCGCAATGATGAAAATACTGAATATGTAACAATAGAATTTGCAGGTAACCCTAATTATTACTACTTAAAAGATAGTCAGCTTTATCATAGTGAAAGAGAGATGATAAATAATAATTTTGGGACCAAGATACAATATCTGAATTAAAAATATGTAACAATGGGATTTTATTTGTTTATAACTAAACATCAATGAGATACTGATGTCAAATAAATTTTGAATAAACATAAAAAGGAGCGATCTGAAGACCGCTCCTTTTAATTCTGTTTTTTATTGATTATTTACCCACGGTAATAGTCAAAGGAAGTTCAGCAGTTTTAGTATAACCGTATTTATCAGTTACTTCCACGATAATCTTCGTATTAGTAGTCTGAGAAATATTCTTAGAAGTAATTTCTGCGTGGTAACCAATAACTTTACCTTCAGCATCTTTAATTGCTGTAGCATCTTTAGTTACAGTATAGATTTCTGCATCGGTAGTGAAGAATTCTACCTTGTCGATATAGCTATACTTATAATTGCCAGCAGCTTCCTTGAATAAGCTATACGGCTGATTGTTGTAAGTGTAACCAGTAATCATATCAGCAGTTAACTTAGCTGTTTCACCGGCAGCGGCAGCAGGCAATGTAATAGAAGCACCAGCAGCAGGAACAATCTTACCAGCTTTCAATGCACTTTGAACATTAATCTTAAATGCAGCGGCAGCAATCTCTTCATCAGTGAACTTGTAAGCACCACCCAAATAAGTAGCAGCTACTTTCACATTCAATTCTTGACCGTAAGCCCATCTATCAGCCTCTGTTACGTTACCATCCTGATTAAAGTCGCGGTCAGTAACCAAAGTTATAGTATTATCAGGAGCTATATTAGCCAAATCCTGAACCTTAACATTGTTAATCTTTTGCTCTTTATCCAAAGAGAATGTAATCTCAGTAAGATCAGCATCAGAACCTAATGTCGTGAATCCTTTCTCCATATCATATTTAGAAGCAAAATCCGTTTGATCTTTAATCGGGTCTACGAAATAAGCCATCAATGTATTACCAATCCACAAAGCTTCTCTCTTAGCTATGTAAGAAGACAAGGCAGGCATAACCGGAGTAAACTTAACTTTGATAGTGTTCAGTACATTGCTGTCATGTTTGTAATTGATAGTGATAGTATAACCAGTGCCCGGAGTTAAAGTAGCAGCGGTGCCATCAAGAGCAGAGAATACGGCATCGAACTGAGTTGCAGTTCCGTTAACCTTAGCAAGTTCAGAGCCATCAGCTTTTTTGTAAGTGTATGTAATGCCAGGTCCTTCACTCTTATCTGCATCTTTTACAATTGTAGCATCAGCACCGTTAACACCCAAAGCTGTGTTCTTCCAGATTTCAGCATCGCTACCCAAAGCAGTAAACATTTTATCCAAAGACACATTCAACTTCATAGATTTCTTAATCTGTACATTACCCAAGTCATAAACAACTTCATTACCCAAGGTACGGATTGGCTTAATGATAATTGGTTCTTTGTAAATCTTACCATCAATATGCAGTTTGTATACATTGATTTTAAATGTAGCGTATGTTACTTCATCAGACAATTTAGTTACTTTGAAAGTACCATTACTCTTATCTGCAGAGAAACCAAAGAACTTAGCGATAGTTGGATCTACAGCTTCTACATAGTAGTCATAAACGAACTTCGCGTTTACATCATCAAAAGTAATAACATTGTCTTTGTTTAAGTTTACTTCATAGTATCTCTTACTACTATCTTCACTATCGACTACTATTTCCTTTCCATCCACTGTGGCAACTTTTCCTTCGACAACTATAGCTTCTGATGTAGCAACATCCAAATTGTAATTAGAAATGAAACCACTCTTTTCTACCAAAGCGTATAGTCCATTAGTAAACTGGCCTGTATACTTATTAGCACCAGTGTATACAGCATCTGTATTGTCTAATGCAATAGCATATATGCCATTTGCGCCTCTAGACAATAGACCCTTATATTCAGTAGCAGCACTTAAAGAAACAGGAAGAACTGCGTTTTTAGAATTTTTCAAAGAGAAACTCATATCAGCTGCATCAGCACCTGCATCAATACGAGCCATCAAATATGTGTTATTAGGAGCCAAAGTAGTTAATACCTGTCCTTTAGCTACAGTTTTCTGTGCAGACCAAGTAGTTTCTTTATTATGATCCCAAGTCTGAACAATTTTCTTTACAAAAGCATATTCTATATTAAGTGTAGTTCGAATATCACTTCCTTGAGATAAACCCTTATCCATTTTATCCAAAGCAGCCCATCCCAATAATTCTACGTCGGTCAATGTAGCACCTGCAGTAGGCAATTTTATAGCCTGCATTTTGCCATCGGCATCGGGTACATTCAATGTGTAAACGCCATCGGCTTCTACTACATAAGTAGCACCAAGCGCTTTGTATTCAGAAACAACTTCATTACCATCCTTGTCGTAGAACACCCACATTCCGGCTTCGTTAACAAAAGGAACTTTTACCTTGCCTAAATCATCTTTCTTAACAGCAACATACTCTGTCTTCTTACCGTCAAGATACCAGTAACCATCTTTTACCTCAACAATAGTACCGTTGCCATCCTTACCTGGAGTACCCGGCTCACCTTGTGCACCATCTTTACCATTAACGATAGTGTAAGTCTTTCCGTTGCTGAAAGTAACCTTGAAACCACCTTCTACGTCAACAAGTTCAGTAACCCAGTTACCGCCATCTACTTCTGTCTGCAAAGCTGCCAGCTGAGACTTGATATCTGTCAACTCCTTGTTGATAGCATCGATGTCATCATCATAGTCTTTACAAGATACAAATGTTCCTGTCGAAGAAACCATCAAGGCTCCGAACAGGATTGCACTTAAAAATTTTTTGTTCATAA
>OLFT01003085.1_pt1 | contig 12950 bp, 12 predicted proteins | sample 1604921 | NCBI WGS metagenome assembly OLFT01 (sample SAMEA3888897, study PRJEB22519) | human gut metagenome | biome: human gut; feature: human-associated habitat; material: faeces | place: Denmark | collected 2013 | reverse complement strand
TGTTAGTCTCTTCTTTGCAGGGAGGCAAGACATGCTAACAAAATATGCCCTTGTGGCAATCGTCGTACTGTGTATTACGGTACTGGGATTTACGCTTTTGGTGCGCAGCTCGCTGTGCGAACTCAGTATTAAAGAGCGTAGTATGGAGTTTAAAGCTGTTCTCGCTTACGAATCGAAGAAATAGCATCAGCGCGGGGGAAACCCCGCGTATTGGTTGTCAGGACGCATCCTCTCGCACCCATTTTGCATTTGTTAAAACGGCAGCACCGCAGGGCGCTGCCGTTTTTTCACGTTAAAAGAGACCTACACCAGGCTCTTCAGGCGATAGATCCACTCCAGCGCCTGACGCGGGGTCAGGGAGTCCGGATCAAGATTCTCCAGCGCCTCAACCGCAGGCGAGGTCTCTTCCGGAGCGGCGAGCAGCGACATCTGCGTGCCGTCGACCTGGGTCGCCGCCGCGTTGGGCGAGATACTCTCCAGCTCGCGCAGTTTCTGCCGCGCGCGCTTGATCACCTCTTTCGGCACCCCGGCCAGCGCGGCGACCGCCAGGCCGTAGCTCTTGCTGGCCGCGCCATCCTGCACGCTGTGCATAAAGGCGATGGTGTCGCCATGCTCCAGCGCGTCGAGATGGACGTTGGCGACGCCTTCCATTTTCTCCGGCAGCTGAGTGAGCTCGAAGTAGTGGGTGGCGAACAGCGTCAGCGCCTTGATTTTGTTGGCGAGATTTTCCGCACAGGCCCATGCCAGCGACAGACCGTCGTAGGTGGACGTGCCGCGGCCAATCTCATCCATCAGCACCAGGCTGTGTTCGGTGGCGTTGTGCAGGATATTGGCGGTTTCAGTCATCTCCACCATAAAGGTCGAGCGGCCGCTGGCCAGGTCATCCGCCGCGCCGACGCGGGTAAAGATGCGATCGATGGGTCCTATCTCCACCTTCTGCGCCGGGACGTAGCTGCCGATATAGGCCAGCAGCGCAATCAGTGCGGTCTGGCGCATATAGGTACTTTTACCGCCCATGTTCGGCCCGGTGATGATCAGCATCCGCCGCTGCGGCGCCAGCTGCAGCGGGTTGGCGATAAACGGCTCTTTCAGCACCTGCTCGACCACCGGATGGCGGCCTTCGCTGATGCGAATGCCCGGCTTATCGCTAAAGGTCGGGCAGCAGTAGTTGAGGGTTTCAGCGCGTTCCGCCAGGTTGACCAGCACGTCCAGCTCGGCCAGCGCGCTGGCGCTCGCCTGCAGGTCGGCAAGGTGCGGCAGCAGCAGGTCGAACAGTTCGTCATAAAGCTGCTTTTCCAGCGCCAGCGCTTTGCCCTTGGAGGTCAGCACCTTATCTTCGTATTCCTTCAGCTCAGGAATAATATAGCGTTCGGCGTTTTTCAGCGTCTGGCGTCGCACGTAGTGGATCGGCGCGAGGTGGCTCTGGCCGCGGCTGATCTGGATGTAGTAGCCGTGGACGGCGTTGTAGCCGACCTTCAGGGTGTCGAGGCCCAGCCGCTCGCGCTCGCGGATCTCCAGCTTATCGAGATAATCGGTGGCGCCATCGGCCAGCGCCCGCCACTCGTCCAGCTCTTCGCTGTAGCCTGGAGCGATGACCCCGCCGTCGCGGACCAGCACCGGCGGGGCGTCGATCACCGCGCGCTCCAGCAGTTCGCGCAGTTCGCTAAACTCGCCCATTTTTTCGCGCAATTTTTGCACCGGCTGACTGTCAACGTCAGCCAGCTGCTCGCGCAGCAGGGGCAACTGCTGCAGGGCATGACGCATGCGGGCTAAATCGCGTGGACGGGCGGTACGCAGCGCCAGACGCGCCAGAATACGTTCCAGATCGCCAACCTGGCGCAGCACCGGCTGCAGCTCGGTATAGCGCTCCTGCAGCGCGCCGATGGTCTGCTGGCGCTCCACCAGCACGGCGGTATCGCGGACCGGCATATGCAGCCAGCGCTTGAGCATCCGGCTTCCCATCGGCGTCACCGTACAGTCGAGTACCGAGGCCAGAGTGTTATCGGTGCCGCCGGCGAGATTCTGGGTGATCTCGAGGTTACGGCGGGTGGCGGCATCCATAATGATGCTGTCCTGCTGGCGCTCCATGGTGATGGAGCGAATATGCGGCAGCGAGGTGCGCTGGGTGTCTTTGACATACTGCAGCAGGCAGCCGGCGGCGCACAGGCCGCGGGGGGCGTTTTCCACGCCGAAGCCGACCAGATCGCGGGTGCCGAACTGCAGGTTAAGCTGCTGGCGCGCGGTGTCGATTTCAAATTCCCACAGCGGGCGACGGCGCAGGCCGCGGCGGCCTTCGATCAGCGACGATTCGGCAAAATCTTCCGCATACAGCAGCTCCGCCGGATTAGTGCGCTGCAGTTCTGCCGCCATGGTTTCGCGGTCGGCCGGTTCGCTCAGGCGGAAGCGGCCGGAGCTGATGTCCAGCGTCGCGTAGCCAAAGCCTTTGCTGTCCTGCCAGATGGCGGCCAGCAGGTTGTCCTGACGCTCCTGCAGCAGCGCTTCATCGCTGATGGTGCCCGGCGTGACGATACGCACCACTTTACGCTCGACCGGCCCTTTGGTGGTGGCCGGGTCGCCTATCTGCTCGCAAATAGCTACCGACTCGCCCTGATTAACCAGTTTCGCAAGATAGTTTTCCACCGCGTGGTGGGGGATGCCGGCCATGGGAATGGGTTCGCCCGCGGAGGCGCCGCGTTTGGTCAGCGAGATATCGAGCAGCTGCGACGCGCGTTTCGCATCGTCATAAAACAGCTCGTAAAAATCCCCCATCCGGTAAAACAGCAGAATGTCAGGATGTTGCGCCTTCAGCTTGAGATACTGCTGCATCATCGGCGTGTGGGCGTCGAGATTGTCAATTGTGCTCATGGGGTGTTATCCAGATCCCTGATTTGAAATGGCTGCGATTTTGTTGTTTTCGTCGTTATCACATGGATGAGACATGATAACGGAGATGGGCAGGCGAGGGAAACTGACGAAGGCGCGCGGCGCGATCCGGATTCCAGTTGCAGAGGGGGATGAGTCATCACAAGCCAGCATCAGGATGTGCAGTTACCGGTTCAAAAAAGCCCTATCCGATATTTCCCTGGATAAGCCTTAACGGCAGCAGTTAGCAACGATCCTTGATATACTGAAACCATCAGGTGAATGAAAATGGAGATGCCATGAGTCACAACAAAAAAGATCAGGCCACATACGCCAGACCTTCCCGCGCTGACATCGTTCGTTCTGTTGCGACATCAACCGCGGTCGAGACAGGGCAACCCTCAGCCAGAGTTGAAGAGAGTCTTGAAGCCGCGCGCAAAAAATATGCGCATCTTCGTCTTGCCTAATCCCTTCTTAAGGCCATACTGACCCAGTGTTTCATCGGTCGATAGTCCAGAGTCAAACCTGCATGGATAGCCGATATATACTGGGTTTTGTTTTGTTCCCAGCTTTGATAATTCAGCGGTTTATAGCCAGCCTGCACCGCCATCACATCAGCTAATAATCGTGATAAACGCCCGTTACCCTCTCTGAATGGATGGATGAGGATCAATTCAACATGTGTGACTGCGATAGCTTCTGTGAGCTGCAATTCACTCATGCCTGAACAAGGCGTATAATGAGCAAGGTATTTCTTATCAAAATCGTTTAGCAGTTTAGCCAGCTGTGTTGAAGGGGCGAACATAAAATCGCCTTTGCTGATATTGACCGTTCTTTCCTGGCCTGCCCATGCATAGATATTGCCTAACCAGCGATAATGCCACTTTTTCAGGATATTGACGCTGAGCAATCCGGTTGGAAAGTGTTCCTCAAAAACCGAGCGATAAAGTTGTTCCAGCAGTACCAGTTCTACGCTATCCATCTCATTTGCGTCAGCAATCCCGAGTTTATTAGCCAAAACCCGTTCACCTGAATTTTTCTCATACTGGCCTTCGCTGCCAGCAACTGTGTATCGGCTCATGGGGACCCTCAAAAGGGAACGCTGATAGATATGAAAGTATAATGCTCATCAGCTTTTGCGGTGTAATACCGAACGCGCGCGGCGCGATCCGGATTCCAGTTGCGCCGCGCGGGGGTTACGGCGCCAGATAGACCTGGGGGGCCGCGTTGTCCGGATGCTGGCCGAGACGGACATCCGCCCCGTACCAGCGATGGATAACCGACTGCTGGATCACCTCCTGCGGCGTCCCCTGGGCGACCAGGCGGCCCTGGTGAAGCAGCAGGATGCGGTCGGCCCACAGGGCGGCGAGGTTAAGGTCATGCAGCACCACGCACACGTGCAGTTGCCCGCCGGCGGTGAGCCGTTTGAGCAAGCGCAGCAGATGCTGTTGATAGTAAAGGTCCAGCGCCGAGGTGGGCTCATCGAGAAACAGCCAGCCCTGCGGCGCGCCGTCGCGCCACAGCTGCGCCAGACAGCGGGCGAGCTGCACCCGCTGCTGCTCGCCGCCGGAAAGGGCGGGATAGCGGCGGCCGGCAAGGTCATCGCAGCCGGTGACGGCCATTACCGCCGCCAGCTCCGCCGGGTCCGCGGTCGGGCCCCACGGCGAGCGCCCCATGGCGATGACCGTTTCCACCGTCCAGTCGGCCTGCAGGGCCGTACGCTGTAGCATGACCGCCCGCCGGCGCGCCAGCGCCTCGGGTGACCACGCCTCCAGCGGCGTGCCCGCCAGACGGCGGGTACCGCTATCCGGGGTCAGGTACCCGGTCAGCAGCCGCAGCAGGGTGGATTTGCCAGCGCCGTTCGGCCCGATAAGCGCCGTCATCTCGCCGCCGCGCAGCGCGACGGAGATGTTGTCGATAATCTGCCGCTGGCCGAGGCGAAGCGCCAGCCCCTGCGCGCAATATTCATTAGCCATGTTTGGGGTTCTCCCGACGAAAGACCAGCCACAGAAACCAGGGGGCGCCCAGCAGGCTGGTGAGCAGACCGACCGGCATCTCCGCCGGCGCCGCCACGGTGCGGGCCAGGGTGTCGGCCAGCAGAAGCAGGATCGCGCCGGCCAGCAGCGAGCCGGGGATCAGCCCGCGATGGTCCGGCCCCAGCCACAGGCGCATCAGGTGCGGCACCACCAGGCCAATAAAGCCGATGACGCCGCTGATGGCCACCGCCGCGGCCACCAGCACCGCGCTGCACAGCAGCAGCCAGCGCTGCAGCGCCCGCACGTTGACCCCGAGATAGTGCGCTTCTTCATCGCCGAGCTGCAGCAAATTCAGGCGGGAGGCCATCCACCACACCGCCAGCGCCGCCGGGATGATCAGGGTCGCAGCCACCAACAGGGTCGGCCACTCGGCCTGGCCCAGGCTGCCCATGCCCCACAGCGACAGCTGGCGCAGCTGGGCGTCGTTGCTCAGCCAGGCCAGCACGCCGACCAGCGCCCCGCACAGCGCGTTGATGGCGATCCCCACCAGCAGCAGGCGCGACAGCGACCCCTCCTCCGCCCGGCTGAGGATAAAAATCACCACCATCACCGCCAGGCTGCCGATAAACGCCGCCAGCATCGGCATATACAGGGCGATCAGCCCCGTTGCGGAGAGCGGGAGCACCAGCCAGCTGGCCACCGCCAGCGCGGCGCCGCTGCTGATGCCCAGCAGGCCCGGGTCGGCAAGCGGGTTGCGAAACAGCCCCTGCATCACGCAGCCGGAGAGGGCCAGCGCCGCGCCTACCAGCAGGGCCAGCAGCACCCGCGGCAGACGGATGGTCAGCCAGATGTGGCGCAGCATCTCATCCCCGGCGGGCAGCAGGCTGGCCAGCGGCAAACGCATCGCGCCAAGGGTGGTGGCGAACAGCGTCAGCAGGACCAGCAGCAGCGTCATCAACAGCAAACGGCGGGCGAGGGCAGGGCGCATCAGGGCAGATGCTCCGCTTTTTCACGCAGCGCGATAATCGCCTGCGGGGTGCGCGGCCCGAAGCCGAGCAGGGCCATATCGTCGATCGTCAGCAGCTGTTTATGACGCCCCGCCGGGGTCTGCGCCAGGCCGGGCAGTCTCCACAGCCCGGCTTCGCCGCCCATCCCTTTGAGACCATCGGCGGAGATCACCACCAGATCCGCCTGGCTGGCGGCCACCCCCTCCTGCGACATCGCCCGATAGTGGTCGAAGCCCTGCATCGCGTTCTGCAGCCCGGCGGCGTGAATGGCGCCATCGGCCGCGGTGCGTTGCCCGGCCACCAGGGTATTCATTCCGCCGTGGCTGAGAATAAACAGCACCCGCCTGGCAATCGGCTGCGTTGGAATGGCGGCGATCTGCTGCTGAAGCTGCTGGCGCAGCGCGTCGCCCGCCGGGGTTTTGCCTAACGCTTCGGCAATGACGGCCACTTTGCTATCGATCGCGGCCAGGCTTTCGCCGCCCGGCACGTTAACCACCTTTACGCCGCTCGCCTGCACCTTGTGTAAAACCAGCGAGGGCTGTGCCTGGGCGCTCGCTAATACCAGCTGCGGGCGTAACGCGAGGATCCCCTCGGCGTTCAGCTGCCGCAGGTAGCCGACATCCGGCAGCTTTTGCGCCGCCGGGGGCCAGCTGCTGGTGCTGTCCCGGGCGACCAGGCTCTGTTGCGCGCCAAGGGCATAGACGATCTCAGTGACATCGCCGCCGAGGGTGACGAGCCGCTCCACAGCGGCGTGGCTCAGCAACGGGAAGGCGATGAGAAGCAGTAACCAGCGCATCATGCGGGCAGTCCTTCGCGGGTCAGACGATCCACCTGCTGGCGCCATTGCGCCTGCTCGGGGTGGCCCTCGCTGCGCTGGCCATAGAGCTGGGCGATCTGGGTGCCGTCTTTGGCGAACAGCTCGACGCTGGTGACGTGTCCGTCTGAGGTCGGCTTACGGGTCACCCACACTTCATCGAGGCTCTCTTCACGCAGATGCAGGGTAAAGGTGGTATTGAAGATATTCAGCCAGCCGCGCATGGGAGCCAGCTTTTCCAGGGCGCCGGTGAAGATCTGCACGCAGCCGCGATTGCCGACGAAGATCATGATTTCATTGCCCTCCTGGCGCACCGTCTCCAGTAACGCTGGCAGCGCATGGCGATCAACGCGGCAGGCGAGGTCGTCGCTCACCAGGCGGAAGGCCTGCTGGCGGGAAAGCTGATATTTACGCAGCAGACCGAAGATCTGGTGTACGTCGGTCATCGCGCGCCAGTCGTTCTCCAGGGCGGCGCCGTCGGCGCTCTCGGCATATTTCACCGGCTCCAGCGGGCGCAGGGCCAGCGGCGCCGGGGCCGCCACCCGATGTTCCGCGATCAGGGTGTCCCAGGCCGCCATGTCGGTCTGCGTGGTCGCATAGACTTTCAGCAGCGCATCGCCGTGGTGGTCGAAAAACTGAATGCTCTGGCGACCGTTATCGTTCAGATGGAAGGCGCTGGCCCACTGGCTGAGGAACAGACGCAGGTCGAGCGCGCGCGGGTTGAGCACCAGCCCGGCGTGGCCGCTGAGGTGCTGGTGCGTGAACTGGCCGACCTGCTCATGCACGGCATACTCGTTGCGACAGATGCATTTGGTTTCACCGACGCGCTCAAGGGCGGCAATCAGCGCCCGGGCGTCATCGATCAGGCGCACGGCATCGTGACCGAGGCGGGCGGCGGTCAGCTCGGCTTCGCTGATCCCCATTTCCGCGGCGATATCGCGGGCATATTTCGCGGTGCTGGACGCTTTGGTGGCCTGGTAGCGCTGCCACAGATCGGGGTGGGCATTGGGCATAATCATATCCTTCTCAATGTTCAATATCCCCGGCCGGCGGGCCGGGGCAGGTGAGTTGTTATTCGGGCAATCAGAAGTCGACGTTGACCCCAAGCTGCCAGGTGCGGCCCGGCATGACCGCCAGCGCTTTATCATTGGCGTCCTGGTTGGTGCCGGTCTCGATATTGCGGCTGCTCAGGTAATCCCAGTATTTACGATCGGTGAGGTTGTAGACCCCGCCATTGAGGCGCACGTTTTTCGCCACCTGCCAGTACGCGGTCCAGTCCAGCATGCCGTAGCCCGGCACGCGCATATAGTCGCTGCTGGCATCGGCGATGGCGGACCCGCTATTGCTGTAGCTTTCGCGGTTGGTGGCGGTCGCCTGTTTCCCCTTGACGAAGGTCGCCGTCAGGGCGGTGCCGTAGCGTTTCGCCGGATCGTCCCACGCCACGCCGACGATAGCTTTCATCGGCGCTACGCTGTCGAGGTCGACGTATTTATCGCCGCTGTAGCTGGATTTCGATTTCCCTTCGCTATAGCCGAGGGCGAGGGTGGCGCTCAGGCCGTTCACCTGCTCATACCAGGTGCCAAAGTTAAATTTGGTGCTGATCTCACCGCCGTAGATATAGGCTTTATCGCGGTTTTCCGCCTGATAAATGGTGTAGATGTTCGACGGCACGTTAGTGAACTGGCCCGGATTATTCGCCCGGGTATAGCGGGTATAGGCGATAAAGTTCTTATAGCTGTTGTAGAACAGCGCTGTGCGCAGGGTGATGCCTTCGGTAACTTCCCCCTTCAGCCCCCACTCGAGATTATCGCTGGTTTCCGTCTTCAGATCGGTATTGCCGATCAGGGCATACTGCTGGCTACCGGCGTAGCTGGACCCAAGGTTCCAGGATCCATACAGCTGGCTGGCGTTGGGGAACTGCGCGCCGCGCTGGTACTGCAGGTAGGTCATCAGGCGCGGGGTGAGGTCGTACTGGAAGGTCAACGACGGCAGAACCTGGGTATCGCTGTTTTTACCGTACAGATTCGCTACTGACGATTCGGTCAGCGCGCTGCTGTTGGCGGCAAGGTCGGACAGATTTTCCGGCTTCGTCGATTGATGCACCACGCGCACGCCGGGAATAATGGCGAAGTTGTGGCTATCAAGGTCGAAGTTGATCTTATCCTGGACAAAGCCGCCGAGAGTGTAGCTGCGGCTGTCCGCCTCCGGCTGCATGATCTCGCTGTAAACGCTGGGGATCGGCGACTGGCTGAAGGGCCGCTGGGTTTTGCTGGTGCTGGCGTTGAAGCCGGCGCTCAGATCGTGGCGGCCCAGGGTTTTCGCCAGCGCGGTCTGCAGGCCCCAGGTGTCGGTGTCGTAGTTGGAGTTCACCGTCTGCATCCTGCGGGTGACGCTGTCCGGCATATACGTCCAGTCATGGGCTTCGGTATGCTGGTAATAGATTTTACTGGAGACGCTGTCGAGGTAGTCATTCATCGGCGTCCAGTCATCCTTCAGGCTCAGGCCCCAGCGTCGGGTCTGGCTGGTCTGGTTGGCGGTGCCGATGGTGCTGTTGCCGCTGGAATCCCAGGTATCGTAGTGGGTGTGGTTGGTTTTGTGGTAATAGTCGAAGGTGCTGGTTAGCTTGTGCTCGTCGTTGGGCTGCCAGATCCCGGAGGCCAGAAAGGCATCGGAGTGCCAGTTCGCCGGGTAGGCGTCGACGGTGCCGCTGTTATTTTCGGTTTCCTGGCCGTCGCGGCGGCTGTAGACCAAAATGCCGCGCAGGAACTCATCGCCGGCGGCGACGGTCACCCCGTTGTGCCAGCTGCGATCCGCGGAGTCGTAGCCGCTGCGATAGCCGAAGGCGCTGGTTTTGCCCGGGCGCAGGTAATCATCCGCCGATTTCGGGCGGAAGGAGACATTCCCTCCGATGGCGCTGTTGACCGTTTCCGTCGAGGTGGCGCCGGACTGGATATCCACGCTGCCGTACATATACGGGTCGATATAATCGCGGCCGATGCCGAAGGTATTGAGCCCCGAGCGGCCGACGTAGCCGCGGCCGGTGGCGTTGGGCTGGGCGATACCGTCCACGTCGATACCGACGCGGTTGCTCTCCATGCCGCGAATGTTGTAGCCGGTGTAGCCCCCGCGGTCGAAGCCGCTTTTGCCGTTGCCGGAGCCGCCGCTGGCCCCGGTGGCGCTGATGAGCGGTTCATAGCGCATGATCGAGCCGAAATCGTTAGCGCCTTTGTCCTCCAGCTCCCGGGCGCTGATGCTGTGCTCGTTACCGGCTTTTTGCGCCGGCGCGGGAGCGGTGACGGTCATTTGTTCCGAGGTGTCATCCACCGCCTCGCCGCCGATGGCGGAAGTGCCTGCTGCGACGGCAGAAGTTTGATAAATTGCTGCAAGCAAAGAGGTCACCAGCAGGCGTTTTTTACACCCTGCTGCTGACGGAGTCGATTTGTACATAGTCGCCACGCCTTGATCGTTATTAGTATCGGCTCACGCGTTACTTCCAGAGTTGCAGGTTGCTCCGTCTTTTCCGTTGCGGATAGGGTCTTACTCCATTTGTTGATTGCGAATGGTAATGATAGGTATTATCGTTTGCAACAAAATATTCATGTATTCCTCATTTAAACTGCACTTTGTTTACACTGTGCCCTTTCAGCCTGTGCGAGATGACGATGAATTCAAAAGCGGCTATCACCATCACCTATTGTTCCCAGTGCAACTGGATGCTGCGCGCCAGCTGGATGGCGCAGGAGCTGTTACACACCTTCAGCACCGATATCGCCTCGGTGACGCTGGTGCCGGGCACCGGCGGGATCTTTACTATCGATATCGACGGCCAGCAGATCTGGGAGCGCAAGCAGGATGGCGGCTTTCCGGATGCGGCAGAGCTGAAACGCCGGGTGCGCGATGTCTGCTTCCCGGAAAAAGCATTGGGGCATGTTGATAAACCCGCTAACCCGACCTAATCATTAGGAAAGCGGCTGCGTGGCCCGTTTAAAAGGTGTATTATTGATGCATCTTTTTGTGGGGAGGGAAGTTGACGGTGGGCAAACGCATCGAACGTGAAAAGCAGACGATCGGTCGGATGATTGGGCTTTATCAGCGCCGCTGTCCGGATGCCCGCGACGACGGCGAGCACTATCAGGCGCTGAACGCCTACGCCGACAAGCGGCTTGATAAGTGCGTGTTTGGCGACAATAAACCGGCCTGCAAGCAGTGTCCGGTACACTGCTATCAGCCGGCGAAGCGCGAAGAGATGAAGCAGATTATGCGCTGGGCCGGGCCACGAATGCTCTGGCGCCACCCGATCCTGACCCTTCGCCATCTGCTGGATGACAGGCGGCCAGTGCCGCCGCTGCCGGAAAAATATCGACCGAAAAAATAGCGGCCTTTCCCCGGCCTGGGCTGCGCGCAGCCGGGGGACAAGCGCAGCCCCGGTAAGGCGTTAGCCGCCACCGGGGATGGGTGATGAAGCCTTCTGTTTCTGACTATCCCGGATCGTGCTTGTCACAAAGGCAACCACAAACAGCGCGCTGAACAGCACCACGATAGTCGGCGCCGGCGCGCTATCGAGATAAAACGCCAGCCACACCCCTCCCGCCGAGCAGCAGACCGCTACCGCCACCGCCAGCAGCAGGGCGTGGATAAAGCGCCGTACCAGCAGGAGCGCAATCGCCCCGGGGGCAATCAGCAGCGAAATCGACAGAATAATCCCTACCGACTGCAGCGTCGCGACGATGGTCAGGGCGATCATGCACAGCATGCCGTAATGCAGCAGTCCGCCGCGCAGGCCGCTGGCTTTGGCCTGCGTCGGATCGAAGGCGTGCAGCAAAAAATCCCGCCATTTCAGCCCGATAATCAGCGCAATCATCAGCGCGATAGCCGCCGTTTGTCCAATATCGCTGAGGGAGATCCCGAGCATATCGCCGAACAGAATATGGTCGAGATGGACGTCGGACTGGATCGCTACGTACAGCACCAGCCCGGCGCCAAACATGCCGGAGAAGACAATTCCCATGATGGTATCGCGTTTGAGGCGGCTGTTGTCGTCGAGAAAACCGGTCGTCACGGCGCAGAGCAGCCCGGCGATAAACGCGCCGATGGCGAAGGGGATGCCGATAATGTAGGCCAGCACCACGCCGGGAAAGACCGCGTGGCTCATGGCGTCGCCCATCAGCGCCCAGCCTTTGAGCACCAGAAAGACCGACAGCAGCGCGCAGGGCACGGCAACGACCATCGATACTGTTATCGCGTTGACCATAAAAGGAAACTGGAACGGGGCCAGGATCAGATTCAGCATGCGGCCTCCCCGGCGCGGCGACGGTTGGCCAACAGGCCATGCTTCGGCGCGAAGATAAAGGTGATGAGGAACAGCAGCGTTTGCGCCACCACGATAATGCCGCCGGTGGCGCCGTCGAGGTAGTAACTGAGCCAGGCGCCGAAGAAGCTGGTCAGGCTGCCGATGGCGACGGCGATGGCCAGCAGGCGCGGGAAGCGGTCGGTTAACAGCCAGGCGGTGGCGCCGGGGGTGACCACCAGGCAGATAACCAGAAAGGCGCCGACGGTCTGCAGCGCCGCTACGGTGCAGGCCGCCAGCAGGGTAAAGAACAGCAGCTTCAGGCCGCGGGTGTTCAGACCAATCGAGCGGGCGTGGTGCTCATCGAAGAAGGTCACCATCAGATCTTTCCACTTCAACAGCAGGATCGCCATAGAGATAAAGCCGATCGCCGCCAGCTGGATAATATCCTCCGGGGCGATGGCCAGAATATTGCCGAGGATAATAGTCTGGATATTCACCGACGTCGGGTTCAGCGACACCATAAACAGCCCGATCCCGAAGAAGGAGGAGAATATCAGGCCGATAATCGCATCCTCTTTCAGCCGCGACCGCTGCTGCAAAAACAGCATACTGCCCGCCGCCAGGCCGCCGGAGAGAAACGCGCCGAGGGCAAACGGCAGGCCGAGCATATAGGCCCCGGCGACGCCGGGCACAATCGAGTGGGAAAGGGCGTCGCCAATCAGCGACCAGCCCTTCAGCATCAGGTAGCAGGAGAGAAAGGCGCAGACGCCGCCCACCAGCGCCGCCACCCACATCGCATTGAGCATATAGTGATAGCCAAACGGCTCCAGCAGCCAGCTCATCGTGGGCCTCCCGCCGCGCGCCGGCTGATAAACGGCCGCTCGTCATCGGTGATAATCTGCGCTTCCGCACCGGTGAGCGCGACGTGGCGCAGTACGCCGCTGAAAGCCCGCTCCAGATTCTCGGCGGTGAAGGTGGTTTCTGTCGGGCCGCTGGCCAGC
>OLFT01003081.1_pt1 | contig 12960 bp, 11 predicted proteins | sample 1604921 | NCBI WGS metagenome assembly OLFT01 (sample SAMEA3888897, study PRJEB22519) | human gut metagenome | biome: human gut; feature: human-associated habitat; material: faeces | place: Denmark | collected 2013 | reverse complement strand
TAAGCCGAAAGGGAATAGAACAATGATCGAGTTAAAAATCACAGTAGATAAAGCAGTTGAATTAGAACAAGAAGTGAAAGACCTATACCAATCTATCGTAGGTGCACCTGTTAAAGAAGTAGAACCAGCGAACTGGACTACTAATGATGTTAAGCCGGCTAAGAAGGAAACTCCAAAAGTAGAAGCCCCTAAAGCTGAGCCGGTTAAAGAGGAAGCACCTGCTCCTAAGGAAGAACCAGTAAAAGCTGAAGAACCTAAAGTAGAAGTTCCTAGCCTTGAAGCAACTCGTGAAGCAGTAAAAGACGTACTGACAAAAGCTACTGATAAAACGAAAGCTAAAGGCGAATTCAAAGCCTTCTTAGATAGCATCGGTGCCGAAAAGGTAACATCTGCTACCGATGAACAACGTATTCAAATTATGGAATGGGTGAATAGCCGTGGCTAAGAAACACGCCATACTAGGTGCATCAAGCAGTGCCAGGTGGCTAGTGTGTACCCCTTCAGCAAGACTCGAAGCGATGTTCCCCGATGAACAATCTCCGTATGCTGCAGAAGGTACTGTAGCACATGACCTGGCGGAAGCAATCCTACGACATAAGCTAGAGGGCAAAAAAGCCCCTAAGCTAGACGACTACTCCGCTGAAATGATAGAAGCGGTTAATCGATATGTCGATATTTGCGAAGAGAAGGTAAACGAAGCGCGTGCTCGTTCCTCTGATGCGGAAGCCATGATTGAAGCCCGGCTCGACTTCTCTAGATGGGTACCTGAGGGCTTCGGTACTGGCGATATGGTCATCGTAGCTGATGGCATCCTGGAAGTAATCGACCTGAAGTATGGCAAGGGCGTTCCTGTTAGCGCCGTTGAAAACACACAAATGCGACTCTACGCACTAGGTGCCTACGATGTAAACGAGTTCTTATACGACATTAAAACAGTTCGTATGACGATCGTTCAGCCAAGACTTGATAGTGTGTCTACCGATGAAATGTCACTTGAAGAACTTCTTGACTGGGGCGAAGATATCAAACCTATCGCGCAACGTGCCTGGGACGGTACTGGCGAATGTACACCTTGCGATTACTGTAACTTTTGTAAAGCACGGCACACCTGCCGAGCATTAGCAGATACTTGCCTTGATACATTCTATAAGAATGGCGGTAAGCTCAATCAATTACTCACTGACCGTGAAGTATCTGACATCCTAGCGATGAAAGATTTAATCACAAAGTGGATTAAAGGTGTTTACGACTTCGCTTATGAAAAAGCCTTATCGGGTGAAAAGCAATGGCCTGGATATAAATTAGTCGAGGGTACATCACGACGTACCATAACGGATCCGGACGCTGCTGCTAAAACATTACTCGACAATGGCTACAAAGAAGAGGAAATTTTCAAGCCTCGAGAACTCGAAGGTATCACTAACCTGCAAAAGGTACTCGGTAAAAAGGGCGTTGCCGAATACTTAGAAGCATATATCGAAAAACCGGAAGGCAAGCCTACGCTTGTACCGGAAAGCGATAAACGCCCAGCAATTAATACAGTTGAAACAATGATGAATGAATTTGAAGATGAGGTATAAGAGATGAATAAAACATTAACAACAGCATTGGCAATTTCCGCGTTGGCAGTAAACGTAGCTGGCGCAACTAGTAATAACACAGTAGGCGGTACAGATAATACTATCTCCGCAACTTCTACAAGTTCCGCAGTATGGGGCTTCCAAAATAACATCGACGCTAATAATGCGTTAGCGTTCGGTACTAACAATACCGTAACTGGTGAAAATGGTTTCGCAGGTGGTAATAATGCTACTGCAGCTGGTCGTAACTCCTTCGCTTTTGGTTCTCACGCCGAAAGTTTGGTGGAATACACAGTAGCCATCGGCAATCAAGCTCGTGTGTCTAGCTACGACAGCGTGGCTATCGGTAATGGCGCGTTCGTATCCGGCGAGTCTTCTGTAGTATTAGGTAGAACTAATAATGTTACAGGCGCTGATACTGTGGTTATCGGTGCTAACAACGGCACAGTGGCTGGTGGCCAGTCCGCCGTAGTTGGCTATAACAATAAAATTGGTTCCCAAAAGGAACAAATAGTGTTCGGGTCTAATTCTGAATCTAATGGTCAGGGTGCTCTTACATTTGGCACTCATGCCAAATCCTTAGCCACTGATGCCGTTGCATTTGGTAACAACACGATTGCTGACCAAGCGAATTCAGTGGCAATCGGTACTAACAGCGTTACAGATAGCGCCGTTGGTGTTGACGGCATCACTATAAATGGTACTCGCCACGTATTTGCAGGCGAGCAACCGGCAAGCGTAGTAAGTTTTGGTTCTAAAGCCCGCGCTGGTGCAGGCGGAGTAACTCAGTACAACCGCCAACTCACGAATGTTAGCGCTGGTCAAATCTCCGCTGATTCATTAGACGCTGTGAACGGCTCCCAACTGTTCGCTGCGATTGATGAAATCGAAACCAACGCTAAACAAATTAGCAAAAACAAGCAAAATATTAAAGACGTGGCAATCGGTTTGAACATGTTAGGCGATGTAGTGAATGATCATGAACAAGCTATCGTAGGTAATACTACTGCAATCGCCAACAATACTAACCGCATCAATGGTAATACATCTGCTATCAATTCCCTTGGCCAAAAGGTAACTGCTAATACAGCAGATATCAGAGCCCTTGAACATGTAGCAGACAATCATGAAGGTCGTATCACGACCTTAGAAAATCGTTCTTTGGGCTTAGCGAATGACATTAACAACAAGGTCAACAATCTTGGCCAACGTGTTAATAAGTTAGGTGCAAGCTCCGCAGCACTTGCTGGATTGCATCCACTCGATTTCAACAGAAATGACAAAGTCAGCTACGCTGTAAGCTACGGTCACTATCGTAACAGTAATGCAGTAGCGCTCGGCGTATTCGCTAGACCTAATGAACGTATCATGCTCGGCTTTGGCGCTACGCTAGGCGGTGAGAACCAATACACCGTAAACGTAGCATTCAAAACTGGTAAAGGCAGTGACTACATCGCTGAAGCCAAAGATGCACAAAGCCGTATTTCTAAACTTGAAGCACTCGTAAACAAATTAATGACTGAAGTAGAAGCTAACAAATAATTCATTTAAAGAAGGAGACCGTAACAATGGCTAAATTAACAACTGGTATCGTAAGACTTTCCTATGCAAACATCGCTCAACCTCGTAAAAACGACGACGGCAAAGCAAAATATAGCTCTCAAATCATCATCGACAAAACAGATAAGAAAACAATCAAAGCATTTGAACGTGCGATTGAAGAACTTAAGGCTGATCCAAAAGCAGTAGCTAAGGTAGAAGGTAAAGCTGCCTACCTTAAATTGAATTTACGCGATGGTGATACAGATGAAGCAGTAGCTGACCAACCTGAAACATACGCAGGCAAGTTCTTCATCAATGCGAATAGCGATAAGCAACCTATCGTATTCACTCGTGACAAAATCAAGATGGACCAATTCGACATCGAAGAAGAAATTTACTCCGGCGTGTATGCGCAGGTAGCACTTTCTGTGTTCGCTTACAACTTCAATGGTAAGAAAGGCGTAGGTTTTGGACTAAATGGTGTTCGCAAAGTTAAAGATGGTGACCGCCTTGGTGGTGTTCATGTATCTGCTAGCGACTTTGGGGACGACGATTTGGGCGACCTAGACGATGACGATTTGGGCGACCTAGACGATGACGATTTAATCTAAGGAGGCATATATGGAGCTCAGTATTGATGTGGAAACGTATTCTGACTGCCCTATTAAATATGGGGCCCAGCGATACGTTGATGATACAACATTTGAAATACTGCTCTTTGCCTATAGCTTCGATGATGAACCGGTCGAAGTAATTGATATGACAAAGGATCCACTACCCGAAAGGGTGGTGGACGCTTTGTATAACAAGGAAATTACAAAGACCGCCTTTAACGCAGCATTCGAAATGCTTTGTCTAAAAAAGTACTTCCCTGATGCGGATTACACGAACTGGGAATGTACCTCTGTACTAGCGTTATACTGCAGTTTACCTGCAAGCCTCGACAATGTGTCTAAGGCTTTACGATTAGGTGAAGCCAAAGACGCAAGAGGTAAACGCTTAATTCAGTTCTTCTCTGTACCACGAAAACCAACTAAGACGAATCCTAAGACACGAAATATGCCAGAGGATGCGCCTGAAAAATGGGAGGAATACATTGAGTATAACCGCCAGGACGTAGTGGTTGAGAAGGCAATCCGTAAACGCTTACTTTCGCTGAAACCACCGGCTATCGAGCACGAGTACTGGTTACTCGACCAAGATATCAACTGGCGAGGCGTTAAAGTAGATATGGAACTCGTCGACGCAGCACTTGCTTGTAACGACGAAATTGTGGCGGAGGCTACCGAGTCATCCAAGATATTAACCGGATTAGAGAATCCGAACAGTACGATGCAACTTAAAGAGTGGCTGACGGCAAGACTAGGATATGATCTAGAAACAATGAGAAAAGACGATGTATCAAACCTCTTAGCGCAAGATATCCCCTCTGATGTTCGCAAGGTACTACAAAATAGGCAGGTACTCGGTAACTCCTCCATCAAAAAATACTTGGCCATGAAAAACGCTGTATGTTCAGATGGTCGCATCCATGGCATGCTTCAGTTTTATGGGGCTATGCGTAGTGGACGATGGGCAGGACGTGTAGTACAACTACAGAACCTCCCTCGTAACTACCTAGAAGATTTAGACACCGCTCGGGAAGTACTTAAAAGTAGAGACGTAGAAATGCTAGACCTACTATATGGAAATCCTGGCGATGTGATTAAGCAACTTATCCGTACTGCTCTTGTAGCAGAGCACGGGCACCGATTTATTGTAGCCGACTTTAGTGCTATTGAAGCACGTGTTATCGCCTGGCTTGCTCGTGAGAAATGGCGCCAGGATGTATTCGCTCAAGGCGGAGACATCTATTGCGCTTCCGCATCAAGCATGTTCCACGTACCAGTTGAGAAGCACGGCGTAAACGGTCATCTACGGCAAAAAGGTAAGGTAGCAGAATTAGCGCTAGGGTATGGTGGCGGCGTAGGAGCTATGAAAGCGATGGATACTAAAGGGGAAATTCCTGAGAAGGAGCTACCTGGTATCATCGAAGCATGGCGACAAGCAAGCCCACGAATTACGAAATTTTGGAAAGATGCAGACAGCGCAGCAAAGCAAGTCGTGAGAACAGGAGAACCAGTACGAATCAGACAAGGCAATATTAAATTCTTTAAATCGAAAGGATTCCTGTTCATCGAATTACCGTCCGGTCGAAGACTTGCCTACGCAAGACCTAGACTTGGGACTAACCGGTTCGGTAGTGAATCGATTGAGTATGACGGAATGGATCAGGTTAAGAATACATGGGGCAGAGTTGAAACCTATGGTGGAAAGCTCGTCGAAAACATTGTACAGGCAGTGGCAAGAGATTGCTTAGCCGCATCAATGCTCAGACTGGCCAAAGCTGGTTACAAAATTGTAGCCCATATCCACGACGAAGTGGTTATCGAAGCGCCAATAGGCGAAGGCAGTTTAGAAGAAGTTATAGATATTATGTGTGAACCTGAACCCTGGAATGAAGGGCTCATATTAAACGCAGCAGGGTTTGAGAACCCTTACTACATGAAGGATTAGGAGGACAATTCTTATGAAACTCTCGAAAAAACAAATTCAACAACAACGCGAAGCGATTGACGGCTTATATGAACTCGTAAAAGATGCACCAGCTAGCGAACGTAAAGAGTCTGCTATGGCGTACTGTGAAGGCTGTATTGCTGCTTGCGACCTCGCGCTTAAGATATTAAATGGCAAGAAAGCAGAAGCCCCTAAGGTGGAAGAGCATGTAGTTGCAGAAACTCCAGCGGTAGAAGAGCAGCCTGCTGAGAAACCAAAACGTAAACGTACTACTAAAAAGAAAGAAGTAGAGGCTCCAGCAGTTGAGGAAACTCCTGAAGAAGATGATTTAGACGATTTGTTATAAGAAAGGATAGCGCCTTATGAAGGTCTTATTCAATCTACAAGTACAAAGGCTGTACGACCTGGTACGGCGCAATCAAGTATCACCTTTTAACCCTGCAAGTTATTACCATGTGCCTTGCGAACACTCCTTCGCTAATCTTTGGCCAATGGAATCTAATGGGTTCGGGATAGTGCCTTGCCGGGAATCAGATGAGTTCTATTGTCCAAAATGCGGTGAGCGGATCAACGCTAAAGGATTTACTGCAGAAGTTGGGTATAGCGCCACAGTTCCTCTCTCACTAGACCTATCAATTATAGATAGGGGCGATAAACTAGATGTGCAATTTGAGTACGATACGGTGTACGCGGATGACTATACTAGGATGATTTACAAAGGTTATAAATCTCATGTCATCGATGTGGTGCGGTTTGACTTCAAGCAAAGAAAAACCTTTATCATACTTAAGAAACGCTCACGCAGCGACGTCGTCGAAGAAGCGACAGTCTCTCCGTCGGGCTTTAGTAATTCCCTTTCATCGTTAGTTTGGTTCGTAGCCACTCCTGACTGCAGACTACATAACTACCGGGATGAGTTAAAATGTTTCGCTAAGGTGTTAAAAGAAGTGTTCTTCGAGAAGCTTTCAAAGGTCGTAGGCTATAAAGTCAAATCTATTAGACAAGGTGTACAGGTATCTAACAAGTACGGGGCTTTAGATAACTTACTTCATAACTTAGTTTGGAAATTACAAGCTCCGGATGCACCGGCTATCAACGATAGTCTTAAACGAGACTATGATGACTTCTATAATCGGAAATTCCCTAACGAGACACTTGGTATGGGTAACGTGTTAGGGCTAACTACAAACGGTGAATCCTTTGTTCAAGCCTTAATCAAGGCTCATAACTTACCTGATACCCGATGGGTTCGTCGGTTATTACACGATAGGCCGTTCTTCTATGCGAAGATCATCAAAGTTATGGCTACGTTATTTAAGAACAAGGACTATCAAAAGGCTATGGTCGATGTAGTTAAAGATAACGCTGATAATACAAGTTATATTCAGTCTTGGCCATTATGGCGAGATGACCGTGATTTATCTATCATTCGTAAATTTGTTAATATCCTTAGTCATCAATACGGTGAGCGCCAGGCGTTCTTATTCATTAGAAATGCGCCTTCCTATCACGATATCAGAGATACAGCTAGTATGTATTTTGAGTTATCGAGAAGTCGCCGTAAAGAGGTATGGAGTAGTCGTATCCAGGTGCGTAACCTACATGACACAATCTCGAGGATGCAAAAGTTTGATAAAGTGGAAGACGAAATCGTACAGCAGCGTAAAGCGCATCGTGTGTTAGCCGACATGGTTAACGGCTACCGCTTTATGGCCATCGGTTCTACTCACGGCATCATTGATATGGGTATACAGCTTAATAACTGTGTAAGCTCCTATATCAAAAAAGTGAAAGCCGAAACGTGTGCTATCGTAGGTGTCTATAAATGTAACGAGCCGGTAGCGTGTATCGAAGTTAATCCGAAAAGTGATGCGGACGATTTCGTAGAGATACACCAGGCTAAACTTAAAAACAATCGTGGTGTATATGAAGACCACGATATCAACGGAGCTGTAACGCAGTGGGTATCATCTCACGGCTTATGCGTTCCGGCGTATGTACGAGATATCCAGTTTGCGAAGGGAGGAGCGATGTAATATGGATACAAATATCATCATAGCTACGGGCAGAAGTCGCTCCGCCCGTAGCTGGAAGTCTCAGAAAATGACTTGGAGTGCTTTGGCCAATAAATTGGCTGAGCCTACTGTAACGAATGAAACAGCTGCTGAATACGCCAAGATGTCTAAAGCTGATCAAGGCCAAAAGAAAGACGTCGGCGGTTTTGTTGGTGGCTATATCCCTAAAAATGGTAGACGGGTAAGGGGCTCTGTTAAAGAGCGGTACTTGATTACTCTTGATGCGGATAATCCTAGTGAGGACTTCCTATTAGACCTAGACATGGAATTAGGCGGTATGGAGTACGTGCTATATAGTACGCACAGCCACACAGCTGACAATCCACGATATCGCGTGATTATCCCAGTCGACAGACCTATGACACCAGATGAGTATCAAGCAGTCTCGAGACGAATTGCGGATAACATCGGTATTGAATTCTTCGACCCTTCCACGCACCAGGCTGAACGGCTTATGTATTGGCCAAGCCATCCTAAGGATGTCGAGTATGTATATCAACATAGCGAAGGCTCACTTGTTTCAGTAGATACCTATTTGAGTACCTACAGAGACTGGCGTGATACGAGCCTTTGGCCAACATCGGAAAAGGAATCACAAATTCGCCTTGATGCGGCTAAGAAGCAAGGTAACCCATTAGAGAAAAAAGGACTTATTGGTGCTTTTTGCCGTAGTTACAGTATCACAGAAGCGATACATAAGTTTCTCCCTGAGGTCTATGAACCTACAGCAGTCGAAGACCGGTACACATATGTAGCCGGTAGCTCAGTAGGTGGTTTAGTGATTTACGATAACGATACCTTCGCTTACTCCAACCATGCGACCGACCCTATCAGTGGTAAGCTCGTGAATGCGTTTGACCTGGTCCGGATCCACTTATTCGGAGATAAGGACCCGGCAGATGAGACCAGCGTCACTAAACTACCAAGTTACAAAGACATGATTGACTTTGTAAACGAAGACGGCGCAGCACCAATCCTGCTCGACAAAGAACGTATGGCGGATATGGATTTTGAGGATATCACGGACGATGATGAGGACTTCTTATCGAAACTAAAACGTGATAAGAACGGTACCCCTGAATCTGACGTTTACAACTGCCTAGTGGTTCTTAAACAGGACCCTGCACTTAAAGGTAAAATCCGTCTTGATGAATTTGCACACCGCTTAGTCGTCATTGACGATTTACCGTGGCGTGGTAAGGACGAAACCCCTTACTGGACGGATACTGACGATGCGTGCTTACGTAACTACTTCGCTACGAAATATCTTATCAAGGGTAAGGGCATCATCGATGACGCTCTCCAGGAGGTAACGCAAGATAATAAGTTCCATCCTGTGCGTGAGTATCTAAAGGGGCTAACTTGGGACGGCGAATGTAGACTGGATTCTCTCTTTATCGATTACATCGGTGCTGAGGATACGGAATACATTCGAGCTGTTACCCGTAAATGGATGTGTGGCGCCGTAGCTCGCGTTATGGATCCAGGCGTTAAGTTTGATACGGCGATTGTGTTATACGGCTCTCAAGGTTTAGGTAAGTCGCTTATCTTGGAGCGGTTAGGTCGTAAATGGTTCAACAACTCACTCGTTGATATCAAAACCAAAGACGCACTAGAACAAATTCAAGGCTCTTGGATAGTCGAACTTGCCGAACTTGCACCGACCTACAAGAACGATAATGAAATCGTTAAAGCTTTTATTAGCCGTACCTCGGACCGGTTCCGTTCTCCGTATGGTAGACGCACCGAAGAGTACCCTCGCCAATGTGTATTCGCTGGTTCTACTAATAATCTTATGTTCCTTAAAGACCGCACCGGCAACCGCCGATTCTGGCCTATTACTGGCGATAAAGACCGGAAGACGAAGCACTCCTGGGAGTTATCGAAAGATGATATTGACCAAATATGGGCAGAAGCGTTCGTGTATTGGTCTGAAGGTGAACCGTTAGTACTTGAAGGAGTGCTTGAAGAGGAAGCCCTTAGAATTCAATTATCACACACTGAAGGCGGTGAACTCGTAGGTCTTATTGAAGAGTACCTCGATATGCTACTTCCTGAAGACTGGGAAACAATGGATATCTACGACAGACGAGATTATGTCGCTAATTATGGCGATGACGATCATTGTGGTTCAGTGCAGCGGGAACGAGTGTGTGCGCTTGAGATATGGTGTGAAGTGCTTGGCGGGGACAGGAAGAACCTGCAGAACGCAAAGGCTAGAGAGATTATTGACATATTACAGTCAACGCCTGGGTGGAACCCATACACAAAAGGGACAGGAAAAGCACGTTTTGGCAGGCTTTACGGCCCACAAAGAGCGTTTATAAAGGAAGGTGCAGACCTCCTATCCATGTATAGACAAAATCAAGGTAAGTAGGTGTGTCCAATTATTTGAGGTGTGTCCAATTATTTAATAGGCACGAATGTTCGTAAAAATAATTATTCAAGCCTATACATCGATGAATTTTGATATAGTGTAATAATTGGACACACTAGACACGTATGGACACACTAATCGGACACGGGCAAAAAGCAGATAACTGCTAATCTAAATAATAAAGTGTGTCCAGTGTGTCCAATTATTTATATAAAAATAAAAAAATAAATATATGAATAATTGGGTGTATATATATAAGCGTAAAAAACGCAAATACGCGTATATATATATGTTGGAAAAAAATTGGACACTTCGGACACACCCACCCCATAAATCCAGTATTGGTGTAGGTTCGTAGGCGTGTCCGAGGGTGTGTCCAATTATTAAATGAGAACGAGGTGAGAACGTGGAAAAAGACATCGAACGATGGTTAGGAAATCAACTCAAAAAAATGGGGTGCATATATATGAAATTCGTGTCACCTGGAAATGATGGTGTCCCGGATCGGATTATTGTACTTCCAGGAGGCGGGGTTATCTTCGTCGAGTTAAAAGATACGAAAGGTAAGCTGATGGCTAATCAACGGGTACAGATTTCACGATTACGAAAGCAAGGCGCTTTGGTGTTTGTGGTAACCGGGATGTCTGATGCCAAGTTATTTGTTGAAGATATGGAAAGGGCGATACATGGACTTTCATCCACACGAGTATCAAAGCATTGCAATACAACGAATCATTGACAATACCCATTACGGATTGTTACTGGATATGGGGTTAGGTAAAACCATATCTACACTGATTGCGATTGACCGGCTTATGTATGACTACTTTGATATTAAAAAAGTATTACTCATCGCACCTAAGAAGGTAGCCGAATCTACATGGGCCCAAGAAACGCAAAAATGGAGTGCTACAAGACGTTTAACGGTGGCTAAGGTGTTAGGTTCCGAGAAGGAACGTATACACGCCTTAGAGAGTGAATCTGACGTTTATGTGATAAATCGTGAAAACGTGCAATGGTTATATGAGTATTATCATAAGAAAAAATCGTTCCCTTTCGATATGCTAGTTATCGATGAGAGTTCATCGTTTAAGAACCCACAGGCTAAACGGTTTAAGGCAATTCGTAAACTCCGTCCACTATTTAAGCGTATCGTCATACTAACAGGTACACCGGCGCCAAATACGTTGCTTGATATTTGGGCACAGATGTATCTACTAGATGGCGGTGAACGATTAGGTAAGACGATTACCGAATATCGTACCCGGTATTTTACACCGGACAAAACCAACGGGCACGTCGTGTATAGCTACCGACTACTGCCAGGTGGTGACAAGGCTATATTTAGCAAGATGCAAGATATTTGTATGAGCTTAAAAGCGAAGGACTATCTTACACTGCCTGAACGTATCGAGAATGCCATTACAGTAGAGATGAACCCCAAAGAATGGGCTCTCTATAAAGAGATGGAACGGGAGCACGTGCTTAGCTTAGCCAGTGATGACGACGTGAGCGCACTTAATGCAGCAGCACTCGCCGGTAAGTTGTTACAACTAGCGAATGGATCCATTTATAACGACGATGGTGAAATCGTAGTTGTCCATAACGAGAAAGTAGAGCGGTTAAAAGAATTGGTAGAAACGAATGAAGGAAAACCGATGTTGGTGTTCTACAACTTCAAGCACGACCTTCAATCAATTAAAGAAGCGTTCCCGAAAGCCGTTGAGCTAAAGACCGATGATGACGTAGCGGAGTGGAATAAAGGTAACATTCAAATGTTACTGGCACATCCAGCATCAGCGGGGTATGGCTTAAACCTACAAGCCGGTGGCAATATCATCGTATGGTATGGCTTAACTTGGAGCCTGGAGCAGTACCAACAAGCTAATGCGAGACTACACAGGCAAGGGCAAACACAGCCTGTGATTATCCACCACCTAGTAACAAAAGGCACGATGGACGAGCAGGTTATGAAAGCATTAGAACGTAAAGAAACTGGGCAAGATGCCCTCTTAGAAGCTATTAAATATCGTAAAGAATTGTATAAGGAGTAGAACTATGCAAAAGAAATGCAGACGATGCGGTGACACATTTACAGTAAAAACACACGAGGATTATTGCCCAGAGTGTGAAAAAGTTATGACACCTCCTGGTGCGGGCGTGAGTAAAGAGTTAACCTGTGAGGGATGTGGAACAACCTTTATTCACAAAAAAGAAAGCGCAAGGTCGTTGGCCTAAATATTGTCCGGAGTGTCTATCTAAATACTCTAAGGTGCCTAAGAAGAAGGAAGTGACCGTAGAACTGGTAGGGCAAACTATTGGGGAGGAGGTAATGCAGACTATTGCAGAAAAGATAACACAAACTTTTGCGGAGTCTAAGAAAGAAGATGTTATCAATCATCCTTCACACTACACACGCGGTAAGATTGAAGTTATTGACTTTATCGAGGATCAACAACTGCCGTACCATTTAGGTAATGTTATCAAGTACATCGCACGAGCAGGGTATAAAGGCGATAAACTCGAAGACCTAAAAAAAGCGCGGTGGTACTTGGACCGGTACATCAATGGGGTAATGCAGCATGATTGACTATAAAGAAAAGGCGACTGCGTATCTGCAAGATATAAAGATGATAGCTATTCGTATTCAATCACTACGGCAGGATATTCGTAAACTGCAGTATGATATCATCACCTTATCGGCGATTGATTATTCCAAAGACCGAGTATCGGGGGGCAGTACTCCGGCAGGGCTTGAAGGTGATGTGGCTAGACTTATTGATACAGTCGATACCAAAAAACGGGAGATAGCAAAGCTTATTGCTAAAAG
>OLFT01003075.1_pt1 | contig 12976 bp, 23 predicted proteins | sample 1604921 | NCBI WGS metagenome assembly OLFT01 (sample SAMEA3888897, study PRJEB22519) | human gut metagenome | biome: human gut; feature: human-associated habitat; material: faeces | place: Denmark | collected 2013 | reverse complement strand
ACTTTCTATAAATATTATATCATATTTTTTTATAAAAATCAAAAAAGATTTTTTAATGTGAAAAATTGAGATTTTAGGAGAAACAGGCACTAAAAGATACAGCAACTTTATGAAGCTCTCTTGCCGCCCAATCTTATCTTTCTCACTTATAACTCTCACTTAAGTGGAGCCTTAAATCACGGCAGACCTGGAATCATCATATATCCTTTTAGGGAAGATGTACGCTTCTCTCAATTTTTCCTACTAACACTCCTCCAGTATTCCAGAAGAATGTTATATGCTTAAAAAATCTTTTTGATTTTTAATGGCAGGGGTTGAGGGATTCGAACCCCCATCAACGGTTTTGGAGACCGGCATGCTACCATTGCACCAAACCCCTATATAAGTAAGAGAGATTTTTTATTTCTCTCTTACTTTCTATATATATTATATAATATTTTTTTATAAAAATCAACTTTAGAAATATGGGTTAGTATTATACTTTCAAAACTAAACAAGTTATTTTAACCCACTTTGTCCTCTGTTGGAAAAAATTTTTTTACAGACCCAAACGATTCATCAAATCTGCAATATTTTTCTTCTCTGCCTCTGAAATCTCAGCAGCAGTCTTGACTGGTGCCGCTACAGTGCCAGTTGCCGCAGGCGCATCCTCAAAATTCCAATCTCCGCCACCAGCATCAGGGGTTTCAACAGGAGTCTTAGGACAAGTTAGTGCCATTGCAATCTGTACTCTCTCCCCATTCTCAGTGGCCCAAACATAAACCTTTTTATCAACTTCACCAATAAAATCAGTTCCAAAAGCTTCAGCAATGCGATTAATTACCGCCTGCTTTGCCACAGCTCCCTTAGCCATTAGTTTTCCTCCTCTTCATCTTCTTCTTGAAGTTTATCAAAACAAGTCGGACAGAAAAATTTTCCATCCTTCTCCATTAAATCACTTAAATAAAGAGCTTCTCCGCAGTCTTCACACTCTCCAACTTCTCTTTCATAACAATGATGGCAGATATATTCATCATATCTATCTAAATAAAATGCTTCATCGTAATAAACTGTTCTTCCACAGCAAGCGCAACTTACCACATCATCATCATCATCATCATAGTAAGAGTCATCACAATCTGGACACAACATCGTTCTACCATTTTCAATAGGATGATTGCCGCAATTACAGCACATCACAGGTCCACCAATCTCTACACGAGGCTTATTTTCAGTATCTATACCACCCCAAAAAGGATTCACTTTATAAGCATATTTAGGAGTATAGCATGATGATAGAAGCAAATCGTTAAAGAAAATAGGCTCTGCGCCATCTTCTGCATAAGAAGTTACCACATCAGACAATCTCTCAAGTCCACATCCTGTTGGAATGTAAGAAGGAAATGAGAAATGCTGCCCAGCATTATTTGAATACTGCGTAATTAGAGAATCAGAGAATTTCGTCCAACTACCCATATTGACAGTTGTTAAAACATTATCTCTTAAAAAGTCCAAAGCTGAACCAGAGTCGAAAGGATATTGACGGCCCGCAAACAGCATATCCCATCTACGAGACATAAACATCAACATTCTCCACTTCTTAGAATTCCACAGAACAGTTTCTGGGAACCAAGGCAGCTTCTCTTCTTTATCTCCTCTAATATAGCACATAAATGTACTTTTGTCAACCATATATGCCAAATTGCCAGCTCTATAGTCTCCATCAAGCGCATGACAAGAATGCCAATTATGGCAATTCTCACTTGAAGATAGAAAATCCAATGGGTGAACTGACAAGCATAAAGTACCACTAATCTTGTTCTCTTGGATAATCATACTTGCTTCATTCTGAATTTTCTCAAGCTTAACTGCGTTATTCTCAAAAAACTTGAAAGCCTTGATAATCTTAATGCCTTTTGGTATAACAGTGCCATCAGTCATTTTATATGCGTTAGTTAATCTATTAGAGTAAAAGTCGTGACGATTTACATTAATGAAGTTCGCCAGCTCAACATTATGAAATTGGTCTTCCACTCGAAATACGAAATTATCAATCCTTTTTTCTTTCTCTTCATTAGAAAGTTCAAAGGTCACCTTCTGAGGCCAAGTATAAATCAACTTACCTCCAAAAGCCTCAATAAAATCTCTCTTTGCTTCTCTCCAATCTTCAATTAACTTATCAATCTGGGGGTTTTCGATACCTTGAGAGTATCTAATAACCTCCCTTACCTGCTGTTTAATTTCATCAATCATTCGTCACATTACCTCCCTTTTGACAATCTTTGCAAAGGAAAGACTTAGTGTCTCCTTCCTCTACTTCATATGCCTCGCCGCAAGCTGAACACCAATGGATTTTCTCTCTGTTGGCAATGCAGTCCGGACATACGAATTTTGTCGTACCGTTTAAACTCTTCACAGGAAACATCTCATACTCAGAATAAGTTTTATGACAATGAGAGCATTTGATATAATACATATCAAAATCGTAATCATATTCATCAGATGGATATCCATATGCACTCATCCACTTTCTTCCAAAATACACTTCTTCAATGTACTCAAAAGAAGGAATATCTGTCTCTTTAAGCATAATCTGCACCTTACGGATTGTATCTAAAAGCGCAGATACCCTAACAATTTCAGAGATAGAATGTTCATTTTCATAACCAATAGACAGATTTACTCCTGCAATTTCCCATTCTGGACAAATTACAGAGATATCACTAAATGTTCCCCAGTTTTCTAAGAAGCCAAACTTCTCAATATATTCTATAAACACTGGATTATCGCAAGAGTAAAAGACACAATCGTTAGTTCCTCTGCGGTCTAACTGAATGATATATTTCAAATCAATTGGACACTTAGGGATTTCTTTTACCAACTGAGTAGCACCAATTGCGCCACTCTCTTCATCAGTAGTAAAAATCACAGATGGACGCAATCCACTCTGCAAAATTTTCAAAATTGCAAAGACACCGGCTCTATCATCACCGCAACCGCCTTCTGGAGACCAAATAACATTCTTTTCTCTATCATAAAAAATGTCCTTTGGCGGCGTCTTCCAAACAGTGTCCATATGAGCCACTAATGCAATCGGAATATCGCCTTCCGCAAAAATATAGTCTTTGGTGGAATGAACAGTCTTATAATGCTTGGTTAAATAAGAAGCAAGCGTCTTTTTCAATCCCTTTTGGGTTAATGAACAAATAGAGGTAAATAACTTATAATCTCCTTTAGATAAAACCTGCATATATTCACAACCTTTCCACTATTATTATATATTATCATATTTTCTTTATATTATAATTATATCATATTTTTAATTAAAAATCAAACTTTACTCTTTAGATGCGACTTCGCTTTCCTTCTGGTTGTGAATATACTTGTCTGCCGCAAGCGACAAACGAACAGTAGTATCGCAAAAATGACAACGATTTGCCTTCTTACAGCGCTGACCGCAAGTCATACGCATTTTAGCAAAATTACCTTGAATACCTCTGTTATCTACATGGACGCCAAAATTATCCAATAATAGATTTAAATTACCGGGCCAAACCTTTTTATTGTGGTAAATGTCAAACAGTGCGGCTTCACGTTTAATAGAGTCTGTTCTAAACTCTAAAGTTGTCACATATTCTTCATATACACTTACATCTTCTGGACGAACATATGTGCCGCAAACACCATTTTTATGAGGTAACATTTTATCATCACATAGATTTGCTACCAATCTAATCTTCATACCTTTGCGCGCAACGTCCGCTAATTCAAAGTATAAAGGGGCGCCAAGAAGCACTTCCGAAGCACCAAGCTCCGCAAGTGAAGAAAGTTCATCATATGTTTTAACAGGATAAGCCCACATATATTTCAAATTAAGCTGCTTTACAGTTTCCGCCTGGAACATATCCTCAAGCGCGATAATGAGATTCACTCGAGCCGCAAACCCAGCCAATTCATCCCAATTAACTTCAGCGTCTTTTGGAATACGGATAACAAATTTTATATTTGGATATTTCTCAATATAATCATACATTACATTGATGTCTTTGTAGTCCATAAGCATTTCTTCGGCCTGCCGCAATACGATTTCAGGTTGACGAGCTGATACACAATAATTCACAAAATCACCTACCTTTTTTATTATAATAACATATTTTTCCCAAAATGTCAAGTTAAAAATTCTAAAGCCATTTTTTGTTTTGGGTTTTCGGTCTTTTCGCCCGCCTGCGCCACGAGCAGGCAATGAGATTTTTTATTGCATAAAAAATAAAAGAAAAGGCTCTATGGAAAATTCCATAGAGCCTTTTCCAAGACTTAACTTATCTTACTCGGCATCGTTAGCAATGGCATATGCCATAATCTTACGAGCCTTCTGACCCTCGCCGCCGGCAACAGTAATCTGCTCCTTACGAGCGGTGCCATTCTCAACCAGAGTGCGCAGACGATAGGTAACCTTAGCAACAGTCACATCATCGCCAACAATCTGAGCGGCAATATCAGCGATAGGCTGAAGCTCATCAGTCAGAACCGCAGCAACAGCGGCAGTCAGCTCATCGCCCTCTGCCTTCTTGGCAGCCGCACGCTCCTTAGCCTTAGTAGCTTTCTTATCAAGCAGGTCAATCTCGTTCGCGCAGAACTCAGCGACAGCCTCATCAGTGATGTTCTCATTGAAGTCCACCATATGCAGAGCGCCACTCTCAGCCAGACCCTTAATTGCCTCAAACATTTCACGCTTAGTAATCTTTTCCATAATCAATACCTAACCTTTCATTAAAAATTTGAATTTTGGTTTTCTTTTACCTTACATATATATTATAAAATATTTTTTAAGAAAAATCAATTCGAGTTCTTCTTGAGAAGATTCATTGAGTAATTGTCTAAGGTTCTTCTGTCGTAGCACTCGTTAATTGCTTCTCTTAGCTCGTCAATGGAATCATATCCAATCCGTTCAAGCAGCTCATCATCAACATCTTCTGCATTAACTACATAGAAGTAATCCCAATCACAGTATTCTGAACGGACTGCCTTTTGGAGATACGGAATTCTTTCTGCTGCTCGCTGTTCATCTCTTTCATCATGAATATCAAGATAAACCCCGAAGTGGAAACAAATTTTCTTGGTGTCGTTATCAAAAACAGCAAGCTGTTTCATCGATTCTGTGTCGTGAATATCGCCGGTGATATAATCTTCAGTGCAGCGCTCCTCATAGCAATAACTGCAATAATACTCTCCATCCACGCAATACATCTCTTCGCTCTCATAAGAGTCGCCGCAGCTGCAACAACGATAAACAGGTTCACACTCGTCGCAAACCAGATATCCTTCACTGTCATAGTCTCCTTCCTCGCTGCCGCAAACCATACAAACAGCCTTTCCAGAATAAGAGAAATTAAGCATTTCATCTTTCACTCTTGGATTAAAATATCCAAGAGTGATATCAGCACCAAAATCATTGTACATCGCGCAGGTCTGCGGATTAACAGCAACTGTTGCGTCCAAAGTCTTAATGTAGCTTCTGTTATAAGGACGATATTCGCAAAAATCTTCCGTGTAAGCGTCCTTGGGGAAGAGACCTCTCAGAGTTATAAGAACCTCCTTCGTAATATTGAAATTACGATAAGGATACCCCAAGATATTGGTGATGATATCATCATTGATAACATACAACTCTCTCCACTTCTTAGAGTTCCAGTGGTATCCACCCGGCATATCCATATCAGACTCGCTGGTAAGATATGCAACAACTACCATAGGAGAGTTCATCATTTCAACGGTTCCACGACGATAACAGCCATCTTCCTGCCAGCTCATACAAGAGCTCCAGTCGCACTCGTTGTCGCTCATTGTGATAAAGTCAAGGGGATGAATAGAGATACAAAGATTACCTTTGATAATCTTATGATTAATCGCCATAGAATGGTCAATGCGGAAACGCTCAAAACCATTCAAATTGAAAGCAGACGCAATTTTGCCAAGAATACGAGTCACTCTGCAACCTTCATTAACAGTCAGCTTCTTGCCATTAGGAAGGTCAATAGTGAAAGTGTCGCCGTCATAACGATTGGTAACAAGGTTCTCATCAGAGATAAGATTGGCAAACTTGCGACCCTCGCGATAATCGAGACCAAAGATGAATTTGTCATAGTATTCAGACATAAAGCCACCGGAGGTACGAGACTCATTCACCAGAATGTCCATTTTGTTGTAAAGCTCTTCAGTGTCCTCGGCGAACTCGATTTCCTTGCTCAGAATAAACTTATCTCCGAAAGCGTGGAACAGCTTCTGCTTGTTAATATCCCAATATCTTAACAGATACTCTACGGAAACATTGGGATAGCAATTATCGGCGCCACGACCGGCATATGCTTTCACATACGACATAAACATATTCTTTTCATCTTGGCTCAAAAGTTCTGTCAACATTGGCATCATTCCCCTTCCAATTTATTCTCTATTCTTTCTTTATCTTATATATATATTATATTATATTTTTTTATAAAAATCAACTTGAGCTTTTTGGTGGGCAAAAGGCTTGACTCTATACCGCGATGAAAAGGCCCGGCCGCACTCACCAATTTTTATTTTAGCCTTCGATTCTACGCTCAATCTCCGCTTCGATATAGGCAATATCTTCATCAGAGAAGTCATCATCTAGCTCCAGAGCAAAATCTCCAGCTTCGCCACGAGCAATCTTATCCATAATAAGGTTGATAATATCCTCGCACTCCTGTGAATGCTTTGCATAAACAGAGAATGCGACATTTTCCATCTTACTGCGATAACTGGGAGTATGAAGGTCAAACGGACAATCAGCGCCGTGCTTACAATTATTTATAAACATAAATATCAATCCTTTCTTACTTTCTATATATATTATATAATATTTTTTTATAAAAATCAAAGAGGAAGATATTTTTGCATATCTTCCTCTTTTGGTCTTAATCAATTAGCTTATCTAAGAGCTGAGTAATCAAACAGATGTAGCACAGCCAATATGATACCCAGTCTGCTTTAATTTTTCTGGCACAGGCAATAGTGTTGATAATGCCGACGATAATCCAGATAACAAAAACAGCAATATTCATTTAATTTACCTCTCTGCAACGAGTCAGAACAGTCTGACGAGTACCCTTGTAAATACGATGGTCTTTTACGCTACCCCTAATGTGATGTTCCGTTCCTTCGCTCCAAGACTTGGCCGCAGTCGTCCACACATACACATTTGCATCGTCATCATACATAATGTGCATAGTAGAACGACCATATGCGCCATCCAGTTCGATAGCTTTCTCTACGGTAACCCACAGCTCCAGCTTATCACCAATCTCGCCAACAAACTCACCATTCTGTTCATACAAAACTTCATCAAGAGCCTTCTGAAGAGCGTCATCATTCTTCAAGCTACCATCTTCATTACCAACGGTCTCCCAATCAAGTCGCATAGCAGTAATTCCTTCAGGAAGCTCTTCAGGAACAGGCATAGTAGAAATGATGTACCAGCCCCACCAGCGAGTATATCTTGCGCCGTGTGCCTTGAACCAATCCTTATTTTCGTAAGTATCTTCACCACGGAAGATGGTAATATATCCGTTAGTAAAACCAAGAACTTCCTTCTGCGGCTTCCAGTACGGGTCCTTGCTATGGTCTACAGCAGAAGTTGCTTTCTTACCCATCTTAGAAGCTTCTTTATCGGAATACCAACGAACCTGTCGCTCAGTACCAGTCTTGGGATTCCTCACCTTGATATACATTTTGTCGCCAACAAGATACGGCTCAGTTAAGAATTCAAAATTCTGAAAACTTGGTGCAACAGCCATTAGTATCTCCTCCTTATCAATAGTTCTTTTCTTACCTTATATATATATTATAATATATTTTTTTATAAAAATCAATATGGACTCTCTGCTGTTAGCAAAGAGTCCATATTTTGCATATTATTAAATGATAATATCTACTTCTTGAATAGCAAGGCCATGTGCGCAGTCATTCATAAGCCACTTAACATCGTGGCTATCCCAGTCCTTAAATGTCGGGTCATCAGTTGTCATCAGATATTCGTATGTCCATTCCAAGCATAAGTCGTAGACGAATGCTTCTGCATCTGCTCTCGTCGTGCAGATTGCTTCAACGGGGTAATCGCAGCCAATAGAATAAACAACAAACATTGAGAATCCTCCTTACCAGCTTACTGTCATAATGACATACTCGGCACTAGGTAACACGTCCCGCAAATACTCACGAACAAGTTTCTGGCATCTTGCAGCTTCGACCTCTCTTGGAGTACCATGCTCGATAGCCCATTCGTAATACTCTTCGGCTTCGTCGTTTTCGATATAGAAAGCGAAATAGCTATCATTCTCCTGCATTTCCGGCACAAGATTTGCCCAAGTATAATCCGTGCCAAATTGCCGGTTTGTTTCATCTACTACTTCCATAGCATCGACTACTGGAACATAAGAAAGTTTCATTTTAGCACCTCGCTTACTCTAAATCTATATTATAGGTGTCGGTGATGACAGACCCCTCGGGCAAATAAATGGTGTAATAAGTGTTAGCAAAATCGCCAATCATAAAGTCAACAAAACCATTTTTAGGTTTCATATGCCAAGACTGAATGTAAGGAGTTTCATTCTCATCAATATACTTGATGTATGCGTAATCCGCATCCACCTTTTCTGCCTTCATACCCTTCACAGGGTCTTCGTAAATATATACATACTTCAACTCTTCATCAATGTAACCAGACCCAAGGAAAGAGTGACCGGAAATCATTCCATCGTCTTTAAGAGCAATCAACTCTGTCTTTGTGTCATAGACTACATCACATTTGGCATCGTCATAGCAACTCATAATTCCGTAGCAAATGAGACCAACGAAAAAGAAGATTAAAAAGTCAAAAACGATGCCAGCAAGACCGCCGAGAATTGCTCCCAAAATACCATCGAAATCATAGAAGTAGTAGATGGACCATGCAAACACAGCCAAGCAGATAACACCAATTACATAAATCATTATTTATTTTCCTCCTTAGTGTCAAAGTCCATGAATTTGAAATTTCTATGAGCAGTCTCAGGAGTAGGAATAACATTTCCATTATTATCCCACATTTCGCCATATCTTACGATATGCCAAGCACCAAACAAAGATTTTGCAAGTACAACAGTATCCGCCGTATCAGTCAAGTTGCAGACCGCAGAACCGTCGACCGCAGTTACTATACTATGGATAAGACGGTTTCCGCATTCGCACAGTACCACCCCGTTTTCATTCAGCCGGCCGCACATTTTGCAAACAACCTTGTTTTTATACTTCATATTATTCTACCTCCTCAACTGAAATAATTTCATAATCACAATCCGTGCCAAGTCCGTAAATTTTGAGACATTCACTAAGACTTGACATTATACACTCCTGTTCACGCCATTCCCAATGAGACATAGCATCACGATACTTGAACTTAATCTTAACCACCATTTTACCTCCTTACCAATTCTGTACCACTGTCAAAGCATCAGAATTGCACTTGCCGCAAGTGCAGTCCTTAATGTTCTTAATGGTCTTGCACATACGAGAAAAACCACCAATTTTTCCGCAGTTCGGGCAGAAGACCTCATATTTATCCTTAATTTCCACCACGCGCTCAACTTCAGTGCTGGTCTGGTTGGCCTCGCAACCGATGTCCGCACATACTTTCTTGAACACGGCATCATGTCCATGCGACTCGTGAGTAGTAGCAGCCACAATAAAGTGGGCGCATTCGTGCTTAATTACCTGTCTAATGGATTCGTCGCTGGAAGTTTCCAAAAACTGACGGGAAAATTCCATTCTCTGTGGAGTCACATAACCATTGACATTGCGAGTGGAATGAACTCTTCCAAGAGTGCGAGTAAGTCTGCCGTTGATGGAAACGGGAATGGAAAACTCCACATTGGCATTGCCGCAAACTTCTTTACAATAGTTAGTAATTTTTTCAATAGTCCACATATGAAGCCCTCCAAAATATTTCTGCTTTTCTTAACTTTCTATATATATTATATAATATTTTTTAATAAAAATCAAAGAAGCTCTTATGCTTTCACACAAGAGCTTCTTATCTTGTTAAACAAGGAACCAGTCTTCGACTTCTCCTTCTGAGACGTATTTAGGCGTCTCAGGACGGACCTCGCGCACATAGTACGATATCCATCCTTCAATTTGTTCTGTATAATAATCGTCGACGCAATCCTCGATTTCATTTTGAGTAGAACTCTCATCAATCCATCCAGAAGCCATTGCATCTTCATAACAGTCTTCCCAGCTCATAATGCCGTTAGAGCCTTCGTAGGATTGATATTCTTCCTCGGCTTTCAGATAGGCATCTCGTTCAGCCTCGACTTCATCTTTGTACTCAAAAACGCCGTGAAAATTGGCTCCTCCGAATCCACCACCCAGTCCAGCGAATATCGCAAACTTTCGCATATTAATTACTCCTTATGTGACTGAACATACGAGCCAAAATTCCGGCTCTGAAATATCTCCATAACCAGCTTCTTTAAAGACCGGAAGAAACTTATCCATAATTTTTTGACGGAGTTCCGAATCGTCGCAGAATTTATCCATAGAAATAGCGTCTCCTGCTTCAATCTCATATACCCAGTCACCAAGAATCCAATCGCTGACCGTATATAAATTAATCGGGATATAGTCATCCTCATATTTATAATTGGTCTTCTCGTTTATGTCATCTCTCTGTTGGTCGGTAAGACGCCACCCGTAAGCCACGCCCGCAAAATAATCAACGCTCATATTTTTCTCCTTATCTTGATTTTTTATATTATTTATGCTATAATATAAGTATATAAAAGGGGGTTATGAAATGATTATTTCCATTCTATTTTTTGTTTTGTGCAGAATCCTAATTGTTTCCCACAGCCAAATTCTGTATCAAAACAGTGACAGTTCTTTTCGCAGGTTTCACGAATTCTCTCGGGATTCATTACTTCCGTCACGGTTTGCATCGGTCCCTTCTGGAAAACACGACGAACCGTCTTTGGAATTGGAGATGGATTTGTGTCAAAATCGCAATAGTTCTTTTGGTTACAAGTGCTGCAGCCGCTTAGGTCCTTCGCGCACTTACCGCATACGAGATGGAACTTATCGCCATCAGGGATGATTATCGGCTTACTGATTATAGGTCCGCCGCAAATTTCACATAGTTCAAGTGTCTTTTGGTACTTTGAGCAAAAATCTGTATCTGCGGCAGGCAGTCCTGTGAGTCCGCAAGTCTGGCTCTCATGCACCCTTAAGGCACAGGTCGCGCAAGTTTCTTTATTCATTAAAAAACATCCCCTCTAAGCTGGTCGAGGACTTCCTTAGACATAACAAGACATCCAGAATAGTCCCATTCAGAGATAGTCATAGAGAGAAGACTGGTGCCCTCATAGAACTGGAGAATGTTTTGGCAGGCGTCAGGGTAAGAATTGCCAGTCACCACTCCATACTCAGTAATCTTTTCATCGTCCTCATACAGCTCCACGCTATACTCAAAATAATTATCCATATTAAATTTTTCCCCTTTCTTTATTATCTACATATATTATATAATATTTTTTATTAAAAATCAATTAGATAGAGTTAATTGTAGGACAAAGTAGGTAAAAGTAATTAAAAGAATTTTTAGATAGAGTGAAGAACTATAAGAAAGGAGTTTTTAGAAATGGCTGAACAATTAGTGCAGATGTCCTTACGACTTTCTGAAAGTGAAAAGGAAGCAATTGCCAAGTATGCGGCTGAGCATGATTTAAGTATGAGTCAGGTCTTGCGCAAGGCAATCAAGGAATTCCTTAATAATAAATAAGAAGCGAAGGAGCAAATTAGCTAATGAACAAAATTATCTATTCACTACAAGTGATGTTAAAATTGGTAGAAATGGGGTTTTTTCCTATAAATAAAATGGCAAACCCCAAGTATCCAAAGTTTGATTGTTGGGTATTCAAGCGCTCCAAAGAGTTTGATGAAGCTTTAGATATTGTGTTGGGAGGTGCCCAACATGAGAAATAATATGCAAGTTATGGCTTCATGGTTAGAAAGTTGTGAAGCTTTACCATTGGAGCAAAAGAAAGAAATTTATTATCATATTATTCGTTATGGAATTTATGGAGAGGAACCTATGTCCGATGATGTAACTGCGCAAGTGGCTTTAAATTTTATCATGCCGCAAATTAAGAATATGCAGAATAGTTATGACAATAAGGTGAAGATGGGTGAGACAAGGGGAAGAAAGAAGCTCGTTGGAGATGACGTTGTGTGGCGAATGGCGCATGATGAGAAGAAGTCTGCGGCTACTATTGCGGAAGAGTTGAATATTAATGTAAAAACTATATATTCTACTAAGGGTTGGAAGGAAAGAAATAATCCAAATTTCTTAAATTCTGAAAATAATTCCGAAATTCCGAAAAAAAATTCTGAGAATTCTTTCGATTTCTGAGAATAAATTCTAAGAAAATTCTTAAATTCTGTCTTAAATTCTGTCTGTCTGAATAGTAATAGATATAGGGAAAATTCGGAATTTTCCTCATAATTCCACTCGCTTCGCTCGTTCCATTATGAGTAAAAATTCCGAATTTCCGGCGGGGGAATTAGGGGCTGGGGGATAATTTATTTGGATTTAAATGAAAAATGGCTAAATGTTTTGGGAAAATGATTCCTAAAAATTTTCTGAAAATAGAGAGGAATTTTCGGAATTTTATATGGTATAGGGGTAGCCGCAAAAGGAAACTATAGAAAATTGAGTTGGAAGAAATGGAACGTAGGAATTCTCAGAAAACTTTTTTCGGAATTTTAAGAATTTTTTTCTTCTTGACTTTTGGAGGGGTAAGTATGAAAAAAATTCCGAAAAAAGAAAACTTTTTTCGGAATTTAATTAAGAATAAAATTTTTATAGAGAATTATAGAAAAATTATGGAAAACTATAGAAAACTATAGAAAACTATAGAAAACTATAGAAAACTATAGAAAA
>OLFT01003074.1_pt1 | contig 12986 bp, 12 predicted proteins | sample 1604921 | NCBI WGS metagenome assembly OLFT01 (sample SAMEA3888897, study PRJEB22519) | human gut metagenome | biome: human gut; feature: human-associated habitat; material: faeces | place: Denmark | collected 2013 | reverse complement strand
GAAGAAGAAAGGCAGACCGTGACAAACTGGTGATCACGGAGATCCCATACACGATGATCGGTGCGGGAATCAACAAGTTCCTCATGGATGTGGCAGATCTCGTTGAGACGAGAAAGCTCACCGACGTGGTTGATATCTCAAACCAGTCCAGCAAAGAAGGGATCCGCATCGTCCTGGAATTAAAGAAGGACGCGGATGTCAATAGGATCAAGGCAATCCTCTATAAGAAGACAAAGCTTGAGGACACCTACGGCGTCAACATGCTGGCTATCGACGAGGGACGCCCGGAGACCATGAACCTCAAACAGATCTTAAATACGTTCCTGGAGTTCCAGTACCGGAACATGACGAAGAAGTACAATGTTCTTCTCCAGAAGGAAATGGAAAAGAAGGAAGTGCAGGAAGGCCTTATCGAGGCGTGCGATGTGATCGACCTCATTATTGCCGTTCTCCGGGGATCAAAGAACATGAAGGACGCGAAGGAATGCCTGATGACCGGAAATACGGAGAAGATCAAGTTCCGTGTGCCGGGCTTTGAGGCGGATGCGAAGAATCTTCACTTTACTGAGCGCCAGGCGACGGCGATCCTGGAGATGCGTCTCTACAAGCTCATCGGTCTTGAAATCCTTGCGCTCCAGAAAGCATACAAGGAGACATTGCGGAAGATCCGTGAATATAAGCATATTCTTTCCAACCAGAAGAATATGGATGTGGTGATCAAGGAAGACCTTGACTCCATCAAGGCAGAGTTCGCAGAACCGAGAAGGACACTCATCGAGGACGGCGAAGAGATGGTTTACGTGGAGGCGAAGGAAGAGGCGAAGGAAGTGATTTTCGTCATGGACCGTTTCGGCTATTGCAAGACCATGGACCGCTCCATCTACGAGAGGAACCAGGAGACCGTGGACAGCGAGAATGTCTGGGTACTTCCGGTGATGACGGACGATAAGCTCTGCATGTTCTCAGATACCGGAAACATGTACCAGGTGAAGGTTGCGGAGTTTCCGACACTGAAGATGAAAGACAAGGGAATCCCCATCGAGAACGTCAGCAAATTTGATGGGAAGACGGAGACGATCCTCTTTATGCTTCCGGCATCCGGATTTACCGGTAAGAAATTCCTGTTCGCGACGGCCCAGGCGGCGGTGAAGATCGTTCCGGGAGAGGAATTTATAACGGCAAATAAGACCGTTGTGGCGACGAAATTAGCGGGAGAGGATAAGCTCACGGAGATCCGGGAGATCGGCACTGAGATCGATGGAACCCGCGATGTGGTTCTCCAGACTGTCGACGGCATGTTCTTAAAATTCCAGCTGGAAGAAATTCCAGAGCTCAAGAAGAACAGCCGTGGTGTGCGGGGCATCAGGCTTGAAAAGGAAGATACGCTGGAACATGTATATCTGCCGGATATGGACGGAACTGCTGTCTATAAAGGAAAAGAAGTTGCCCTTGGCCGGTTGAAGGTGGCAAAGAGGGATGGAAAAGGAACGAAAATCCGGTTATAATAGAATTGGATCGTACGATCCTTTTAATCAGAACTTGAATGAAAATCATGATCCGGACAGATCCTGTCCGGGAAAAGGAGGAACCTATATGAACACACCAACACCTCATATTGCAGCAAAACAGGGTGAGATCGCGCCGTCTATTTTACTTCCGGGTGATCCGCTCCGCGCGAAATTTATCGCTGAGAATTTCCTTGCGGGCACAAAGCAGTTCAACGCTACAAGAAATATGTTTGGTTACACCGGTTTTTACCGTGATAAACCTGTCTCTGTCATGGGAACAGGAATGGGATGCCCGTCCATTGGAATCTACACCCACGAGCTCATCGAGGGATACGGCGTAAAGACACTGATCCGTGTGGGAACCACAGGGGCGATCTCCGAGGATGTCCATATCCGTGACCTTGTTTTCGCCATGGGTGCCTGCGCACAGACGAATTATGTGAGAGAATTCGGACTCCCGGGAGATTTCGCGCCGATCGCGGACTTCGGACTCCTGATTAAAGCCGTCTTCCACGCAGAGCAGGAAAACCTTCCATATCACGTTGGAAACGTCCTGACTTCCGATCTGTTCTATGAGCCGGAAAAAAAGAAACACGACGGACTCCAGTTCGCGGATATGGGTGTACTTGCAGTGGAGATGGAGACAGCGGCCCTCTACGCAAACGCGGCTCTCGCAAAGGCGCGCGCCCTTTCGATTCTGACTGTATCTGATTCTATGGTGACAGGCGAGAAGACGACAGCCGAGGAGCGCGAGACATCCTTCGCTGACATGATCCATGTAGCACTTGAAATCGTTTAACCGTTACTGATATCAGTTATTGTTTGCGCAAGGCGTGAGCAGTAACATTTAATACGTTAGTATGGTAAACTCATGCCATTTACTACTTGCATTTTTTGTCGTTTTGAGTTAGGATAGACAACAACACGGGTGTTGCGTACATGGAGACATATGTCCGCGACGGGTGGAAAATGGCAGGCTGGCAGCTGATACCGGCTGACGGGCTGAGATGAGGAGATATGTGTGATGGAAAAGAAACTTAGAGTTGGTATCCTTGGAGCAACAGGTATGGTAGGACAGAGATTTATCTCTCTCCTTGAGAATCATCCATGGTTCGAAGTGACGACCGTGGCAGCCAGCCCGCGTTCTGCAGGAAAAACATATGAGGAGGCAGTTGGAGGACGCTGGAAAATGACGACTCCGATGCCGGAAAAAGTTAAAAATTTAGTTGTTATGAATGTAAATGACGTGGATGCGGTATCCAAGACCGTTGATTTCGTATTCAGCGCCGTTGATATGACAAAGGAAGAGATCCGCGCTATCGAGGAAGCTTACGCGAAGACAGAGACTCCGGTGGTTTCCAACAACAGCGCTCACCGCTGGACGCCGGATGTTCCGATGGTAATTCCGGAGATCAACCCGGATCACTTTGAGGTGATCAAGTTCCAGAAGCAGAGACTCGGCACGACCCGCGGATTTATCGCAGTAAAGCCGAACTGTTCGATCCAGAGCTACACTCCGGCACTCAGTGCATGGAGAGAGTTCGAGCCGTACGAGGTAGTCGCTACTACATATCAGGCTATTTCCGGAGCAGGAAAGACCTTCAAGGACTGGCCGGAAATGGTAGAGAACGTGATCCCGTACATCGGCGGCGAGGAAGAGAAGAGCGAGCAGGAGCCGCTTAGAATCTGGGGGCACTTAGAGGGCGGCGTGATCGTAAAGGCAAAAGAGCCGGTGATCACATGCCAGTGCGTCCGCGTACCGGTATTAAATGGCCACACGGCTGCTGTATTCGTAAAATTCAGAAAGAAAGCTTCCAAGGAACAGCTCATTGAAAAACTTATAAACTTCAAGGGACTTCCGCAAGAGCTAGAGCTTCCGAGCGCGCCGAAGCAGTTCATCCAGTATATGGAAGAGGACAACCGTCCGCAGGTTAAGCTGGACGTTGATTTCGAGAAGGGAATGGGCGTATCCATCGGCCGCTTAAGAGAAGACACCGTCTATGACTGGAAGTTTATCGGTCTGTCCCACAACACCGTCCGCGGTGCTGCAGGCGGAGCCGTTCTCTGCGCAGAGCTTCTCACAAAGCAGGGATATATTTCTGCAAAATAATATCGACGGATATCCGTTATCATCTGTCGATCAGAACGTAATTCATGGGCCCGCTATTTTTGCGGGTCCTTTTTACGCGGACAGCGAATCAGTACATATGCCTGTATATGACCTGATGCTGTTTCGTAACGTACCAAAGATGCGCACTTGCGCGAAGATGCAGCCTGTCGCAAGTGACCGCGCGAATGTGTCAAGGCACATTCTGTTTTATAAGGATCGAAACCGAGGAGGTAATTTTATGTCAGTGAAGAAAGAGCATTTTGGGGAAATGCCGGATGGAAGAGAGGTCAGTCTCTACACCATAACAAACAAGAACGGGCTCGAGGCATCCGTCACAGATCTCGGCGCCGTCTGGGTCCGCATGGTCGTTCCGGATAAAAATGGGGTTATGGACGATGTGATGCTGGGATTTGACGACGCAGTTGGTTATTTAAACAATGGTCCGCATTTCGGATCCGTTGTGGGACGGATCGCAAACCGCACCGCGAAGGGAAAGTTCTCCCTGAACGGGAAAGAGTATACCCTGGCGGTAAACAATGGCCCGAACAACCTGCACAGTGGTCTGGATTACTATGACGCGCGTCTCTGGAATACAAAGGAGGAGGAGGGAAACGCTGTCACCTTCACACTTTTAAGCCCGGACGGAGATCAGGGATATCCGGGAAACGCCATCGTATCCGTCACATATACGCTGACAGACGAGGATATGCTGACGCTGACATACCGTGTCCTTTCCGATGCGGACACGCCGGTGAACCTGACAAACCATGGATATTTCAACCTTCTCGGCAATAATGGAGGTTCCGTCCTTGACCACAAAGCTCGAATTCTTGCTGATTTTTACACCCCGTCCGATGAGACATCGATACCAACCGGAGAGGTTCGCCCGGTTAAGGGAACTCCGATGGATTTCACAGATTTCCATGTGATCGGGGATCGGATCGATGAGAATTTCGACCAGCTTGTCATGGGGCATGGATATGACCATAACTGGTGTCTCTCCCATGTCCGCGGCGACTTCGGACTTGCAGCACAGATCTTCTCTGATGAGAGCGGCAGAGCTATGGACGTCTACACAGACCAGCCGGGCGTGCAGTTCTATACTGCTAACTGGCTTGATCAGGAGAAGGGAAAGAAAGGTGCGTTCTACCATGCAAGGACCGCATTCTGCTTTGAAACCCAGAACTTCCCGGATGCTGTCAACAAACCGCACTTCCCATCACCGATCGTGAAGGCAGGGAAAGAGTGGACGTCTGCGACAGGATACCGTTTTTATATTTATGAAAAATAATGACAACGATTCAGTACCTTCATGGTTACAAGCAAAAATCCATTCCAGATCGGCTGCGCCGATGAGATTTTTGCTTTGCATAAAACTACTAAGGAATTATTGATATGAATAATTTAAGTGAACGCAGCATCAAGATCCTGGCATCCATGGGACTGATCCTTACGACGATGATCTGGGGATTTGCCTTCGTGGTTATGAAAAATTCTGTGGATGTGATCCCGCCGACATACCTTCTGGCGGTCCGCTTTTCCATGTCCGCGGTACTGCTCGCCCTGTTGTTCCATAAAAATATGATGAAAGCAGACCGGGAGACGGTCCTCTGCGGCGTGATCTTAGGCGCTTTTCTCTGCCTGTCCTATCAGTTCCAAACCTACGGTCTGAAGCACACGACAGCAAGCAAGAATGCTTTTATCACAACGCTGTATGTCATCATCGTGCCGTTCCTCTACTGGATCGTCAGTAAAAAGAGACCTACAGGCCGGAATATCGCCGCCGCGTTTCTCGCGGTCATCGGTCTTGCGCTTTTGTCATTGCAGGGAGATCTCTCGATCAATTACGGAGATTTTCTGACGCTGGTCTGCGGTCTGATGTTTGCGGTTCACATGGTATTTATCGACAAGTTTACAGAATGCCACGACCCGATCGCCCTGACGGTGATCCAGATCCTTGCAGCAGCTATTTTCAACTGGATCTGCGCACCGTTTCTTGACGGATCCTTTGATTTCACGGTCCTGATGGATAAGTCTCTGATCGGGGGACTGCTATACCTGGCAGTCTTCTCCACCACAGTGGCTTATCTCTTACAGAACAGCGGACAGAAATATCTGAGCGCATCTACATCGGCGATCCTTCTTTCCATGGAGTCGGTGTTCGGAACTCTGTTTTCCGTGATCTTTTTAAAGGATGTACTGACAGGAAAGATGTTGGCCGGATGTGCGCTGATGTTCGCAGCAGTTCTTTTATCGGAGCTCCCGCAGAAGAAAAAATAGCAGCTGTGAAGTCAATATAAACAGGAAAGAGGTTTCATGGGAAAAGCACTATTTATCGCCGAGAAGCCCAGCGTCGCACAGGAATTTGCAAAGGCGCTAAAGGTTTCCGGGAGAAAAGGAGACGGATATATTGAGTCTGACCAGGCTATCGTGACCTGGTGTGTGGGTCATCTGGTGACCATGAGTTACCCGGATGCCTACGATCCGGCCCTGAAACGCTGGAGCATGGAAACCCTGCCGTTTCTCCCGAAGACATTCAAATACCAGGTGATCGACGATGTAAAAAAACAATTTAAGATCGTGAGCGGGCTCTTAAACCGGTCGGACGTGGACACGATCTATGTCTGCACTGACTCCGGGCGTGAAGGAGAGTACATCTACCGCCTGGTGGAGCAGATGGCCGGGGTAAAGGGAAAGAACCGCCGCCGTGTCTGGATCGACTCCCAGACCGAGGATGAGATACTCCGGGGCGTCCGGGAGGCGAAGGACCTTGCGGAGTACGACAACCTTGCAGCCTCCGCATATCTTAGAGCAAAAGAAGATTACCTGATGGGTATCAATTTTTCCAGGGTGCTCACCTTAAGATACGGCCCATCGGTGGCGTCCTACCTGAGGGAAAAGCGGGCGGTGCTGTCCGTCGGCCGTGTGATGACCTGTGTCCTCGGTATGGTGGTCCGCAGGGAGCGGGAGATCCGGGAATTCGTGAAGACCCCGTTCTACCGCGTCATCGGTTCCTTCGATGTCCCGGATCATGAGACCGCGGTCATCGAGGCGGAATGGAGAGCGGTGGAAGGCTCCAGATACTTCGGCACACCGGCGCTTTATAAGGAAAACGGATTTAAAGAGCATAGGACAGCGGAGGAGCTGATCCGCTTTTTAAGCGCCGACCCGATGGAAGGAACGCTCATCGCCCTGGATAAGAAAAAAGAGACGAAAAATCCGCCGCTTTTATATAACCTCGCGGAGATCCAGAACGACTGTTCGAAGATGTTCAAGATCAGCCCGGATGAGACCTTAAAGATCATCCAGGAACTCTATGAGAAAAAGCTGGTGACTTACCCTCGAACAGACGCCAGAGTTCTCTCCACTGCGGTGGCGAAGGAGATCTATAAGAATATCGGCGGACTCCGGAATTTCGGGCCTCTCGCGGACTTTGCCGCGAAGGCGCTGGACAGCGGAACCTGGAAGCAGATCGCTCGGACAAAGTATGTGAACGATAAGCAGATCACCGACCACTACGCGATCATCCCGACTGGACAGGGATTTGGAGCACTGAGAAGTCTCAATCCGCTGGCTGCAAAGGTGTATGAGCTGATCGGACGGCGTTTTTTAAGCATTTTTTATTCACCTGCGGTCTACCAGAAGTTTTCCCTGCGGATTGAAAAGCAGGGAGAACAGTTCTTCGCGGCATATAAGGTCCTTGCGGAGGCGGGATACCTGGAGGTTGCGAACGTCCCGTCCAAGAAAAAAATGGAAAATTCTGGAAACAGCCGGGGTGAAAATTCCGGCGCAGGACAGGAAAACCAGGCGGAAGAATTGGATCCAGGTCATGATGAGAAGGCAAAGAATCTTCTTGCCATGCTGTCCGGCCTGAAAAAAGGACAGAAATTAAAGCTTTTAAAATTTGATATCAAGGAAGGCGAGACATCTCCGCCGAAGCGCTACACCTCCGGTTCCATGATCCTTGCCATGGAGAACGCGGGCCAGCTCATCGAGGATGAGGACCTGCGGGCCCAGATCAAGGGAAGCGGCATCGGAACGAGCGCCACCCGGGCGGAGATCTTAAAAAAGCTGTTTAACATCAAGTATCTGGCACTGGCGAAGAAGACCCAGGTCATCACGCCGACACTTCTCGGGGAGATCGTCTTCGATGTCTGCCAGGCGTCCATGCGGCAGCTCCTGAATCCGGAACTCACGGCAAGCTGGGAAAAAGGCCTCACTTATGTGGCGGAGGGCACCATCACGCCGGATGAGTACATGGAAAAGCTGGAGCGTTTTGTGACGCTCAGGACAAACGGTGTCAAGCAGACGAACAACGCCTATATGCTGCGGCCGTATTTCGACGCTGCGGCTCAGTTCTATAAAAAATAGCGCAACTGCTCAGTGCCTTCACAGTTATGTGCAAAAATCCATTCCCAAATCGGCTGCGCCGATAGGATTTTTACCTTCCTGCCTAAGCTTTCTTGCGGTCAGCGCAGCAAGTGCGCAGACCTGCTGAACAGTTACAAAATAGCAACAAATCTGTTTCAATGATACAGCCATTTGCCAAAAAACTTATTGAAAAAGCTTTCGGAGATCTGGCTGTAAATGAATGCTGTCTGAAAAGATGGCAGATTGGAGAATCATTATGAAAAAAGAAGAGACTAAGATCGTTGATCTTTATGACCTTTCCCACACCCAGGCTGCGGATTTTCTCCGCCAGTTTACCTACCCTTGGGAGGCACTCGCCCATATCAAGGAGTTTATCCTCGAACTTGGAAAGACACTCCCAGAGGAGGAGTACGAGAAGCGTGGGGAGACCGTATGGGTCCATAAGACCGCAAAGGTGATGCCGAGTGCATACTTTGGTGAGAATATCATTATCGGAAAGGACACAGAGATCCGACACTGCGCGTTCCTCCGGGGAAATGCTTTAGTCGGCGAGGGTGCCGTTGTTGGAAACTCCACGGAGTTAAAAAACGTGATCCTGTTCGATAAGGTCCAGGTTCCGCACTACAACTATGTGGGAGATTCCATCTTAGGCTACCGCGCTCACATGGGAGCCGGTTCCATCACCTCGAACGTAAAATCCGACAAGCTTCTCGTGAAGGTTCATGCTGAGGACGGCGATATCGAGACCGGGATCAAGAAATTTGGTGCGATGCTCGGTGACTGCGTGGAAATCGGTTGTGGTTCTGTTCTGAATCCAGGAACTGTTATTGGAAGGAGCTGCAATATCTACCCGCTATCCAGCGTCCGTGGATGTGTGGACGAGAATTCCATCTATAAGAAGCAGGGCGAGATCGCCAAAAAGGTGCAGGGGTAATTGATAACTGCGAAAAGAACGAGACTGTGAATGAAGGATCCATGCAATTATTAAACTAAAAGAACCACGATATTTATCTGTAAACTCATATGTTGAGTTTTTAACAAATATCGTGGTTTTATTTTTAGCATGGGAACCTATAATCCTAAATTACTTCGTTCCAAAAATACGGTCACCGGCATCTCCAAGACCCGGGCAGATGTATGCGTTCTCGTTTAATTCACGGTCAAGATGTCCGACATAGATCTGCACATCCGGATGTGCCTCATGAAGTCTCTTCACGCCTTCCGGAGCAGCGATGATGCACATGAATTTGATGTGCTTTCCGCCGTGCTGCTTGATAAAGTCGATCGCAGCGACTGCGGAACCGCCGGTAGCGAGCATCGGGTCTGTGACAACGATGGTTCTCTGCTCGATCGGATTCGGGAGTTTGCAGAAATACTCATGAGGCTCATGGGTCTCCTCGTCGCGGTAGAGACCGATATGACCGATCTTCGCGGACGGAACGAGGGAAAGGACACCGTTTACCATTCCGAGACCTGCGCGCAGGATCGGAACGATGGCTAATTTCTTGCCTGCAAGCATCGGGGTCATACATGTCTCGATTGGAGTTTCGACCTCAACGTCCTCCAGAGGGAGATCGCGGAGTGCCTCATATCCCATCAGAGTTGCGATCTCCTCAACAAGAGTACGGAACTCATTTGTTCCTGTGGTCTTCTTTCTTAACATGGAGATCTTGTGCTGAACCAGCGGGTGGTCAATATACGTTACATTTTCCATTAATAGATACCAGCCTTTCTGTGATCTGCCAAAGCCTATAGACCGATCCGGCAGATCATGTTTTTTCCTTCCCTCTATCATACCAAAACGCAGGATAGAAATCAACCGGATCGTTTCTCAGATCATCTATTGTTATTTTGTTTCCGGTGAATATTTTACAAGGGCATAATCACCCGCCGCATGGCTCACCGGAACGATCAGGTAGATATCTCCGTCTTTTTCGTAGGAAAACGCCTGCGGGAATGTCCCGTCCTTTACGGAAGTAAAATCACATTCTGCAAACACCGTCTGCCAGAGTTCTTTTCCACTGGACTTGATGGAATCCTTTACTTCAGCTGCTGTGTCCGCCGGTTCTACCACCACAACGTCATCGGAAGAAAGATATTCCGCGATGGAATCCGCATCTGCATACGCAGTCAGACCGATTGGTGATCCTGTATTTAAGTTCACAGAGACGGCATAGCGCACATTTGACGGATGGGCTGTTTCTGCAACGTTTACCATTCCGTGGAATGTAAATACCGCCTTGTTTTTATCGAGGGATACCAGATCACAGTTGATGGAAACCTCATCCTTTTCGGTGTCCAGTTCCCAGGCAGTGATGATCGAGGTCGCCTCTTTCTTTAAAAGCTCATTGACGGCCTGGGTCATGGATGCATCACGAAGATTGGAGAGGATCGGGTATTCGATGGAGACCTTTCCGGTCTTTTCGGTCGCGATCTTCGATTTCACGCTTAACGCGTCGGAGGCGTTGGAATCCTTTTGCGTCTCGACCTCAGAAGATCCGGCTTTTGAAGCATCCGTTTTTGAGGAGTCACTTTTTGAATTGTCTGCTGCCGGATCAGCCTTTGTTTCATTGGAAGTAGTTTCCGCCATGGTCTCCGCAGCGGACGTATGAATTCCAGAGATGTCCACAGCCTCGTGTTTTTTGCATGCGGTGATGGATAATGCGGCAAACATTGTCAAAGCGGCAAATTTATAAAGATTTTTTCTCATAAGAAGATCAGCTCCTTTTATCGTATTTTAATGCGGCACCGGAATAGGCGAATGGAAGAAAGCCTGTCCGGTACCAGGTTTATCTTTCTAAGACAGTTATATTATATCATGAAGACCTGCCTCTTGTACATGAACGCCACATTACGATTTTTTTAAATAAATGAAAGCATTTCATAAGAAAACGCCGGGATCGTTGATAAGTAATTTTAAATACTCAATCTGCAGGAAGTATGTTATCATAAAATTAAAACCCGTCGCCGGTACAAATTCCGGTGATCTTATACGAAAACAGGAGGAGTACTTCCATGAAGTTATTATCACTTTCAGAGAAGTTAAAAAACAATTCTTATCCGGGAAGAGGAATCGTGATCGGAAAATCAGCCGATGGAAAGACAGCCGTGACCGCATATTTTATTATGGGAAGAAGCAGCAACAGCCGCAACCGTGTCTTTGTAGAGGATGGTGAAGGAATCCGTACTCAGGCGTTTGATCCGTCAAAATTAGAGGACCCGAGCCTTATCATCTACGCCCCGGTGCGCGTTCTCGGAAATAAGACCATCGTGACAAATGGCGACCAGACAGATACGATCTACGACGGAATGGACCGCCAGCAGACCTTCGAGCAGTCCCTGCGCTGCCGCGAGTTTGAGCCGGACGGCCCAAACTATACTCCGCGTATCTCCGGAATCATGCACATTGAGAACGGGAACTACAATTTTGCGATGTCCATCTTAAAGAGCAGTGATGGAAACCCGGAGAGCTGCAGCCGCTTTACATACGCATATGAGAAGCCATTAAGCGGTGAGGGACGTTTCATCCACACTTACATGAACGATGGAAATCCGCTTCCGAGCTTTGAGGGCGAGCCGAAGCGCGTTGCTATCGAGGGCGATATCGACAGCTTCACAAAGAATGTATGGGAGAGCCTGAATGAGGACAACAAGGTTTCCCTCTTTGTCAGATTCATCGATATCGAGACAGGAAAGTACGAGACAAGAATCGTAAATAAAAATCACTAGTCGTATCAAAAGGAGAAAAGCAAATCATGAATGAAATGGAATTAAAATACGGATGCAACCCGAACCAGAAACCGTCCCGTGTATACATGGAAGACGGAAGTGATCTTCCGATCACAGTCTTAAACGGAAGACCGGGCTACATCAATCTTCTCGACGCGTTGAACGGCTGGCAGCTCGTTAAGGAGTTAAAGGAAGCGACAGGTCTTCCGGCAGCGACTTCCTTCAAGCATGTCTCCCCGGCAGGCGCCGCTGTAGGATTTCCGATGGATGAAGTTTTAAGAAAGATCTACTGGGTGGACGATCTCGGTGAGCTTTCCCCGCTTGCAAGTGCTTACGCGAGAGCAAGAGGCGCAGACCGTATGTCTTCCTTCGGCGATTTTATTTCCCTTTCCGATGTCTGCGATGTTGACACAGCAAAGCTTATCAAACGCGAGGTATCCGACGGCGTGATCGCTCCGGGATATGAACCGGAAGCTCTTGAGATCTTAAAACAGAAAAAGAACGGCAAATACAATGTGATCCAGATCGATCCGTCCTACGTTCCGGCACCGATCGAGCACAAACAGGTATTTGGCGTGACCTTCGAGCAGGGAAGAAACAACTTAAAGATCGATAAGGATCTCTTATCAAACGTTGTGACAGAGAACAAGGAGATCCCGGATTCCGCAAAGATCGACCTTATGATCTCCCTGATCACCTTAAAATACACACAGTCCAACTCCGTATGCTACGTGAAGGGCGGACAGGCCATCGGTATCGGCGCAGGACAGCAGTCCCGTGTCCACTGTACACGTCTTGCGGGTCAGAAGGCAGACAACTGGTTTCTCCGTCAGGCTCCGCAGGTATTAAACCTTCCGTTTATCGACAAGATCAAACGTGCGGACCGCGACAACGCCATTGACGTTTATATCGGGGACGAGTATATGGATGTTCTCGCAGACGGTGAGTGGCAGAAAGTATTCACCGAAAAACCGCCGGTATTCACAAAAGAGGAAAAACGCGCATGGCTCGACAAGATGCAGGATGTGGCTCTCGGCTCTGACGCCTTCTTCCCGTTCGGTGATAATATTGAGCGTGCCCACAAGAGCGGCGTGAAGTATATCGCACAGCCGGGTGGCTCTGTCCGTGACGACAACGTGATCGATGTGTGCAACAAATACGGAATGGCGATGGCATTCACCGGTATCCGTCTGTTCCACCACTAAAATCTCCTTGCATTTTTCAGATTCTTATGATAAACTTATATGCGGCTGTTGAAATACACAGCC
>OLFT01003068.1_pt1 | contig 13015 bp, 10 predicted proteins | sample 1604921 | NCBI WGS metagenome assembly OLFT01 (sample SAMEA3888897, study PRJEB22519) | human gut metagenome | biome: human gut; feature: human-associated habitat; material: faeces | place: Denmark | collected 2013 | reverse complement strand
GACAATTACGAGAAAACCGTGATTGCCATGGACTGCGACCTTATCAGCGACGTGGACGGTATCAAAATCGTAAAGGCGCTGGACTTCCTGCTCAGCGAAGTGTAATGAAAAATCCGCTCTGAAAAATCAGGGCGGATTTTTTTGATACACGCCGACTTTTACTTTAGCCGTGGGGGAGGGTCAATCCTGAAAGAAGATCCTGTCGAACCGGTCCATGACGTCCTCCATCGTATCGCTGATCTCCTGCTCATTGACCGGAAGGCGGGAATCCAGCACAGTCTGAATGGAGTCAGGCGTGTTTCCAAGGTCATCACGGATGCTGTGGAGATGGTGCTCTGTCAGGATCGTCTGCCCTTCTTTGGAGAGGATATAGTCATAGAGGAGCCGACCGTTTCGCTCGTTGGGACAGCCAGCTACCAGCCCCATGGGACTGTAGATCGGCACCGTATCCCGTTCCGGAAGGCGGAAGGAGATAGGCTCCCCGGCTTCTTCCATGTTGCTGACGATATAGTCCATGCAGATCCCCACGGCGTACGTCCCGTGCGCGACCTGCAGATGGGTGGCGGTGGAGTTGCTCTCAAGCATACAGCCGTTTTCCCGCAGACGCTCAAAATACGCCGTTCCGTAGGCAGGGGAATTCATCAGCGCGCCGACGAAGTATTTGATGCTGCCGGAGCTGCCCGGGTCCGTCATCACGATCTGCCCGTTCCATCTGGGATCCAGCAGATCGTCCCAGGTCCGGGGCGCGTCCTCCTCGGAGACCAGATCCGTGTTGTAGGCGATGACCGCCGACATCAGCCGTCCGCCGATGTAGTAATGGTGCTCATCCATGAAGGCCTCGTTGATATTGATGGCCTGCGGCGAGATGTAGGGGGAGAGATACCGGTTTTCCTTCAGCTTTCTGTAATCCGACGGAGCGCCGGTCCAGACCAGATCGGCGGAGATCTCCCCGGACTGCATTTCCGTGGCCAGCTTGGTCAGGACCTTGTTGGTTCCCGCGAAGAAGTAGTTCATGGTGATCTGGGGGTACTTCGCCTCAAAGCCCTCCTTAAGGGCCTGAATTTCCTCCTCCTGCATGGAACAGTACAGCGTAACGGTTCCGGAGTACCCGGCCATGGACGGCGGGGCCTCAGCCGGCCGTGGGCTGCCGGCGCATCCGGCGGTACAGCACACCAATATCAGGCAGGCTGCGATCCTTTTGAAGATCCTGTATGCGTTCATGCCGAAGTACCTCCGTCAAACAGATGTCAATGTGACTATCTTACCTGATTTCATAACGGAAGTAAAGTTGCGGCATCGTTGTTTTTTTGCTATACTGAACTTCAATACCGAGAAAGGACGTGAGCACTTGCGTACAACGATCAATATGTCTCCAGTCTACAATCTGCTTCGCCATCACGCAAAAACCTTTCTCACCGCCTTTGCCTGCATTCTGATCGCTGTCGCGTGCATTCTGGGCCTGGTCTACTCCGCGTTTCAGTCTGTGGTGCTGGACTCCGTGGCCCTGCAGCACCGGGATTTCGTGGGGCAGCTGGACTCCATTTCGGGGATCCTCTCCGCCACTGTCCGAAATTACGGGATGCAGGTATTCTACGCCCCGTCCGTCCTGACGCTGCGGGGAGACAAGACGTTAGACAAAATGGGGCAGGTCTACGCGCTGCGGGAGTTGGATTCCTATGTCAGCAGCAACGATTTTGTAGACTCCATTCAGGTCTATAACCGGGATACCGGATCCATTTACTCCACAGATTCCAACGTGATCAGCGCCCACATTGACAAATACGCGGATCAGGATGCGGCGGAACTGTTTCGCACTCTGACCCCCGATCTCCGGATGCGGCCCATCCGCCGCACCGCCTTTTCGGACGATCCCGTCCGGGTCCGCTCCTACTTCTCCTTTTTGTTTTTTGAGACAACCTCCGAAGATGAGCCCACCGGCGGCGCACTGATGCTGAATGTGGACTATGACCGGTATCTGAACACGCTCCTGTCCTTTAACGGGCAGGGGGACTGCATGCTGCTGGATGAGACGGGAGCACTTCTCACCGCCGGCCGGGAGGAGCTTCAGCCCTTGATCCCGCTGTTTTTCGGCGAGATCAGCAGGGAGGGGCAGGCGGACAGCGGGTATATCCTGAAGCGGATCAACGGCGAGCAGACCGTCTGCCTGTATTGCCGGCTGGACACCTCCCGCTGGCACTATTTGAAGATCACGCCGCTGAAGGCATGTGTTCCCAAGCTGCTGGAGCTGAAAAACGCCCTGATCGTCTGCATTGTGATCGGCTTTGCACTGCTGGCGATCTGCAGTCTGGGGGTGCTCCTGTTCCTTTACTTCCCGGTCTATCAGGTCCGGGCAGCTCTGCGGAACATCGGGATGGAAAATAGGGGAGAGCTTGCGGGACAGGTCTCACAGCTGGCGCAGCAGTCCGAAGCGCACCGCAAGGCCAGCGCACTGCAATCCCTTCTGGAGGGGCAGGACCCCGGCCTGCTGCCGGAGCTGCCTGCGCCCTATACGCTGGTGCTGATGGAAACGGGACATGCGCTGCCCGCGCTGAAGCAGACCTACACGGATGTGTCCGTGCTGACCTATCATCAGGACGGCTGCGAGGTGGTCCTGTTCTTTGGAGAAGAGCGGGAGACCGTTCTTGCAATCTGCCGGGAATGGGCCGACCAGTCCGGCGTCTACTGCTTCTGCGGCTCTGAGAGGACCACATTCCCGCAGGTGGTGGAATGCTATCAGGTGCTGTGTGAAATGCGCCGCCAGAAATACTGGGCAGCGGACCGGCACTGCTGGCAGGAGGAAGACTTTACACCCCGCCGTCCCCACAGCAGCTTTACGGAGCAAATGAGTGCGGAACTGGCTTCCGCCCTGCGGGGGAGCGATCTGGAGCAGATCCAGAGACTGTGGCAGCAGATTCAGGACAGTATCCGGGAGGACCGGTTTCAGGACCAGCTTTTTGTCTTCCAACGGATCGTTTCACTGATGGAAAAACAGCTGCCTGCGTTAAAACCGCTGGTTTCCGACAATTTCTGGGTGACGCTGAAGGATATCCAGACGTTGGACGCCATATTTTCTGATGCTTTCCGGAAAATCGTCCAGAACAATCGAGAACTGCATAGACAGCACATTGATCAGCTGGCGTCTCAAGTGGTTCGCCAGATCGAACAGTCGTATGCGGATTCGGATCTCTCACCCACCCGGATCGCTGACTCGCTGGGGATGAGCAGCGCGTATCTGGGGCGGATTTTCCGGGAGAGTACGCAGACCTCCATCAGTCAATACCTGAACCAGACCCGGATCCGCCGTGCGGAGGAACTGCTGAGGGAGACCGAGCAGCCGGTGGAGACTGTTGCGGGACTGGTCGGGTTTTCCAATCCCAAGTATTTTTATGTGGTATTCAAAAATATCACGGGGCAGACGCCGCTGCAATTCAGAAAGGCGGTCCATTCCGCCTCCGAAAAAAACTGATCCGCGGAGCTGCCAGCCAGCAGATGCGGAGAAAAAGATACGGGCCGGTCAGAAGTATTTCTGACCGGCCCTGTTTGCGCTGGAGAGGGAAAGGAGGGGTAGCAAACCATTCCTTTTTCACCGCAGAGCAGCGGAGTCTACGCAATGAAGCGCGGTCAAGCTGTAAAGTTCCATGCCATGTCAACCCTTATATTTAAATGGATAGACATGCGATAGGTAGCGGAATTCTTGCATATTTGGTTAAGTCCGAAAAATCAAATAAAATATGTGGACAATCGTTTATAAACAGTATATACTGATTATAATAAACAGCTTTCGACATCAAAATAAATTGCCCCTCCGGGGCAAATCTTTTACAAAAAAGCATTCCACCACACCATCGGAGGTGCTCTCATGTCCATTTCAACTCAATTCCTCCACACCATCCAGCCGGTCTCCGAGGACCGCCCGGCAGAGGCGGTGGCAAGAGAAATTCTTGTGCTGATCCGCTCCGAATACCGCTACACGATCGCGGATCTGTGCCGTATGTTCTGCTGCGAGCGGCAGTGGATCGAAGATTTTTTCGTCCCAAACATCCGTCACATTCACGTCAATCACTTCTTCATGTCCTATATCATCCAGCAGTTTGCGGACCGTCTCACCCCGGAGGAACAGTCCCACCTAATCCATGGACATTACTTTCTCTCTGATGCGGATCTGGGCCGTTTTTGGCGGGAAAAGGCGTCTGCCGCCGTCAAGTGCCGGACCGTAGATCTGGCTGACTATCTGACTGACAGCCGCTCCCGTAAAGCGCTCTCCGCAGAAAAAACGCGTCACGAAGCTGCAAAGCGAGCAAAGGGGGAAGGGCAGCGTCACGATGCAGAAATGCGCCGCCTGCTTACCCGTGAAGGATACATGCTTTACACGTATCGGACGCAGTTCTCGAGTTTTCTCTGGCAGCCGGTTCCGCTGCCGGAGCTGTCTCCCAGAACCATCCGCAGTCTGGTTTCCACCACGCAGTATCAGCGACGGAACGGCCTCCCGTCAAACGGCGTTGCCAGAAAACGGCTGATGGAGCGCGGCTCCGTTCAGATCAAGCTGGGGGGCAAGACCTTATGGGTCGAGGCTCCTGCTCCGGACGGCATTTGGGTGATCCCCGCCGGGACATTGCCGTAACGAAACGCCGCAGTCGGTTTTTCCATGCATGCGCGCTCCCAAAAGGTCATTGCATCGCATATCCGCTGGTTTCAGTCTGTATAAAGTAGTTTACCATGTCACTTATTATTGGAAATTACAGCATATTTTGCGGCGTTAACCGCTGCTGATTTCCATGTATCGGCATCATGAATTTCATGCTGTCGCCAAATATCCGATCTGATGACGTGTAAAAGAGGGACCGTTTTAAAACGGTCCCTCTTGATACTGTCGATAAAGTGGTAAATTCTCCGCGACGGTAAGGAAGGGTGTGCGCGGGAAACCCAAGAAGGGTGTCCTGCGCTATTGAAATCCTTAGTTTTCAGAACTTTTATAAAGTTCTGAAATCTTGCTCAGCGGGGAGAAAAGACTTTTTCGACACGCTGAGAGGGACCGCTCTGAAACGGTCCCTCTTTTGAAAAATTACGGTGCAGTTTTCGTAGGATCACATCTTTGCCAATGCCTGATCGAAGTCGTTCAGCAGATCGTCGGTGTCCTCCAGACCGGAAGAAAGCCGGATCTGGCCCATGGTGATGCCGATGGCCGCCAGCTCGTCGGGGCTGAGATCCCGGTGAGACGCTCTGGGCGGATAGGTCAGCGTGGTGCCGACGCCGGCCAGAGTGGGTACGAAGCGTACCAGCTGCAAGTTGCTGATGAGCTTGTCGATCTCCTTCTGACCGCCCTTGAAATTTACGCAGAGCATACCGCCGTAGCCGTTGCCCTCGAACTGCTTGTCGGCCAGCGCCTTGCTGGGGGAGGATTCCAGACCGGGGTAGTAGACCTTTTCCACCTTGGGATGGCTCTCGAAGAACTTGGCCAGTGCCAGACCGTTTTCAGCCATCTTCTTTACCCGCAGGGGCAGCGTCCGCAGGCTCCGGGCCAGCAGCCAGGATTCCGTGGCGCCCAGATTCGCGCCGTAGAGACCCAGGTAGAAGCTCAGAGACTTGATGATCTCCTCGGAGCCGACCACCGCGCCGCCTACCAGATCATCGTGACCGCCCAGATACTTGGTGGCGCTGTAAATCACCAGATCTGCGCCGTACTTGATGGGCTTGGCAATGATCGAAGTGGCAAAGGTGTTGTCGATAAACAGCTTGGCGCCGTTGGCGTGAGCCACGTCCGCCAGATGCTGGATGTCCGGTACGCTCATCAGGGGGTTGGCGATGGTCTCGCCGTATACCAGCTTGGTGTTGGGACGGATATAGTCCGCCACATCCTGCGTGTTGAAGTCGATGAAGGTGGTCTCCACGCCCCAGCGCTTCAGCTCATACTTCAGGTAGTAGAACGCCTCGCCGTAGATGATGGGGGAGGCCACGATGTGATCGCCGGGTTTCACCGTTGCCAGAATGGAGGTTGTAATGGCCGCCATGCCGGAGGAGAATACCAGACCCTTTTCGGCCCCGTCACCGGCGGCCAGGATCTGAGAGGTGGCGTCGGCGTTGGGATTGCCCAGACGGAAGTAAGCATAGCCGGGAGCGCCCTCGTCACAGATCTTGTCGATGGGATCAATGGAGTCGAAGATGTAGGCAGAGGACAGGTAGATGGGGAAGGTCTCCGGCACAGTCAGAGCCTTGTTCAGCTCATAGCACAGCTCGCCGTTGCCGGTATGGACATATTTGGTCGCGTCGCCTTTTTCAATGGTCATAGAAATTCCTCCTTACGCGCTTTGCGCGTTCCATTCCAATACGGTATAAAGCTCAGAAACAGTTTGCTCAGGTCTCCGTGCGGCCCTTGCCCTTCCAGGCAATGAGACCCACGATGAAGCCCACGATGGCGGGAACGATCCAGCCGAAGCCCAGACCATAGAGGGGGATGTGATTCAGAACGGGGTCAAGGAAGCCGAAGCCATACTCGTGGGGCAGATCCAGAACGGCGTAGATCACCGTGAAGTACACAGCGCCCTTGAACGCGCCGTCATTGGGGATCTTCTTCTCGAAGATACCCAGAATGGTCATCACCAGCGTGATGGGATAGAAGAAGGAGAACCAGGGGGAGGTCAGGCTCACGATGGTATCCAGACCGAAGCTGGCGACGATGGTGGTGACGATAGGGACGATCATGACCAGAACCTTATAGGAGAGCTTGCCGTGGGTGGCGGTCTCATAGAAGTCTGCCACTGCGGTGATCTGGCTGATGGCGGTGGTGAGGCAGGCCAGCACCACGGACAGGCACAGGCCGTAAATCGCGATCTGGCCGCCGCTGGAGCGGATGATCGCCAGCAGGAGGTTGGCGTTGCTGATGCGGTCGGGCGTGTACTCGGTGCTGACGCAGGCGCCCATATACAGCAGACCGCCATAGACGATAGCCAGGCAGACGGCGGCGATCAGGCAGGCCCGGACATGGGCCTTGCGGAAGGCTTCACCCTCGTAGCCCTTGCGCTTGATGCTGTCAAAGAACACGCCGGCAGCCAGGAAGGACACCAGAACGTCGCCGGTGCTGTAACCGCCCAGGAAGCTGTTGACAAAGGCGTTATCCACGGAGGCGGTACCGGGGGTACCGATGGGGCTGACAGCGCCCTTGACCACCAGAATGAACAGGATGATGGTCATAATGGGGGTCAGGATCTTGCCGACCTTATCCAGTGCGGTGCCGCGGTCCTTGGCGAACAGGAACGCGATCACGAAGTAGAGAATGACGAAAACCAGATAGGGCGCGCCGGGCCAGATGCCCTGAAGGCCCATCTCAATGCCGACGGCTGCGGTTCTGGGGATGGACACGCAGCAGCAGAGGATCATGATGGCGCCGATCATGACGGTGTAGAACTTCTTGTTCACATGGTCGGAGATTTTCTGGACAGAGCCGCACATACCCAGCACGATGATGGCCAGAATGGGCAGACCCACACCGGAGGCCAGCATACCGATCATGCCGCTGAGCCAGTTGCTGCCGCTTTGCAGGCCCAGCATCGGCGGGAAAATCAGGTTGCCCGCGCCGAAGTAGGAGGCGAAGAACGCCAGACCGACAAACAGGACGTCGGTAAATTTGATCTTTTTCTCTTGCATAAAGTAAGTTCCTCCCTATTTCTCTATTTTGCACACTGAAAAACTGAGAACCGCTTGCTGTCTATTATGATAGTCACAAAAACAGGCTTTGTCCAATAAATCAATGTTATGGAGACCCATCACTTTTGTCTATATTGTCCTATAATCGTGCATTTTTGAGAAAATTGCTGTTTAGTATTACATGGATATTCCTTTTTGCTAAAACACACCACTTTGGTATGATTATAGTTGCGCATTTTGAATTTCTTGTGCTATAATACGAGAGATCCATTGAAAAATGAGGAAAGGCGGCACTTGGTATGACACTGCTTCAATTGAAGTATATTTCCACGGTGGCAAAATGCGGCTCCTTTAGCAAAGCCGCTCAGGTCCTGTACGTCTCCCAGCCCGGCATCAGCAAAATGGTCTGCGCGCTGGAGGAGGAGCTGGGGATCACGATTTTTGTCCGCTCTGCCGCCGGGATCACCCTGACCGCCGAGGGCCGGGAGCTTCTGAACATGGGAGAGCGGCTTTTGACGGACGCTGAGCATATTTCCCAGCACTTTTCACAGGATCTGAGCAAGACCCACGAGACCCTCAGCGTCAGCAGCCAGCATTACTGCTTCGTCATCGATGCCATGATGGCCTATCAGAATACCTATCAAAAGGAATCCTATACCTATAAATTTCTGGTAGGGCAGGGCCCGGAGGTCATCCAGCAGGTCGTGGACAAAACCACGGAGCTGGGCGTATTGTTCATCAGCAGCCGCAGCCGAAAGCACATGAACCGTGTCTTTGGCGACAACAATCTGGAATTTCACCCGCTTTTTGACAGCAAGCCCTATGTGTTTATCCATAAGTCCCATCCTTTGGCCTCCAAGGAGGTCCTGACGATCGAGGAGCTGCACCCGTATCCCTGCATCATGTATGAGCTGGACTCCGACGCGCCCTCCGTTTTGCAGGAGGAGATGCTGGTGCCGGACTTTTATCCCCAGAAGGTCACCATTGTCAACGGACTCTATCAAAGCCTGATGGTCATGCAGCAGTGTCAGGGCTATGATCTGGGTACCGGCTTCATCTCCGAAAGCAACGGGGCGCAGGGGGTGATCAAGCGTCCCATCAAGGGCTTTGACGATCCCATCACCATCGGCTGGGTCTGCCAGAAGGCCCATACGCTGTCGCAGCCCGCAGAACGCTTTATCCAGCTTCTGCAAAAATACGGACGGGACCTTCCCGAAGCCTGAATCAAAACCTCCAGCCAAGCCCAATGTCATGATGCCGGGGTCAAAACAAGCCTTTTATGTATGACCAATAGCAAAGAGCTGGAAAAATAGCGCTGAAATGAGCACCCAGAGGAAATGGCCTTTTGAGGCTGTCTCTCTGGGTGCTTTCTATTCATAGTGAACGGTCCGTCATCTGGGGGTGCCGTCATAGTGGCGGCTCCGGTCTGGCGCAATCATACCATAAGGATCCTCAGATGCACGCCAATAAAAGTCATTTTTTTGCCATGCGTTCATAATTTTCCTTTATATGTTCCCGCATTTTATCCCAATGATCCTTCTGCTGCCGTTTCATGTCGCTGTAAGCGGCAGCGTCACTGACTGTAGACAATGCGCACGAAAGCGCAAACAGAGCCAAAATTACTCCCATCATATATTTCCTCCCTGATAAAATATTTTTTGAAAGATTCTGTTTCGTTTGATTCTATCCGTAGTCTATCACACATAGGTGTCCCATAAACCGGACACTGGCTTGTGCCAACCCCTGTCAATTAGACAATAATTTAGGACACTAGCCATGCAGCGGTGCCAAATCGAACTTCCATAGAGGTCATTTTTGTAGCAAGCTGTATGCGTTCATGGTTATAAAAACATATCAGGGAAGCAATCATAAAAGCAGTAGAATGAAGAATTTCTGATATAGGGTTTCCATCTGACATCGAATAGTTTCAGGAAGAAGTAGTTATCGCCTGGATAGCTGTACCATTTGCACCGTAGAGTCTTGATTTTATTGTTAATGCATCTGCATGCGTGTTCATTAAAAGCGCTATGCAAATCAGTGCCCCGCCATTTTTGGCGGGGCACTGATCCTTAATGTTTTGTTTTCTGCTTAGCTAGCCAGCAGGCTGGGTAGCCAGGTCACCAGAGGCGGGAATACTGCACACAGAACGGTGACGATGCAGATAATGATGATAAAGGGAATAACGCCCTTATATACTTCCTGGATCTTGATGTCTCCCGGCAGGATGCCCTTGACATAGAACAGAGCAAAGCCGAAAGGTGGGGTCATGAAGCAGGTCTGCAGCAACGTGGCAGTGACAGCCACCAGCCACAGCCGGTCAAAGCCGAACTGGTCCATAATGGGCAGGAAGATCGGAAATACGATCATCACGATGCCCAGCCAGTCGATGAACATACCCAGGATGAAGACAATGACGCACATGATGGCGAAAGCGCCCCACTTGCCGATGCCCATGCCCAGCACCCAGTTCGCAATGATCTGATCGCCGTCCAGAGACATGAACACGCCGGTGAAGGCCGCGGCACCGAACAGGATGATGAACACCATGGCGGTGGTCTTGGCAGTATCGATCAGAGACTCCTTCAGCATTTCCAGACTGAACTGCTTATAGAAAATTGCCAGGATCAATGCAAAGATCGCACCCATGCCGGCAGCCTCCGTGGGGGTGGCAATACCGCCGAAGATGGAACCCAGCACGGCGAAGATCAGGATCAGGGGCGGGATCAGGTTGATGAGGGAACCGCTGATGCGCTTCTTCAGAGGCATCTCAGCCAGTTCCTCAGCGCTCATGGCCGGACCCCAATCTGGATGAATGCGGCAGACCACCATCAGGTAGATGATGTAGCACAGGGAAAGCATCAGACCGGGGGTAATGGCGGCAAAGAAGATCTTGCCGACAGAAACCTCCGCATAGCTGCCCATAGACACCAGCATGATGGAGGGCGGGATCAGAATACCCAGAGAACCGCCGGCGCACACCATGCCGCAGGCCAGAGAGGGCTTGTAGCCGCTGCGAAGCAGCACGGGCAGGGACAGCATACCCATGGTGACCACGGATGCGCCCACGATACCGGTGGTGGCGGCGAACACAGTGGAAACCAGAATGACGGCCAGACCCAGACCGCCCTTCAGGGGGCCAAGAAGGTAACGGATGGACTCAAAGAGGCCGTCTGCCACCTTAGAATGCGTCAAGAAGTTGGCCATCAGAACGAACATGGGGATAGCCACCATGGAGTAGCTCTGCATCTGGTCGTAAATTTTGGTCATGGCGATGGTAACGCCGGGGCCGCCCCAAGCCAGCCAGCCGATGATGACACCGGCGCCGCCCAGCACGAAGGCCAGTTCCTGACCCAGCACCAGGCCCACAACCATCAGGCCGAACAGGGCGATGATCATGATGACCGCCATCTTATCAGCGAGAATGCCGGACGCGGAGACCCACGCCTGAAGTTGTTGCATAATTGCCGCCATTACTGGGCCTCCTTTCCGTCAGCGGGAAGCGTTTTCTTCCCCTGTGCCAGCTCCACAATGGCCTGAACCTGCTTGAGAATCTCAGAGACAGACTGAATCGCCAGCAGCGCAAGGCCGATAAACAGGCACAGCTTCACCGGCCAGGTAGGCGCGGCCCACACGGAGTAGGTCTGCTCATGGGTGGTGTAGGCCCGCAGGAAAAATCTCCAGCTTGTGGGCAGCATACTTACCACAAAGGGCACCAGGAAAATCAGGTAAGTAATGATGTGCAGGATGTGCTGCGCCATCTGGGGCAGCATGGCAAATATCACGTCTACTGCCACGAAGGCTTTCTTCTGGAAGCCATACGCGCAGATCAGGATAATGTAGCAGGCAAAGAGCATCACGGTCAGATCCTGGGTCCAGATCTGGGGACGGTTGAAAATACGCCGCAGAACGACCTCGCAGAGGATGACACCGAGAATGCCCAGCACCAGAACGGAAAACACACGGCCAAGGATGTCGTTGAACTTATCGATGCCGTTGCAGATCCCTTTGATTACTTTCATTTCAGCACCTCTTTCTCTTATGTTTCAGAATTTCTTATAAGGAAAGGGGCTTAACCTTCGGTCCGGTTGAAGCCGAAGCCATAGTCACCGGTCCAGTCGCGGTAGTTGTTGGCAGTCTCACGATAAGCCTGCATGGAGTCATAGACCATCTTGAAGTTGGGGTTGATCTCGCACTCCTCCGCATAGGTCTGGAGGCAGGTCTCACGGATCTTCTGCCAGTCCTCGTCGTTGAGGTGAGTTACCGTGATGCCCTCCTCGTCGATCATCTTGTTGGTGACGGTCATATCGTTGTAAATGTAGCGGGACAACTGTTCGCCGCAGCAGAGGCGGGCGGCGGTCTCAAATGCGGTCTGGTATTCCTCGGGCAGCTTGTTCCAGGCGTCCATGTTCACCATGACGCCGTTGACACCAGCGGACTGATACCAGGCGGGAGCGCACCAGTACTTGGCCACTTCCTGCAGCTTCAGGGAGTCGTCAGCCTTGGGGCCGGAGAACTCGCCGCCATCGATGACGCCGCGCTGCAGGGACTCATACAGTTCGGAAGCAGCCACGGTGGTGATGTTGATGCCCAGCTTCTGAGCAGCCTTACCAGCCATAACGCCGCCCAGACGGATCTTCATCTTCTGCATATCAGCGATGGAGGTAATGGGCTTCACGGAGCGGATACCGGACTCGGAGGGGTTGGTGACCAGCGGGAAATAGTTCATGTTGTACTGGCCGTACATTTCCTTGTAGCAGTCCAGACCGCCGGCCTCATAGATCCAGGTGTAGTAGTCCAGCGCGGTGAAGTCGTCCATAATGGTGGACAGCAGCTCGAACGCGGTGTCCTTGCCGGACCAGTAGCCGCCCCAGTCGCCGCCGCACTGAATGGTGCCCTGACTGACATAATCAAACAGCTCTTTGGCGGAGCAAAGCTCGCCTTCGGAATAGTTAGTCACGGTAAAGCGACCTCCGGTGAGCTGGCTGAGGATTTCGCCGAAGCGCTGATCCACAGTGAAGTGGACGTTGCCGGCACCCCAAGTGGACCCCATCTTCCATGTGACCACAGGCAGGTTACTGTTGCCGCCAGCCACTGCGTTGGCGTTAGCAGTGTCCATCACACCGCTGTCGGCTCCACAGCCGGACAGCAAAGACACCGTGGTGACCGCTGCCAAAAGCAGTGCAATCAATTTTTTTCTCATGCTGTTTCTCCCTTCTTTTCCTCGTGCGCTCTATTCTTTATTGTTTTTTCCAGAACGCAGGGAAATCATAGCACTATGTAATCGTTTTTTCAATACCTGTTAACGCAAACGGTCGTTTTTGAATATGCCGACCGAAAACTACACCCTAACCGTTAGCCGTCCGACACCCTGACC